>Ga0315280_10005960_pt1 | contig 17064 bp, 10 predicted proteins | sample YL17G06_40_MG_FD_203697 | JGI IMG/M metagenome (GOLD analysis project Ga0315280, IMG submission 203697) | Sediment microbial communities from Yellowstone Lake, YNP, Wyoming, USA - YL17G06_40 | ecosystem: Environmental > Aquatic > Freshwater > Lake > Sediment | place: USA: Wyoming | collected...
CCGAAAGGCCGCGGCATTCGCAGGCGCCGGTGAGCAGTCCGCCCCTGGCCATTTCGCAGTCGGCCAGTCCGCCGCCGGAGAGCCTCGCCGGTCAGACGGTCTGGGTGATCGACGCCCATTCGCTCATTCACCAGGTCTTTCACGCCATGCCCGGCATGACCGGCCCGCACGGCGAGCCGATCGGCGCGGTGTTCGGCTTCACCCGCGACCTGCTCTATCTGTTACAGGAGAAGAAGCCCGACTTCCTTTTTTGCGCGTTCGACCTGCCGGGCAAGACCTTCCGGCACCAGCTTTACGACGAGTACAAGAGCCACCGGCCGGAGATGGACGTGGACCTGGTGCCGCAGATTGCGGCCATCTACCGGATGCTCCAGGCCATGGGCATTCCGGCCGTGGGGTGCGAGTCGTTCGAGGCCGACGACGTGCTGGCCACCATCGCCCGGATCGTCGATGAGCGCGGCGGGCTGTGCTTCTTGGTGACTGGCGACAAGGACTGCCGGCAGCTCATCACCGATCGCGTGAAGCTCTACAACATCCGCAAAGACGCCATCTTCGACCGCGAGGCGCTCCAGGCCGATTGGGGAGTCGCGCCGGAGCAAGTGGTCGATTTCCAGACCCTGGTGGGGGACCCGACCGACAACGTGCCCGGCGTCCCCTTGATCGGCCCCAAGCTGGCCCAGCAGCTCTTGGAGAAGTACGGGACGCTTGAGGGCGTTTTCGAGCACGCCCACGAGGTCTCGGGTGACAAGCGGCGGCAGAACTTGATCGAGGGCCGCGATCAGGCCCTGTTGAGCCGGCAACTCGTGCGTCTGGATGCAAATGTCCCTTGCGCGATTCCCTGGAGCATGGCCCGGGCCCGAAAGGCGGACCGCGAGCGCCTGCGGGACCTCTTCCGCCGCTACGAGTTCCGCAGCCTGGCCGACAAGGCGGAGGGGCTCGGGGTTCAGGATTCAGGGTTCAGGGTTCAGGGGTCGGAGCCGGGCCGTGTCGGCCCGGAAGGGATCGGGGGTCAGCAGTCCCCTGGCCCCCAGCCCCTAGCCCCTGTCCCTTCTTTTCACGTCGTGGACTCGCCCGAGGCCCTGGCCGCCCTGGTGGCCGAGATGGCCCGGCAGAATGCGATCGCGCTGGACCTGGAGACGACGCACGTCTGGCCCCGCTGGGCGGAGATCGTGGGATTCTCCTTTTCCTGGCAAGACAACGAGGCCTGGTACGTGCCCGTCGCCGGACCGCGAGGCGAACGATTCCTGAATCGTGAGGAGACCCTGCGTGCCCTTCGGCCGGTGCTGGAAGACCCGGCGATCGAGAAGGTCGGGCAGAACCTGAAGTACGACACGATCGTGCTCCGCGGCGCCGGCGTGACGCTCTCGGGCATGGCCTTCGACACCATGGTGGCCAGCTACCTCCTGGACGCCGGGCAGCGGAGCCACAACCTCGACGACCTGGCCAAGCGCTACCTGGGCAGCGGCAAGACCAGCATCAGCACGCTCATCGGCAGCGGCAAGAGCCAGCGTCGCATGGACGAGGTGCCCATCGCCCTGGTCGCCCCGTACGCGTGCGACGACGCCCTTTTGGTCTGGCAACTGCGGCCGCTTCTGGCCCGGCGGCTTGAGCAGGAAGGGCTCAAGCCGCTCTTCACCGACCTGGAAATCCCGCTCATCGAAGTGCTCGTCGAGCTGGAGTACAACGGCATCCGCGTGGACTGCGACCGGCTGGAGCAGTTGAGCCAGCGGTTCAGCAAGCAGCTCGATGCCCTGGAGTTGGAAATCTACGACCTGGCGGGGCATCCCTTCAATATCGCCTCGCCCAAGCAGCTCCAACAGGTCCTCTTCGACGAGCAGAAGCTGCCGGTCCTCTCCAGGACGAAGACCGGCCCAAGCACGGAGGCCGACGTGCTGGAGGAGCTGGCCCACGTACACCCGCTGCCGGCGAAGATCGTCGAGTATCGCCAGTACGCGAAGCTCCAAGGGACCTACGTGGATGCCCTGCCGCAGATGGTGCATCCGCGCACCGGCCGCATCCACGCCTCGTTCCACCAGGCCGTGGCAGCGACCGGCCGGCTCAGCTCCAGCGACCCGAACCTGCAGAACATCCCGGTTCGCACCGAGGCGGGCCGGGAGATCCGCTCGGCCTTTGTGCCCGGCCTGGCCGGCTGGCTCTTGCTGGCGGCCGACTACTCGCAGATCGAATTGCGGGTGCTGGCCCATTACTCCGGCGACGAGCACCTGTGCGAGGCGTTCGCCCGGGATGAGGACATTCACGCCCGGGTCGCCAGCCAGGTCTACGGCGTGCCGCTGGAGCAAGTCACCGAGGACATGCGGCGCCAGGCGAAGACCGTCAACTTCGGGGTCATCTACGGGCAGAGCCCTTTTGGGCTGGCCAAGCAGCTTGGCATCTCGAAGGAGGACGCGGCCAGTTTCATCGACGCCTATTTTGCGGGGTATCCGGGGATCGAGACGTTCCTTCGCCGGGTCCTCGAAGAATGCCACAAGAGCGGGTACGTGACTACAATTCTTGGCCGCCGCAGGGCGATTTCGGGAGTCCGTCCCGATGCCGGCCGGCAGCGGAACCTCCCCGAGCGCACGGCGATCAATACCGTAATTCAGGGCTCTGCCGCCGACCTCATCAAACTGGCGATGGTGGCGATCTTGCGCCGCCTACGCGAGGAGAAGTCTCCGGCCCGCATGCTCCTGCAGATCCACGACGAGTTGGTCTTCGAGACGCCCGAGGACCGGGTGGACGAGTTGGCGGCCCTGGCCATCAAGGAAATGTCCGAGGCGCACCCCCTCTCGGTCCCGCTCAGGGTGGACGTGAAAGTCGGGCCCAACTGGGCCGACGCGAAGCGGTGGAACGCGAAGTGAGAGACGCTTTCAGGCGGGCTAAGCCGCTAGCGGCTTAACCTCGAAATAATGTGACGGACGACCCCATGCACATCCTCGGCATCCTTGGTGGCGTGGCGAGCGGAAAGAGCCTGGTGGCCGGGCAGTTGGAACGGCTGGGGGCCGGGGTGCTGGATGCGGATCGGGCGGGACACGAGGTCCTCCGGATGCCCGAGGTCGAGCAGGCCGCCCGAGAGCGGTGGGGCGAGGCGGTTTTCGGCCCGGACGGGCATATCGACCGCCGGAAGCTGGCCGCCGTCGTCTTCGCGCCCCCCCCAAAGGGACCGGGAGAGCGGCGGTTCTTGGAGGAATTGACCCATCCGAGGATTTGCCGCGTGCTGGAGGAGGAGGCCAACGGGCTGGCCGCGGCCGGCTTTCCGGCGGCGGTTTTGGACGCCCCGTTGCTTTTGGAGGCCGGTTGGGATACGCTGTGTCATAGGTTGATTCTCGTTGACGCGCCCCGGCAATTGCGCCTGGCCAGGGCCTTGGCCCGCGGTTGGAGCGAGAGGGAATTTGCTGGCCGTGAGGGCGTCCAGGAATCGTTGGACTCCAAACGGAAGCGTGCCGATGTGGTAGTAGACAACTCCGGATCCCCGGAGGAGACCCAAGCTCAGATCGAGCGCCTTTGGCCGTCCCTCATCGGCTAAGTTTCCCGCCGCATTTCCCGCCGTAGCTCGGCCTGCCGGTCGCCGGTCGGGTCGCGCTGTGAAAACGCCGTTCCAAGCGAACTATTCCCGCCGCCGGCGCCTTCCGCGTGCCGGCCAAACGACCTTATCAGGAGCATGACCATGGCATCTTCCAGAAGCGACGGGCATGCCAGGGGCCCCGGCCCCAGGTCCCGGAGGACCGCCCCGGCAGCACGGGCCGAGCGGGAGAGAACGTCTCCCGCGGACTACCGCGACGACGAGAACGAGCCCCTCTCGCTGGCCGAGGAAATCGCCGGAGGGCGAGACACCCTCTACGATGACACCGACGAGCGCTACGAGCAGATCAAGCAGTCCGGCGACACCCACATCGCCGAGCTGCAAAAGATGTCCATGGCCGAGTTGATCGAGGAGGCCCGCCAGGAGAACCTCACCGACTACGCCGGGATCAAGAAGCAGGACCTGATCTTCAAGATCCTCAAGGAGCGCGTGAAGCTCAATGGCCTGATGTACGGCGAGGGGACGCTGGAGGTCCTGCCCGACGGCTTCGGCTTCCTCCGCAGCCCCGACTACCATTACCTCTCGTGCCCGGACGACATCTACGTCTCGCCCAGCCAGATCCGCCGCTTCGGACTGCGGACCGGGGCCACCGTCTCCGGCCAGATCCGGCCGCCCAAGGAGAACGAGCGCTACTTCGCCCTGCTCCGCGTCGAGGCGATCAATTACCAAGACCCCAACCTGCTCTCGGCCAAGGTCTACTTCGACGACCTCACGCCGCTCCATCCCGACTCGCGGATCGTGATGGAGCATCCCGCGGGCGGCGTGGAGACTCGCGTGACCGACATGATCGTGCCCGTGGGCTTCGGGCAGCGGGGACTGATCGTCAGTCCGCCGCGGGCCGGCAAGACGATCCTCATGCAAAAGATGGCCAAGGCGGCGTTGGCCAACTACCCGGACCTCTACGTTTTCATGCTCCTGATCGACGAGCGGCCCGAGGAAGTGACGGACATGGAGCGGCAGGTCAAGGGGAAGAACTGCGAGGTGATCAGCTCGACCTTCGACGAGCCCGCCGCCCGCCACCTCCAGGTGGCCGACATGGTCCTGGAGAAGGCCAAGCGGATGGTCGAGTACGGCCACGACGTGATGATCTTCCTGGATTCGATCACGCGCCTGGCCCGGGCCCATAATGCCGAGTGCCCCCACTCGGGCAAGATCCTCTCCGGCGGCGTGGACGCCAACGCCCTGCAGCGGCCGAAGCGCTTCTTCGGCGCGGCCCGCAAGGTGGAAGAAGGCGGCTCGCTGACGATCGTGGCCACGGCCCTGGTCGAGACCGGCAGCAAGATGGACGAGGTGATCTTCGAGGAATTCAAGGGGACGGGCAACCTGGAGATCGTGCTCGACCGGCGCCTGGTGGACAAACGGATCTGGCCGGCGATCGACATCAACCGGAGCGGCACGCGCAAGGAGGAGATGCTCATGGACCCGGAGGAATACCGCCGGGTGTGCGTGCTGCGGCGGGTGCTCAACGAGATGAACCCGCCCGAGGCCATGGAGCTCCTGGTCACCCGGCTCGGCAAGACGAAGACGAACGCCGAGTTCCTGATGAGCATGAACATGAAGTGAGGGGTCAGGGTTCGGGGTTCAGAGCCGGGCCGTGTCGGCCCGATCGGGGCTGGGGCCCGCTGGCCGGCCGTTGAGCAGCGGAGGGGATCCTGCTATCGTGATATGGCAGGAGTGGCAGGGAGGAAGTATGGGGAACAGACTCTACTACGGCGACAACCTGAAGGTGCTTCGTGAGCACGTTGCCGATGAGTCTGTGGACTTGATCTACCTCGATCCGCCGTTCAAGAGCGACCAGAACTACAACGTCCTCTTCGGGGAACAGAACGGCACTCGCTCGGCCGCCCAAATCCGGGCCTTCGAGGACACCTGGCAGTGGGATCAGGCCGCGGCAGCAGCGTATCAGGAATTGGTGGAGACGGGCGGTCGAGTCTCCCTGGTCATGCAAGGATTCCGCCAGGCAATCGGCGGAAACGACATGCTCGCCTACTTGGCCATGATGGCCCCGCGCTTAGTTGAGCTTCACCGGGTCCTCAAGCCCACCGGCAGCATCTACCTTCATTGCGATCCGACTGCCAGCCACTACCTCAGAATGCTCTTGGATGCGGTGTTTGGCCCGGTCAATTTCCGCAATGAGATCGTTTGGCGGAGGACGACGGGCCGCAAGAGCGGCAGGCAATTCGGCCGAGTCCACGACATTCTGTTGTTCTACTCCAAGTCAGCCGAGACGATCTGGAATCCGCCCGTGGTTCTCCACGAGTTGGAGGAGCTCCGCGGCCACGACATTATGCACGATGATGACGGGACTCCCTTCCGGGTGTCGGACCTCAGTGGTGCCGGGGCGGGGCCGCCGCGTCGATTTGGCGAACGCGGAGAGATCTCCCCCCCCTCGGGACGGCACTGGATGTACGACCAGGACGGAATCGACGCATTGCTTGCCGTCGGCCGAATCCTCTTCAGCAAGGGGGGCATGCCGCGGTTGAAAAGCTATCTCCGCGACCTCCCCGGCATAGCCGTGACCGACGTGTGGGCCGACATTGACCCGATCAACGCCGCGGCCGCTGAACGGCTCGGGTACCCGACGCAGAAGCCGGAAGCCCTCCTACAACGAATCATCGGGGCCAGCAGCAACGAGGGCGATACCGTCCTCGATCCCTTCTGCGGTTGCGGGACGACGATTGCCGTCGCGCAACGGCTCAAGCGAGGCTGGATCGGCATCGATGTCACGCGCTTGGCGGTCTCGCTGATCAAACATCGTCTCCAGAACGCCTTCGGCGAGGCCGTTGCCCATACCTACGAGGTGATCGGAGAGCCAGTGGATTTGGCCGGCGCGCGGGCGCTTGCGGAACAAGACCCCTACCAGTTCCAATACTGGGCCCTCGGGCTGGTCGGCGCGCGGCCGGCCGAGCAAAAGAAGGGGGCCGACAAAGGCATCGACGGCCGGGTTTTCTTCCACGACGAGCCGGAGAGCGGAAAGACCAAGCAGGTGGTCTTGTCGGTCAAGTCGGGAAAGCCCGGCGTTGCCCAGGTGCGGGATTTGCGCGGGGTCGTCGAGCGCGAGCAGGCCGCGATCGGAGTCGTCATTACGTTGCAGGAGCCGACCCAGAACATGCGCACGGAAGCGGCGAGTGCCGGGTTCTACCAGTCGCCTTGGGGAACCAAACACCCGCGATTGCAGGTCTTCACGGTCGAGCAGTTGTTGCAGGGCAAGAAGATCGACATCCCGCCGTCGCGAGACCTCCGCACGTTCAAGAAGGCCCCGAAGGCGAAGCGGAACCCAGGCACCGGGATGAAGAACATGTTCATGTTTTGAGAAGTAGGGCCGGCTGTGCCGGCCTACGCAACTGAACCCTGAACCCCCGCCGGGCCGACACGGCCCGGCCCTGAACCCCGAACCCTGAACCCCGAACCCTGCTTCCATGCCCAACGTCTACCAAGGCCAACTCGCCGCATCCGCCGGCCGGTTCGCGATCGTGGTATCGCGGTTCAATCCCACGATCACCTCGGGGCTCTTGAGCGGCGCCATGGAGACGCTCCGCACGCACGGCGTGGCCGAGGAACGAATCGACGTGGCCTACGTGCCCGGGGCCTTCGAGATCCCCACCGTGGCCGAGCGCATGGCCGCCAGCGGCCGCTACGTGGCTGTGCTCTGCCTCGGCGCCGTGATCCGCGGCGAGACCACCCACGACCAGCACATCAACCGGGCGGTGAGCACGGCCCTTGCGGAGATCGGCGTGCGCCACGGGCTGCCGGTCCTGTTCGGGGTGCTCACCTGCAACACCCTGGAGCAGGCCGTCGCCCGGTCGGGCGGTCTTTCGGGCACAAAAGGAAAGGACACGGCCGGGAGCCGCATCGGCAACAAGGGGAGCGACTGCGCCGAGGCGGCGCTGGAGATGGTGAGCCTGATGGAGAAGCTGTCGGGAGGACATGGGGATCCCACTTGCCGCAAAGCAAGAAAGCCGAATGTCGAAAGCCAAATGTCGAAGGAATGACGAAGCACGAAGTCCAATGACCCGACGCAGCCGTGCCCGCGAAGTCGCCTTGCAGGTCCTGTTCCAGGACGACCTGAATCCGAAAAGCAGCCCTGCGGAAGGCGACGCCCTGTTGCGGCGCCGCCTGAAGAAGCCGGAGTTGTTGGAGTTTTCCCGGAGCCTGGTGGCCGGGGTGCGGCGGCACCGGAGCGAGTTGGACGAGCAGATCGAGTTGACGGCCGCCCACTGGAGCCTGCACCGCATGGCGGTCACCGACCGGAACGTGTTGCGGCTGGGGGCCTACGAGATCTTCCACTCCGACACGCCCGGCCGCGTGGCCGTCAACGAGGCAGTCGAGCTGGCCAAGCGTTACGGAACGGCCCACTCGGCCCAGTTCGTCAACGGGATCCTCGATCGGCTCATGCACGAGCAAGGGGAGAGGGCACAGGGAAATGACCAAGGCCCAATGACCAAGGCCCAATGACCAATGACCAAAACGTGGGGGCTGCTTTGGGCCTTCACGCTTGGTCATTGGGCCTTGGTCATTCATGGTTCATCATTCATCAATCATCATTCATCATTCCTCCTTCCTCTCATGGGTCTGTTCGACAAACTCAAGCAGGGACTCAAGAAGACCGCCCAGCTGCTGCGCACCGACGTCCGCGACCTGTTCAAGACCAAAGGCCGCCTGGTCGATGAAGCCTTTCTCGAACAGTGGTTCGAGATACTGGTCAAGACCGACATGGGCGTCCAGGCGGCGACGGAAATGGTGGACGAGCTTCGCAGTGCGTGCCACAACCGCGTCGTGGAGATGGAAGAGGTCCTCGGCCGGTTGAAGCAGAAGCTCAAGGACCTGCTCAGGCAGCCGGCCGAGCCGATCCACTTCGCGGCAAGCGGTCCCACGGTGATCATGGTCTGCGGAGTGAACGGCTGCGGCAAGACCACCTCGATCGCCAAGTTGGCCCACCTGCTGAAGTTGGATGGGAAGAAGGTCATCCTCGGGGCCGCCGACACCTTCCGCGCCGGGGCAGTCTCGCAACTGAGCATCTGGGCCGAGCGGTCCCGGACGGAAATCGTCAAGGGCGAGCAAGGGAGTGATCCGGCCGCGGTGGCCCACCGCGCCTTGGCGCGGACGGTGGAGTCCGGGGCCGACGTCTGCATCGTCGATACTGCCGGCCGGCTCCAGACCCAGCAGAACCTCATGCAGCAACTCACCAAAATCCATCGCGTGTTGGGCAAGCAGGTCCCGGAGTCGCCTCACGAGGTATTGCTGGTCCTCGACGCGACCACCGGCCAGAACGGCATCAGCCAGGCCAAGCACTTCACCGACGCGGTCCAGTGTACGGGGATCATCCTCGCAAAGCTCGACGGCACAGCCAAAGGGGGCGTCGTCGTGGCCATCCGCCAGCAGGTGGGCCTCCCGGTCAAGTTTGTGGGGGTCGGCGAGCACCTGGAGGACCTGGCCGAATTCGACGCCGATTCGTTCGTCGACGCCATGTTCGAGGATCTCGGGCTCAGTGCGTAGTAGGGCAGGCATTCCTGCCTGCCTAGGGCAGACAAGAATGTCTGCCCTCCTGACAATTGACCTTGCGAAAATGCGCAGGATGCGCGATATGGATGGACTTGTCCGGGCACGTGACCCGCGAGTCCTCTCGCCCTCCCCACCGCCGCGTTCCCGCCCGCACATTTTCTCTATTCGTCAAACTCTCCCAATTGGCGGCTCCCGGCGGGGCTTTCTGGCCCCGGGGGTCGCGGATTCTCCGGACTGTAACGGCTTCTCCGCCGATAACGACTAAAAGGGATAAACCGGATTTGCCGGCCAGTTAGGCGTAGGATCGCCCGTTGGCGGAGGAAAGGGACATGAAAATCGGAAAGGTCGTTTTCGCTCTGGTGGCCTCGAGCTTATTGTCGGCGGTGGTCGTGTGGGCTGAGGACGCCTCGGAGTTCGTCTGGCAGTCGGACTCGGCCCCAAGGTACCCGGATCTGAGCGTCCGGCCCACCTCGGCGCTAGTGGGCTGGGCTCGGGACGACAGTCCCTCAAAGTCTGCCGCCGTTGATGGCGAGCAACCGGACAACCAGCGGCATGAGCCGGCGCCGAGGGCCGTCCAACCGCGGATTGTGCATCCCAAGGCGAGCGACCCCAACCCGCTGGGCACCGCGAACCCATTCCACGAGGAACCGCCCGCGCGAAGGCCCGGCGTTGCGGATGGAGCCGCCCTCGGTCCGCTCTGCAACTCGTGCGGCGACGGTTCTTGTCCAGGCTCCTGCCGCGCAAGCGCGGACGACCCGTACGAAGAGGAGTCCTGGCGGCTTTTCTCCGGTCCCCGTCTGGATGCCGCCCGGGCCAGACTCCGCGGCTGGATCGACCAGGGCGTCACGTGGAACCCCGACCGGCCGGGCACCGGCTTCAACGGGCCGGTCACGTTCAACGACCGGGCCAACGAGTATCAGATGAATCAGCTCTACCTGATCGGCGAGCGAACCACTAACACCGACGGCTTCGGCTTCGATTGGGGCGGCCGGGTGGACGTCCTTTACGGCACCGACAGCCGCTTCCTGGCGGCCAACGGTCTGGAAAGCTCCTGGAACAAGAGCCAACGGTTCTACGGCGCGGCCTTGCCCCAGTTCTACGCCGATTTCGCCCTCGACGACCTCATTGTGCGAATCGGCCACTTCTACAACATCATGGACTACGAGTCCCCCATGGCCCCGGAAAACTTCTTCTATTCCCACTCCTACAGCTTCCAATACGGCGAGCCGCTTACCTTCACCGGCATCCTGGGCATGTTCAGGCTCAACGACTGCTGGACCTTTACCGGCGGAGTCCACCGCGGCTGGAATCAGTTTGAAGACAATAATGACAAGGCGGGGCTGCTCTTCGGCGTCACGTGGACCAGTCCCGACCGCGACACGCTGGTCAACTTCGCCATCACGCTCAGCAACGAGCAGATCGACCGCCCCAGCCACATGACCGCCTACACCGTTGCGGTCAGCCACCGCTTCAGCGAGCGCGTCCGCTACGTCTTCGAGCACAACGCCGGGCAGGAGACCAACGCGATACCGCGCGGGAACGGGGCCTTCGACGATGCGCAGTGGTACAGCATCGCCAATTACCTGTTCTACGATCTGAACCCCTGCTGGAGCGTCGGCCTGCGCTACGAGTGGTTCGGCGACATCGACGGCACGCGAGTGATCGGGCTGGGGGCGCCGAAGGGATTTCCTTGGGCCGGCATCCCCTCGCACTGGGACGAGTTGGCGCTGGGCGTGAACTACCAGCGGAGCAGCAACGTGCTCCTGCGTAGCGAACTCCGCTTCGACTGGGCCGATCGGATCGGACCCAGCCAGTTCAAGCCGTTCGACACCTTCAACCGCGACCAGCAGTTCCTTTGGGCCACGGACCTGGTCGTGAAGTTTTGACAGCCTGGGGTGCAGGTTTCCGAGGGGTGTCGTCGGGAGGAACGAGGGGCCTACCCCAAGATGGCCGAGCAGTACGGCGGCAAAAGAGCCTTGCGTAACTCTTTGTCACGCAAGGCTTTCTGTTAGCTGGGGAATAAGGATTCGAACCTTAACTAACTGATCCAGAGTCAGTTGTGCTGCCGTTACACTATTCCCCAGTTGGGTCGGGCGCCAAGGCCCCAGCAATGCGCGCGCCAACTACCCCGACGGAAAGATATAGGGGTTCTCCACGGGAGCGTCAAGGGGAGGTCCCCGGCGATTGACGCCCCCAAGCGGCAGTACCTACAATCTACAGCGACCCGTGCCGTCCGGCGCGGCTTCGGACCGTAGACCTGTGGATACCTCGCGTGGTAGGCAATTCCGGGGGGTGCGTGGGGCAATAAGAGGGTGATGCCATGGCCGTTCTCAGGGTCCTTCGCGGTCCCAATCCCGGACAAACGGTTTCTCTAACCGGCGATTCGATCATCTTGGGACGCCACCCGGAGTGCAGCATCGTGCTCGATGCCGGCGCGGTCAGTCGCCAACACGCTCGCATCTTCAAAACCGACGAGGACTACTACGTCGAGGACATGAAGAGCCGCAACGGCACGTTTCTGAACGAGGAGCGGGTCGAGGAGCGGCGCAAGCTCTCTGAAGAAGACCAGGTGAGAATCTGTGACTTCGTCTTCGCGGTCCACCTCGACTCCCCCGAGGCCGCGCGGGCGCCCAAGGGCCTGGAGCGGACCCAGGACGCGGTGGTGATGGTGGACGACGGGAGACAGACCCGCGCCTCGTCGATCATGTCGAGGCTTGACGTCTCCAGCGGGACCAGCGGGCTGCGGGTGAGCGTCAATGCGGAGGTGAAGCTCAAGGCCCTTTTGGAAATCGGGCGCAACCTGGGGGGGACCGTCCGACTGGGCGACGTCCTTCCGAAGCTCTTGGACAACCTGTTTGCGATCTTCATCCAGGCCGACCGGGGCTTCATCGTCCTCAAGGACGGGGCCACGGGCCGGCTGATCCCCAGGGCGGTCAAGCATCGCCGCGACGACTCGACGGAGCCGATCCGCATCAGCCGGACGATCATCAACGAGGTCGTGTCCGGCAAGCAGGCGATCCTTTCCGCCGACGCCGCCACCGATTCGCGCTTCGAGATGAGCGAGAGCATCGTGGATTTTCAGATCCACTCCATGATGTGTGCCCCCTTGATCGGCAGCGATGGGAACGTCCTGGGGGCGATCCAGATCGACACGCGGGACCAGCGCCGGCGGTTCAGCGGCGACGATTTGGACGTGCTGGCCAGCGTGGCTTCGCTGGCGGCGGTGGGCGTCGAGAACGCCCAGTTGCACGAGATCGCCCTGCACGAGGAATGGATTCGCCGCGAGCTGTTTTTGGCCCACAAGGTCCAGCAGGGCCTGCTCCCCGCCACGCCGCCGGTGCTGGACGGCTACGAGTTCTTCGACTTCTACGAGCCGGCGCAACAATTGGGCGGAGACTACTTCGACTACGTTCCCCTGCCAAGCGGCGCCCTGGCGGTGGCCCTGGCGGACGTCTCGGGCAAAGGCATCTCGGCCGCCCTTCTGATGGCCCGATTGTCGGCCGAGGTCCGCTATAGCCTGGCCAGCTCTGCCGACGCGGCGGCCGCCATGGAGCGGCTCAACGCCTTTTTCTGCGAGAGCCGCTGGGAGGATCGCTTCGTGACGATGGTGCTGGCCGTCCTCGATCCCTGCCGGCACGAGGTGTCGATGGTCAACGCCGGACACTTGGCGCCGCTGTTGCGCCATGCCTCCGGGAGAATCGAGGCGGTGGGCGAGCAGACGAGCGGCCTCCCCTTGGGCGTCGACGCCGCCAGCCGCTACGAGCAGTTCCGGTTCCCACTCAACCCGGGAGACTCGCTGATCCTTTACACCGACGGCCTGCCCGACGCGATGAGCGCCGACGGCCAGTGGTACGGGAGCGAGAGAATCCGGGCCCAATTGGAAAAAGAGACCGAGCACGCGGCGGCGCTCAGCCAGCGGCTCCTGAACGACATCCGGGGCTTTATCGGTAGTCGCCCGCAAAGCGACGACATGTGTTTGACCTGCGTCCGCCGGCTGGCGTAAGCTTGCCCAAAGCCCAGGGGTTGCAACCCCTGGGCGTTACACCGCCGATTGCGATTGCCGCCTTGAGGAAAGCCGCCGTGAAGATCACATCCGCCCGCTGTGTCTCCGTCGCGCTCGTGCTCGTCGCCTCGGGTCTCTCCGCGGCCCGGGCGGCCGACGTCTTCGTCCGCTTCAAGGTCCTCGAGCCGCCCGGGGAGAAGTTCCGCGTCACGGCGGGCGGGTACATTCATGTCGCCAACTGGCGCTTGCCCGACCAGCGGGTCGAGGTGGCCGGCGCAGAGTGGAGCCGCTGGCTGGACCTGCGCAAGTGGCCGCTGCACGGGCGACTGGACCGCGAGGGCGGGTTGGCCGAATGGCCTGCCATGAGTCTTACCGTGGGCCGGCTGGGGGAAGGCGAGCCGATCCGCGGCTGCTCCTTCGAGGTGCAACTGGCCGACAAACCCGAGGCTGAGAGCGTCGTAATCTCGTTCCGCGAAAAGAGCGGATCCAGCACGATCGCATTCTTGCTGCCGCATCCCTTGCGGGAGAAGAAAGGCGAGTTTGAGACCGGCTCGCAGATAACAGCCCGGCACCTTGCGTGGGCACGGGCAGCCAGCGGCGGCCGTGCCCCGGGGCTCAAGAAGTTCGACGTGATCACCTCGGTCTGGGGCCATTACGATCCGGAACTGGCCCGCCAGGCCACCGAGACGCTGCGGCTTCTGGGATTCAACGTGATGGGCGGCGTGCCGGTTTCCGTGCTGCAAGAGGCCCGGATGCGGACCTACGCGGCCACGTGGCACCTGGTCGCGGATCCGGAAGAGTCCGTCGCCTCATGGAAGAAGGGCGAGGCCGCGCAGATCGCCAAGGCCCTGGGGACTCCGGACGGCAAGTGGACCTATCAGAACATGGCCCACTACGTGATTGCCGACGAGATCCAGACCATGGATTTCCGCAAGGTCGATCGCGCCAAGCTCAACCGCTGGTTCCGCGAGTATCTTCGCAGCAAGGGCGAGACCGACCAGTCACTCGGCAAGCCGATCGAGGGCGTCGAGTACCCGGCGGAGGCGATGTACGCCAAGACCCTGCCCCGCGATGCCGACCTGCCGACCCGCAAGGTGATGTACTACGCCGGCAAGTTCGGCCAGTGGTGGTCGGTCAAGCAACTCCGCCAAACCACGGACCTGGTCCGGAGCACGTTTTCGCAGCACGGCATTGCCATGAAGACCGAGACCTTGCCGTCGGACCACTCTTTCTTCAACGCCTGGGGCCCGCCGCACTGCGGTATGGGCTATCGTGGGCTGGACCTGTTCGAGATCGGGGCCCAAGAGGCGGTCGATGTGCTTTCGGCCGAGGACTGGCTGGGACTCAACCACATGTACGGCCCCAGCACGACGTGGACCGGGGCCATGGCCTTCGGTTATCTGAGCGCCATTCTGCGCTCTGGCATTGGCGATCGCAGCGTGGCGCTGCGGGCCCTCATCACCCCCAGCGACGACGGCTATTTGCGCTTGAAGGCATGCTCGGCCCTCGGGCAGGGGGCGAAGAGCTTCTTCTTCTGGACCTTCGGCCCCACGTACATTGGCACGGAGAACTACTGGTCCGACCTGCGGAGCGAATACGAGGGGGTTGCCAAGCTCACGCGGGCGTTGGAGAAGGCCGAGCCGATCCTGAAAAATGCCAAGCTCGTGCGCGACCCGGTGGCGATCCTCTACTCCGTGAGCCACGACCTCTGGCACACCGACGAGCCGGCGAGCTTCGTGGAGAACCGGCTCACGTGGGTCGCCCTGCGCCACCTGGGCGTTCAGCCCGACTTCTTGCGCGAGGAAGACGTGGAGACGGGGCGGCTCAAGGACTACAAGGTGCTTTACATCACGGGCCAGTGCATCACGCGCAAGGCATCTCAGAGGATCGACGAGTGGGTGAAGGCGGGCGGCCTGGTGTATCTCTGTGCCGGTGCGGCCACGCGGGACGAGTTCTACGAGCCCTATCTGGCCCCCTTTGCCGCTTTGGTCTGGCCGGCCGACGCCACCAAGAAGATGATCAAACAAACCGGCCACCAATTCAACGAGCGGGTCGACCTGCCGACGATCAAGCCGATCACGACGGTCACCGAGGTGATCGGAGCCGGCGGACGTCCTGCGCCCACGATTCTGCGTCTGCCCGTGCTCGGGATTCGGCTCGACGTGGGCGAGCCAGATAAAAGCCGGGGCGAGGCGACGTTTGCCGACGGCAAGCTGGCGTCGCTCACGGAGCGCTATGGCAGCGGAAAGGTGATTGCCGTCGGCTTCATGCCTGGACTCGCGTATTCGCCTTTCAGAGTGGCACAGGCGACGCTCGATGAAGAGTGGCCTCTGCCGCCACGGTGGATAATCGGCGACGCCTTGGCGGAGGCAGGGTTGCGCCGGGGGTATGGGCCGTACCGCACCACCGCGGTGCTGTGCGAGGTTCGGGAGCCCGCCGAAGCGCGGGGGCCGATCGAAAGCAGCCTGGTCACGGGGCCGAACGGCTCGGCGATCATCCTGATCAACCACGGCTACAAGACGATCGGGCGGCTGTGGGTCTCGCTGAAGGCGCCTCACGCGGTCCGCGCGGCGGTCAGCACCGAGGGCGTGAAGGTGGACCTCAAGCGGGCGGTTGCCGAAGGGAAGAACATCATGCTTGATATGCCGCTGGAGTGGACGGATATCGTTCTTTTGCCCAAGCCGTAAGCCCGCCGGCTGTTCACGGCGGGCTAGACCGGAGGCAAGCGGCCTTTGGGAGTGCGGTGATTCATCACCGCTTCTTTGAGCGGCCGGAAGACGCGGCCCCACGACTCCGGTTGAAGGAGTGAGGCGCGCATCGCTGGGCAAACGCCGCAAAAGCGGCGATAAATCGCCGCACTCCAAAGGAACCTTGTTGGTCTTCTTTTGGGGCTGGCCGCGATGCCGTCGCGACGATAGACTACCTATCATGCCGAGCGCTTTGCGCACCGGGCCGTATTGGAGGCATGGCATGGGCACTTTGGCGTTGGCGGCGGATGAACTTCGGAAGATTAGGAAAGGGCCAACGCCCCGTTCAGCCCGAATCAGAGGACGGCACGGCTTGCCTGGCACGCTCGGCGGACGGGATTGAAACGCCCCCGTCCGGACGATAGGATTAGTAGCCCGCGATCAACCGGATGGACATGCCGGAGGATGGTGTGATGAGTACGACGCCCGCAACCGCCACGAGCTACGAACATGTGCAGATCGACGCCAACGGCGTGCCGATCATCACCGACACAACGATGAAAGTGGTCGAACTGGTGATGGCCCAGAGGGCTTACGGCTGGAGTCCGGAGGAACTGCGTTTTCAGCATCCCTATTTGACGCTGGGGCAGATCCACTCCGCGCTGGCGTATTACTGGGATCATCAGGAAGCGTTGGACGCCGACATCGAGCGCCGCTGGCAGTACGCGGAAGAGGCACGCCGGAAAGCCGGTCCATCGCCTCTGGCGGTCAAGCTTCGCGCCCAGGGGCTCCTGCCGTGACCGTCGCGCTGTATATGGACGAGGCTCAACTGTGCGTCACGATCGGGGTTTGTGTGCGCGACCTGGAACTGATCGCCAAAGCAGCCGATCCTGAAGACCTTGCCAACCATGTTCTGTTTCTACCGTTGTGAATCTCGCCATCCGATTGCAGAAGGATCCGCGATGTCACACGCTCGATGGTGTCACAGTGGGCCTCTACTCCTCCTAGTCGCCTTTATGCCGACAAGCCTCGCGCCGGCCGACGAGAAGGCCGAGAAGGCGGAACTCACCAAAAAGCTCTGGCCCAAGGAGCGGATTCAGGCGGCGCTGAAGGCCGTCGAGAAGCAGCGGGCCGACGGCCTGTTGAGCCCTTCGGCCTACGAGCAGCGCAAACGCATCTTGGAGGCGAGGCTCAAGGGCGGCTACGACTCGATCTCGCTCTCGGTCACCAACCCGCCGCTCAACTTCATCCAGAACGCCGGCTTCGAGAAGCTCAACAGAAACTCGGCCAAG
>Ga0315280_10005961_pt1 | contig 17060 bp, 16 predicted proteins | sample YL17G06_40_MG_FD_203697 | JGI IMG/M metagenome (GOLD analysis project Ga0315280, IMG submission 203697) | Sediment microbial communities from Yellowstone Lake, YNP, Wyoming, USA - YL17G06_40 | ecosystem: Environmental > Aquatic > Freshwater > Lake > Sediment | place: USA: Wyoming | collected...
AGAATCCTCTCCTTCACCTTCAGATCTCTCTCTGCCCTCCACGCCTCCTCCAGAACTGATCGATTCATACGCTTCTTAACGCGGAAGGTCGCATAAATAGTCAATTACTTTAGTTAATCGCTATAGTCCTTTCTACCATCGTGCAGTGCATTCAGGATCTTGTCCGGAGTGATGGGTAGCGATCTGAACCTTATTCCGATCGCGTCTCTTATAGCGTTGGCGATCACAGGCGCCACAGGGTGCAGAGATGCCTCACTGATACTCTTTGCGCCGACTGCACTGGGTTCGTCTGTCTCGATCAGTATAGCGTCTGCTTGCGGCATATCCGCTATTTGTGGAATCTTATAGTCGCTAAGATTCGGGTTGAGTACTTGCCCACGATCGCCGAACTTCACTTCCTCCATGAGAGCTAGACCCATGCCCTGACCGATTGCGCCATATATCTGACCCCTAGCTCCGGGTGCGTAGATGGCCTTTCCGACATCCTGAGCCGCTGTATATCTTGTCACGAACACCTGTCCGGTTAGGAGATCTACTTCAACCTCGCCGAAGTGAGCCCCGAATGGTGGCGGGTTGTCCGGAGGTTCCTGAGCCATCGATACAACCAAGCTCCTGTTCAGGTGGAATCTAACGAAGAGACCCAACTCCGAAAGCGTAACCAGGGGTTTGCGATCATTTGTTGATTGTACTTCCTTGCGTGAGATCTCCAAGGATGCTGGGTCTTGTTTCAGCATGACTCCAGCCGCTTCGAGAACTTGCGTCTTCATTTTGTCGCAGGCGGCTTTCACTGTGCTTCCGACGACGTAAGTGCCTCGGCTCGCGTGGATTGGGCCTTCGAATAGAGTCGTGTCGGTGTCGCCTGTCTCAAGATCTATCATCTCGTTGTCTACGCCAAGCGTGGTTGCTGCTATGTTCCTGTATACCGTGTGCTGACCACAGCCCATGTCGATCGCTGCCGTCAAGACCGTGAATTTTCCGTCCTCGTTGAACTTGACTATCACGCCACCATGCTCAATTATCGGCTCGGTTGGTGTCTTGGAGCCTGTACCGGAGCCTCTGATGGTTTGGAAGGCCACGCCTCTACCCCTTCTCCTGTTTGGATTGGTTGGCTGCTGCAAGGGCTTGTCCCAACCGAAACGCCTTGCTGCAGTTCGGGCTGCCTCTTCAAGCCCCCACGATCTTACAACGTATCCCGAGCGGGGATTAACGTCGCCCAGCTTGAACGAATTCATGAGTCTGAACTCGATTGGATCGAATCCCATCTTGCGTGCTATTTCGTCCATTTGGCTCTCGATACCGAAACTTGCTTGGATGCCACCGTAGCCTCTCATAGCGCCGGGCGAGTAAGTATTCGTATACACGGCGTATGCTTCGAACAGACGGTTTGGTGCATTGTACGCACAGTCGAAGTAGAGTCCGCCTACGAGTGCCACACTTGGCCCATGAGTTGCATAAGCACCAGTGTTCAGTACGTACTTGCAGTGTCTGGCGGTTATCTTCCCATCTTTGCGGACTCCGGTCTTGAACGTCAAGTGAACGTCGTGCCTTGAGGTTGTAACAAATACCTCATCTCTCTTCAGGACGAGCTTCACCGGCTTCTTCGACTTCAGAGCCAGAAGAGCGCAGATGGGTTCCACCTCGCTCATCTGCAGCTTGGAACCAAAGGCTCCGCCAAGGTAGGATGGATGCACTGTGATCCTTGATACAGGCATCGCCAGCGCTTCGGAGAGTTTGTTTCTCAGCATAAAGATACTCTGTGTTGAAGACCAGATGTTGAGTTTCCCTGTCTCGTCCCAATAAGCGACGGAGCAGTGCGGTTCTAGAGGAACCTGGTTCTGTCTCTGTGTTCTGTATTCGTCGACGAAGACCTCGTCGGCATCTTGGAATCCTCTTTCCACATCGCCGACTTGTATGACCATCGGGCTTCCGTCTTTCGCTCCCCACGCGAACGCAACATTGTACTCGAGACCCTTCCTCACTCTAGGAGCGTTCGGCTCTAAGGATTTGAGAGGATCCAGAACAAAGGGCAGATCCTCGTATTCGACCTGGATCTTCTCCATCGCCTCTTCGGCTGTCTCAACACTCGTGGCGGCGACTGCTGTCACGGGCTCGCCCGTGTAGCAGACTTCGCTTCTCATTATGGATTTGTCTCGGGGAACAAGTTCTGCTCTAGGATACGGCGCGTTGAAGATTGGGCTATAGTGAGTATCTGGAACATCCTTGTACGTCAGTACTGTCTTGACTCCGGGAAGCCTGAGCGCCTTTGAAGCATCAATGGATTTGATTATGGCGTGTGGCCTATCGCTGCGGAGGATGGCGCCGTACAACATGTTCGGAAGTTGCAGGTCTGATGTGAATCGGAGTTTGCCTGTGACTTTTTGAACGGATTCAATTCGTGACAAGGCTCACCGTTCTCGGCTTGATGTAATATAAGAGAATTTACATGTTCCCACCTTTGTTGGGGAACACTGGCTGTGGAAGGTTAATCGGTCTCTTTCTTGCTTGGGCTTGGAGGCGTAGCGGTGCAGGGTTGCCGCCGTGATGCCTCAAACCGCTAAGACCGCACTCCACGACCCCTCACCCGACGGATAATGCCTAGGAAAGGTCGAAGGGACAGAGACTGGCAGAGGTATGAGCGTGACTGGAAAGGCTACGAGCGGTACCGACGCGACGAGGTCAACCTCTACCTCACCAAAGCCAGAAGCCTCGTCGAATCCAACCCGGCGCCGTGGACGCCTCAGAAGCGTGGGCAGCCACCCTACCCGCCGAAAGCTATGGTTACGCTCCTGCTGCTCAAGACGTGGCTCGGCATGGACTATCGGAGCATCAGCGCCTACCTACGCGCCTTCCCCGACCAGCGCGCAAAGATAGGCTTGGATGAGGCGCCTAGCCACACAACCATACGAAGCCACATGCTCCGCCTACCCGAAGCATACCTCCGCAAACTCAACACGCAGCTCACGAAGCCATACCAAAAAGGGGACTCGCCGCGGACAGCACAGGCTACGGCACCAACCGCTACGAGACATGGCTGACTATCAAGAGCAGGCGGAAGCGCCGAGGATACCTGAAACTCCACCTACTCATCGCCCTCCAGAACCTAGCCATCCTAAACCAGAGCATAACCAGAGGCGCCCGACACGACTCACCAATCCTCAAGAGGCTCCTCAAACCCGTACCCAAAGGCAGCGGAGACCTATGCGCAGACCCAGCCTACCTCTCAAGGCGAAACTGCAGCCTCATCGCCAAGAAAGGCCGCATCCCAGTAATCAAGCCGAAAAGGAACACGACCATACGGAAACGCGGCAGCCAACCATGGCGTGACATGATCACCCTATGGCTGGAAGACCAAACCACATTCCTGAAGCGGTACCATCAACGCAGCAAGGCGGAATCCGTCTACAGCGCCTTGAAACGATGCTACGGAAACCACCTCGCAAGCCGCAAGAGAACAGCCCAGAGACGTGAACTCCACCTCAGAACCCTCAGCTACAACATCGGAGTAGCAAACCTCACAAACATCAGGGAACAAGATGGATGACTTTCCGCTGAGCTGAAAAACGAAAAGTTAACGCTTGAGCATCGCTCTCACCGCACGAGTGGAACCTGATGCCTCAGAGCATCTCCGAGGTCCCTCTGGACAGGGTCAAACCAGGCAACCTTGCACTCAGAGACCTCGACGAAGCCGCTGTTGAAGAGCTAGCCGAGTCGATCAAGGCTAACGGGCTGCTCCAGCCCATCATGGTCAAGCCCACAGGCAACGGCTACGAGCTGGTCTTCGGCCTCCACAGACTTGAGGCGTGTAGAAGGCTGGGCTGGAGAAAGGTTCCAGCATTCGTTAAGGATATCTCAGACGAGGAGGCCTTCCTAACCGGCCTCGTCGAGAACCTTCAACGCAACATCCGCATAAACCCCGTAGCCGAGGCCCGTGGCTACAAACATCTGATGGCTAAAGGCTGGACATCACATGAAATTGCAAAGAGGATCGGTAAAAGCGACAGCTACATCTACGATCGGCTCAGAGTCCTGGATAAGCTTCACCCAACCATCCAGAGGCAGCTGATTACACACGTGTGTAAATCACCGATAACGCCCAGCCACGCTGAGCGGCTCACCCTCATAGAAGACCCAGAGCTGCAGCTCAAGTTGGCCGAGCTGGTCAGAGAGAAGCACCTGTCAGTACGCCAACTAGAACGCCTCACGCGGAGGATACTATCAGAAATGCCGCAGGGCTGCATCTGCAAGCAATGCCCAAACTACCCCTGCAAACACATCCCAGAACAGAACAACCTCCTAGACGCTATTCTAGGAGAATCATTTCACCAGAAACAACAGACGCCAGCAACACCAAGCCTCAAGTGCCAAAGCAGATAACTTTCCACAGCCCATCGCGCCTATACCTATAAGTCCAAGCGAATAGCATAGTGTATGGTTCTCTTGTCTCACTGCTATGCTGGCAACTTTGCGCGGAAGCAATGTATTGCTGAGTGCTCACTTGATCTGGGCTCTAGGGGTTTAGCGACTTTTGCTTGGGATCAATCCCGCGCCAAGGTTCAACGAATTGAGAACGCTAAACCGGATTCACCCTGACAGTCTAGTACTGAAGAATGCGACGATTCTCGCGGGCGCCGATCTAGAGCTGATTCCCAAAGGCTTTGTCGAAATTCGGGACAGCCGAATTTCCAGTTTGGGCCAAGGATCTGGTGGATCGTCTGCAAATGCGCTGGATTGTGAAGGTTTGATTGCGATTCCCGGGTTCATAGACGCGCACACGCATGTTGGGGATTCGGTGGCGAAAGAAGCTGGAGTTGGGCTGCCGATAGCTGAGTTGGTCAGTCCGAGTGGAGGATTGAAACACAAGATACTTGCGTCAACCTCTGACGCGGAATTTGTTTCCGTTATGCGAGAGTCGTTCACTGATATGATTCGCTCGGGAATCACTACCTTCGCAGATTTCAGAGAGGGTGGGCCGCACGGGGTCGCGCTTCTCCATGAGGCAGCAAAAGGATTGCCGATTAGACCTGTCATATTTGGACGTCTGGCCCAGACTCCCTTCACCAGTATTGAACTTGCGAGCAACAGTGCTCCGCTTCCAAATAGTGCAATTGAAGAAGTGAGAGAGCTGTTGTCATCAGCAGATGGGATCTCCTCCAGTACCGCGAACGACTTAACAGATCACGCATTGAAGCAGATCAGTGATTTGGCCGCAGGCAGGAGTAAGTTGAAGGCGATTCACGTAGCGGAGACCGAACAGAGTGCTGAGAAGTCCAAGGCGCGCACAGGCAAGAGCGATGTTGAACGTGTTGTGAGTTACTTCATACCAGATTTTGTCGTACACATGACTAACGCAAGCAACAGCGACGTTGAGCTCGTAGCAAGAAATCAGATTGCTGTAGTCTGCTGTCCCAGAGCTAATGCGATCTTGGGGGTTGGAATTCCACCGCTGAATCGAATGATTAGCGGAGGGCTCAATGTGGCATTGGGAACTGATAACGTGATGCTCAACCAGCCCGATATGTTTCGAGAGATGGACTACGCCGCCAGAATGATTCGAGCTGTTGAGCGGGATCCGAGCAGCCCGAAATGCAAGGAAGTATTGAAGATGGCGACAGTGAATGGCGCCAGAGCTTTGAAGATGGATCGGGAGATTGGTTCGATTGAGGTCGGAAAAGTTGCGGATATTGTGCTAGTTGATGGTAGAGACCTCAATCTGCGACGTTCTAGAGACATTGTGTCGTCCCTGGTTCTTAGAGCGGGAGTCCATAACGTAAGGATGGTTTTGGCAGCTGGTAGAGTTGTATACGAGCGGACCTCCAGTCAAAACTTATCTTAGTTCGCTCGCTACTTCCGCTGCAGACTTTTGGCCGTGTACGATTTTCACTAGCGCCCTAATCATGCTCAGAGGGTTCTTGGACTGCCAGACGTTCCTTCCGAACACAACGCCCGCACCATCAGCCCTAACGACCTCTTCAGCCACACGCAGAGCGTCAGCATCACATTCCATTTTCGGGCCTCCGGCCACCGCTACTGGGCTCAAGCTTCCCTTGGTGACCGATCGGAATGAACCGACTGAACCAGTGTACAGCGTCTTGATTAGGTCGGCACCGAGCTCGGAGCCTAGTCGCGAGGCTAGTGCAACGTACTCTTCAGAGTGAGCGGGTTTCGGAAGGTCATTTGAAGGCAGCATCTCCGCAACGAGAGCCAGACCGCGAGTTCTACACTCTGAGGCGACTAATCCGAGGCCAGACAAGCTTTCAGTCTCGTGCTTCGTCCCCACGAACCCCATCGCCACCACCGCATCCACACCCATCGCGGCCAGTGATTCCACTGTTCCTGTGATTGCTGCATGTTGCGCTTTGTCGGGGTTGAGGATCGTGTGAGCGCCATCTATTCGCCCTATTACGCCAATCCGTCCAGCAATCTCGTCGGCAGCTTTCCGTATGGTCCCGGGGTTTGCAAGTACCGCATCAGCCCCTCCCTCAATAGCAAGTTTGATCACTTGCACTGGGTCTTCGAGTCCTCTAATTGGTCCAGCGAAGTTTCCGTGATCCACCGCTATCACAACGGTACGATGGGTCGACGGGCGCAGAATTCTTCCAAGATGAAGCGTTTTGCCAGCATCCATTTCCAACAACCTCGAAGGTGCGTCAAAGACTACTGTGAGCTATATAAGGAGCCTTTGCAGCATCCTGCACCGAACCCGTCATTGAACATCTCGCCAACGAGGTTATGATTCTGACATGAAGACGAAAGCAGCCGTTCTCAGAAGCCCGTTTGAGATCAGTACCGATCATGTGGAATTGCCGACCTTAGGACCTCGCGATATGCTGGTGAAGATCGATGCTTGCGGAGTCTGCCCGTTTGATGTGCGCTTGTACAAGGGGCTATCCAAGGCAGACTATCCGAAGATACTCGGCCATGAGATCGCTGGAACTGTTGCCGAAGTTGGGACTGAAGTTAGGGAGGTCAAGAAAGGTGACAGCGTAGTTGTTGAGCCAGGGGCGAGGTGTGGTTATTGCTTCTATTGTATTAGAGGGCAAGAGAATCTGTGTCTGAACACGAAGTGGCCGGTTGGAGGATTTGCCGAATATACCGTTGCTCCCGCGTCCAACGCACATACCTTCAAGGGCATCTCTCCTCGCGAAGCTGCTTTTGCTGAGCCTCTCTCATGCTGCGTAAACGCCATGACAAGGGCGAATCTCAGGCCAGCTTGTGATGTGGTGATAGTTGGAGATGGGCCGATGGGCATGTTGCAATTGCAGTTGGCTTACGCTTTAGGAGCGGGCAGGGTTATCGTGACTGGGCTGTTGAAGGAGAGACTGCGGCGAGCGGCCAAGCTTGGCGCTTTTCAAGCCTTGGACGCGTCGCAAGGGGACACGGCAGCGAAGGTGAAAGCTGCCTTTGACGGTCTGGGCGCCGACGCAGTCATCGTCACCGTAGGATCCAAGGAGGTTTTCCTTTCCGCGATGAGCATGGTCAAGCGAGGTGGAACCGTGGTTCAGTTTGCGGGAATCTATCCTGAAGCAGACGTTCCGATTCCGTCCAAGTTCCTTCACTATTCTGAGGTGAGGGTTACGGGCAGCAGTGACAGCACCCCGCTCCACTTCGACACCGCCTTGAGACTGTTAGAAAATCGCCGGGTAAATGTAGCTGACTTTGTTTCTCACGCCTATCCAATAGAGGAAGCAGTGAACGCCATCGACACAGCTGGAAACCTCAAGGGCTTCAAGGTGATGATCTTGCCAACAATCTCCCCCTAGATCATCTTCATCCTGAATCTCGTAGAAAATCAGCGCCGTCTTGGATTCACTGACCCTGCTGCCATTGTTTCATGAACCTCTCGAATTCGTGTAGCGCCTTTTCCTGCTCCAGCGTCTGGATTGAACCGGGTCGCTTTTCCCTGACCATTCCGATCGCCTCGTCTGCTCCAAGACCATGGTAGATTAGATAGGCAGCGAGGACAGTCCCGGTTCGACCTTTTCCTTCCCCGCAGTGGATGAGCTAACTCGCTCGAAATCAGATGGCGGAATCAATTATTCCTGAATTTTCCGTGATGTTACCACAACTCTTGCACACCGCGGAACTCCGCGGGCCTGCCAGGCTCTGAACCTTGAAAATTCCCACAACGCGTAGATTCAACGAGTCAGAGTACAAGGCCTGAGGCATCATGAACGGCGGGAAACGTTCAGACCCGCCACGTTCAGAGCATGGGAGGTTCCTCCGGACCCGCCACAAATTTCGTCCGAGTGCTTCCTCTCCTCAGACAACAGGCTGACGGGAAGGTCGCGGTTTCAGACCCCGCCCGGTCCACCATGAATTTTGAGCGGGTCCCTCTTTCCAGGTCGGAGTCGCTTCTCGCCTCCCTACTGGGGTCAAGGGGGGCACAAGGGGTTGGCATTCACTGTGTCGAGGTTCGAATCCGGTGGTGCTCGACCCTAACCAAGCGCAGATACCACCTCGCTACAAAGGTCCAATCCCGGAGGCCGCACCAACTTCTTTTTTTGGGTCTGTGGTTAATGCCTGTTATGCGACACAGCGGCAAGTTCACGCACTGAAAATTGTCGTTCCAGACTGCTCCACCGGATCGGCAGAGCTGCGCTTGAGGCCCCCAAACTACGTCTTGACTCATGATTTCTATTCGCGATTTTGCACGGCTAAGGTTGAATTCGCTGATTCCTGTTCTGAAGGATTTGGTCTTGTTTCCGCGACCGTCGTCGACCTCGACTATTCTTCCCCTGATCCTGGCGAGAGCGACTTTCTGGTCAGCTAACGAGTCCTCAACGCTGTGCTGACCCCTGCTACTCTGACTCATCGGGATTTCTTAGGCTCCACGCCACGAGCCCCGAACTGAAAGCCGCCATATCGGGCTTGTATTGCGTTGGAACAGGCCCCGACGCGAAGAAGCAGGCCCCAGAGGCAGGCGGACCCCGAGAAAGCCGAGGAATCTCAAGAGGTTCTTCGGACTCTTCGGGTTTTCTTTCAGTTCGGGGCCTGCGCTTTCGGCTCGGGGCCTGATTTACGTGGAAGAATTTCTAGGACGTGTTGCTTCCAGTTCGGGGCTTTCCGTTCTTCCTCTCGCGGGTCTCTTTTTTCTGTGACCAGCGTACCCAGTCCTTCACCTTGAGGACTGAGGCGTCGTAGCGCATGATGGAGAGCCTTGTGATCGCTTTCACGAATTCCTTGTCCTCCATCTGCCTTATCCCGTGTTTGATCGGTTTCTTGACGAGCCGCACCACCATGTCAAGGGGATTCGTGTCGCAGTATCGTGTTCTGTACTCTAGGTGAAGGATGAGCTGGTTGAAGCGTTTGAGAAAGGAGCTTATCACTGAAGCGCTCCGCTGGTCGGCCTTCCGTAGCATGTCTCGCAATTTGTCACGGTATTTCTTCGTCTTCTCAAGAGCTTTGATGTATCGCTTCTTTGAATTGGCTTTAGTGAATAGGACTCTCCTGATTAACCATTTCACTGCTAGCTGGAAATCGGTGCATTCCAAGTCGTTCGGGAGCTTTGCTTCAAGCACGTTGCGTTCAAAATGGATGGGGCATGTCTGAATGGAATCGCCCAAATACTCTCTGGCAGGCTTCTCGAACACTGAGGTATCGTCGATAATCACGAACGGGTCAGGTCGATAGCCTATCGCAGCGATCTGACGGATGAATGTGCGTGTCTCGCTAAGGGTTTCCCTCGCGAAGACATCATTCACAATCAACGGGGCTCGGCCCCCGGTTGGTTTGACGTCAACGGCCAGGAGTTGCGAGATCTCGTCGCCCCGGATCTTGTACTTTGTCCCATCGACGAGGAGGATGCCTCGCTTTGCGCCGGCTTCTTCTGCGATCTCGAGAGTCGGCCGGCAATTGTTTCCGACCCTAGTGATCAGACCGCGCAGCTGATCTTCCGTAAGGGGAATCCCCATGCGTGCGAGAATCTTCAGAGTGCGCGTGATCGATGCATCTGAGTCGAGGAACACTTCAACGACTCTCACGACTTCTGGGGTCAGGTCTGATGGCTTGTGTCTGAACCTGTAGTTGCAGGGCTCGCCCGTGTCGGGGTTGATAGCCTTGCATTGATATCGGTTCTTTTCGCCTTTGCTTATCACAGTCAGCGATCCGCATTTGGGACATCTAGGAATGAAGTCGTACAGGCTCTGGGTTTGCATCCAAGGTGATGGACTTTGGACGGTAGGTCTTTCCCTTCTTGAGTCTCGTGTCTTGTCGAGCTTGATTAGCCGACTTGGGCCTGCTTCGCCAGCTTTAGAGTCACAGCCTTCCCTGGGTATCGCAGGAATTGGCTCAGTGGCTGCTTTCTCTCGTTCGGACACCTCGCTCGAGGACGCTGGAAAGCTCGAGAGATCGTCTTGTTTTGAAAGGTATTCCTCAATCAGACGTGTTCCTGATGAAGCATTGAGTTTCCGAGATCGAGTGGATCCCAGCATTTCGCCTCACGTTTCCTCGGAGCCGGAGCCTGGGGTCCTTGGAATTGCATGTAGGCACGACTGTTTCTCCAAGAAATCTTGGTAGTATTTCGTTATGACCAGTCGCATCCCAGTGAAGCTAACAGACATGTGTAACCTGCAGTTTAGGTTCATACTCGCCTCACCTTGACGCAATCCTCGGTGACCTTGACGATCGCGACGCGCTGGCCCGCCTTGAGTAGTTTCAGAGCCTCCTGAGCGGATCGTGGAAGGACGATCGAGCATGAATCTTTGAATGCTACGACAATTCGTTCCCCGTCAAGCCTGTAGCCGTGGAACTCTCCGCACGCTTCCTCGAACAGATCGAGTTCTCTCATGCTCCAATCTTACGGCGAGAGAAATGATGACGATTCAGCGCAATTTCAAGAATGGTTATAGGAGTGGACGATCTATTCTGAGAATTCGGGGACGATCAGTCCATGGGCAGAGGCCAGAAACCCCCTGCCGAAGATGAACTCTTCTCAGTCATGATGCAGCTCAGAAGCCCCACCGATTTAAAGTCGCTGTGTTCAAGGACGGGCAAGGATGACAGCACACTGTCACGGTGGATGAGGGATTATCTGGCCCCAGTGGTGGAGCAAGATCGGTACGACCGCTACTGCCTACGTGGATACGATCGTGGTGAACCCTCCGGTTCCGTTGCTGTCCCGAAGGCTTCTGCGGAGAAACCCGAGAAGTGGCTTAATCTGTATCTCAGATTGGGGTGGACCTACCACCGTGAGACGCAAGGACACTACATTTTGCTGCAAGGCTCTGCCTCATCAGAGCCAGACGAGGACATCGTCCCGAGCGATTTCAGATTCTTCAGAGACCTCACTCTGATCGCGGCATGCGACATGCAGCACATGGACGAAGAGGGTTGTACGAATTTCTTCAGGGGCATCTGCGACAAATGTCAACGCCAACCATTTCGTGCTCCGATGCTGCGCGATCTCTGTTCTCCCTGCAGTCAGGTGGGGTCGTATGAGTTGGCGGCGCAAAAGCTGAGAAGCTTGGCTGTATCTCTGATGAAGCCTTACATCCTCACCTACGTCTCGTATGAATATCGAAAAGAACTGATGCTCCTGATGCAAAGGTCGCTGCGTGAACTATACGAGAAACGAGAGCTACCCAAGTTGTACCGGCTTTGGCCCGCCTTCAGCAACAGATATCGAAAATTGTCTCTGCGACTAAGTGAACCGAAGAACTGGGACACGAGCATCGAAGGATACCTCTACACTTGTTACCCCAAGATAGCCATGATCCAAGAGACGGAGGCTGTCGAAGCGATCAAGGCTGCCTTGGATTGTGCTTGCTGGCATCAGATGGATGTGCAATGTCCCGACCCGATCGTGTACGGTCTCTTCGAGGATGCACATAGAAGATACGAAACAGTCGCCAGGCCAATCTTGGAGAAAGCCCTCCAACAGGACATAAGGTGAACGCCACGCTCACTCATGCAGCTGACCAAATCTGTCTCAATATGCAGGCGTTGAGGGCGGTCGGTTTTGAGCCTTCAGCAAGTTCCCTTCACGAGTCCACCGACTGCCGCGCACAACAGTCGCTCATGCATGTTCTTCAGGAACCTTTCCGTTGGATCGCCAATGTGACGGTGATGGAAGTCTTCGAGTCCCGGACGCTGGATTTGCCGGATTTCTACTTCACAAGAGATGACTCACGGGCTGGAGCTTGAGGCTTTTCATCCTTTGACACACAGAAATGCCACTTAGCTCTTCGAATCGACTACCAAGCCATATGCTTGGTCGGCCCACAGAAGATACTCAGTGGCCAGTTCTAGCGCAAAATCGGCCTCGTCTGCCGTAGGTTCGTGGCTTCTAAACTGTTTCATTACTTGAGTCGCAGGTCTACCGCCTGGTATCATGTGAAAGACAGCGCAAGTTATTTCGCGAAGTCGCGTGAGATCGTAAGCGAAAGTTGCTGATAGGGCCACGTCGAGCGTATTATCCAAGTCTCTATCAATGTCATCGATTGTTCGAAGGATGTCCCCGAAGACGCGGTCTGTTGTCGACGATAGATGATGTCTGTATCTTCCACCTAGAACCTTCTGCCTAACTATCCACTTGCCTTGTTGAATCGCGAAATGAGCGGCTATCGCTGCATCTTCAAACCTTCCGGCGTCATAAGCTTCTTGAGCTTCCCCCAGAGTCTTCTTGATGTCTTTATTGCTGATAATGCCATTCTGCGAGAGCTTGACATAATCAATCCCAAATGCCGCGGAGCAGAATTCTTTCATGCAGTTCTCTGCGGCACGTACTAGCCGATACGCCTCTTTCTCATCGGGAACTTGGCCATAGTGTTGGATAAGCTCTCTAGTCTTGTTCAGTTCCTCTAGTTCTCTTTGATAGGTCAGATTGACGCCCTTCCCCATTAGGAATTTGATTAGTTTCGGGAAATCATAGACTTCGGGCGTAGAAGCCCCCAATTCTGCAGCTTTCTTTCTAAATGCGAGTTCAACCGCGTGATGCGCATGATGCACGCTCAGGCGTCTATCAAGTCTTGATGCTCTCCCTCGGTTGATATGGAACATGCCGTGGCGTAACAGAAGTTTTGCCTCGGTCAGTTCCGCGGGAACGTTTGAAGCCAATCTACATTACGCGTGAAGATGCAAGGATGCCATCTCATAGGGGTTTTGATCAACCTTGCCGTTTCTTGTGTGTGCCAGCAACCTATCACACACAAATCAAGACCTCAAATTCGGAGACTCGCACCAAGTGACCCACACACAACAAACGTGTTAGCCCCCGCCGCGCCCCCGACCTATGACGCGAGTACGGCGACGGGCGACGGTTCAAAATACGAGGACCGCACCATTGATACTACGCACGGGTCTGCGAGATCTCTCTCAGGGTGGCACAGTTGTTCGCTTCTTGAGCAACAGCAACCTGACAATCACGACTGCCGAAGCTGTGATAACTACGATTGTGATGCAAGCATTCAAGTTGCCAGTGCACCACCTGAGAGCATGGCAGACTGTTGGTGCTGCTGTATATGGAAGGAGGTGTATTGGCGTGGAATTTGAAAGAGCAAAGCAGCGATTGAAAGCAATGGATCGGATTCATCTGGAAGATTGTGCCAGGCAAATGATGGAAGTGTACGAACCTCCAATTGGAGGCATGGAATTTGGGCTTGGTCGACGAAGAGGCTTGACCAAAGTCGAAACTAAAGAGGAGCTAGAGGCTTTTTCGTTGGAGATGTCAACTGACTGCTTATGGAGCCAGGCCACAGAATGCTACGTCTACGGGGATTTCCAAGCATGCATAATATTGCTCGCAACCATGTTGGAAGCAGCGCTCGACCTGAAACTGAGGGTCGCTGGTCTTTCGAAGGAATTCGAGAAGATACATCCCCGGCCAGAAGATAGAACGCTTGGTAGATTGCTAAGGTTTTGTGAAAGCAAGAAGATCCTCAGAAGTGAGATCATAAAGGACGGGTGGAGAGTGAATAACATGAGGATTGATGCGGTTCATCTGAAATCGAGCAGAAAGATGGCGCAAGGCACTCTTGTGACGGATTTGGATGAAATCCAATTCTTCAAGAATGCGGAAGAGTTGAAGGGAAGACCGGTAGAAGTCAATGAGGAGGGATGGATAACCGGAGACAACGTGACGTTCGGGATTGATGTTCAACGCCGCCGTTACTATATCGTGTACAAGTTCAAAGCAGGCGCCAAAGAGGCCTTAGAAAGAACACGAAACGTGATCCAAGCCATTCAAGAAACGATATAGCGCGGCTTGATGCAAATTACGATGCCCGCACCCATGAAGGCACACACACGAAGACTGAATATGCACGTGCTTATCATGGCCGCGGTGGACGAAACTTTTAATGGCTCCTTAGATCACGAGTCGGGAAAGTTATAACTTGTAATTGAATATAATGTATCTCCTTGCTGAAGCCTAGATGAAAAAGAAGCTGAAAACGAAAATGAGAACCCGAACAACCATTCTAACAATTCTGTTTCTGATCGTAGCCGCGTCATTAGCCCTATCAATGAATGTTGCGCAAGCCCAAGAAGCTTCCGTTACGGTGACTTGGCAGCTAAGCAGCAATGTCATAGGTGACACAACGGGCACAATTCTCACCGTCGACGGAAGATCGTATACTCAAAGCGAGCTTTCTAAGGGGTTGGCTTTGAATGACACGGCTGGTTCAGCTGGTCACACGGTTCTCGTGACGACTCCGATAGCTGCTGGTCCAACCAAGCGGTATGTTTTCTCGACATGGACCGGTCCCCCACTAGGTGTATTAGCATCGAGTCCGAACGGAACATTTACGTGGCCCACTAATTCGTCGACCGTGACAGCCAACTATGTCACGCAATATCTGCAGACGTTGTCTTACAGCGTGATTGGTGGAGGTACTCCTTCGGCTCCTAGCTTCACGGCTGACCAGCTAGGGTCATCATTCAGTCAAACCCTGACAAACACCCCGACGGCTTACTTTCTTGATTCAGGCTCCTTTTGGAGCGTGAGTCTGAATCCTTTGGCGGGTTCTGAGAATTCGGAGCGCTGGCAAAGCAATCAAACACCAAGTGGAACCATTTCAGGAGCCCAAACTCTGAACATCACGTACTACCATCAGTTTTCGGTCAATTTCACCTACACTGTCGTCGGTGGCGGTTCGCCTGCATCTCCGACTGTTGACTTCACTCAGTACGGTTCATCCGCTTCAGTGGATGCTTCAGCCTCTCCTGGGACGCAGGGATGGGTTGATTCCGGTTCCACCTACTCTTACACTAATCCGCTCAGTGGCTCGACCACGATGGAACGCTGGGACACAGACTCCACTACGGGCAGTATATCGGCAACGGTCACCGTGAACCCCTCCTTCTACCACCAATTCCTACAGACGTTATCTTACCAAGTAACGGGCGGTGGCACAGGATGTTCCGCTCCATCCTTTACGGCGAATCAGTTTGGGACTTTAACGCGTCAGATGCTGAATACCACAGCCAGTGGATACTGGTTTGATAACGATGCCTCATGGACAGTAATGAACCCGCTTGGCGGCTCGACAGATTCAGAGCGATGGTTCACATCTGACTCGAGCGGTACAGTCACGGCCGCGCAGCCATTGGCGTTCGCCTACTCACACCAGTTCCACCTAGCTGTGCAAGTGGATCCGCCTAGTGGCGGAAGTATCTCTCCAAATGGATTCTTCGACGACGGGGCCGTGATACAGATCTATGCGACCGCTAATCCTGGATATGCCTTCAAGAATTGGGCAGGTTTGGGTGCAGGTAGCTTCACAGGCACAAGCAATCCAGCTTCAGTCACAATGATTGCGGCCATAACCCAGACCGCGTTCTTCGCCTCTCAGCCAGCAGTCTCAATCACCGTGACCAGTGACCCGACAGGTCCAAGTTTTCTCAGCGTAGACGGCACGCCAATTGTCACTCCTCAGACATACAGTTGGATCCCTGGCACCGCTCATACGATTGCGGCTTCGAGTCCCGTTAGCGGTGGTCAAGAGGTTCAATACGTGTGGCAATCGTGGAGTGATGGTGGCGTACAATCTCATACGATTACGGTTTCAAGCTCATCGACCGCTTTCACTGCAACTTTCAAGCAACAGTACCAGCTAACCATCAACGCTACGACGGGTGGAACAACAACCCCTCCGCCAGGTTCACATTGGTATGATTCCGGACAAAGCGTCCCCGTCACGGCGATGGCTAACAACGGCTACGACTTCTCCGACTGGTTGCTTGACGGTAGGAATGCTGGTTCAACTAACCAGCTAACAGTAACAATGAATGGGCCACATTCTCTCGTTGGAAACTTCAGCAAATCTCCCTCAGCTATCACTGTGCTAATCGAGGCAATTCTCAACAACGCTATCATGGCAGGTCTGATCGCCTTCGCCATAATTGCGGCAATTGGCTATGTTTGGCGGAAACGTTCAAAGAAGCAACAACCCTAACCCATCTAACTCTTGTTCATCACAACGCCTGGTCTAATCGCAACAATCGGGGCTCCTCTCACGATTGTCGGTTCTATCCATTGCTCTATCGAGATTTCAAGCAGAGGCCCACATCGCCAAATGAGATCATCGTTGAAGGATTTGGTCATGACCCCATGGTCGTCATGTTAGCCGGATGAGTGTGTGGGTCGCTTGGTGTGACTGAATTGTAACGTGCTGACTCTTCTCGGGCGACTCCTCGTCAGGCGGGGAGTCGCCTTTGCCGCCTGGAATGGGAGGTTAGAAGAAGAATGGCGGTGGGTAAGAAGAGGAGAAAGGTGAAGGGTTGTAAGATGAACTCCATAGTTGCCGGTATAGATTTGGGTGACAGGGAGAGCCTTGCTACGGTTCTCTCTCCGATTGGAGATGTCACTGACAGATTCACGTTCCCCATGAACGAGGAGGGGTACGCATTCTTCGCGAGCAGGGTGCCGAAGGATGCGAGGGTAGCGTTCGAGTCTACGATAATGGCCTACCCAATCTCCAGAGCGCTCAGGATGCACGGGTACAGTGACGTTACCGTAGCGCATCCCAAGACGCTCGCGTGGATCGTTAGAAGCAAGAAGAAGAATGATCGAGTGGATAGCTTGAAGATAGCGAAGCTCCACATGGCAGGTATGCTACCGGAAT
>Ga0315280_10005962_pt1 | contig 17059 bp, 13 predicted proteins | sample YL17G06_40_MG_FD_203697 | JGI IMG/M metagenome (GOLD analysis project Ga0315280, IMG submission 203697) | Sediment microbial communities from Yellowstone Lake, YNP, Wyoming, USA - YL17G06_40 | ecosystem: Environmental > Aquatic > Freshwater > Lake > Sediment | place: USA: Wyoming | collected...
AGATTTTTCCGCGACGTTTTTGCACTATTCCGATGACGCCACTTACAAACAGGTTTGGAACCTTACATTCAAAATTAATAAGAGGCTCCAAAAGCTTCGGGTCGCTGAGCAGAAAAGCACACCAGATGGGACGCCAAGTCATTGGAAGTATCTGTGCAGGTCCCCTATGCACTGGGTCTTCGTGAACTGTAATGTCTTCCAAGTTAACTTTTAACCCATATGCGGGTTCTTTGGCTAAAACTGAAGTGTTTACGGCTTCTCGGAATCCAGACTTTACGTGGTCTATTACTTCTTCAACGTACTGTCTTCCTTTGATTCTGTTGACAAGTATGTTTGTGCCTTCGATAGCAATCGCATTACGTGCATCATCTGTGGGCCACCCGAACTGCTTCAGAGTCTTTTGTCTGTCTTCGCGGGTTTGCATCTCCGAAATCTTTGCAGATTTGATTGCCTCGATAACTTCTTCCGGCAACTTTTCTATTGTTACCCATAATTTGCTATGCTTGTTCGGGCTTTTACCCATTATTGACGGTCCTTTGTAGTCGTGGCTGATTGCCTCACGGTAATTCACAATCGGCTTGCTAATTTTCACCTTTAACCCAGCTTCCTGCATTCGATAAGCTGTAATCTCAAGATGCAGTTCACCCATACCGCTCAGCAGATATTCGCCGCTTTCCTTGTTTATCAGGAAATGCAGGTTCGGGTCTTCAGTTGTCAGTTTATGAATGACCTTGTCAAAAAGCGGCAAGTCTTTAACGTCTTCAGGTTCAACCGCAACCGTTACCACAGGATCAGAAACATACTTTAACCCTTCAAACGCTTGCGTTTCCACACCTTCTTCCGTAACCGTTTCGCCAACATGAATTGATGGCAGCCCTGAAAGTGCAGCTATGTTTCCCGCTGGGATTTTGTCGACGATTACTCTGTCTGTAGCCATGCTCATGTAAACCTGCTGAATAGTACCTTTCTGGTGACTGTTTATCAGTTGGACCACCTTTCCCTTTTCAACCATGCCGCTGAAAACTCGTCCAATAGCAACAACTCCGCTGTGCGGGTCAACCTCAATCGTACTTACACACATGAGAAGCTGTCCATTAGGATCAACCTTAGCCATGGCTTTCCCAATAGGACTATTCACATCTCCAGGCCAAATTTGACCTTCCCTGTAAGGCTGAGCTTCAAACGGGTTGGGCAATTTTTCACAGAACATGTCCAAAATTGGCTCATACAACGGCGCTTTCTTGCTCAGTTCGTCAACCTTTTTTACGATTTCTTCTGGCTCTCCATTGTATGCATCGATAATTTCCTTGAAAGTTATTCCTTTCGCCTTCATGTGAGGTAAGTTTAATCCCCACTTGTGAAGAGCTGAACCGAACGCCACACATCCATCTTCAACTCTAACTTGCCAGTCCTTTTTATGCTCCGGAGGCGCATACTTTTCTATAAGAGTGTTTATTCTAACGATAATTTTTGCAAATTTACGTTGCATTTCTTCCGGAGTCAATTTTATCTCCCTTATGAGCCTGTCAACCTTATTTATGAAAAGGATTGGTTTAACCCTCTCACGCAATGCTTGCATCAAAACCGTTTCTGTTTGAGTCATGGGACCTTCTACAGCATCCACAACAACCAGCGCACCATCCACAGCGCGTAAGCTTCTCGTCACCGCTCCGCTGAAGTCTATATGACCAGGCGTGTCAATGAGGTTTATGAGGTACTCTTTTCCTTGGTAAGTGTGAACCATGCTTATGTTTGAGGCGAAGACTGTCATCTGCCTCTTCTGTTCAAGCTCCCAAGAGTCGAGGAAAAGTTTTTGCCCAGCCGTTTGTTCACTTATTATGCCCGCTGCAGCTAGAAGGCTGTCTGAAAGCGTAGTTTTTCCATGGTCCACGTGGGCTATTATGCTTGTGTTCCTTATTATTTCTGGACTGTTCATAAGTTTAACAATGTCTTCAATCTGCTTGTAGCGTCCCATAATCAAACCTTCCCTACTTTAACCAAGTGTTCTCCAATGCTCTTGTTCGCAAAGCGTTTGGTTTCAACTCGATGAAACATTCTGAATTCTCACTGCTTAATGATAAGCTACATGGATGTGAAAAATGTGACCTATTAATCTTTTGCCAACTTTTTTGAGAATGTTTAATTAACAGATTTAGACGCCATTGGCAAAGACTAGCCTCATAAGTTAACCAGCCTTAAACGCCTATTAGATTAACATTCCAGTAATGTTAGCAACTTGTCCGCAGTTTCCTTATTTATATAAAAGCCTTTTCTCGAAAGCCTCTTCACACCTAGAAACATGAGAACGTTGCTGAGCGGTATTGGCTTAGTGGCTTCGTGTAGGTTTTTGAATCTTATAAAAGAAACCCGTTGTTTACCGCTAACAAACTCAAAGTACTGTTTTTCAGAGCTTAAAACGGATTCGTGACCATGTTCCTTCCATAATTCTTCAGCCTCCCCAACTTTCCGTTCAATGAATTCGGCATAACCAGCAATTTCAGCCTCGGGTTTTGTCACGTAAAAGATAAGTAGGGAAGTATTTTTAGGGGGCGCCCATCCTCCTTGCACGTACGATTGTACCTTTTTTCCTTCATGATGAAGACGGCAGAATTCGCGCCACCATTTGTCCTTAATCATAATAACAAAGGCAAAGTCTTCGTTCATCGAACCACATCCAATATGATTCTAGGCATTATCATTTAAAACTTATTCAACCAAAAAGTGACGTTAGATTTTCCGATTAGTTTAAATCTAACCCTTGTTATTTCCTTAAGCTAAAACTTTGAAATAAAGAGAAAATTAACCATGCCAGTCAAAGTTGGTTCAAACACTGATGATTTAAATGGTTATCCTAAACGAATTGAGACGAAAAAACATTCCATTGCTTGACATTTTCCTAGCGACGCGTCCGATCAAAAGGTGCTCTCATAAAGGACCCTAATTTCTAGCATATTTCTGAATTTTTGGGTAGGGATTTTATTGAAGAATGTTATCTCTCTGCATGTCAACGAAGTTTTTGAAGCTTTGGAGACATCTCCTAATGGATTAAACAGCGAAGAAGCTAGAAAACGACTCGCCAAGTACGGTTCAAATGCGTTGGTTGAAAAGAAGAGCATCCCAGTTGCCTACAAGTTTCTTGCGCATCTTAAAGATTTGTTCAGCATTCTGCTACTTTTTGCAAGTTTGCTTTCAGCTATTGGCGGCATGTGGGAACTAAGCTTAACCATTGTCGGAGTCGTGCTGGTTAACACGCTTTTCAGTCTATTCCAAGAATGGCGCGCAGAAAAAGCCATGAAAATATTAAAAAATTGGATGCCCGAGTACGCCAAAGTCATCCGAAACGGAGAGCTACAGAAAATACTGGTGAAGGAGCTTGTTCCAGGCGATGTCATAGTCTTAGAAGAAGGAGACCGCGTTCCAGCTGACGCACGCTTAATTGAAGCCTTCGACTTATGGACCAACAATGTTCCTCTAACAGGCGAGTCTGAACCGCAACCACGAACTGATAAACCAGCTAAATTCTCTAATGGGTCGTATTTAGATTCGCCGAACCTTGTTTTCATGAGTACAAGCGTTGCTAAGGGACAGGGTAAAGCTGTTGTATACGCAACTGGCATGAACACAAAATTCGGACAAATTGCCAATTTAACTCAAGAAATACGAGAAGAACAAAGTCCTCTTCAAAGAGAAATCGCTTATACTGCAAAGTATGATTTTACATTGGCTGTGGCGGTTGGCTGCGTCTTTTTCCTAGCCAGCTTAATTTGGCTTCACTTGGACTTTTACAGCAGCATACTTTTCATGATTGGCGTTATGGTGGCATGTGTTCCAGAAGGTTTGCAAGTCACCGTGTCAAGCGCGTTGGCAATAAACGTTCTAAAAATGGTGAAAGAGAACATACTTGTCAAACGTTTGTCGGCAGTTCAAACATTAGGCAGTGTAACAATAATATGCACCGATAAAACTGGCACAATCACCAAAGGTGAAATGACTGCCAAAAAGATTTGGGTTAAGAATGAGGTTGTCGAGGTTTCAGGCGTCGGATACACTCCGATTGGAGAATTTACCTGTAATGGCAAAGCCTTAGAAAAAGGGGAAGCTGAAAAAGTTGAGAAACTTCTCGAGATTTCTTCCCTTTGCAACAGTTCAAAGGTTGAGCCACCATCAGACAGGAACAAGTCTTGGAGCGTCATAGGTGATCCAACCGAGGGGGCTTTGCTTGTTGCCGCCTTAAAGTACGGATTAAATGTGCAGGCTGTGCTTATACGGAAGCCCATAATTCACATTATGCCTTTTGACTCTAAACGGAAAAGAATGACGACGATCCACAAGAATGGTAACACGCTTTTTGCATATACTAAAGGTGCTCCAAGAAGCATCCTTTCCATATGCGATAAAATAGTTGTCGACGACAAGATAGAGGACTTGGCGGGAGAGCATTTACGTTCCGTTGAGGCAAGGATTCGTGAATTTGCGAATGAAGGCTTACGCGTAATAGCTGTAGCATACAAAGAACTGCCGAAAAACGGGGCTTTCAAAGGTAAGAACGTTGAGAGAAACATGATTTTGGTCGGGCTTGCAGCCATGAAAGACCCACCTCGCCCAGAAGTTAAGGAAGCCGTGAAGCAGGCTAAGCAAGCAGGCATAAAGATTGTTATAATAACTGGAGATTATGGTCCAACAGCTCAGGCTATTGCTGAAGAAGTGGGCATTGTAAATCAAGGCAGTTGCCGCATAATTCGTGGCGTTGATTTGGAGACAATAAGTGATGAAGCGATTGTAGAGGAAGTTAAGAGAGGAAATGTAATCTTTGCCCGTGTTTCTCCCGAACAGAAATTGCGAATAGTTAGAGTTCTTAAGAAGAGCGGTGAAGTGGTTGCAGTTACAGGTGATGGAGCGAATGATGCTCCTTCCTTAAGAGAGGCTGACATTGGCGTAGCTATGGGTGCTTCAGGAACAGACGTTGCCAGGGAAGCATCTGACATGGTTTTGCTTGACGATAGTTTTGCGTCGATAGTTAAGGCTGTAGAGTCCGGACGTGCAATTTATGAAAACATAAGGAAATTCATAGTATATGTTTTCTCGCACAATTGGGCTGAGTTAATTCCTTACGTGCTTTACGCCTTGTTAGGCATACCTCTTCCGCTTCTTGTAGTGCAAGTTTTAGCCATAGACCTCGCCATGGACGTAATTCCATCACTTGCCTTAAGCCGTGAACCGCCAGAACTAGGAATTATGCAAGAACCGCCCCGGAGCGTTAAAGAGAGGCTTTTTAATGCAAGAGTTTTCCTTCGTTCTTTTTACATAGGAGTAATAATTGCTGCTGGCGCCATGTTCGGCTGTTTAAGCGCTTGGTCTGCTGGAGGCTGGCGTTTAGGAATGCAGTTGCCACCAGACAGCATTGTCTACCTTAAAGGGGTAACTATGACTTTTGCTGGCATAGTTATAGCTCAAGTCGGTAACGTTCTCGCGTGCAGAACCAGCAAGGTGTCCATTTTCAAAACAAGTCTTTCAAGTAATAAGTGGATTTGGATTGGCATAGTAGCACAAGTCTCCATAATATCTTTCCTAGTTTATGTTCCATTGATGCAAAGGCTTTTTGGCACCACCGCTTTGGAGCTTATTGATTGGGCGTTTCTGGCAGTTTTCGCATGCATTGTGATTTTTGCTGAAGAAATTAGGAAATGGTTCGCGAGAAGGCGTGAACACTAAGTTTTAATTAGCATCTCCCCTATCTACCGTTTGATGTCTGGCAAGGAATTTTTTGTAAGTCGCTATGAAAAATTAGGCTGGAAATACGAGAATGTTAAGCCTAAACAAGCCATCCGAATAAACGTCATGAACACTAAAAAGGCAGATGTCATAAAAAGACTTGAAGCGTTAGGAATAGAATTTGAAAAGATTCCCTTCCTTGAAAACGGCTATTGGATTTGTAAATCAAAATTTTCTGTAGGGGCAATATCAGAATATCTCCTAGGCTTGTACTCAATTCAGGAGACTGCCGCCCAAATTCCAGCAACATTATTCACAGATTTAGAGGATAAGATAGTTTTGGATGCTTGTGCGGCTCCCGGCGGAAAAACTGTTCAATTAGCCGATTTAATGCAGAATACAGGTGCAATAGTTGCTTTAGATGTTAAAAAACAAAGATTACCTGCTTTATCGAATCAGTTGGAAAGGTGTCACGTAAAAAACACAATTATCTACAATTTGGATGCGCGACAAGCTCCAAGGCTGAAAATAACATTTGATCGTATACTCTTAGATGTTCCATGCTCAGGCAATTTTGCAACAGACAAAGACTGGTTTAGCAGAAGAACTATAAAAGATGTGGAGAAAAACGCGAAACTTCAAAGAGAAATATTGACTGAGGCGGCTGAAGTCCTAAAAGATGGTGGAGAAATAGTTTATTCGACATGCTCGTTAGAGCCAGAAGAGAACGAGCTGAACATGGAATGGACAATAAAAAATCTAAATCTCCAAGTTGAAAAAATCAACTGTTACGGGGAAAAAGCCCCAACAAACATTTTCGGAAAACAATTAGACAGTTCAATAGAAAACTGCAGAAGAATATGGCCTGGACAAACCCAAGGGTTCTTCGTCTGCAAAATCAAAAAGCGTGTGGATGCGCTATGAAGCCAATAAAGGATTTCGTAAACCGATTTGATGCAAGTATCAATTTAGACGAGAATTTTATAGTGAAAAAGGAGAACAGATACTTCCTCCTAAACGAGAGTCTGAAAAATTTGATTAAAAAGGACTTTTTTTATGGTGGAACTTACCTTGGAAAAACCAAAAATGGAAAATTCTTCCCAAGTTTCAGCCTGTTGATGATGATTGCGGAAAGGAAGGCGAACAAGATAATTGTTGACAAGAAAACAGAGTGGCTCTTCATCTGCGGAAGGGACATTTTCAAACAAGGAATAATAAAAGTGATGGAATCAAAGAAAAGGGGCGATTACACATTAATCCTAAATCAGCATGGGGAATGCCTAGGCTTCGGCAAAATACTACGCCATTTAGACAAAGAAAAAGAAGGAGTTGCCGTAAAAAACATTTCAGACATCGGGGATTTCTTAAGGAGAGAAGCGTGAAAGCACAACTTATTGTTAATCGAAGCTTTTTCGAAAAGTCTTAAATCTGGAGAAACGAAATGATGCAACGATGCGATATGATTAAAAAACTTGCATTAACATTTGTCTTGGCGATTTGCTTTTCTTTCATGGTAATCGGAGTAAGAGGACACAATCCCGTATATGAAGTAGTTGCTGTTTATGGTTCAACTCCAACAATTGACGGTGCAATTAACATTCCTGAATGGAGTGATGCGGCTTCGGTGTTCTTTAACAACACAAAGGTCTTTGTAAAGCAAGATGGCATAAATCTCTATATCGGATTCAACAACTCAGAGACCCAGTTTCATGATGAAGATTGCGTAGTTGTTCAGATTGATGCTGACCACGACGGAAGCCTAACGTTGCAATCAGATGACGTAGGACTGTGCGTTTACCGTAACGGAACGCTTATTGAAGCCAACGTGACTGGTGGAACATGGGCTATCACAGAAGTGTCTGGTTGGACTGCCGTTGTCAATTCAACCTTTGACATGTGGCAGGTCGAATTTAACATCACATACTCTAAGATTAACGTCGTTGCTGGAGTGGGAAAAACCATTGGAGCCGTCTTCGCATGCTACCGTGGACTGGAGGATAGTTCTCCGAATGTGTTCAGCTGGCCTCCGAGATACACAGAAATATATGCAAATCCTTCAATGTGGGGCGACATAACTTCCGCAGGATACAACTGGATTCCAGAGTTTCCACCATGGATCATTCTACCAGCACTATTGGTAATAGTAACGCTAACAACATTATTGCGTAAAAGAAAAAACGTCTATCTATAAGCTGTCGCTAAGAGAGACTGAGCAGAGTTAACTCTTGCTTTCCAATTTTTCTATTATTTTCTCAATTTTCACCGTACTTTGTTCTCTTTTCATCAAGTTCCGAATTACAACCGCTCCTTCATTTAGTTCTTTTTCTCCAACTATTATTGCATACTTTATTTTTCTTCTATCCGCATCCTCCAAAGCCTTAGTCACTTTTCGCCCCATGACCTCAACCTCCACTGGTATATCCGCATCTCTAAGCATCTGTGAAATCTTTAACGCTTCCCCTTTTAACTCACTCTTAACGGGAATCATCATAACCCTATTTTCTTCCCCCGTTTTCAGAGTTTTTTGCCTCTGCATTGCCATCATTATCCTACCTATTCCATGGGCAATTCCAACGGCAGGTGTTGGTTCGCCTCCAAATAATTCGATAAGTCTATCGTATCTTCCTCCCCCGCCCAACGCTATGTCCAATTCTGGAACATACGCTTCAAAAATCATCCCAGTATAATACTCAAGTCCCCTCGAAAAACCAGCATCCACGGTCATGTCAATTTCACATCCGCTTTCTAAAACAAGCTTCAGAATTTCCTGGAGATTTTCTGCAGCATCAACAGCCTTCTCATAACTTTTAACGTATTTTTTCATCTTTTCTATAATTTCGAAGATCCTACCACCTTTAAGTTCTACCAATTTTCTAAGAGTTGCCACACACTTACCTGATACACCAGCACCTTCGACCAGCTTAAGCGCATCATCATACTGCTTTTTGTCCATCAACTGCATAACCTCGTTCTCTGTCTTCTCGTCTACTTTTTCTTTGCTTAGGATACCCCTCAAAACTCCAACATGTCCAAGCTTGAAAACACAGTTCTTCAGCCCCACCGTTTCCATTAAACTATTTGTCAACATTATTATTTCAGCGTCAGCCTCCGGCTTGTTCGACCCCATCAATTCAAAGTTTGATTGCCAAAACTCCCTGTAACGCCCTTGCTGCGGCTCATCATACCGGTAAAGACTACCCATACAAAAAAGCCTGAAAGGCCTAGGCTCATTTCTCAAAGTAGTAGCGACAAGCCTAGCCACAGAAGGCGTGAACTCAGGTCGTAAAGCAATCATGCGCCCGCCTAAATCTTTGAAGGCATACATCCGCAAACGAACTTCTTCACCAGCCTTTGCTGCTAAAAGCTCGTGAGACTCTACAACCGGCGTAATAATTTCTTTATATCCGTAAAGTTCAGCTATTTTTCTGGCTTTTCCTTCGATATACTTCATCATTTTTGCTTCTTCGGGTAGAAAATCCCTCATTCCACGAACAGTCTTGAAAGCTGACATGCCAAATTCTCCGTCATTTTAGGGTTAATTGTGAAACTGAATAGTAAACTATTTCCCCTCTACGGTTCATAACAGTCAAAACCAACTCCTTCTTAAGACTTTGACACTGTGTCATAATGCGGGTTAAATCTTCAAGCGAAATTGGCTTTCCCTCTTGAACGCTCAAAATTAGGTACTTAGCCGTGTCTTCACCATATTCGCCCCTATCATATACTCGAAAGTCAACACCTAAACCGAAACCTTCCCGGACAACATACCCACGAGTTCTTAAATCACGGTAAGTCAAATACTTAGCCCAAGCATTCTCATCAACACCCTCATAGCACTGCAGAAGCCTCTGAAAATCCACTTTCCCACCTTTTTCATCCTCAACTTCCAGCAACCCCCTATCAAAAAGATAAAGCGCTTCATAAAACGTAAGTAAAAGCTCATCATTTTCGGCTACGCCATATCCCCTCGAGGAAATCTCCTCCACATTCTGCTTTTTAGAAATTTTAACGCCTTTTTCCACAAGTAAACCCTTAACCCTAATTCCAGAGATGCTGGATACTTTCTCTTTCTCGTTCATGTAAATCCTCAACCAACATAAAGCTGCCTTTTTCACTTATAGTAATTGGTTTTAAACTTATCGAAATCCTTCTTATATAAAATGCCACTTTCGCAAATGATTGCTGTCACATATTCCAGTGGAGTTATGTCAAAGGCTGGATTCAAAACATCCACGCCTTCAGGAGCAATTCGCTCCGAACCTACATGTGTGACTTCTTCGGGTTTTCTCTCTTCAATAACAACATCTTCCGATGTGTGCGTTAAGTCGAAAGTGGATTTTGGAGCTACAACATAGAACGGTATGTTGTGTTCTTTGGCCAAGACCGCTATAGTAAATGTTCCAATCTTGTTAACAACTGCATCCTTGACTATTCTGTCAGCCCCAACAACCACTTTGCTAATCAGTCGCTTATACATAACATAGCCAACCATGTTGTCAGTAATCAAAGTAACTGGTATACCGTCCCGTTTAAGTTCATAAGTTGTCAACCTTGCCCCCTGCAGTTTCGGACGAGTCTCAGTCGCGATAACCCTAATCTTTTTTCCTTGCTCCCAAGCAGCCCTTATGACTCCTAAGGCTGTGCCATATTCAACAGTAGCCAAGGCACCAGCATTGCAATGCGTCAAAACAACATCTCCATCCTCAATAAGTTCAGCGCCATGCTTGCCAATAGAACGGTTTGCCATTGCATCCTCATCAGCTATTTTCTGCGCCTCCTCAACAACAAAAGCAGACAAAGCTTCAACGTTTCCAACAAAGCTTCTAGCCTTATTCAGGATTCTGTCTATCGCCCAAAAAAGATTAACAGCAGTTGGCCGTGTTCCCCTTAAAATTTCCGCCGCCTTTTTCAACTCGCTAATTAGCCCCTCTTTACTTTTTGCTTTCGAGTTGTAAGCCGTTAAAGCCAGGGCAAAGGCTGCAGCTACCCCCAGAAGCGGTGCACCCCTTATTTTCATTGCATTTATTGCCTCAGCCACTTCGCTGCAGCTTTTCATCTTAAGAATCACTGTTTCATGTGGAAGCCTTGTCTGATCTATTGTTACGACTGTTCCATTTCGCCACTCTATTGTTCGCTGCTGCATGAATGGTAAACCTCAGTAAACCGTTTATGCACAAGTTGTATAAAATTTTGCTAGAAAGTGAAATATGCCATGAAAAGCGAAAGCCTAAAGGCTCTTGCCGAAAATTTTGGAAAAAAATACTCTGAAATTTTAGGCATAGACCTTTCAGACGGAAAAGATGAAGAAAATTTCAAATGGTTCTTGGCATCCATACTGTTCGGCGCACCAATAACAGAAATGGCAGTCATTAAAACTTACAAGTGCTTTGAGAAATACAACGTCTTAACACCAGAGCGAATCCTACAAACAGGGTGGGACGGGCTGGTTAAAATTTTAGACGAAGGCAGCTACACACGTTACGATTTCAAAACCGCAGACAAACTCCTCGAGGTTATGCAAAATCTCACACAAAGATACGACGGAAGCCTAACCCTTCTCTACAATGAAGCCTCCGATGTGCACGATTTGGAAAAGAGATTAAAGGATTTGGGAAAGGGCATAGGCGACGTCACAGTGAGCATTTTTCTTAGAGAATTACGTGATGTTTGGGAGAAAGCTAATCCAAATCCCACAAGTTTAGTGGTTCTAGCGGCTAAAAAGCTTGGAATAGTAAGAAAAGAGGCAACTGAAAACGTCTTAAAACAGCTGGAGAGTTTTTGGTCCAAAAACAAAGTTGCAGAAAAATCCTTTATTAATTTAGAAACAGCGCTGCTTAGGCTTGGTAAAGATTTTTGTAGAAAAGGAAAATGCGCTGTTTGTCCAGTTAAAGATGAGTGCTTAAATCATGAGGCGCCTTAACATAAGTGATAACTTCTATGGGACATTCACCAGAAAGCTTCAGTTTCTTCTTCCATTCCTCTCCAACGGCTATAAGTGAGAAAACTCCTGAAATTTCAGCCTTCGCTTTTCGAACTAAATTAACCAACGCAGCTTGTGTTTCCCCAGTTTTAATCATGTCATCTACAATTAAAACACTGTCCCGCTTTTTGACAATGTCTTTCGGAATGTAAAGCGTCATTGTTACTCCAGAATCTTTGCCCAACACATATGTTTCCTCCAAAAAAACTTTAACTCCAACTTCTTTGTTTCTCTTTGCTATTACGAGATTAACTCCAAGCGCATTAGCAACCATGGTTGCCAACGGAATACCATCGACGGCCGCAGTCAAAACCTTTGTTACACGTTTTCCAGCAAAATTCGCGAGCGCATGATTAGCTGCCTGCTGAAGAATGTTAAAATCGCTTATAATATCAGTATTATCAAAATATCCATCTTCGTCAAACTTTATTCTGCTACGAAGCTCAGTCTCTAAACCAACAAGTTTTGTTAATACTTTCCAAAGTTGTTTCGCCCTTGTAGTGTTTGGCAGAACATGGCCTTTTGCGTACCTACTTAAAACCGTCACGGGCAAACCGGTCTTAGAGGAAAGCTCACGATACGTTATATTTCTCTTATACTTTGCCGTTCTAAGCAGTTCAATAGTCATTAAACGAAGTTTTAACTCGTCCGCATGCGTGCTCATAACAATCCCTTATACACTGATAAGTCAAACATTAAAGCGTTTACCATTTATTATTGCATTACTAATTTAAAATTTCCGCTCGCAAACCGAACAAAGTGGCGGGTCCGCGGGGATTTGAACCCCGGATCTCCGGCTTTCTTCAGCATTAACGCTAGCCGTAGAAGGCCGACGCGCTTTTTGGGACTAGGTCATCCAAGCTGCGCCACGGACCCTTAAGATTTGATATAAAATGTTAAATATAGTTTTATCTATCCATCGCAGTGCAATACGCTGAAAAGCTAAAAGTAGATCTTTGATCTGTAGAACAATTATACTTAAACTTTTTAAATAACCGCTTACTTCTATAAACTTGGGGGAGGCGCGTGTCGGAGACTCAAGGGAAGGATATTCCCATCCCTCTGATTAATTATGTAGAGTTGATACGAAACCGCAAATCACCATATTACGATGTCGTCCATTTTCTTTTAAAAGATATGGAAATGCATCATATTAGAATGGGGCAAAGTTCCGATGTTGTTTACACGATTAATCCCAGAATTTTGCAAGAAGAGATTGAGAAGAGAGTTAAAAATGAGAAATTGACTACAGTGAATGTTTGTCGCACGATCCTAGCCCTCTTATATGGAAGCAAACTTTCTGAAGAGAAAGACTTCTATGTTACAACAACCAGTGGCGGACGAAGAAACTATCACGTCAAAGTTAATGATCGCACGTTGAATTCAATGTCAAAATTCTTGTGACATAGCTTACTCAATGTAGATTGCTGGTCGACAGGGTATAGCCATTACGGCTCTTTGTCTAGGATCATAACGTTCCTTGTCTTCTTCACTGTAAACCATAATTTGGGCTTTAAATCTATCCATTAAGAAGCCCCTCGCATCCTCAATTACATCTTTCTCGTTAAATGCTTTAACCTTCAACAGATTTTCTCTTCTTTTTTCCGGTACTCTACTTATTTCTTCTACAATTTTGGATGCGAATTTTGCAACATCCTTAATATTTTCTTTTAAGTCTTTATCAGCAGCGAATTCTTTCATAACTTCGTTTAGCTTCACTTCGCCATGTCTTGACTTTTCTAAAACCTTCAGGTAGACTTTCCATTTCCACGATGAAGCCATGTAATAAAATACTTTTTTAGGTGTGATCTTCGTTGCCTTCAAAACGTTTAACGTGTCGTCAATTACTTCTTTTATTAGATTCTCTTGTTCTTCTGCAAGTATATCTATGCTTTTTTCGCTTATTTGTGGCCATTCAGCAATTGAAATGAACCCTTCTTCTTTCATCTGGCTCCATAGTTCTTCGCATATGTGTGGCGCGAATGGCGCAAGCAACTTCAACCATGTTTTCAATGCTTCTTTCAAGATTTTTGATTCTGTTCTTCCTTTTCTGCGCAAATACCATCGAAAGTCGTTCCAAATTTCGAATAGGGATATTTCTAGAGCTGTTCTTGTCTTCATCTCTTTCAGATTTTCCGTCACTTCAAATACGCGATTTTGTAAGACACTCATTAACCATTTTTCTAAATGTTCGTGTTCCTCATCCTTTGCATTCTCGACTATGTTTTTTGCAAAATTGTAGAAGGATTCAAGCTTACTTTGCATGTCTTTTACGTTTTCGCTTCTCCAATTTGGGTCATCCATGCCTTCCGCAGCTAACAACAGTGCACACCTTGTGGCATCTGCACCATATTGCTCAATCGCATTTTTCATGGTCACAAAATTTCCTAAATGCCTGTGCATTTGTTCGCCTTCAATCATTAACATGCCGTTTGCTCCTATTGCTTTTGGCCAATGTTCTGGTGGAAAGAGCGCCACATGGTGAAATATGAAAAAGGTCAAGTGGTTTGGGACAAGCTCTTTTGCCGAAACTCTCAGGTCAACTGGATACCAGTATAAGAATTCTTTACGCATTTCTTCCAGCAATTCGGCAGTTATTCCCGAGTTTGAAGCTATTTCCGTTATGTCTCCTTTTCCATAGAAAACATAATCGAACACGTCTTTTGTCAGCATTTCTGGTTTTATGTCGTGTTGCTTTATGTGCTTGTTTATGGTGTAAAATGCCATGTAAATTGTTGAGTCGCTTAAGGTTTCGATAATCCAGCCTTGACCCCATGGTAAAGGTGTTCCAAATCCTGTTCTTCTTGCGCATGCCCACTCTTTCAGCCAGTCAATTACGGTCAAAAACCATCGAGTTGCTGTGTCTGGATAAATTTTCATGCTGCTTAAGGCTTCTTTGGCTTTTTCTTTCCATTCGGGGTCTGAGTAATTCAAGAACCACTGGTCCTGCAGAACTTTAACAACGCATGGTGTTAGGCATCGGCAAACTACCGATTTTGGCAAGTCATACATGGAGTCTGCGATTCCCCGATTTCTAAAATCTTTTATCAGGGTCTCTTTGACTTCCCTAACCGTTTTTCCAGAATATTCCATGCAGTTTTCTTTTAGAACCCCGCTGTGAAACTCCTTTTTATAGAGCAGTTTTGTCGCCTCTTCAGCATTTGAGTCATGCTGGTCTTTTACGCCCAATTGTTCCACAATTTCGATGGCTGGATATTCGCCGAAACCCTCAACCCTAATCATGGAAATTGGTTTTATGTTTTTCACAATTTCAGGGTCGATGCCAAACTCGTGTAAGACTTCTGGTTTTTCTTGCAAGTCTTTTAATGCCAGCCAGTCATAAGGTGCATGGGCTGGAACACTGTAAACCACGCCTGTGGCTTGTGCGGGATCGACAAACCATCCTGGCAATATTAAAAATCTCTCTTTTGTGACTGGTGTTTCAAAGGTTTTTCCTATGAGGTCTCTGCCTTTTAGTGTCCGCTTTACTTTAACGATTCTTCCTTGTTCTTTCAGTTTTTCAGCTGCGTTTTCGCTTATTACCCATTTTTCGTTGTCCACTTGGGCTTCCACGTAAGTTGCGTTTGGATGTATCCACATGTTTGTTACGCCGTAGACTGTTTCGGGTCGGAAAGTGGCTGCTGGCAAGTAGGTTTCCTCATCAAGTTTGAACTTGATCAATGTGTATTCTTCGGGTGTGACTCCTTCTCCTACTTGGCGGTCGTGATCTCCTGTTGGGCTTTGGCATTTGGGGCACCATACTACTGGGTGTGTTCCTTTGGAAACGTAGCCTTTAGCTCTTAGGCTTTCATATTGCCATTTAATGAATTTTTGATAAGTAGGCATTATAGTGTTGAAGTCTCTTCTCCAGTCAACTGAGAAGCCTGCTTTCTTAGCGGCAATTCTGCCTCCTTTTGTGTAGTACGTCGCCATAAACATTGGATCGGTGAATTTTTTGAGCGCCTCTTCTGGAACGCCGTCCACTTCCCTTAAAACTTTAATGAATGCCTCGTCGCCTTTTGCGACGCGTTCGCTTGCACCTGCCAGTGGTTGTCCGGTCCAGTGCCATGCCCATGGAAATAGGACGTTGTAGCCTTGCATTCGTTTGAAGCGTGCGTATGCGTCTACTCGTGATGCTGTGAAGGTGTGGCCTACGTGTAGTGGTCCGTTCATGTATGGGTATGGAAAGGTTATGAAGAATTTTTTCTTGTTTTTGTCTGGGTCTGCCTCGAAGATTTTTGCGGTTTCCCAGCGTTTCTGCCATTTTTCTTCGATTCTTGTCAAAAATTCCATAAAGGGTTCTGAATTGGTTTGAGGGGTATTAAAGGTTTTGTCTTTACGGACAGAGAACGCTATTCCTCATGTTTTGCACCGTAGATTATTCTGTGCATACTTGCATTAATCTTTTACTCTGTGTGTGGGCTGAACTTGGTGTGGAGTTTTGGCTGTTCCATTTCTGCAATCTACATTCTGGGTTCATAAGCCATAAGACATTAAAAAAGACAGTCTAAATGCTGGTATCGCAATGTCGCAGAAACTCAAGAAAATCATGGTTGAAAATGTCGTTACTGTTAAGCCAAATGACACCATAAAGAAGGCGGCCCAGCTCATGAATCTGCATGGAATCAGCAGTTTGGTCGTTGTTGATTCCGGAAAACCTGTTGGGATGATAACTGAGCGAGACATGCTTGACCGGGTTTTGAATAAGTCAATGGTTACCACGGAGGCAGTGGTCACGGATATAATGTCAAAGCCAGTTGTCACAGCAACTCCTAACATGCGGGCTGGAGATGCAGCTAAGGTCATGATTGAACGCAGCATTAAGAAACTGCCAGTCGTTGAGAATGGGAGGCTTGTAGGCATAGTTAGTTTAACTGACCTTCTGCGTTCTGAGGGGGTTATCCAGTTTTTGAACAAGCTTTCGCTGGATGGGGTTTCTCTTCGGATAAAGAAAACGGTCAGTTTGTATTTGGATTCAGATAAGTGCAAGAAGCGAAAATGTCCCCTCATAACTGAGCAAGGCTTCCACGTAGGCTGCCAAGAAAACAAGTGTATGTGGTGGGCAGGAGACGAGTGTGCAGTCACTCGTTTGTCACGTCAGTTTTCAATAGAGCAGATGCAGGAAGCGAATGTTGAAGCATGAACGCGACAAGTATGGATCCGAATCCGCTAAGCTCTCCCTCTCGTCGTATTTTTTGGCTGTGGTTTTTCTTGTTTGGTTCCTCCTTGTTTTATGGCGTAGATGAAACTGAGATTTAAGGGTGGTATCAGGAGTTTGATTAGTGGCTGGAGTGCTATTTTTTCGGGTGTGCTTGTGATTTTAGGGGGTGAAATCAGCCAATACGGATAGACCCCCCTAGGTTTTTT
>Ga0315280_10005963_pt1 | contig 17059 bp, 19 predicted proteins | sample YL17G06_40_MG_FD_203697 | JGI IMG/M metagenome (GOLD analysis project Ga0315280, IMG submission 203697) | Sediment microbial communities from Yellowstone Lake, YNP, Wyoming, USA - YL17G06_40 | ecosystem: Environmental > Aquatic > Freshwater > Lake > Sediment | place: USA: Wyoming | collected...
ATCAGTAGTTATCAAATTGTCCCACCCCCAAGATAGACACAACGAAATGCAGGATTGATAAGATCAACCTTCGGGCGATTCACTGAAACAACTGTTCGAACAGCTCCTAAACAGGCTTTGATCCCCTCAACAATCAGATCTATGAACGAATCCAGGGTGAGTCCTTCTGTAGCTTCTTGTACACCTTGTTTCCGTTCTCGCATGTACGACCAATTCAGGTAAACCCATGCGTTCTGAAGGATAAGAGAAATAGCTACATACAAGAGCCGGAGTTCTGGTGATCGGCTAGACGTTCTAGCTCGGGTAGCGTTCATCAGACGATACGAGGTTTCAATTCCGAACCGTTTTCTATACTTTTCATAGCATGTTCCAGGAGTCAAATTGACACCAATGAGAACATAGGCAAAGTAAAACGCCCCCTTCTTGTCGTATTTTCCCTTGGAGTATTTGCACACGAGAGCCAACCGGATTTCTTCAGAATCCCCTTTACTTCTTATAGTGTAGGACACAATACGGCTTTTTCGCCCTCCAAGCAACGATTTTATCCCTTTCTTTTTCCCCTTTGCAGGTGCTGCAATCACCGCAGGGATATACCTCTTCTTGAGAAGACGAATTACAGGGATAGCACAGAAGCCTTTATCCAGATAAAGGCACTTTGGCCGCAGATCAAGAGAATGAATGGTATCAAGGAAGAATGTGACAACATCCACCATCGGAGTGCCTTTCCGAACATATCTCACTGCAAGGGTAAATCGCATACCCAGGACAATGACGTAGAGCGTAGCATAGGCATGGAAATGCGTAGTCCCACGTTTAGCCTGAGACCGGACGATCTCATTCTCATTCTTCTGATGCTTACCGTGATAGGGGATATAGACCAAATCGATAGCAAATTCGTACCGTGTTCGCGAAAGAATAGAACACGCAAGCCTCTGAAGAAGAGAGTTCACCTTACTTTCTAACTGCTCGATATCAACCTCCTTACGAAGGTGATACCAAATCACCCCTCCAGATGGAGCACGCTTTACTTTTTTCACCGCCTGGTTCACCGTAATTCGATGTGCCGATGCAAGCACTAAAATCATCGCGATAACGTTCAAAGCAAAACGCCCAGCAAATGCAAAACTTAACAGGGGTAAGACAAGATCTATTGCGAAATCTCTTACCTCTTTATGACTAATCGAAATCTTCTTCTCAGCTTTCCTACAAAACCTATTTCTACGACTATTCCCATCCTTTTTCATTCCCATCCCTCTTCCGGTAGAGTTGTTTGTTCCTACCAAAAATGAAGGGATGGGAATTAACTTTTACTGTTACTGAGAGTCAGTATTAAAACAGGGAATTTGATAACTACTGATAATCGATTTTTTAGAACAAAGGATATGCGTGTTGAGCATTGGCAGCTTTTAGCAGCGTGTATTCGACATAGTATTAAATGGTCGTATGTTTTTGCGGGGGAAAATCTTACGGCAACGAAGATGAACTGGTGGAAAAAAGCAGCGATAAAACAGGTTATTCGTATTATCGATCGACGCTTACAGCCCTATCTGAAAATGATGGATGAAGGGATTAATCCAATAACGCAAAATACCTAATACTATCGAATGTATAAAGAGAATAAGGTGTTGCTGATTCTTTTATGCAAATAAAAGTATTGATGAATAACACACAAGAGAAGGAGATTCAAACTAGTTTTTTTAACATATTTGTTAATTTTATATCTGTTGATCATTTTTTTCATTTTTTTAGATACTCCAGATGAAATTAGTGTGTATTGAGAAATATTCCTATATTTATTGAAAATGCGATTTCGAATCAAACATTAACATTTTTAATATCCAATGTATTTCTATTACCCAGAAAAGAGGCATTGTTTTTTTCTGTTTCCAGCCTCCTCAACCAGGAAACGAAGATAGATAAGAGGCTGAATAAAAATGTCAACAAAAATAAATGCAAAAGAAACGGAAAAAAAAGAGAGTCATCAAAATAGAAACATCGTTTTTCCACCACAGACCTCAGCGTTGTTTGTTATCGACATGCAACATTTTTTTTGCGACCCGCCCTCTCATGCATATTTAGTAGATTCAAAAAAGATAATTCCTAATATCCACAAACTCGTAATGATCTATCGACAACAAGCACTACCTATTATCTTCACTAGATATGCGCTTCTTCAAACGGAATCACCAGGAGCAATGGGGCGATGGTGGCATGATGTTTTATACGATGACAATCCACTCTCAAATGTTATCGATTTCCTTCACCCGCTCCCGAATGAACATGTGATTAGAAAAACACAATACAGTGCATTCTTTGAAACAAATCTTGGCCAGATTCTGAAAAAACTTAAAGTAACTACTATTCTCATAACAGGAGTATTGACCCATCTCTGTTGTGAAACTACAGCACGAGATGCATTCATGAGAAATTATGATGTATTCTTTGTAGTCGATGCTACTGCATCAGATACACAGGAATTACATGATGCAAGTCTGCGAACACTTTCCGATGGTATTGCCACCTTGGTAACTACCAATGAGGTTCTCTCATGGATCAGATAAATGAAGTAACAATTATTGGTGCTGGTCCTGCAGGTATTGCTGCAGCGATATACCTTAAAAGAGCAGGATTGTATCCAATTCTTCTTGAAAAAAATGAACCTGGGGGTCTTCTCAGAAACGCCCATCTTGTAGAAAATTATCCAGGGTTCCCAAAGGGGATTTCTGGATTAAATCTTATACATCTTTTCAGGAAGCATCTTGAAGAAGCATCCGTTACCGTTTTTCCTGAAGAAGTGATAAAACTTGATATCGAAGATGGAACTTTTCTTATACAAACTCAGAAGAGAGTTTTTCCTTCTCGTATTGTCGTTATTGGTACAGGTACAAAGCCAAGGGAATTTACGTCTTTTCAGATGTCCAAGGAAGTGAAGGATAAAATTTTTTATGAGGTTTATCCTCTTCTTAAACTACGGAGAAAAACAGTAGTCATTATTGGAGTGGGTGATGCTGCTTTTGACTATGCACTTCATCTCGAAAAAAATAATAGAGTTGTTATTCTCAATCGAGGACAACAGGCAAGATGTATTCCTATTCTCTGGGAACGGGCGGTGAATTCTCCCAGGATCACGTATTGTAAAAATACAGAACTTGTTGGGATTACATGTGATTCTTCAGATAGAATGCTTCTTGAATGTAGAGGTCCTCAGGGGAGGGTAAAACTTGATGCTGATTATGTACTCTTTGCTGTTGGGCGAGAACCGCAACTTGATTTTTTATCAGAGAAATTAAAGATGAATGTTCAGGAGAGCGAGCTGAAAGGAAGCATTTATTTTGTAGGTGATGTAAAAAATGTTGCCTTTAGGCAAACTGCAATCGCGGTAGGGGACGGAGTTATGACAGCGATGAAAATAATCGAGAGATTAAAGGAGATGTCTCTATGAAAATCCTTGCCTCAACAGGGAGGGAAGATATCGCCGTGGTTTATGTTGCTGAGATGAAAAAGGGGAAATGTGTTGAGTTTGTTGAATCCCTGCAACCTCCATTACCTCGGGAGAAAAAGTGGGTATTGATCGTATCAACTCTGTTTGGTTGTCCGGTCCAATGTTTGATGTGTGATGCGGGGAGTCATTACCAGGGGACGCTCTCTGCTGAAGAGATTTTTGCTCAGATAGATTTTCTTGTGAGGAAACGATTCTCCAATGGTAGTATCCCTGTAGATAAATTTAAAATTCAGTTTGCCAGGATGGGGGAACCGTCCTTTAATAGAAATGTGCTTGAAGTTCTTGAAGGTCTTCCATCCTGTTATGATGCTCCGGGGTTGATTCCCTCTTTTTCTACGATCGCCCCGGTGGGTACTGATAGATTCTTTGAAAGGCTTTTAGAGATAAAGAAGAAAAGATACGCTGACGGGCAGTTCCAGCTTCAGTTTTCAATCCATACGACAGATGAAATACTACGAGATAGACTTATGCCCGTAAAGAAATGGAAATTCGCCCAGATTGCTCGCTATGGAGAAAAATTTTATCAAGAGGGTGACAGAAAGATAACGTTAAATTTTGCGCTTGCTGAAGAAATGCCTGTTGAACCGAATATTCTTTTCCAGCATTTTAATCCTGATATATTCTTGATAAAAATAACTCCGCTCAATCCAACATATCAGGTCATACAAAATAGACTTACGTCATATATTGATTCTCTTCAAAAAGAAAAAGAGTACTCTATGGTAGAAGTTCTTCGTTCCTTTGGCTATGAAGTAATCATAAGTATTGGGGAAGTCGAAGAAAATCATATTGGGAGCAACTGCGGGCAGTATCTCATGAGACATTTGACGGCAAAAGATCATATAGAAAATGGATACACATATGAGACTAAGGATAGTATTGTGTTGTAATCTTTTTCATACAAATAAAAGTATTGATGATACTCCATGTAACAATAACATGGAGTAATCTGCTCTTTTTTCGAATCAAGAAATACTACTATAATGTTTTACTCTGCGGTTGCATGACGGTGCTTTGATCTTACATCTTCCACTCTGGAGACATAGACCACCATTGCAATCCAGATAACCACACATGCAATAAGCATTGCAGATCCTATTGTAGCCATCTCATGAAGCATGACTGCCGTATCTGATGGACTACTCATTGCAGTCAGGAATGGCGGGTATATCACAACTTCCTGATGTGCGATATGCTCAAATGCGAGTGCAGCGACTCCCCCACCAAGCAGCATGATGAGCCAGTTGATGTGGTATGACGCGGGTATTTTCTTTCGTATTGTTCCTATTCCTAGTGCCAATGCCATTGGCACAATAAAGCATGCCATTTTTTTTTCACCTCGTAGTTATTTTTCCTTTAAACTTTGAATGAATAAGTGAGATTTCCCATATGATAAATATTGGGATCAACATTGCGATTCCTAATACGATTCCATTTGGAATAAGCCCATTTGTTTCCATCTCTACGAATGCTCCGCCTTCATATCCCATAATATGGTCGACTAATATCATGATCGATAATCCCCACAGCATTAAACCTAGAAAACCTAACTGGTATTTCTTTGGAGCAAAGATCCATACCGCGGTGACCGCTATTGCTGCTATGAACGACGTAATCAACCACATATAATTATCTCCTCAATAGCAACTTTTACGTTTTCGTGTTACCCAAAACGATACAAACATTAAATAGTTTTTGGTAGCAAAATATTTAAATTCGTGCTACGATTATCAGTAGAACGTGCTACTATGGAAAAAATAACGCGATTTGGTGTCTCGATAGAACCTGATCTACTTGAAAAATTTGACCGAATGATGACGAAGAAAGGATATTCCAATCGCTCCGAAGCAATACGCGATATCGTCAGAGAACATCTTGTTATCGAACACGTAAAAGATCCATCCGTTGAAGTCATCGGGACATTAACCATGATCTATGATCATCACACTGGGTCGCTCATAGATCGGCTGCTTGAAATTCAACATGACCATTATCAAGAGATTCTAACTACGACGCATATTCATATTGACCATACCACTTGTCTAGAAGTATTGGTGCTACGAGGCAAAACACAAAAAATCCAAAAACTTGCTGACACGATAAAAGCATTAAAAGGTATAAAACACGGTGAGTTGGTTATAACATCAAAATCGCTGTAATACACATTTTCAAATTAACATTCATGAAGTATCCATCTTTCCACTTGAACCAGTTGCCTTTGCTCGGTAAATCGCTATACGTGCCCATACTTTTTTCCCAACGAAGGATGAGCAAAACCCAGTACCTGCTAAAAGTACAATAGTAGCACCTGAGGGCAGATCGCAAGCGTCAGATATGAATAGGCCGCCGACACAGAAAACGATTCCTAGAAAAACAGCGAGCATCATCATCCTGCGCATATCGTAAGTGAACAGTCCCGCCATGGCTGCTGGAATGGCAAGGAGGGCAACTACTAGGATGACCCCCACGACGTTGATAAGAAGCACAACGGTGAGGGCAATAAGACCGAGCAGAATGATGGACAGCATTCCCGTGCGGACCCCGGATATGCGAGCGAATTCTTCATCAAAGCTCAATGCCAATAATTCCTTGTATAAGAGGGTTACAACGATGATGATAACTGCGCATAGGATTGCCATAAGATAGAGGTCTGATTCCCGGATATAGAGGATGTTTCCGAAGAAAAGGGAATTTATCGAAATCCCGAGGAGATGTTCGGGAGGTGCTCGATAAAGGAAAACGAATCCAAGAGCCATACCCAGGACCCAGAGAATACCGATTACAGAATCTTCTCGGAGCCTTGTTCGAATGCCTGCGATGCCTACGCCCGCGGCCATAGTAAGGGACGCCAAGAGAGCCCCGAAAAGCGGTTGCGACCAGCCCAGATATACAGCAATGCCTATACCACCGAACGCCGCGTGAGATATGCCGTCAGCCAGGAACACGGAGCGTCTCACCACGACGTAAACCCCAATCATCCCACAGGCCACTGCGGCTAAGACCCCGGCTATCAATGCCCGTTGGAAGAAAACATAATGGATGATATCCATTCAACCACCCCCCGGATCATGGTTTTTATGGTCGTGGGGCTCGAACACGCGATGGGGGACGCCGTGGGCGATGAGGTCCACAGGGCATCGATAGGCATCTTCAAGCATCTGTGCAGTCAGTTTATTGTCATAGTGTGTAAACAACGTCTGATTCAAGCACGCCACCCGGTTCACCAGAGATGACACCACGCCGATATCATGGGTGACGAGGATCACGGTCATGCTTTTCTGGATGCACGAGAGAAGGTCGTAGATGCTTTCCTTGATGTTCTGGTCCACGCTCGCGGTGGGCTCATCCAGGAGCAGAATCTCCGGCTTGGATGCCAATGCCCTGGCAATGAACACCCTTTGTTTCTGGCCTCCGGATAGTGAAGAGATGTGTTGGTCGGCAAGCTTTAGCATCCCAACGAACTTAAGGGCATCCTGCGCGACGATCCGGTCTTCCTTGGTGTACCAAGATACTCGGGGTTTTCTGGAAAGGCAGCCCATGACTACCACATCAAGAACACTTATCGGGAATTCACGGTCGAACGAGGCAAACTGCGGAACATATCCGATATGGCGTCTACCCTGCTCTGGAGGCTCGCCGAGGATATGTATCGATCCTTGGGTGGGCGGAACCAGGCCTAAGATCGCCTTTAAGAGAGTTGATTTCCCTCCGCCATTTGGACCGATGATCCCGAAGATATCTCCCTTTCGCACGGTAAGGTCAACACCCTTCAGGGCTACCGTGGTTTCGTAATTGACCCACAGGTTTCGTATCTCGATGACTGGTTCGTTCTTCATCTTTCGAACCCTTTCACCAGTTCTGCGGTCAGGTTATGGATATTGTCAATGTAGTCCTCGGCCATGTGGTTTATGATCACGACATGCCCGCCTATTCCCTCAGCGACGGTCTCCGAGCTGGACGGGTCGTCAGCAGGCGACCTGTAAACAACGGTCAGATGAAGTGCCTTCGCCTCGTCGATGACGTTCTGGATACGTTGGGGGCTCGGTGTCTGCTCCTCCACTTCCTCGATAGGCAATTGTGCAAGATTGTAATCTCTTGCGAAATATGACCAAGCTGGGTGATAAATGCAGAATGTACGGTTGGAATACGGCTTTAAAGCATCCCGGGTTTCGTTGTCCAGTTGAGATAGTTCGCCAATGAACACGTCCCTGTTTGCCTCATAGATCGACTTTCCAGCAGGATCTGCTTTAACAAGTAATGTACATATGTTTCGAACGATGATGATGACATTCCGGGGCGATGTCCAAACATGTGAATTCGTAGCCCCAGCGTCGGTCAGTAGCGATATTCCTGCTGAGGTGTCCACGACGATCATATTTGGGTTCTGCTCCCGTATTTTATCCAAGTTTACCTCTTCAAACTCATGACCGGCACCAACCGCCACATACAATTTTGCACCTGAAACCACTTTCATCTGGTTTGGTGTCATCTCGTACTCGTGACCGCAACCCGCCTGGATAGGCACGATGTCAGTTACCTCACCAATGCGGTCCCCTCCGACACGCTCAACGAAGTTTTTATAGGGAAGCAGCGTGACGACTACAGACATCTTTCCGTTCTCATTTGGTTCAGAGTTCGTCCATATGAAATAACCTGCCGTAAACACAACGCCAAACAACAGTAATGCCCCCATGATCACCGCGAGTAATTTCATTTTTATAATCATTCTACCACAGTTAAAAAGAGATATACATAGTATATAAATATGTTATTGATTCTTATTATCAATAAGAGTTGAAAGACAACATGGTAAAAAAGTCAAGAAAGACCAAACAAAAGGAACTCATCCAAGCTGAAATATCAACATTCACATCACTGTTTACAGCTGATGAATTATTTGACAAAATCAGGAAAAAAGATGGTACTATCGGCATTGCAACGATCTACCGACTACTGAAAGATTTGAGAAAAAAGAAAGAACTGCATTCTTACGTCTGCGAACGCAGGATGATTTACTCGCGGGAGAAAAATAATCATTGTCATTTCATCTGTCAGAAATGTGATCGGGTAACCCATTTTACTATCGATAAAATTGATTTTTTAAAGACAAAGATCAAAGGAGATGTTTGTCACTTTCAAATCGATGTACATGGTATCTGTGAAAAATGTTTAAACCATGAGAAAATTTAAAGAAAAGTCGTGTACAGCTGTGATGGGCCTTCGAGAACTTTCCATTCTGCTTCCTTGAGGATAGAAACGCAATTCTTCACACTCATTCCCCGTTTCTTTTCTGTATCTATTATCGTATCTCTCGGGTTGGAACCAACTTCGGCCCATAACAAATTAGCACCAGCAAACGCACCAAGGACATTTGGCTCATGCGTACAATTTCCTCTTATATCATTACCAAGAGCAAGTCGTACAACAGCAAGATTAAACGCCATTTTTGCTTCAGAGACAATCCCATATTGTGCTAACGTTGTATGAGGAATGGGGATGCGTCGTGCCGCACCACTATACACTGGTTTTACATCACGTGTAATAATCGTTTTTTCAACAAGTTCATCAATGGAATGTTCAGTACCAACAGGTTCAACACAGGTACCAACAAGCAGTCCAGCCTCTTGCGCATTCCTCATTGTCTCAAGTCGCTTCTCCACGGGAATACACGTAACTTTACTTTCCCCCAATCGAACAGCATGATAGATACCAGAAAAACCTACGTGTTTTAATTCCTGCGCTTGCGCTATAGTAAAATCCCCAATATTTGCGACAAGAACCGTATCTCTTTTCAGTGCACGTCGTATTTCCTTTGACGTCTCAATAAATTTTTCAAACGGATAATTTGCTGTTGTCATCAGGTAAATCGCGTTCGCTTTATCTGCCTCAAATTGTCGAGCCTGAAAAATTGCGTCATCTATGGGACGTTCAAAAGAATCGATAAACACCTTGTTTTGTGCGGCAAAAGAACAAAATTGACAATTTTGTGGACAGGGCGCGATATTCAAACCGATTTGCGCATGAACCTCAGCGACACCATTGCTTACTCGAGTTGATTTTTCCCGAGCAGCCCAAAGAAGAAGCATGGCTTCCTTAGAAAAAACAGGAACCTTGAAAAGATCCCTGATTTCTTTTTCTGATAGTTCTTTGTTGTCTAATGATTTTTGAATGATTTTCTCGATCATACCGTTCTTCCCTTGAAAATTGAAACCTCAAGATTATGAAGGATATTTTCATCATGATGTTCTAATGGATTGTAATAGCTGTCGTCGGACATACGTTTTCGCAACCCTTTGATTTGTCACATTTTTTCTCATCAGTTACCTTACAAACATTATCTTGAATATACAGTATTTTTTTCGGACAGATTTCCACACATACTCCACAACCAATGCATTTATCCGAATTAATTATTACAATTTTATTCATACTACAAACATCTTGCCTGCATTCATTAATCTATTATAAACCCTATAGTTACTATTAGCTCTGCGAGAGAAAAAATGATCGAATGCTCCTGTCGTAATTGGGAATTCATGGGTATAAATCCCTCAATAAAGCCTCTGGTGGGCTTATGGAGTATGACTGTATAGCCCGTAGGGAAAAAACAGGTTATCTTATGGTATAAAAAAGATTAATCCCATTATAATAAATACAACACCTGCAATTCTGTTTAACAGTTTTTTATCAATTTTCTCAGAGATGATTTTTCCAAAATAGACTGCTATAATGGATAGCAGACTGAGTGCAATCATAGTACCACATAAGACCATGATTACGTTATATTTCGCTGCAAAAAGCGCTGCTGCTATTTGGGTTTTATCGCCCCATTCGGTTAAAAAGATTAAGAAAAAACCTGAGAGTAATACGTTCTTATTAAGTGTTTTTCTTTCGTTATCTTCTTTTTTCTTTCGTAATATAAGTATTCCGAGAATAATAAAAATTACACCCGATGCAATTTTTAATATTCTAATCGGAATTATTGTTGTAATCCATGAACCTGCTGCGATTGCAATTCCATCAACGATGAGAAAAGCAAGCATCACACCAATCAATAGATATGTTGGCTTATTCGTTTTTGAAGAAAGAAGCAAAATTGATAGTTGTGTTTTATCACCTAATTCTGCAATTGCTATGGTTATGAATGGAACAACAAAATCTTCGATGATATTTTATCCCTCACACGAAATTAGTTTCCAGATCTATTTAGGATATAATTAATTTAGTTATTGAGCTTTCTGATAATATCAATATAATGCAATACGAAAAAAAGACCCACCGGCCTCCTCAACTGTTTTCGTTACATGAACAGATTAAGTAATCTGAAAGCAACGCCACCGATGAGGACCGCCAACCCAATCTCTGTAAAGGTGATCAAACCTGCTTTTTTCCATCCAGTTTCACGAATCAACGCTGCAATCGTTGCAACACAAGGGACATAAATCATAATCACGAGTGCAAAGACAATCATTTGCACCGGAGACATCGCTGAACGGATATCCACCGTTCCCGCAGCAGTCATTAATAAAACGAGAGCTGCTTCTTTCCGTAACACACCAAAAATAAAGAGAAAACCAGTGAACGCAGGAAGACCAAGCCAGATAACAGTAACTGGACTTAAAGCATTAGATACAAGAGAAAGAACATCGGTGATTCGCATCGCTTCAATGATGATGCTACCAAAGATAATAAGTGGAAGAGCAGTAATGAGAAACGGTTTGAATCGGTTCCATGCCTGTTTAACCACTACTTTTCCGGATGGTAGTCGATAAGGCGGCATTTCCATGATGATGCCGACGGATACGCCAGGAAGAAGTCGGTTCAGGATTTTTCCGATGATGAAAATCAGCATGAAATCAAAGACGTAGAGAGCAATCGCCCATTGCACTCCGACATACGCACCGACAAGCCCAAGAATAACAACCGTTCGTGCTGAACATGGTACCAGTGTTGAGAGAAAAACGGTGATCAATCTGTCTCGTTTTGTTTCCATGATGCGGCATCCCACACAGGCGGGGACGTTGCAGCCGAATCCGAGCAGCAGAGGTATGCATGCTTTGCCATGGAGACCGATGGTATGACATGGTCGATCCATGAGATACGCGATCTTAGGGAGGTACCCAGAGTCTTCAAGGATGCCGAGGATAAGGTAAAATGGTAAGATGAAACCAAGGGCGACAGAAAGCGTTGCATAAAAACCTACAACTCCGCCATTCCACGCAAGATCTGGCCAGAGCCCGGCGATATGTGGATTAACGCTCTCAAAGAGGTTTCGTAATGTTTCAGAAAGCCATCCTCCAAAGAGCGACATGAACATGAGAATGGATAGCATGATGGTGAACATGAGAAGATATCCCCAGACACTATGCATGCTCAATGAATCCAACCGTTCGCTCATCGATGCTTTCGTAGGTTCTTTTGAAGTCTGGACTTCTTTTACGATACGTGCTGCAACCGCATATCGTTCTGATGCGATGACGTTTGAGCACGGCTCCTTATGAATCTCAGAGATTTCTGTAGCAAGAATGTTTGCAGCAACAATCACATCGGGATGCTTCTCACTGACCTTGTTAACGATCTCAGAATCTCCTTCTAACAGTTTTATCGCGGTCCATCTCGGAGGATATCCTATGTTTATGCCTGCGAGGACTCTTTCAAGTTTTTCTATCCTCTTTTCGATCTCAGGACCGTAGCGGATTACATTTTTGTTTTGTCGTGATTGTTTATCTGCTTGCTTAATAGATGCATCTGTGATTTCATGGACGCCGATACCTTTTGTTGCGATGGTAGGAACGACCGGGGTGCCCAATAGATGTTGAAGTCGTTCTTCGTCTACGGTCATGCCTTTCTTCTTTGCAACATCCACAAGGTTTAAGGCGATGACCAATGGAGTTCCCATTTCAAGGAGTTGCAGCGTAAAAAACAGATTTCTTTCAAGTGCGGTCGCATCAACGACGTTTACAACAACATCCGGATGTTTAAAAGCAATATATTCTCTAGAAACGATTTCTTCTTGAGAATATGTTGACAAAGAGTAAATCCCTGGCAAATCAATGATTTTAATATGTTTCCCGTGGTGGAGAAGTACCCCTTCTGCTATTTCTACTGTTTTTCCAGGCCAATTCCCAACGATCTGACCTAGACCAGTGAGTTGGTTGAAAATAGAACTTTTCCCAACGTTAGCATTTCCTGCGAGTGCGACAACAAGGTCAACTTTCATTGTTAATCACGTTTTCTGTACGAAGATTTTTTCAGCGATACCTCGTCCAATAACAAGTTTGCATCCGCGGACACAAATTTCTATAGGGCCGTGCATCGGTGCTTCTCTTAGTAGAGATATTGTGGTGCCATTTGTAAGACCAAGATCACATAATCGCTGCATTACGCCTCCGCCACCGCGGACAAAAACAATTTTTGCTTTTTCGCCATGTTTTAACGAGGTGATGGCAATGATGTCTTTGTCTCGTTTTTCAAGTGTGAGGTTTTGTTCAGAAAAGCATTCCTGGCAGTTTTTTACTTCAAGATTGCAAGGAGGTATTGGTGATCCATGAGGGCATTCGGTTGGTCCTTTGAGGGTTTTACAGAGAGCTATTTCTGTTTCATCAGTAAGCGTATGTTCCATTTTGCATGCTTGTTCATGAACCTTCTCACGTGGTAAATGGAGCATTTTATCTAAGAAAACTTCAAGAAGTCTATGTTTTCGCTTCATTTTTATTGCTGCTTTGTATCCTTTTACTGTGAGAGTGACTCCTTTATGTGATTCATATCGAACTAAGCCTTTCTGTTTCATTCTTTGAAAGGCTTCGGTGACACTTGCTGGAGCATTCTTGAGGCGTTCTGCGATTTCTGTTGTTTTTGCAGTGCCTTCTCGTCCTGCAATGTCGTAGATTGCTTCGAGATATTCTTCGATATGTTCTTGCGACATAATTTCTCACTATATTAGGATATAGTAATCCTTAAAATATAAATATTTCGGTCGACCTAAATTTAATACCGTTCTCTTGTTTACCATAGATATCAATCAGATTTACAGGTACCATTCAACAAAAAAACTCGAACATAACAAACATAATGTACACATTTAAAAAACAAGATTACAACGGAAACACAACGATAACAAAGAGTATCTGAATGAGTAAAAGAGCGAACGCAGCAGGCAAAAACATCCGATACATCCGTGTCGTATCTGTTTTTAAATATTCACTACTCAGCACATTACATAAGTGAATCGGGGAAATCAAATATCCAATGATCGAACACATGAAAATGATGCTTGTTAGACCAATGATATTGACCCCGGTGAATGCGAAAAACGGTTCAACTAAGGGATACGACAGGGCGACCGCCCCAAGATTATACCCGGTTAACGTTCCAAGTAGCAACGGAATAACAATGACGATAACCAATGCTGGGAATGCAAGATTCTGCATCATCTCCGCAAGAAGAACATGCGTTTGTGATTTCGTAATCATCTCACGCAGAATCATAATACCAAAAATAGCGAGGGCAAGTTTCCAGGTTACTGATTTTTTGAGTACACGAAGATATACCCTCCATTCAATTTTCAACAGACCGTATAATATAAGAAGGCTAACAGTCACACCAAGCAAGAAACATCGTGTTTCTGATACGCCCAGAAACTTCAAAGGATAAAACATTAGAGGCACAATGGGGGGAAGGAGATACACTAGCCCCTGAGTGTTTTTTTTAGATGCTGTCGTTGTTGTTGGATGCGCGTTTTTTGTGTACTTGTGAAGATACAGATAACCAATGATAATCATCCCGACGAACGAGGGGAGATTCGCCAGCATCAGCATCTGCAGAGGAACCCCTGAGAACTGTATACTGCAGATAAGAATCATCGCTGAAGAAATCGGATAAATCGGGAGCCATATATGTCGAAACCAGATGTTTAAAAAATTTTTCTGATCTTTTTTTAGTTTATATTTTTCCCCCTCTTTATCGATCTGCGGAGCAGAAAACAAGGCTCCACCCTGAACAGGCATCAGTCCGTAGACCGCGGGGATAACACCTAAGGTTCCCCCTTTGGAAAAAAATGTCCTCAGACTTTCAATAAGTTTTGTAATAGCGCCGGTCTCCTGCATACATTTTGCTAAAACAAAAATCAAGGTCATTAGAAGGGCAAGCTCAATGGTCTCGGTCATTACTTGTTGCTTTTCAAAGGAATACACTGAGGCCTCGATCATCGCCTTAGGAATATCAATCGGTGCGATGACCTGTAGGGAAAACACACCAACAATAAGAGATCCAAGAAGCAAGCAGACTCCAAAATTTATTTTTTTCCGTATGAGAATAAGAATAACCGCAAATGCAATAATAACCCCAATGAGATTGAGCATGGTGCATCAGAAATAGTCCTTTGCTTTAACTAGTTAATCCAGTTGCAACGCTTTGGGCTTGATCGATTACTGCATCGTAATCAAGAGTTAATTTAAAATTGTCGTTATTTCTTCAATATAAACATATGTTAGAGATATCATTTGACGCTTCTACCAAAACGATCCTTTATACCGATTGGTTGCTGGACAACCAAAACAACGATTCTCAGAATAGGCCGGGCATGTTTTATATTCTACGCCACAGGGAGGTTTATTCAAAGATCTTTCAACAATTTTTATGGGCATCAAGAAATCTTTAATACTTGATATTATAATATTAAAATCCGCGCTTTGTACATCCTTATTAGGACGTATACGACAATCTATTATTGATTCAAGAGATGCTAAATCCTCACCCGCAAATAACAACATTAAGTTTTCACTTCCAGATATCACAAAACCATTTAAAAAGAAAGGGCAACCACGAAACATATTCAAAATCTTCGTGGTATTGGTCGTTCTCACCATGACCTTTGCAAGATACATTCCTACTTTGTTGAGATTTACTCCAAAGATATGATCAATTATCCCTCGTTCTTTCAATTTTTTTATTCGCATTGCAACTGAAGGTTGAGATAATTTCACTTTTTTGGCAATTTCTTCCTGAGAGATTTCATGATTGTCATGTAGTAGAGAAATTATTTTTCTATCCTTTTCATCAAGGGTAAATTTCAAATGCGGCATATATCAACCTCGTTAATACAAATATATTATTAATCATATTTGCAGACTATATAAATATTTCCTATAAATAATAAGGATAGAGACTAATTTACTAATAATTATTGTGATAACATTTATAATCTATTAGCTATGTGTATACACTTCATGAGTAAAAATTATGAAAGGGAGGTGAAATAGAAAATGCCTGGTGGCGACAGAACAGGACCTTGGGGACTTGGACCGAGAACTGGACGAGCAGCAGGATACTGCACAGGATACAATGTATCTGGTTACGCAAATCCTGGATACGGCCGAGGAGTAGGTAGGGGCTGGGGTCGAGGTTTCGGACGAGGATTCCACGGAAGAGGTAGAGGTTTCTGGGGACAAGGAGTGTATCCCTACCCAGCACCATACTACCCTGAAACATATCCAGAACCCAGCAGAGAGGAAGAAAAAGCCTACCTCGAAGACATGGCCAAAGGTCTGGAAGAAGAAATTAAGATGATACGAGAAAGGCTTCAAGAGTTATCTAAAGAAAAAAAAGAAGCTTCACAATAAGACCTATCAAGCTTCCTTCTCTTTCTTTTTATGACAAAAGATAGTATGACAAATTAGGTTAAAAAACATAGAGGTGAACGGTTCCATGGAAAAAAAAGAATATGACGATTCGAAAATAACACACAATCTAGGGAGAATTAAACATAAGATTATTGTATTGAGTGGTAAAGGCGGTGTTGGGAAAAGCACGGTTTCTGTCAATCTCGCGTTTGCACTTTCAGAAAAAAAATATAATGTTGGATTAATGGATTGTGATATTCATGGGCCAAGTATCCCAAAGATCCTTGGTGTTGAAGAGAAAAAACCAACTACATCTGCTACCGGTTTCAATCCTATATCGGTTACACCAAATCTGAAAGTAATGTCCATGGGCTTTCTCCTCTCCGATAACGATTCTCCGGTGATTTGGCGGGGACCAATGAAGATGGGTGCGATAAAACAGTTTATCGGTGATGTCGATTGGGGTGATCTTGACTATTTAATCATCGATCTCCCACCAGGTACGGGGGATGAACCGCTGAGTATTGCACAGCTTATTCCACGGAGTGATGGAGCGGTTATTGTGACAACACCACAGGATTTAGCGTTAGTAAGTGTACGCAAATCAATCAATTTTGTCAAAAAGATGAATATGCCAATTATTGGTATTATTGAGAACATGAGTGGGTTTACTTGTCCTCATTGTAAAAAAAATGTTGATATCTTTAAAACTGGTGGTGGACTCAAAGCCTCAATGGATCTTCAGGTACCATTTCTTGGAAAGATCCCTCTCGATCCAAACATAGTTTTAACGAGTGATAGTGGTGAACCGTTCCTCATTAAAAATGCCTCAACAGATGCTGGCAAAGCAATTATAAACATTGTAGAGAAAATTGAACACATTGTAAAACAAAGGAGATGAAAAAAGATATGCCAAGGCAGCGTGGTGGTGGAGGCT
>Ga0315280_10005964_pt1 | contig 17058 bp, 7 predicted proteins | sample YL17G06_40_MG_FD_203697 | JGI IMG/M metagenome (GOLD analysis project Ga0315280, IMG submission 203697) | Sediment microbial communities from Yellowstone Lake, YNP, Wyoming, USA - YL17G06_40 | ecosystem: Environmental > Aquatic > Freshwater > Lake > Sediment | place: USA: Wyoming | collected...
CTACCCGTTGCTCGGGCGAACGGATTTGGGCGAGAAGGAAGCGGAAGCCGCGATCCGCCATGCCTTGACGTGGTTGGCTAAGCACAGGGAAAGCCCAGAGGCGCAGTTCGTGCTCAACGCGTTGCTTGGGCGAATGGATCTGGGCGAGGAGGAAGCCGCAGCAGGGATCACCCTTGCGTTGACATGGCTGGGTGAGCATGGGGAAAGCCCAGAGGCTGGGTTCATGCTCAACCCGTTGCTCGCGCGAACGGATTTGGGCGAGAAGGAAGCTGCAGCAGGGACCGCGCATGCATTGACATGGTTGGCTAAACATGGCAACAGTCCGGACGCGGACTTCGTCTTCAACCGTCTTTTGCGCAAACGAAATTTCTCTGATTCAACCTGGCAAGTTGTGGCAAATCTGGCACTCTCTTGGCTCGACCGGATGCCGGACGATCAACCTGGACGGGACCACGCACTTTATTCTATCCTGACACGCCCGGCGCAACTGCCGCCTGAGGACCGAGAGAAGATAGCAAGACATTCGTTGAATTGGCTCAGGAGCCACAGTGCGGCGAAGTCTGCTGATCGCATGCCAGCAGCCCTCCAGAGATTGCGCTGTGCGCTGCCCAAAGACCACGCCTTGGCGATGGAGATTGGACGCGTTGTGAAGGCACTTGGTGTCCCCGAACAGCCTGATCATGGTTACTTCAAGAGCCTTGTCATGACCTTGAATGAGGCAGCGAGAAAACCGTCAGAATCAGTCGACATGGCGCTCTTGGAGGAAGGGTGTATCGAGATGCGCTCGAGATCACGAGCCTCACCCGGTTCAGCCGGTTATGCTATCGCGCCCCTTCTGGTTCTCGGATGCCGCTTCGGGGGCATAGCATTGGACGAAGTCACAGATGGCGTCACAACCATTTTGGGGGACAAACGTCTCACCGACTCCCAACGCAAAGGAATTGCCTCTGCATGCCTCCGTTTCCTGGACGCAAACGCCTTTCCTTCTCGCGAGAAAGCCACAGATCTTCTCCGGAAGCTGCGTCTCTACAACTGACGACACTTCGGCGGGCGGAGCCCACCCTACCGGCTCGCGCCGCAGTCACGTGTGTTTGATTTCCTCGGCGTCCCTCCGCGTCCTCTGGGGTTTGCGCACTCTGCCGTCGCCCACCCCCCCGCCGGAGTTCACCTTCTGACCAGGCTTTCCGGATAGAGTACGGATTTATTCAAGAAACTCGATGATGGTGAAGCCGATGGGAATTGGCGAACAACCAACGCCGGTGTCGTCCAGTTCCAGAGCAAGAGGGGTCTTGCTGCTGATGGAAAGGTCGGACGAAATACCTGGAATGCCGTCTTTGCCGATCTGACGCGGCAGATGAACGAAGGGTCGTCACCGGAAATGTAGAGGAGAAGGTGTGTACGGCCTACCCCACGAGCCCTCACCGAGGCTGTGCGCGGGGGGCGATGCCGTACCTGACCTTCGCGTCCCGTTCGACTGGGCTCAGGGCAGGCTTTGGCGCCTTTGTGTGAGGGCATCTTTCGTGGTGGCCGCCGGCCACGGCGGCTATAGGCAACCTCCTATTGCCCAATAGGCTTTTTGCCTATTCGGAGCCTAACCACGACCGGGCACGCCGGAGCGTAGTAATGTAGCGAGCAAAGGCCCTTATCTATGGGAGCGCGCCGCGGCAGTCCAGCCGGGCACAGTGCCGAAGAGGCCAAGAACCAGCCCGGCTCAGGAACAGTGGTGCGCAAGACCATGAGAATGGGGCCATCGATGCCAATAACAAGAGTAATTTTCGTCGCGTTTGAGTCAGGCGACGGAGGTGAAGATATATGAGAACGTATATGGCAATCCTAGCTTCGCTTACGATTCTGGCGACAACCGCGTTTGGCAAGGGTTGGACGGCGCCGCCGACAGGCGTAGATAAGACCGCCGCCTACATATCCCCGGCCGATAACGGAATCCAGGCGACTTGGGCGGCCCAGTACCGAATCGACCACCAGACGCTAGGTCCGATACCGACGTCTACCGCGCCAGGTGCCACAGTGGTCCTTACCGCCGGTCGAGGCGGCGGCGCGATGCGTGGCGGCTTCTCCGGCCGGGCGAACGTCGGTCAGGGCTTCCATGCCCGCCCCTTTGGAGGCCGTTCCTTCGATAGGGACCGCTCTTTCCACAGGGACTTCGACAGGGATCGTTTCCTCCATAGGGACCGTTTCTTCGACAGGGATGATTTCTTCTTCCATGGGGGTTTTGGGTACTATCCTTATGGCAGCTACTATTACTACCCCTATTCCTATGGATACTCCTATCCGTACGGATATTATCCCTATGGGTACTATTACGGGAACCCCTGGTACTCCTATCCCTATTCTTCTTTCTATTTCTCGTGGTAGGGTCGCGTGCGGGAGTTCGCCGGAATGAGGAATCGTGAGGCATAAAAGCGCCGACGGCCGGACGAGACCGCTCTCCAAGAGAGCGGGAACAAGGGGACTCGCGGCCGTTGACGCCACGGAGGGGTATATGCCCAACCTCAGAAAGGCGCGTCTCCTCCGCGATCATCCACAGAGGGCACAGATTTTTACAGATTCAGGCACCGATAATCGGCGTTAATCGGCGAAATCGGCGGATTAGAGATAATTTGCGGTTTTTCTGGATTTATTTTGTAGACAGTCGGGCGGGCGGCGGGTAGAATCCACTCTCAGTAAAGGAGTATACTTTTCTCCCTCGGAGTTTACCCCTTATGTAGTAACAGAGGGACCAGTCTATAGGCTCGCAGGGGTCTAAGGAGAAGAACAAGTGGCAACAGGTACAGTGAAGTGGTTCAATGCGGACAAGGGGTTCGGATTCATCGCCCCGGATGATGGCGGCAACGATCTGTTCGTGCATCATTCGGAGATTCGCACCGAGGGGTACGCGTCGCTCGATGAGGGCCAGAAGGTCGAGTTCGCGGTGGGACAAGGCAAAAAGGGCCCGTGTGCGACCGGCGTGCGACCCTGCTAAGACACAACCGCCGGCGGTAGAATCAACAAAAGGGCCCCGTCCACATGAGGGGTCTTTTTCTTTGCGCCCTGTTTCACCACGAAGGACACCAACAACGGAGGACGGGATGACCGAGGGCAGAGGACGGCGAGGACCTGAATCCTCGGCGATCATTGCGTCTTTGCGCGTGTAAACCTGGCACCCCAGCTCATTTCGCCCGTTGGGAGTTCCGCGTTTACGCGGTCTTGGGCCGCCTGAAGGCGGGACTCCGAACGCGCCGCACCCGACCTATCTGCGCACATCTCCTCCACGACGCGCCCGCCGCGCGATCAGCGCACAGAGTCTCAGGTCGATCACTGTTTCGTTTGGCTGCGGAGAGTAATTGTCGCGCTTTTGAGTCCTTCGGACTCCGCCTTGAGCGTGATCGTCCCGGCCTGACCCGGCTGGCCTTGCACGATCGCCAGGCACAGGCCATTGAAGGCGCTGTGCTCGTGGGACTGGAAGGACTCGAAGCTGGTGGCGTCGCCGTTGTCCGTGGCGACGATCCGGCCCGGACCCTGGATCGTGAAGCGAATCCGGTTCATGGACTGCGGCACGAGCAGGCCGGCCTTATCCGCCACGGTAACGGTGACGAAGGACAGGTCCTGGCCATCCGCCGCAATCCGGCTCCGATCCGCCCGCACCAGGAGTTTGGCGGCGGGACCGGTCGTCTTCATCACGTCCCGGGCCCAGGTCTTGCCGTTCTTGTAGGCCACCACCTTCAACTCGCCCGGCTCGTAGGTCACATCGTCCCAGCGGAGGCGGTATTCATATTGACCCTTGGTCTTCTTGCCGAGCGACTTGCCGTTGAGGAACAGCTCCACGGCATCGCCCGAGGTGTACACGTGCACGGGCGTCACCTGGCCGACCCGGTCGGGCCAGTTCCAGTGCGGCAGGATGTGGGCCATCGGCAGGTCGGGCCGCCAGCGGGCCTGATAGAGGTAGAACCGGTCCTTCTTGAAGCCCGCCAGATCGATGATCCCGAAGTAGGAGCTGCGGGAGGGATCGCTGCGGCCACCCCACGGCGTGGGCTCGCCCAGGTAGTCCCAGCCGGTCCAGACGAACTCGCCGCCCACGAAGGGGAACCGATCCTGTGCGGCGAACTCGGTGTCCGGCGAGGTGGCCCAGCCTGGGTAGTAGAGGTCGTACGAGCTCATCTGGTGGTGGGTGACATCCTGCCCCGGCGGTATGGCGTTGGGGTCGCCTCGGCGTCCCCCGCCGGAGACCGCCCCGGGCTGGGCGGCGACCGGGAACGTGTACACGCCGCGTGAGCTGATGGTCGAAGCCGTCTCGCTGCCGTACAGGAATACCTTCGGGCTCGCCTCGTGGAACAGCGGGTAGTTGCCGTAAGGCTGCGACTTGGAAGGACGCGAGCCTTGATAGTTCACGCCAATCGTGTCAATCGCGGCGGCGAAGGCACTGCCGGGGCGCGCGTTGTTGCAGCCGGAGGTCGTGGGCCGCGTCGGGTCTTCCTCATGCACGAAGCCAGAGAGTTCCCGGGCGATGGCGGCGCCGCGCTCGCTCGTCTGTTCGGGGATTTCGTTGCCGATGCTCCAGAGCACGACGCACGGGTGGTTGCGGTCGCGCCGGACGAAAGCACGCATGTCCTTCTCATGCCAGTCGGCAAACAGGAGGTTGTAGTCGTTCCGCGTCTTGCCCCGGCTCCAACAATCGAAGGCCTCGTCCATCACGACCAGGCCCAGGCGATCGCACAGGTCGAGCAACTCCGGCGCCGGCGGGTTGTGACTGGTGCGGATGGCGTTGCACCCCATCTCTTTGAGCATCTCGATCTGCCGCTGCAGGGCCCGGAGGTTGACGGCGGCGCCCAGGGCCCCGAGGTCGTGGTGGTCGCAGACACCCTGGAAGTTGACCCGCGCGCCGTTGAGCAGGAAGCCCTTCTCGGGATCGAACTGGATCGTGCGGATGCCGAACGTCGTCTCATAGCTATCGACAACCTTGCCCCCCTGCTCGACCATCACGACGGCGGCATAAAGGCTCGGTTTTTGCAGCGTCCACAGCACGGGCTTGGCGATGGCAGCGGTCAAAGCGACCGTGCCCTTGGTCCCGGCGGCGACCTGCAAGCGCACCGGCTCCGAGGCGCCCATCGCCTTGCCGCGCTGGGGCAGCGTGTAAATCGCCGCGCGCACCGTCACGTCCGCCGCGGTCCCGGACCGGTTGTCCACGGTGACCTGCACGTTGACTTTGGCGTGGTCCTTGGCCACTTCCGGCGTGGTCACGTACACGCCCCATTGGGCGACGTGCACCGGCGCGGTTTTGACCAGCCAGACGTTGCGGTAGATCCCGCCGCCCGGATACCACCGGGAGGAGTTCGCGGGGTTGTCCAAGCGGATGGCGATCACGTTCTCGGCCCCGAATTTCACGTAGGGGGTCAGATCGACCCGCCAGGAGGCGTATCCATAAGGCCAACCGCCCACATATTGGCCGTTGAGCCAGACATTCGCGTAGGCCATGGCCCCGTCGAGGTCGAGATAGAACTGGCGGCCCTGGTCCCGGCCCGGTACCTGGAAGTGCTTGCGGTACCAAGCCACGCCCGACCACGGGAGTCTGCCGGTCGCGCCGGAGTACTCCTGCTTGAATGGGCCCTCGATGCCCCAGTCGTGCGGGACGGTCACCGACCGCCATGCTTTGTCATCGAACCCCGGCTGGGTATACACCACGTCGGCGCCAAGAGTGCCGGAAGGCCGCTTCCTCTGGGCGAGATTGGAGTCCTTGGCGAACTCGGTCCCGGTGGCCGTGACCCAATCCTTGATGTTGTTGTAGCTGAGCGTGTCGGCCACACCGTTCGGGTCGTCCTTGGTGAACCGCCAGTCGGCATTGAAGGAGATTCGTTCTCGCAGGGGGGCCTGGGCCGGCACCACATCGGCCCCGTACACCTGACCTATGACTAGGGCCACACCCACCAGCAGGTACCGGCGCAGAGGGTTCGCGCCCCGGGACACGATGATTTCTCCTGATCGCTTCATCGACACTCCTTTCGATTCGATTCTGTCGGGTGTGAACTCCGCGCACCCCGCGCGGCACAGCGCCGCGATCAGCAGGGATTGTACGCCCTCCGGTCCCGGAGTCAAACAGGGAAATACGCGAGTGTAGAGACGGCACGCAGGGTGGGCGCTGGGCCGGCTCTACTCGATGGGGCATCTCCCCTTCCAGGGACAGATCATCTCAACTGCCTTGCCCTGGGACAAAGTGGTGGGCGAAGCCCACCCTACGATGACGACGGGTCCGGCCGACAGGCGGCGATACGAAATCGTCAATCGTAACTCGTAAATAGTCAATGGCCGGGTCTGCCGGCCCATCAGTCGCTCGTGTCCAAAACGCTCATGAAGGCTTCTTGCGGAATCTCTACCGAGCCGACGCTTTTCATCCGCTTTTTGCCTTCCTTTTGCTTCTTGAGGACCTTCATTTTGCGGGTGACGTCGCCGCCGTAGAGCTTGGCCGTCACGTCCTTGCGATAGGCCTTGATCGTCTCGCGGGCGATGATCTTGCCGCCGATGGCGACCTGCAGCGGGATCTCGAACTGCTGCCGCGGGATGGCCCGGCGGAGCTTGATGATCAGCTTGCGGCCGCGGGCCTCGGCGTTGCTGCGGTGGACGATCAGGGACAGGGCCTCGACCGGCGTGCGGTTGACGAGAATGTCGATCTTGACGAGGTCGCCGGCCTCGAAGCCGGTGAATTCGTAGTTCATCGTCGCGTAGCCGTGACTGATGCCCTTGATCTGATCGTAGAAGTCGTAGACGATCTCGGCCAGCGGGGCCTTGTAGTCGAGCATGACGCGGGTCGGGTTGAGATAGTCGGTCTTGACCAGCTTGCAGCGGCGGGCCTCGGCGAGCTTCATCACGCCGCCGATCGTGTCGGTTGTGGTGATGATCTCCAGGCGGACGTAAGGCTCGCGGATTTCCTCGACCATCGTGCGATCGGGCAACTCGCTGGGCGAGTCGATCCGTTTGACCGTCCCGTCGCGCAGGAGCAGCTCGTAGCTGACGGTCGGAGCGGTTTGGACGACGTCGATGTCGTTTTCCCGTTCCAGCCGCTCCTGGATGATCTCCATGTGCAGCAGGCCCAGGAACCCGCAGCGAAAGCCAAACCCCAGGGCCTGCGAGTTCTGCGGCACGAAGGAGAAGCTGGCGTCGTTGAGGGCCAGCCGGTCGAACGCGGCCCGGAGGCGCGGGTACTCGGTGTTGTTGCCGGGGTAGAAGTCGGAGAAGACCATCTGCATGGGTGGCTTGTAGCCTTTGAGGGCGTCCGGGGCCGGGCGGACGTCGTCGGTGATCGTGTCGCCGATCCGCACGTCGCCGAGGTTGCGGATGTTGGCGATGATGTAGCCGACTTCGCCGGTGCCGAGCTGCTCGACCGGCCGCATGTCCGGGCGGAATTTGCCGAGCTCGGTGATCTGGTGGGTGGAGCCGAGACCCATGAGGCGGATGCGCTGGCGGGGCTTGAGCGAGCCGGAGAACACGCGGACGTAGCAGATCACGCCCCGGTAGTCGTCGTAGTGGCTGTCGTAGATCAGGGCCCGCGTCGGCTCCTCGCTGCGGTCCGCCGGCGGCGGCAGAAGCTCGCATACGGCGTCGAGCAGGTCCTTGACCCCCACGCCGGTCTTGGCGCTGATCCGGAAGCACTCGTTCTTGCGGATGCCCAGCACATGCTCGATCTCCTCCGCCACCAGGTCCGGCTGTGCTGCCGGCAGATCCACTTTATTGATCACGGCCAGAATGTCCGCCCCCGCCTCGGTCGCCAGGTAGGCGTTCGCCAGCGTCTGCGCCTGAATCCCCTGGCTGGCATCCACCACGAGCAGCGCCCCCTCGCACGCTGCGAGAGCCCGACTGACCTCATAGTGAAAGTCCACGTGGCCTGGGGTGTCGATGAGGTTCAGCATGTAGGCTTCACCGGCGTACTCGTATTCCATGGTGACGCTGGAGGCTTTGATCGTGATGCCGCGCTCACGCTCGATGTCCATGGTGTCGAGAATCTGGTCCTTCGCCTCGCGGGCGGTGATCGTGCCGGTCAGCTCCAGCATGCGGTCGGCGAGCGTACTCTTGCCGTGGTCGATGTGGGCAACGATCGAAAAGTTCCTAATGTGCTGAATGTCCATCGATTCGGTTACTCCAACGCCGCAAAATCGCACAAGATCGAATCCGCAATGGGCAGGGCCTGCTCCGTGAGCCGGACCGAGCGGTCGGTGACTTCGATCAGGCCCAGGTCACGATACCGTCGGATCGGCCCCGCGAAGGTGTGGGTGGCATCGTGCCCGGTCCTTCGCCGGAACGCGGCCAGGTTGATCCCCGTCCGCGTTCGCAGGTTGAGGACCGCTGTCTCACAGACCGCATCGTCGCAGCTCACCGGCTGGACCTCACCCGGGACCTCCCCGCCGCTTTCCACGGCCGCCACGTATCGCTCGATATTCGGATCGTGCGTCACCCGGACGCCCGGCCCGTAGCATGGGCGTCCCGCCCATGAATTCAAGACCACGGGCAAGATGCCCGTGCTACTTGACGCGGCTCCCGGCCCGATCCCGACATACGGCCGGTTGGCCCAGTAGCCGAGGTTATGCCGGCACTGGAACCCCGGCCGGGCAAAATTCGAAATCTCGTATTGCCCCAGCCCGGCCTGCCCCAGCCGTTCGATGGCCCACTCATACATGGCCCGGTCCAACTCCTCGTCGACGGGACTCAGTCGGCCTGCCCGGCGCCAGGCATCGAACAGCGTACCTGCCTCGAAGCTGAGACTGTACGCCGAGACATGCTGCACGCCCAACTCAATCGCTGCCTCCACGCTATATTGCCAATCGCCTAACGTCGAGCCCGGGATCGCAAAGATCAAGTCCAGGCCCACGTTATGGAAGCCTGCCCGCCTGGCCAGGTCCACCGCTCGTCCGATCTCCTCGACGGAATGCGCCCGTCCCAGCAACTCCAACTCCGCCGCCCGGAACGACTGGGCCCCGAAGGACAGTCGATTCACCCCGGCCTGCCGCAGCCGCGCCAGAAGTTCCGCGTCCACCTGCCCCGGGTTGCACTCGACGGTGAACTCCCCGACCTGCGAGAAGCACTCCGCGATCCGCCGGACCAGCCCGATCAATTGCTCGGCTGGCAGAGCCGTAGGGCTACCCCCGCCGACATACGCCGTGCAGAACTCGATCCCATCATAGTGGTCCAACTCCCGCAGCACCGCGGCGACCAGTCGTCCGGTATCCTGCCCCGCCACCGGCACGGAGTAGAACCCGCAATACCGGCACTTGCTCCGGCACAACGGCACATGAACATACAGACCCGCCGCCTCGGCCGATTCACCAGCCGTTGCCTGTGCCCTCGTGGGGGCAGGCTCCCGTGCCTGCCCGAATAGCAACCGCGATTCGCACGCCGACGGTATGGGGCAACCAAGGGGGCTCGCCCCTACAAGCCTATTGCCGAATTCCACCATTCTTACGTTCCAAGGGGTCAAGAGTAGCATGGGCGTCCCGCCCATAGATTTCAGACCACGGGCAGGATGCCCGTGCTACAACGAGACTTGGACGGCCTCAAGACCAGCTATTGTACCAGATTCGCCGGTTTCAACAAGGGTTTCGCCACCAGTATTACTACGCTCCCCGTCGTCCCGCGTTCTTGCCCAAACCAATCCCGCACAAAGACGGAAAACCAATGACGGAGGACGGCGGGCACTACGGCCGCGTAAGAGACTCTAACAGAACGGGGGGTATATGGCGGCAGTCCTCCGCTCATGTCATTCCCGCGAAAGCGGGAAGGGTTCCCAATCCATCGGTGCCGCGCCTCTCCCGGACCCGCGCCCCCGATCAGGTCGTCCCGATTCCTGGCACGAAGCGGCGTCAATACGTCCAGGAGAATGTGGATGCCCTTGAGGTGGAGATCGCAGCACAAGACCTCGAACGCTTGGATGAGATCGCGCCGAAGGGCGTGACCGCCGGCGCACGCTACTCGGAACCAGGAATGGCTGCCGTCAACCGGTGAGGACGGCCGTCGGCAGTTCGTAGCCAGGAGGGATGAAAGAGGATTTGCCCAGAAAGCGAAAGAAGTCACAAGAAGAAAGGCGTCCCGTGCTGTGCAGCTCTCTTGTGTTCACCCTCTCCAGTCCCTTTGACGGTTAGCCGTAGACCTCGAACTCCCAGAGGGAGTACCCGAAGGTCGTGGCCCGCCGAGTGCCCAGCAGCCGCACATACCGGCCCGAAGCGGGGGAACTGAGCGTGATGTCATCCACGCCGCCATCGCCGGTGGCGGTGCTGTAGACGTCCGACCACGTGGAGGCATCGTTCGAGACTTGGAGTTGATAGCCTCTCCCGTAGGCCGCTTCCCACCGCAGCACGACTTGTTTGATCGCGTAGACCGAACCCAGGTCCACATAGAGCCACTGGCTATCAGAGTACTGGCTGGACCAGCGGCTGCTCGTATTGCCGTCCGTCACATTCGAGGCCGGAAAACCCGTGTAGCTCGTCGAGGCGACGGCCGGCTTCGTCAACGCTAGGTTCGTCACCGGTGCACCGTAGACTTCCAGCTCATAGAGGGAGTACCCGAAGGTCGTGGCTCGCTGGGTGCCCAGCATGCGCACGTACCGGCCCGAGACGGGCGAAGTCAGGGTGAGGTCGTCCACGCCGCCATCTCCTGTCGTCGTGCTGTAGACGTCCGACCACGTGGAGGCATCGTTGGAAACCTGGAGCTTGTAGCCTCGGCCGTAGGCCGCTTCCCACCGCAGCACGACTTGCTTGATCGTATAGACCGAGCCGAGGTCCACATAAAGCCACTGGCTATCAGAGTACTGGCTGGACCAGCGGCTGCTCGGATTGCCGTCCGTCACATTCGACGCCGGAAAACCCGTGTAGCTCGTCGAGGCGACGGCCGGCTTCGTCAACGCTAGGTTCGTCACCGGTGCACCGTAGACTTCCAGCTCATAGAGGGAGTACCCGAAGGTCGTCGCTCGTTGGGTGCCCAGCATCCGCAGATATCGGCCCGTCCCCGGCGTGCTCAGCGTGATGTCATCTACGCCACCATCGCCGGTGGTCGTGCTATATACGTCCGACCAGGTGGAGGCATCGGTGGAGACTTGGAGCTTATAGCCTCTCCCATAAGCCGTCTCCCACCGGAGGACGACCCGATTGATCGTGTAGACCGAGCCGAGGTCCACATAGATCCACTGGCTATTCGAGAATTGGCTGGACCAGCGGCTGCTCGTATTGCCGTCCGTCACATTCGACGCCGGAAAACCCGTGTAGCTCGTCGAGGCCACCGCGGTCTTGCCCAACGCCAGATTGGCGGCTGCGGCGTTGATGGTAAGGTTCACCGTGGCGGCACTGGCCGCATACAGACCGCCATCCGAGCCGTTCCACTGGAAGCTGTCGGAACCTGTGTAGCCGCTGGTGGGCGTGTAGACAAGAGTCCCGATCTGCGCCACCGGGACTTCCTGGTTTACCGTCACCGGCGTGCTGTTGAGGGTGAGCGTGCCGTGGCCCGGCAAGGACGTGATCTTGACCTTCTGGAGACTATCACCCGCATCCGGGTCCGTGAAGGCTCCGGCGAAGTCCCCGGCGGCAAACGGCAAAGGGGTATTCTGCGTCGTGCTCTTGCTGAAACTGCTCACGACCGGAGCATGGTTGACCGGCGGCCCCCCATAGACCTCGAACTCATAGAGAGAGTACCCGAAGGTCGTGCCTCGCTGGGTGCCCAGCATCCGCACATACCGGCCCGAGCCTGGCGAAGTCAGAGTGATGTCGTCCACACTGCCATCGCCGGTGGTCGTGCCGTATACCTCTGACCACGTGGAGGCATTGTTGGAGACCTGGAGCTTGTAGCCTCTCCCGTAGGCCGTCTCCCACCGCAGCACCACGCGGTTGACCGTATAGGCCAAGCCCAAATCCACATAGATCCACTCATTGTTCGAGAATTGGCTCGACCAGCGGCTGGTGGCATTGCCATCGATCGCATTCGCCGCCGGCAGGCCCGTATAGCTCGTCGAAGCCACCGCCGGTCGACCCACCGCCAGGTTCGTTGTCGGCCCGACTACCGTTCCGGTGATCTGGAAGTTGAAGGGGTTCTCGTCGCTGTCGTTGTTCGTGAAGCTGATCTCCCCGCTCTTGGTCCCGGGCGTCGTGGTGTCCAGCCGGACCGTAAGGGTGTCCGAGGCTCCAGGCGCCAAGGTGGGAGAGAGAGCCTCCGTCAACGTGAAGCCCGTCGGCACACCGACCGTCCCCAGCGTCAGCGTGCCCGTGCCGTCGTTGCGGACCGTGAACGTGCGACTAATCCCAGGCCAACCCTCGCTCACGCTGCCAAAATCCGTGTGGTCCGCCGTTGCGGGGGTCGTATCCCCATCAGCAATCGAGACCCCATTGCCCAGCACCGTGATCTCCGGCGAGGCGCCGGCGTCTGCCGGATGAACCAGCAAGGACCAGGCATTGAGAATCCCATCCGGATAGAACGCGTACTCATCGATACAGGTGAGTTCCAGCGTCCAAGTTCCTTGCGTGTCAAGGCCGTCGAAGACCGAGAGAGGGCGCGCCGGGCGATAATGGCCATTCTGAGGGTTCGGCACATACGTGACCGGCTGTGCGGCCTCATCATCCAAGATTGTTCCGACGAATGGATGCCACATTGCTGGCTGAGGAAACGTTAACATACCTCGAAGGAATTCAATGCGCGTACCGTCCGGTGCTATCATGCAGAATGACGGGGTGTAGGCCCACCACAGGTCGAAGTCCAACATGACATCAAGGTCCGCTATGGTCACCGCATCCTGGATGGTGAGCGTAGACTGGAAGACACCCACATCCTGCGGCATTGTCTTCGGGACATCTGTGGAATCCCATCGCATCAACAACGGGTCCGTCAAACCGAAATGCCCCTCATAACATCCGACAGGCGTCCCGTGGTTGTCGGTGATCGCCCCTGCTTTGAGAGCGTAGGTCATATCTCCATACGTTGACAATCCTGTTATGCTATAGTGGACTGTATAGCCATTAACCGCTGTTGCAGCGGAAACCCTCCCGTGCGATAGCACAAGGTTGGTAACATCGACTGTGGCAGGGTCCATTGGCTCATTGAACTCCAGAATGATTTCTGCAGGCGTGGTGTCCAATAGCGAACCCTCAGCAGGGGTCGTCGCGGTGACCATCGTGGGCAGGGTGTCATAGTAGAAGGTCCACCGCCACGGTGCGTTGGCGCTGCCATCGCCATCTCTAAGAATCGAGCCGGCGGCAATCTCCATGGCTTGGGGCCCTTGCTCCACGACGGGGGACGAGGCGAAATCGAATGTGATCGTATCCGCGTCGGTAAAGGTGACACTCGTGGCACCAACCCCATTGACCTTCAGGTCGGCAGCATCAACGCTCGCGGGACGATAGGCTTGTGAGAGATTTACGGCAAAATCCACAGGCGGAGCAGCAAGAATCTGGCTCCGAGCGGGCAGACTGGAAGTGGCATGGAATTCGGGCTGGCGCAACGGCGTCTCGGGATCGCCGAGGAGGTTCGTGGTAAAGTAGCACCAGCGAAAGGCCCCAGTCGGCTGAACGCCCGAGATGTTAAGCTCTCTGGACAGTTGGTTGGTGGCACCGAGATGGTTGTTGAAGTGTGCGGGCGCAGGGTCGTGCCCAGCAGGCGGACCGAAGGCGGCCTCAAAGAACATATAAATGAACCAGCGCGACGCGTCTGGGTCGAGCCATCCTTCACGCGAATTCGCTACTACGGCAAATGCGCCATGTTCAGCGAGGACGAGGTGCTCAGCGATGCAATCATCGCCAATCGGTAGATCAAACGCTCCTGCAAGACATCCGAAATCTGCAGCCACGAAGAACGGAAAGTCATTGGTCAAAGCGTCAGCGTCTATCCCATATAGCTCCATCAACTGTGTCACATAAGCATGGCCGACATGGGCTACAATGTGGGGCGAAGCGTTGAGCGCGTCTATTATGTTGGCTTGTGTATAGGTACCAGCCTTCTTATAAAGCTTGGTGTAGGTGTACTCCTGCGGCATGAGCTCGTTGGAGATCAGTTCCAGACAACCACTACCGTCACTACTTGCACCCGTCACTGTAGTGCGCCCTCCAAGCCAAAGGCCATGCGTCAAGTTCGGTGGGGTGATAGTCTCGTACTGGACGGTCTTGCAAACGAAGTTCCGTAGCTCGACCAGATTGGCCACGGGGGCCCGGCCGACATAGATATCAGCGAGTAGATCAACATCGCCTCCTGCCTCACCATCGGTAGGCTCGCCCCATGCGGAGTCGCCATCTGAGTTCCAGGAACCGTCAAGACAGGCAAAGTACAGATCGGCCGGCATGTCGTACAAGACTATAATATCGGCGGTCATGTAGGCTCCCCGATGGGGCACCACATCGGTATCGCCGCCGAGCAGGACGTACTCGAGGCCCCAGGTGGCGTAGGCGTCCCGAATGAAGTTGCGGACCTGCGCGGCCGGATCGACGCCCGTATAGTTGGCGTAGATGTCCTCGACCGTGTAGATGATCGTGTCCACGCCTCGGGCCTGCTTCTCCTGGACCAGCGGCAGAAAGCCCGGGGCCAGGGCCGCGCCGGTGATGATCACATAATCGTAACTGCCTGCGGGAAGGGTCGATGACTGCAACACAGGCTGTGCCAGCCCCTCGTACGCCGACAGGTCCTGCGGGTTGGCCACCATGTCCGCCACGAGCGCGACATCGGCGGCCGAGTTCCGCACGGGAGCTATCCACGTTCCTGCCGGCTCCTCCTGCGCGTCGAGCACGACGTCGATCTTGGAACAGAACACTTGCCCATCGGCACCCACTTGGATCGGGTAGAGGTTCAGCACGGCCAGTGCGTACCCACGGACGTGCTGGACCGAGACCAGTTGGACAACTTGACCGGCCGTGGCCGGGTTCGTCGGCGGACTCACATTGGCCGGTTGGGTTGCCTGCACACCCGGCGGGAGGTCTTCCGGGAACGCCGGCACCGGCTCGGGAGCAAGGGCCAGATCGTAGGTCCGGTCAAGGGCTTGGACACCGCCAGCACAAGTGGTCACGGCAGCGACGGTCGTTCCCGGCGGCAGAAGCACCTCCACCGGGATATAGGGCACCATGGGCGTGTTGGGGATATCGCTCAAGCGGCCCCCTTCGACCAGCAGGTAACCGGCGTCCTCGTCCGTCGTGTAGACGGGGGATCCCACGTGGACTTGCAGTTGCACTTGCGGACAAGACGATCCCTGCCCCACGGTCTGCACCACGATTTCGGTGCGTCCGGCCTGACCGCCAAGATTCACCTCGTTGCTCCCGGTCAGCAACGAGGCGCCGCCCTCAATGTACAAAGGGGATATCCGCGTGTCACTGAGAGCGCCAATGTCCGTACGCCAGCGAATCGTCCCGCCAGGCTCCGGCGACCCCGCAACATTCTCAACCGCCACTGCCTGCAAGAGGCTTGGTTGAGGCTCGCCGCCGCTGGCGGAATAAGAGTACCCCAGGAGGCGTCCGACTTCAGGGGCGTCGGCCTTCCCAGTCCCTCCCGCCGTTGTCTGAGAGTCGACAACATCCACGCTGATGATGGGTGCCTGCATCTCCAGCATCGATTCATCCCGTTGCCGATTGAAATCCGTCACGACAGCAGGCTCATCGAGCTGGCTCGGGAGCAGAACAGAAGGCTGTGTGCCGAGGGGGTCGGCGCTGAGAAGGACTCGGGGCTCCAGCGGCTCGAAAGAGGGCGCTCCGGCGGGTTGCGGCTTCTCCCCTACTCCGGTTTTCTCCCCCAACCAACTCACGATTCTCTTGAGCACCCAACTGCCCTCTGTTTGCTCAACAACTGTGTTTATAGTACAGAACTCGCAAGAACGAATCTATCCGTACAAATACGTATTTTTGCAGTTTTCTTTCGGACCAGCGGTCGGCGTCGCGCTATCCGTAGACTTCGAACTCCCAGAGGGAGTACCCAAAGGGCGTGGCCCGCTGGGTGCCCAACAGCCGCACATACCGGCCTGAGACGGGCGTGCCCAGCGTGATGTCGTCTATGCCACCGTCGCCGGTCGTGGTGCTGTACACATCCGACCAACTGGAGGCATCGTTCGAGACCTGGAGCTTATACCCTCTTCCGTAGGCTGCTTCCCAGCGCAGGACGACTTGATTGATCGTGTAGGCCGAGCCCAAGTCCACATAGAGCCACTGGCTATCCAAGGACTGGCTGGACCAGCGGCTGTTGCCGTTGCCGTCCGTCGCATTCGACGGCGGAAGACCGCTGTAGCTCGTCGAAGCGACCGCAGGCTTACTCAACGCCAGATTCACGACCCCCCCCGCGATCAAGAGATTCACCACGGCTCCCTGGACCGCATACAAGCTCCCGTCCGAGCCCTTCCAATCGAAGCTATCCCATCCTATGTAGCCACTATCCGGTGTGTAAGTCAGAGTGCCAACCTGTGCTACCAAGATCTCCTGATCTACTGCAAGCGGCACGCCATTCAGCACCAGCACGCCGTGGCCCGGCAAAGAAGTGATCTTGACCGTTTGGAGGCTGTCGCTCGCATCCGGGTCGGTGAAGGCCCTGGTGAAGTCCCCGCCCGTAAACGCCAGAGGCGTATCCGGCATCAGACTCTTCCGGAAGTTGCTCACAACCGGAGCATGGTTGACCGCCGGTCCGCCATAGACCTCCAACTCGTAGAGGGAATACCCGAAGGTCGTGGCTCGCTGGGTGCCCAGCAGCCGCACATACCGGCCGGAACCCGGCGCACTCAGGGTGATATCATCCACGCCGCCATCACCGTTGATCGCGGTGTAAACGTCCGACCACGTGGAGGTATCGTTGGAGACCTGGAGCTTATAGCCTCTCCCGTACGCTGTCTCCCAGCGCAGCACGACGCGATTGATGGTATAGACTGAGCCCAGGTCCACATAGAGCCATTCATTGTCCGAGAACTGGCTTGACCAACGGCTGGCGGCATTGCCGTCCGTCACATTCGACGCCGGAAAGCCGCTGTAGCTTGTCGAGGCCACCGCGGTCTTGCCCAACGCCAGGTTCGCTGGGTCCACGGTTCCCGTGATCGCAAAATGGAACGGATTCTCATCCGCATCATTCGTGGCGAACGACACGTCG
>Ga0315280_10005965_pt1 | contig 17057 bp, 18 predicted proteins | sample YL17G06_40_MG_FD_203697 | JGI IMG/M metagenome (GOLD analysis project Ga0315280, IMG submission 203697) | Sediment microbial communities from Yellowstone Lake, YNP, Wyoming, USA - YL17G06_40 | ecosystem: Environmental > Aquatic > Freshwater > Lake > Sediment | place: USA: Wyoming | collected...
GTATAAAGAAATGAGAACCAAAGAGATTGCTCAAGAAAACATGTTCACAAGGCCACAAGACTATGGATGCACTTTGGAAATGCTGAATCTTGTTAGGCGAAGAATCCAACGAAGAAAAACGTGACCACCCAGGAGCTAGAAGATTACTGGGCTGCTCGAGTTTCGCACCTAAATTAGTCAAGAAGAGTAGCTATAAAAGTTAGATGGTGCAAACTTTGCTTGGAGGAATGGTTTGAGAACTAAGCCATTTATGCTGTTATTCGTTCTCTTGTCTCAGTTTCTAGCTTTAAAAGGCGGCCTAATCGATCGTTATATTGTTTCCTCGATTCAGACAAATGAGGTACAGGTTGATTGGTCGTTCGTCTTGAATTCTTTTGGAAGTGCAAATGTGACAGTCTTAGTTGGGAATGTCAACGATTCTGCACTCGAGTTTCAATTACCCAGAAGTTATGAGGGTCTCAAAATCAGCTTAGACATTAATGGCACAATAACAGAGGTCAATGGAAGCTCTTATGATTTGTTAACGATAAACAACATTAGCGCAAGTTCTCTAAGCTTCATGTTTGCTTGGCCAGACGCAGCGGTGCAATATAGAGGTGCCTTTTATTTCGCGGGTCAAGAGAAGTTTGAAGTTGGTCCATGCAATATTACAATCTGGCTACCCGAGAAAGCTTCAGTCTTTTGGGTAGAAGGCTCGAATCTTACTGGGACTTACGAAAAGTTGAGTTTTGAACGCAAAAGATGGGAACTACTGCCGTCTTTTAGCTACTCTTTTGTTGACCAGCCCAAACTCACTATGCCCTTAGAAACTTCAAGCCATGCAAACTTGTACTGTCAACCGATCATGATCGGAAAGCCTTGGATAAACAGCACCTTAGACGTTATTGAGCAGAACTGGAATTGGTTAAAGACAATTCTCAACGGAACTATCGATAGCGTAGATATGGCATTTGCTCCTTATGGTTACAACGACCTTGGAACGAAAAAGGACGGTATTTGCTATTATGGAAAACGCAATATCGAAATCGTTGCAACTAAGCAATTCGGAGTTGGTCTTGATGGCTGGTGCACTGCGCTAATTCTTCACGAGCTAAGTCATGCCTTCACACCTCTGCTTGAGGATTTGCCATCTTTCTATTCAGAAGCCATTGCGGAAGACCTTTCATATGATGCCCTTGGAAGAACAAGTCTAAATGAAAATGCTATCTCCCTCGAAGAATCTCGATTCAGCAACGCCTACCGGGACGGTGTACAGGGAAACTTGATAAACTACACTTGGATGTGGAAGTGGAATGATATTATTTACGATAACTACACTATAACAAGTGCTTGCTATGGTGTGTCTGCCTTCATAGGTGATTATATCATTCATCATTGGGGATATGCATCACTTGACAGATTGAATGCTCTTTTCAACAAAACAGAAATGGACAGCTTGAATGAGAGCCAGCGGTTTTCAAGATTCGTCGAATACTTGAATGTAGCTTGTAATGGAAACATATCAGAAACTCTTGGTAACCTTGCGATTCTGATCAACCAGTGGAATGATGCTGACCATATGAGGAAGGAAAGCTACACAATCGCAGTTATCGGCCCGAGTACATTCTACGTTAATGAGAAGTTGGGAATGCTAGTAAAGGAGGCAAATGATCACTATAATGACAGAGATTATGACCTCTCCATCAGTAGGTTTGAAGAGGCTAAGGATTTAGTGGATTCTGACCTGTGGCAATGGTTGGATTACGCATTTTGGACATTAATCGCACTCGTAGTTATTGTTATAATAGTTCTGGTTCGGCGAAGACATTGGCTAAGAGTAAGCGAAGAATTTAAACGCAGATGTAAAGCTACTTCGCCCGACCAAAGCTCTTTTAGGTAAAATAAGACTAATTCGGGTTTATTTAAGGTGAAAAACCACGTTATCACCTTTTCTTGTTTTCGAAATCTGACAGATGGCCGAGTTGCGCAAGATCTACGCACGCTCTATTGTCAGAGGGCATCACAAGACTGAATTTTGGATTTGATCAGTTGCTCGGCGTTATTCTTAATTTCCTCTAGGTGTCTTTCAAGAGCGCATATGTCTTCAGGGGCAGAAGGATCAAAATATGATTTACCAACTATTTTTTCAGCCTCTTCTTTAGATCGACTTTTGGTTAGTTCTGGATGGCTGACTAGATGACGAACATACTTGTATTTCTCTATAGATGGATGATTCTTGGTGTATTCATCTTCCAATACTTGATAGAATTCCCGTATCTTTTCGACAATGTCTGAAGACAAAAGCCCTAGTCTATAATGCGAAAGTTGTCGAACAAGCTTTCTATCTCTGTTCTGCAAAGCATTTGAGAATGAAGTAGTTGTTATGTCCACGTTCTGCATCTTTGACAATACAGCATCGATCGTGCAGAAAACGGCTCCTGTTTTTACCGTTCCAGGTGGACCAATTTCATTGATTTGTGACAAGCTACAAGAAACGCCAAAACCAACAATGTACGAGATCATATCAACACAACGATTAGCTATTAATTTGGAATAGTTAATTGCATCAACAAAAGATGAATCAGTGTTGTAATTTCTATAGATGTAATATATCTGTTATTTCCTATAACATCGGTCAAAAGCTTCACATCAGGGAGATCCTTAACCTGCGAAACGCCAATTCTCTCCGGTACAAGTTTGAAAACAGCTTTCCATTTGCATATATTGTTTGTCACAGATCTCTTTGCTAATGACGAGTCCGAATTAAGTGTTTCTTTTCTTTCTGACCTAAGTACGCGCTTTCTTGAACAGATTTTGGATGAAAAGATCAATCTCATCAATTGATTTTGCCAATTGAAACCATTCTAGGGGTACGCAAAACACATTTTCTCCCAAGTCTTTGAATTCGTCATCGGCGGTCACAAATACCGCCTTGGAAATTGAGATTCCTAATTTGTTCAGAAACTTGATGTAAAGCTCCATTTGAGATTTCTGTATGTTCCCTCCTCCGGACTTGGCGTCAACGAGAATGTTAGCTTTAGAACCGATACCTAAAGCATCGATCTCTTTGTAGCAGAACTTCTTGGCCCCCATTCTAAAAATCAAGTACCGTCGCGGGTCGAGTTGCCCCCAACGACCTATTAGATCTCTAACGCTGAATTCGAATCCTTGCCAGACATGAATCACAGTGGCTCTTGAACAATTGCAGTATTCTCGCATCGATTTCAGAAAGGAAGTGGTGATTTTCTTACCAGTTGGAGAAGGAACACCAAGAAATTCATGCCTAAAGCGAGTTTCAGATACCTCATCATCAGACCATGAAAGGAGTTGCAGTAGCTCTTTTGGATAGGCCCTTTTCCATCTTTCATAAGATCTAAATTTGGCGATAGTCATCATGATTTTCCTGTTTTGAATTGCTTTTCCATAATCCGAGTTGTCATCTACAAAAAAAAGTTCTATTGCACTTTCAAAGGGATCATGTGGGCATTTAACCACTTTAAGATCAATTCCTTCAAAGAAGAGTTTCTTTATGTTGTCTATCTCTGAATCTGAAAGGACAAAGGATTCTGACCGTCCGGTGTGAAGATTTATTGATACAAGCTCTCCTTCTGTGTCTATTCCCACAGCACATTCGGCTGCGTTTTCATCGTTGAAGCACTTGGGGCACAAGCCGGAATTTTGTTCGTCTTCTGTAATCGAATCGAGAGAGTATACACCCCATTTGCCACACCTTCTGCATTCCACTCGGAATTCATTCTTGCCTGCGTCAAAGATGGCTCTTGTCTCTGCAGTTTCCCCAGTCACCAAGTCCACAACCTTAATCGATGCAAGTCTATTTCCGCCAAGTTCCCAATTGTCTCTGCTCTTCAGGGGGACCTTTTTGCCATCTTTTTTTGTCACGGTTTCAGACATCCATTTCGTTTAACAACCGTGGGCATACACAGCTAGCTCACAAACTAACAATGACATTCAACTTTAAACCATTTTCGCACATGACATTTTTCGCATATGACGGATAGCGTCTAATTTGGTGCCTGTGGCGCGCGCTCGATCGAGGGCAATGCGAGTCCCACCGATTCCACACCAATTTAGGAACAAGCATGCACACAGAAGGCTAAAATGGTTTTTATTCTTCTTTTGTCTATTTATCCTCATTATGGACTTATTTGATTAGCATGTCTTATCTGTGTCGAAGGATGGAAAACCTAGAGTTCGAGGGACTCTTGCAGGAAGTAGGTTTTTCCCACAACACGTTGAGGCGTCACTTAGCCAGCTTGGAGCGTCAAAGCCTCATTGTGAAGGGGAAGAAGCCACGAAAGGGCCTTGAAAGGCCTATTTTCACCTATTCTCTGCCTCCAAAGCTCAAGGCTAAAGTTGCCCTAAGCCCTGAGGACTCTTACATTAGCCCAGTAACCATCTCCTTCAGGAAGCTGAGACATCTCTGCAGGTTCGAGAAGGCTGGTTGCCGCAAGGAATTCATGAACAAATGCGAAGTCCAAAACTGCCCCCAAATCACAAAAAAGGAATAAATACCATTTTTGACCATTTTAGGGACAAGCCAGCGCGCTACCCGTCCAAATGAATCCTTCACAGTGGGAGTATCCACAGTCAAGCTTCAACGGAAGAGTTGAGAAGGGGGATTCTCTAGGTAAGTTGGTTAGGATTCAGCGTAGAGTTTCTAGGAAGCGGTACCTGAACAGCAAGCGCGTTTACAAGTATAGGCGCGTGTCATTTGATATTCCGAGGAAATTTCATTCACTTGCGGCGCCTTTTTTCAAGCGAGACCTAGAAATGAAGTTCACCGCTCAGGACGACTCAATCATTATAGTGTTGACAACGAAAAGCAAGCAAGCTCCTTCTTAGTAAGGTTCAAACTAAGGAATTTCTCCGTCTTGGGACGTGATTTCTACTTCTATGCGGATCGGCGTTTTATCGAATCTTCCTTGGAGTGTAACGTTGTAGCCTGCGCCTAAGTCTTCTATTGCCTTCTCAATGTGTGTTTTGAAAATCTTCGCTATGCGACGCCTTTCAGGCGATATTGAAGAGAGTTCAGTTAAGTTTAGTGGCTTCATCTTAATCCCTTGTTGCTTAATAGAAGGTTCTCGCACAAATTATAAAACTAATTGTTATTGATAAGAAAACAACCTTTGAAGGGCATCGTGTGCTAATATGTTGTGGAGAACACATGTCAGGATTAGTAATGAGGTTTTGAGAAGATTAGGAATCACTTTGTCAAGAGAAGTGTATTCAAGGTATAAGGACGGGATACTAGCACCAGACCAATGGAAAGATTACCCTCATCATCATGGCAAATCGGAGACAATTAGAAGAAACTTTATGTACGCTAGGCAACGTTATCTTCAAGATAACCTACTAGATGCCTTTTACTACCTTGGAAGTACAAGCTCAACATGTCTGATTTCCCATTCATGATAGACTTAGAGGTTCATGACCTTGTTTTTCCCGATAGAGCAACTCCTTGGGTTAATGATGTCATTGTTTATTCCTTCAACATAACAAATCTGACGAATAGGACACTTGAAATCAATCACACTCTAAGCGTTGTTAACCCAATTTTCGAATCTTTTGAAAATACAAGTTTTACGCTGAACCAAGGTTCAACCATAAGCCTAGATAGAGAAAAAGTCGTGTTCAAGAATGAAGGTATGAATGAGGTTGATATAATCTTCAATACTACGGATTTTGACATGATTAAGGTCGAACACTACGTATGGACAGTAACTCGACAGACAGAAAACAGCATACTTTTCAGTAAATATGGTCAAATTCTGACCTTGATTGTACTTATACCATCAACGATTATTGCAATAAAAAATCTGAAAGACCTTGTGATAAAGAAGCCGCCAGATAAGGAATGTTCGCAAAACTAACCAAAAAAGCGCGCGCGCTCTTGGCATCGGCTATAAACGTAGCCTTGTTACCTTTGTTCGTTTGGATTTTGAAAATATGGATGGACGCTACGTTTAGATCGACTTGGGAAGACGGTGAAAAGCCCAAACTTTTCAGAAAGCTAGTATCTTAGGAATTAGTTTCAAGTCTCTGATGTTGGCCTGCTCTCTTGATTAGAGACATCCATTCGGCCTTGTCGGTTTCAATGTTGGCTTTTTGTGCAGGTGTTTTCCCGTCTAGTGCTGCGCGCGCTGTTAACTAATTCATTAGGGCAACTCCTAGAAGTGCTACTAGAAGATTTCCTCTGTTAGAAACATCCGTTGCCCTAATTTCCCTGCTATTTTCGCGTTTTCAAGGTCTACTTTGTCAAAGGTCAAGTCCTTCTTAATCTGATCCATGTTTTCGGCAACTATGTCGTAGGTGATGATTGCTTTTTCAAGGCTATCTTTAATTTTAAGAGTTATATCTCCTATTCTGACTTTAGCGCCAGTAGGATGGAATACGTTGATAAGTTCAACGAATTGTATAGATGGCACGCCTTCACGTAAATCATCAATTCTGTCAAAGGGCCCAGTGAATCCGAGAATTTCTAAATTAAAAAATGAAGCAGTCAATTGAATATACTTCGCAATAGCTTTTCCTGAGTTTTGCAAGAAAAGTCTGATTTTTAGTTGATATGTCGAATCTTTGACATCAATTTCTGTTAGTTGTACGATCAAACTAAGACATGGCTTCCTTCGTCTTCCAAAAAAGTCACTAACCTCATAGTGTTCCATTGGGGAATTTCCAAAATTCAGTCGTCTGTGGTATCGTTTGTCAAAAGCCATGTGTGGAGGATTTTCGCTTTGTGGGATGTCCAAAAGAAAGATAACCGAATTATTCTTGCGGATCGGAACGATTTTAAGTCCTTCTATCCGAGGATGAATCTTTCCAGTTAGGTTATTTTCAAGTCTCTCCTTGCTAAGAAACTCGTCTCCCCAAGTGATCTCGGTAGGGAAGATTTTTGGCCTTTTTTTCTCCTGTCCAACACCAAGTATTAATAGTCCTCCTTCTGAATTAGCAAAGGCAGAAACATCTTTCGACAATTCATCAAAATTGTCATACGCTTTGATATCCTTGTACTCTAGATTCAAACTCTCCTCAATCTTCCTAGAAACAAACAGTTCAACATCTTTGGCGAGAATATCTTTCGAGTCCTTCTTAAAGAAGATTTCAATGAATCCCATAAGTCGTCACCATCTTATAATGGGCAAGTTCATTTTAAACACTATCCTAATCGGCTACTGTTAGCTTATTTATCATAGCGTCTTATTACAGCGGGTACTAGCGCGCGCTATGATCGAGAACTCAAGCATATTGTGATAGGTATTGCTTTCGGGATAAAACCCTCGACCAGAACTATTTGGGAACCTGAGAAAGTCGATTTTATAGTTAGAATAATTGGAAGAAAGAGATGGCAACTTGCTTCTTTTGGAGAGCACTTGAGAGCTATTTTTCTCGCCTTTCATTATAGTAACACTGCCAGCAGTCATGTCCACAGAAGAATCTGAATATCTAATAAGGATAAAGTAAACTAAATATCCTATCCTTTCTCTTTCTTCTTGGCAATTAATGTGGTTTATAGATCATCTAGGTATCTACAAATGAAATGTCCTAGTTGCGGCCATTGGAATCGTGTTCCTGTGAACAAGGTTTTCATTGACCAACCTAGTCCTGAACCCAAAGTCAGAGTCATGATTCCGATGTATGAACCCCTACAGATTACCAAATGCAAGAAATGCGGAAGAGTCATAGCAGAATCATGAGCCTCAAGAATGTCTGAAGGAACGGTGAAATTCTTGGAAAAGAAAATAAAAGAAGAGCTTAGAAACCTTGCCTTAGAAGTTGTGGAAAGTGTCAATAGTGAAATCACTTATGAGAGTGTGGGTGGTCTTGCCTTCAATTTTGAAAAGAGAGTGAAAGAAGCAATAGTAATTCAGATCCGTTGGACTCTGGCAAGATAGGACTTCAGTCCCAATTCGCCAGTATTGAGACCCTTGCAATGGTAAGGTGCGATGCCTCTAGAAAGGGATGGAAAGAAACGATGGCGATCCGTTGATAAGGTCCGTTTCGAAATCTATACTTGCACTTCACAATCCTTAAAAAAACCTACACTCACTAGGCATAAACGTCTAGGCGGTGTAGTTGTGAGTGCCCGACAACTGCTCAATGATATTCTCGAAAAGCTCGATCATATCTACGATCAAGTAACACAATCAGAAAGGGAGGAAACATCAAAGCAGGCACTGCATGAAATAGTCTTAGAGGGCGAAAAGCCCGGCTCCTATGGGTATCACATGAAAACTGGCAAACTGATTGATCGCTTGGTTCCATTCCTTCAAAACGACAAGCCGCTCGACAAGGAGACTCTGGGCGACCTTTTTCTTAGCGTACTGGATGCGACAAGAGGAGAACTCGAAGGGAAAGCGTCTATTTTACAAGTGAAGAACCGAGTCAAGGAGATACTAAACAACATTTCGACTAATTGTGGCTTATCCGAGGATCTTCGGAAGGAAGTTTTAGAAGGACATGCACCAATCGTGAGGGAACTCGATGGCTGGTCTATTCGATGCGCTTACACGCCCCATTTTGGGGATGCCTATTCGTATCTTCTCAATGTCTACGGGGCAGGCGACTACGGCGCATTAAGAGGTGTATCAAAGGACTTGGTCGTTACAATTGGGCACAGATGGAGGAGTCCGAACCCAACCTATAATGATATAAAGGATTATCTCAAGCTTGATTTCCCTGGATTCCTAAAGATCCCGAGGATTGAGAAACTGTGCCAGAGATTTGGGATTCGCTTTCGAATAGTGAGTCCATTTGGGGGAGGAAACTGGTCGCAGGAAGCGAAAGGAGGATATGAGGCAATGTTAGAGACTCTCAATGGTGTGCTGAAAAATACCCCATACTCTGCAGAGAAATTAATCGGAAACCTTCGAGAAATTAACATTTTCCACGACGATTCAGATTTTGGGTTCGAACTTTTTGCGACTGAAACAAGAACTAGTGATAAAGACGTTGCGGCCGGATTGATTCTTGGATTCGGAGTTAATTTCCATCAGATCACACTTGAGCAGTGGAACGAAGTAAAGAACCTTGTTCTAGGTGCATTCGAAAGCTTACAAACTCTCAGGGAGCAGGAAACCGACCTAAATAAGACGCACAACTGACTTGTGTATTGTCGTCATTTTCCATTTTCATACTAATTTCCGGCGTGTATGGTCTGGCGAAAATCTCCGAAAAGAGCAGATGTTGGAATGGATTTTCGAAGATTCTTAATCTAGAAAATGCAAAAAGTCTCTCACACCAAATCTGTGAATCAAAAGATTATGCGGCGCTTTTGTCCGCGATATCAGTTGCTGACTCGTTCTGAGTTTTTGGTCTCTGCGTACCCATACCCAAACGGGGTCAAGTCCAACACGTCCTATTGAAGTTGATTTATGTCCACAAATACGTTGGCAATATACTCTCTCAGCTTGTGTCTTCCGATTCTCAAGCATGAATTAAGCAGCTTGATCGCACCTTCCCATTCAAAGACTGTTGTAGGACCTTTCATCTCCAAATCGTTTATGAAATAGACAAAGACAAGGTATGCGCATAATCCGTTCTTCCTTAATAAGTACAGATGAGCCAGCCTGTTCGTGTATTGGTAGAAACATTTAGACCAGTCGAAATCCGTCTTTGACTTCAGAGAGTCCTTAACTTCTCCAAGGCTCTTGAGTATTCTTCTAACCGAATCCCCATCCTTAGCCCGCAACGTCGAAATCAATTCCTGAATGTGTGATTTCGCTTCGACCAGAAATAACTTTCCAGAAGCGCTTCTCCCGAGAGCGTCCCACTGAGGCCCTCCTCTAGGCCAGAATTCATCCAACGGTAACTTTTCCAACTTCACATCAAGTAACTTCAAGAAAGCTTGATCGCGATATTCCGCGTAATCATCATTCTTTAGAGGTGAAAACCATTGAATGTGTTCTTTCTCCAAGAAATTAAGCGTGCTCCAAATCTGTGAGTTCAAAATCTTGGGCTTATCATTGACGAGTTTCTGAATCCATTTCTGACTTCCTTTCTTTGCTTGAGTTTGAGGAAATCGAGCCATTTTAACCCATCTTTGATATATGTTAGTGCCACATTATCTGCTTTTCCATGAGCTATCTGAGCAGTGAGAATTAGAATCCAAATGGGTTTAAGTCCAAAGTCCAAACTTCGCATTTTTCCAAAGGCACAGAAGAGTTATGCTATAAGTCTATCAATTCCAGACCATCAAGTTCCTTCAGAACTTGTCGATTTCTTCTTCGGCATGATTCTTACGACAATTGGTTTCGCCGGGATGTCGGTTCGAAGAATCCCTAGTTTTCGCCCTACGAGTTTTCTTCTAAATCCTCTTAGGAATGATTCCTTCTTTGGAGTTACGTTCGTAGGCTATCCGCACGTTTTGACCGCATACTCTGAGTATTACAGCTACTTGATCCTTTTTGGCTTCGAATGTGGCGCAATCGCCAATGATTTCCTCCCAAACTTGCAACTTTATTTCTTTGGCATCAGTTTTCATGATGCCCATCACTCTAGTGGTTTCAAAAAGAATGCCTCGCGAACTGTGCCCAAGTTCGGATTATCTGCTATACATCGAACTAGCGTAAACTTGCCATAAGTGCCTTCAACGCAATGCCACTCTACACCTTTCTGTAACTCGTATTTTTCTGAGGCTTCTTTCCATTGTGTGTTGGCGATATCTTCTACGCTGATGCTTTCAGTCTCGATTGTGAAACAGCCTTTGGGACTTCTTTTGACTACTTTGAGATACCCTATAGTCTTGAATCTGGATCTTAGTCCTTTTGATATTATTGGATAGTACCTTATTCCATTGAGTAGATCTTGCTTTATCATCTTAGCATTCTTGTTCCTAATTTGAAATGGAACATTGAAGGAATTCAACGGATTAGCTGAATTTGGGTTCTTTCTCAGCTTGTTTCACTCCTTGTTGGAAAGTGCGGGCAAGTGTTGTTTTGATGTTACGATGTTATGACGTCATGTCGTATAAAGCATTTAGGGTCATGTCATCAAGAATGCGGTCTAAGGGATATATTGCATGACGAAAAGGAGAACAACTATTTACGTTGAAGAAGACGTATGGAACAGGTTTATGAAATACTTGGTCGAAAGATACGGTAAGACTCATGGCGGCGTCATTTCTGAGGAGATCGAAAAGGCGATTCTTCTTCTCATCAAGAAGTGAGGCTGTTGAAAATCAAGGCATTCTCTTTCCACTTTTTTGATCACCCCAGTGCGAAATCACTCTTCCCATGACTGGGCGTGATTGTTCCTTCCCGTCCTATGTTCAAGACTTGGTTTACTTGCTTGGTCTGAGAGATTATCTAGCATGTCTTTTATGGACAAAACGGCCAAGCAGAAGATTGAAACCAACATATGTGGCAGCATTAGAAGGAGGGCAGCGAGTTCTCTGGTTTCCTTCTGGACGTTCTTGAAATCCATGGTTACAGTGCTGTACCTGTCAATGAATCCGACTTCTTCTTCTATTATGTCAATTCTCAGAGTTTTGTGTGCTATTGCATTCCTCATGTTTCCGTTATAGCCTGAGGTAAAGATGTCCCATCCGCTTCTCTCGACAAAATGAACATTCTGAGACAGGCTGCGCTTTCTTGCTGCCTCATAACTATGGTCAACATCTTCACGCAAAAGCTGTATCAAGGCAACGAGCAACGAAATGAACTTCTCATAGTGCCCTGATAGCTCCCCGTATATTTCCAAATATCTGTCGATTTGCTTCTTTACGATCTTAGGAAAATCTTTTGCCAAGAACTCATAATGTTTGATTAGTCTCTGAATAGTTGCTTGGAGTAGAGGGTAGAAATCCTTTGAATTCTTGAATTCTTCTAAGACTTCCCATGATTTGCTTATTTTTTGTCCCCTTTTCAGTTCGGTCATCAGCCTTTCTAGACTTTGCAAATACTCTGCGTATTCTGTGTTCCTCACATAGGGCCAATCGAAACGAAAACCCTTCAACAATTCCTCGCAGACTTGAAAAAGATAATCCATGGCATGAACATTCTCGGGGATCTCAGGAAAAATGGAATGAAAGACCGTATCAGTCACGAAATAAAGTTTCTCTCTGAGAGAGCCTGCGTCGAGTTTCTTCTGCAAGTATTCTTCCCTAAGTTCTAGGCTCATCTTGTAGGTCTTGGATATCGTTTCCTCGATTTTAGTCCCAACTTCAACTTTGGCTTCGTTTTTCAACCTCGCCCGATATCCAAAGAATTGTTCGACTAGCAAGAAAAGAGTTTTGGTTGACTATGATTCATTGGAATCGTTTGGAAATTTTCATTGGAACATAGCGGCCACCAGGTCCTACATTCGGGTTTTCTAGACCTCGCCTCTCCAATTGGGTTACCGCAATCGGTCTTCGCAGTTTCTTTAGGCCTTCGATAATCACGGCAACATGAATGTTTCTGTGGTCAAGAGTTGATACATCAGAAAATCCAGAATCTATGGGCCAGATATTGTTTCCTATGCCATGATAGCCCATGTGTGCAAAGCTTCGAATCAAGGTGTCAATCTGGTTGTATGCCGCATAAACGATGAATCCCTTGGCAACAACTTCCTGCCTGTTTCTTGAGTATAGCCAAACAGGAACCCGCCCCATTTCATCCAGCAGAACATCGAGATGGTAATCGCAGTCTGGGAATTTGTACTGAAGAGAGGCTCGTTTTATCATAGCCGTGAAGCCTCGCTTTCTTTGCCCTAGAGCGTTTTCGATTTGAACTTGGTCGGCGAAAAGCATCAATGCCTCACCCTTGCCTTTAGCTCTATTCCGCTCTCGTCTTATTTTGTCGGAGAGGTTTCCGTCAAGTTCTTTTTGGATGGTTTTCATTTTTGCGATTTTAGATTTATGTTCCTCTAGAACCTCAATCCATCTCTTTATTTCCCGTTTCCGTACGAGTTTGCTTTCCTTAACAAGTCTTTTCGCATACTCGTAGAGAAACCATTTCCGAACCTCTTCCTTTCCTTCAACAATGCCAGTTTCCCATCTGTCTGGGCTGAACGCCGCTGAAGAGAGGTTAGCACTTCCTACGATAGCTGCTTTTCTGTCCGAAACGATTATTTTAGAGTGAAGGTGGCAGTTCTTTCTTACCTCGAAACCTCTTTCATTATATTTCAGCAGAATATTGGGGTTCAGTTGTCCAGTGAAAATATGGTTAGCGTCTTCTTCACTAGCATAGCCGGGACAAACGACAATTCTAACAGCAGGAGCACTAGACTCATCGAGTCTATCAAAACCTTTCAGTATATCGAAGCTCAGAAAAGGAGATATAATAATAAGTTCTCTCTTGGCGGATTCAATAAGGTCTTTGATGGCTTGGTCGTAGGGGACAGAACTCCCGTCTGGCTTGAGCACTATAGAATGGGTCTCATCATTAGAAGTTGAGGACATCATTTCTAGGTCATTCGATAATCATAAAAGCATTTTGCTCATGCGATTTGTCCACGGCGCGCGCGAATGCAAATGAACGCCACGAAAAAAATCTACCAACAACCCAAATTCGTAACTCAGGCTCATGACGCTGAACTTTGCCCTTGCCTCAAGCTATGCCCTACTAACTTTTCGACCAACCATTTGTATCCGTGGAAATCTGCAAGGTATCCAAATATAGCGGCTATGATAATTGCACCTACAAATGCAGGCCACGGTGTGAGCGATTGAACCAGAACATATTGATAGAGAACATACCAAAAAACAACAAAAATGATTGCTCCCATCAAGTGCCCGAACCACGTTAACAGGTTATTCTGCAAAACAACTGTATTCCTTAATGTGGAAACCTCTCCTTTCAAAGTTGAGACTTTTTGGTCCACTGATGTGATTTTGCTATTCAACTCTTGTACTTCTTTCTTCTGGGTTTTCAACTCTTCAACCAATGGTCTGATTATGAGGTCACGTTCTTCGTCCGTCAACTGTTTCTTTTCTTGCTCTAGCTTCTCGTGCAGGTTTCTCACATATTTGTTTCCAATGACTCTCGCAATATCCTGAGGTGTTAAATCTTCATCATCGACCCAATCGCCTTGAAAAGCCAGAAAGGTTTCTTCGTCAATTGTCTTACTCAGCATTGGAAGTCGGGAGGCAAACAGGTCTGAGTAGGTGTCTTTTGCAGTTTTTGTTTGTTCGGGTGCCAGCATAGGAGAAATGAGTTGAACCCAATTATCCAGGAAGATGCTCGAAGGAAACGCTTCAAATTTTTCAAACCTTTTTTCGACGAAATACAGGCTTCTGTCATGCGTCAAGAACCAATACTTCGGTCCGAGGAAGTCTCCTTTGTCATTTTTCCTTAACTCTTGAATTAGTAATATGTGAAAAGCATCATGTTCAGCTACGACATCCGACTTGTACAAGGCGAATCTTATGCCTTCCTCAGTAACGATTTCCTTGAGCTTTGACAGGTCAAGATTGTTGGCAACGTCTTCATAGTCGTTGCTATCGTAAACAGCTGAGTACCTATTCCTAAGAATAGCTTCTATCTCCTCAAATCTGCCTGCATAACCTGCAAGTGTAAGAGTAGGCTGTTTCTGCTTCTTGAGAAGATAGCCTTTCAACATGCCGTCTTCTAGGTCGTTACGAATCTTTTCGAATCTGCCCTTTGGGACTCTGGGTTCCCTGCCTAAATCTCGTTTGGCATCTTGAATGTAGTTGTCAAATTCCTGCTTGGTTCGTTTGGAAAAGACAATGCCAATTCCTAATTCGGATGTCAGTTTTAAGGCAGAGTCTGCGGCTTTGTTTCTGTTTTTTGAACCTAGGAGAGCATGCACGATTACATTAGTATCAATGAATACCTTCTTTTGCTGCAGACTTTGTTTTGTACATAAACTACACTCAGGGTCAAGATGAAGAACATTGATAATAAAGTAGCTTTGTGCTAAAGAGAAAAGATAATCCCGCAAATCGTCATCAGGCTCTGACAAGTATTCGAGAAAAGCTTGCCTTTCGGCTTCACGCAACTCGTCATCCTTTGTTTCGGAAGAGACCTCATTTAAGATGGAAATCATGTCCACAGATTTTAAGGAGTCCAGCTCTTTCGCCTGAGAACTAATGATGGCATAGCAGCATTGTTCGCCCAGTCTGCTCAGAACAATTCCAAGCAACTTCTGAAATGATGCAAACACAATATTCTCGACGCCTAAGTCAATGGGCGACCCTTTTATGTTGCTAATTTTCTTTGCTAGGGTTTCTTTTATTCGTACGACCGTCTTAAAGTAAAGGTTACCCATTATCTCAATTGCATTTATCTTGTCTTGCGATAGAAAATATACATCTTCGCCTTTGCCGTGAATAGCTTCAATATACCGCTTTTCTTTGAGTCGTTCTATTGCAGATTTGATTGAAGTATCCGGAAACTTGCTCACTTTAAGGTCATTTTCAATAACAGAGATTATCTTAGTCTTGGTCGTTCCTTTTTTCTCTTTGTCATCTGAGATGGCAACCATCACTAACCATTCGTGCAATTCTGAACGCAGGTCGCTGGTCGCTCTATTTAGTACAAACATTGAAAGGCGTTGCAGCGTCTTTGTATCATACGTCACTGCGTCCAAACAATTCCACCGCGCGCGCTAACAATTTCACCACATGCAATATTAAACGAGTCAGATTTTAAAACTTGCTCATCGTCTGTTTATACACCGCAACGGGCGCCAAACCATTTGATTTCAGCTTAGCGCACGCTATGATAAACGGCGGCGGCATTGTTGACTGTAATGTCTGCCCCGCCTAAGGCTCGAACCATCTACCTCGTCTGACTTTCCATACCCGAAACTAGAGACAATAGGATAAACATGATGTGAGTTGCAAAAGTTTTGGTTTTACACTTCTCGCATCGGGTTTCGTATAGGCGCAGAATCTGATCTCTTACATCATTTTTTATTTCCTCATAAACGTGCTGCAACTCAGTAAGATTAACGGGAATGGCCGTCATTCTAGTGATAAAAGTCGCGATAAGATCCAAGTCAATAGCAACTGCTTTCCTTCCATATTTCAAAGCTTCTATCGCAGTTACTCCACTCCCAGCGAAGGGATCGAGGACTACTTCGCCGTTTTTGGAATAGTGTTTCATATATTCTGCCACAACGTTATGGGGTTTTCTCGCAAAATACTTATGCATTAGATACATTGACGGATGCTTCTTCGCGGGCAAGGCGTAGTCTATGTGTTTTATTTCATGGCTTTCCGCTGGCATATCCGATCAAGACTATGATTTGAAACCGTTCAAATATAAGAGTTGGCACTGTAGTCACTTACGTGTGATCAGGCCTCTGATTCCCCATACGCGCACTGGTGAAGCAGACGAATCAGAATTTGTGCTCTAGGCGCGGAGTAAGAAGCCTATTGTTCCCACTATTTTCGGTCGTCTGTTGTTCGCAATTGCTCTAGAGCATATTCAATTGCGTGGGTTCTATTAGCAAATCGTTTCGTTTTAATTTGCAGGTCGATCCATTTCAGAAGTTCTTCGTCTAATGCTATGCTTGTCTTGATTTTTCTACCCACACTACCGCCAAGTACCTCATATTACCAAAACGCATATATATCTAATTACCTCAGTAGGGTGTTATGGGGTATACAAGGGTGTCTGGATACATCAACAACGAACTAAAGATATGCCCGTTATGCGGGAATAATCTGGAAAACCTCGCGGTGGACAGAGAGAATCTTGCGTTTCTCTTGGAAAAGGCCCAAGAAGGAAAACTCAATGATGCAATTTCCCTTGCCAGGGTTATTTGGAAGAATATGCCCCAATTGAGATATGCTATGGACTCGGAGTTAATCAAGGAGCTTTCGCGAACTACTCTTGAGGATGTTCAAGATAGAGTCAATCGTGTCCTGGAGCCAATGAAAACTTTTATCGAAGCTTTTCCGAAACTAATAGAGAGACTGCCAGAGAGTCTAAGGCAAGACATCAATGAGCGACTTGATGAAAATCGTGTTGCACTGGAAAATGAGTTTAGAGCCCTTAGAGACCTTGCGCCAAAATCTGAAGAGGTGATGAAAACAATCCAAGCTGTCGTTAGTCAAATGGAGGATATGAACAAAAAGAGAACTGAAGAGATGGAGCAGGTTCTTTCAGAAC
>Ga0315280_10005967_pt1 | contig 17050 bp, 5 predicted proteins | sample YL17G06_40_MG_FD_203697 | JGI IMG/M metagenome (GOLD analysis project Ga0315280, IMG submission 203697) | Sediment microbial communities from Yellowstone Lake, YNP, Wyoming, USA - YL17G06_40 | ecosystem: Environmental > Aquatic > Freshwater > Lake > Sediment | place: USA: Wyoming | collected...
CCTGCGCTTGAGGTGGAGAAGAGGATTCAGCAGATAGCGGGAGAGACAATTCTACATCACGGCGGCGCGACAGTATCACAGATATACACCCGCGCGATGCCGTTTCTTCTCAACAACTTCTTGCTTGAGGATATAAAGGAACGTGATATTGAGCAGTTTCTCAAGGAAGGTTTTTATCAGAAAAAGGGCAGATGGTATTTGGAACACGGCAAAATGCCCAATCCTCTTGAAGAGCACTTGAAAGATTACAGTTCGCAGCATTACGGGACAAATGATTTGAGGTCTGTGATTGAGCAGATACCTGTTGAAGGCAGGCTTGAGTTTCTCATAAGACGCCTGCTACTGAAAAATCCCGGCGGCTGCACACACGATGAGATTCTCAGAGAAATATACGAGAACCTGATTGATAGCAACGCGGCTGAGATGGGAGAGATAACGAACGTTTTGAACAGAATAGCGGGTCATCCTGAGCAAGGTAACCGCAAACTGTGGCTTGACAAACTGACACTTGAGAAGCAAAAGAGGATGGCGTTTGCAGAAGAAGCGCTCAGAGGGGTAGTAAAGTATTCTGAGGAATCAGACCACGATTTGGCGATAGAGAAACTGGTTTTGTGCGCAACGAACAAATACAGATGCCACATCGGCAGAACAGAGCAAAAGAAGTATAAACGGTTTCAGAGATATTCGGCAAATAAAGACTTTGAACCTATAGCTAAATCTCTGCCTGCTGGCGTCCGAAAATACGTTGAGGAGATAGATGTTGTCTGGTTCACAAAGGATGGGATTGTAGCGGCGTTTGAGGTTGAGAAGTCAACGACTATACACAGCGGGATAGACCGCTTCAGGAATCTTTTTGTTGCGGAGGGCGCTACAATACCGCAAGCGACGATAATAATACCCGGCGGCAGGAAGAGAGAAGCGGAAGAGAAGATTGGCAGTCCCGCGAACAGAAAAGAGAGTCTGACCGCCAAGATAGGATACATACTTCTGGATGACCTGAAAATAACCAAAATAGACGAACCTGTTGAGATAAACGCATTGAGAAAAAAGGTGTCGTGATTTTTGTTTAGCCGCCGGCTTCAGCCGGCGTGAAAGACGCGGGCTAAAGCCCGCGGCTGAAAGAAGAATATTCGCGGACTGAAGTCCGCGGCTAAACGAAGGAATAGGTGTGATACTGGCGTTTCATTTGGTCTGGACTGCTTACGGCTGGTGGTTTCCTAACGACCCGCGCGGAGCGTGGTCAAAAGAGGTGTGGAAACCAGCGCTGCGGGAGTTTGGTGATATTGAGGAACGCGGCAGGAAAGCAATTCAACCCGCGCTGATGCAGATGCAATGGTGGCTCAAAAACGCTCAACAAGGGCTGAAACACAAACCTGTTCTTCTTGATAACAGGGCACGGGAAATTGCGCGCAACGCGATTCAGAGTATTGCCCGATTACATCATTACGAGGTTCTCGCACTCGCTGTTATGCCGGAGCACGCGCACATTGTGGTGAAACAACATGCGCATCGGTATGAGAGAATGGTAGCGGGTTTCAAGGCGGTGTCGTCGCGCGAATTGCGCAAATATCTTGGTTTAGCCGCCGGCTTCAGCCGGCGTGATAGACGCGGGCTGAAGTCCGCGGCTAAACTAATTCCGATTTGGTCGCGTGGGTACTGGGTAAGGTATCTGGACACAGAAGGAGCGGTTTCATCTGCGATTGCGTATGTGAAGAATCAAAATTCCAGATTCTAAAAAAGACTTGACAGATTGAAAAAACGCGCAAAATATGAATTGATATGGCAGCGTCGCTGGATGTGGTAATTATCGGTTCAGGCACAGGCACGCCTTCTATTTCGCGGGCATCGCCCGCTATCGGCGTTATCCTCCCCACAAAAAGGTATTTGCTTGACACAGGTCCGGGAACACTGCGTAAGATGCTTGAGATGGGTTTTACATATCTGAACGTTCACGGGCTCTTTTATACGCATACTCATATTGACCACGTAAGCGACCTCGGACCTTTTCTTTTCACCTGCAAGTATGAGGCTAAGCCGCGAACTGAACCACTCTTTATCGGCGGACCGCGGGGTTTTGCGGATTTTTACGGGAAACTTCGCGCACTTTACGGCAACCAGGTGGATTCAGATAAATACACCCTCACAGTCCAAGAGTTTGACGCGTCACAGATGCAGTTTGAGGACTTCCGCATCATTACGCTTCCCCTGATTCATATGGTTGCCTGCGTGGGATACAGGATTGAAACGGAAAGCGGGAAAAAGATTGTCTACTCAGGCGATACAGGATACTGCGAAAATATCGTGAAACTGGCAAAAGGCGCTGATTTGCTTATCCTTGAAAGCGCTCTGCCGCAGAATTACAAAGTTGAGGGGCACCTCACTCCCCGCGAAGCAGGCAGAATCGCCAGGGAGGCGGGTGTGAAAAGGCTGGTTCTCTGTCACATCTACCCTGTCTGCGAAAGATTTGACATTCTGGGCGAGTGCTCAAAAGAGTTCAGGGGAAGAACAGAACTGGCAAAAGATTTGATGAGAATCAGAGTATGAGGCGCGTTTGAGATTCGGATTCCATATATCAATAAGCGGCGGACTCAAATTTGTCGCTGAAAGGGCGAAGTCGCTCAAGTGCGACTGCGCCCAGATATTCTCCCGCAATCCACGCGGTTGGGGATACGCCCCTCTCAAAAAAGATGATGTGGAAGAGTTCAAACAGACGACGAAGGCGGCTGGACTCGCGCCGATAGCGATTCATATTCCATACCTGCCCAACCTCGCTTCGCCCAATAATAGTCTTTACAGGCAGTCTGTTGATGCGCTGATAGAAGAACTGCGGCGCGCAGAAATACTCGGACTTCCCTGGGTCGTTACTCACGTCGGCAAAGCGATGGGGGAACCGGAAAAGGATGCTATGAAAAGAGTGACGGATGCTCTGATTGAGACTCTCTCAAAAGTTCCGGGCGAGACAGTTATTCTTCTTGAAAATACTGCTGGGCAGGGAAGCGAAATCGGGTACAGATTTGAGCAAATCTCGCATATCATAGAATCCGCTGCGCCAGGGAAGCGGCTTGGAATCTGCCTTGACACCTGCCACGCTTTCGCAGCGGGCTACGACCTGGCGACCAGGAAAGGGCTTGAAAACTCCCTCAAAGAGTTAGATTCTCTGATCGGTCTTTCGCGTTTGTATATGCTCCATCTGAACGATTCAAAAGGGAAACTCGGCGGACGGCTTGACAGGCACTGGCACATAGGAGAGGGGTTTATCGGAAAAGACGGCTTTCGCAGGGTTATCAATCATCCGATTCTGAGCGGTCTGCCGGGAGTGATGGAGACTCCGCGCGGTGAGAAGGAAGATAAGCGCAATATGCGCGCAATCCGCGCACTGGTTGCAAAAAAAGTATGAAGTGAGAAGTAAAAAGTATGAAGTAAGAAATTCCAAAGCCGCCCCGTTCATCGGGGCGGTAGATTCTTCCCCGCCGATAAACGGCGGGGCTTTGGAATGCCGCTGCCTGCTGAGATTCCGCCAGTTCTATTACGGACCCGGAACAGTCACAAGCACTCCAGAAGAATAAGCGGAAGGAGTCCCGTCTCCGTTGCAGAACCGGATTCGGTAATACCAGTCGCCGCTTGGAACCGCATCGTCCTTCGTATAAACTGCCCTGAAGTCCTGAACGCGAACAGGTCCGGGAAAACTGGGGAACCCGCTGTTTTTGTCGCGTTCAATCCGCACGCCTGTATCATCCGCTGTAGAATTTGGCGGTGGAACAATCGTTATTGTAACACGCCCGGCAAACTCAAACTGAATATTGGGTCGGTCCTCAACCGGCGATACAGACGGATTTGGGCTGTCGCCAGCGCCTGCGAGGCACTTGACGTATGCGGATTCCCCCCCCCAGTAGTACCAGACCTGGTGGTTCTTCCAGGTCGTAAAGTAATCCTCCTTACTACCGTCCTCGTGACTGAAAGTAACAACGAGGGACCTGGTTCCGTCGTAAAAGAACGTTTCTGTCAGCGGTATCTCAAACCAGGTGTTAGCCGCGCCGAACGGAACAGTCAAATCTCCGGAAATTTGACTGTCATAAACTTTGGCGTGGGTAGAAGTGTCAATCCACCTGGGGGCAGAGCCAGGACTGTTAGCCAGCGATGTTACAGTAGTCAGCCCCATCCATATCGTCGCGTTGTTCACCTGGCGGCTCTGACTCAATGGGTCACCAGCATAACGCTGAAACGCTATCTTGACAATCGTCCTTGACTGGCTTCCCATCTCGTCGGCACGATAGAGCATCTGACACCTCGCGTAGTTAGCAGAGATGTCTATCGGGTATCGTTCCGAGATACTCCCGGTGCCTATCGTGCTACGAGAGGCGCCGCTCAAAACGGTAAGCGTGAAGTCTGCTGTTGTCGCATTGTGGACGAGCGTATAGCAACTCGCATCGTTTGACGGGTCACTGTATGTTCCATAGTTCATCGCGTGAACGTGTCTGGTGTACTGCGTGTTCTCGTCCAGCCCGGTCTCCTGCCAGGAAGTTATGTTCGGATATACCATGGTTATCATTGCCTGATAGTTATCCTGGACCTCAAACCACACATTATTAGGAGACTCAGGACTGCTCGCGTTAGCCTGCGCACCATCGCCGGTTGAAACCGCTTGTCTCAATACCCTTGTCTGGTCAGTGTAGTAATCGTAACTGCTGCTCAGGTGCGTGTCGGCAGTGCACGTCCACCCACTTATATCATCAATCCAGCCGCAGTCGCTGCCGCTTGAAACTGAACCGTTTTTCTCATACTGCCACCTCAGAGTCCTTGTTCCTGCTGAAAGCGAAAACGTCCGAGACTCCCACCCAATCTCACCAGAGATGGCTGCCTGCTCCGAACCGTCTATGTAAAACTTCAAATAGTCGCGGTCTAATTCTGAACTCACCTTCCACCAGAACGTTACTGTACAACCTCCCGCTGGAACATTGAATGCCCTCTCTATGTAACTGCTCTGGCTATCGCCGATAGCGCCTGAGTGCGCAGAATAGACGCCTGAGTGCTTCTCAAGATCGGTGGCAAACCAAGTCGCATCGCCGCCGCTTGTCCAGCCGCTTATATCACCTGACTCAAAACCTTTTATACCTATAGCCCTTGTGTAAGTGATAGTATATGTGTACGCCGCGGAAGCATCCACAGTCGGACAGTTTTGAGTTCCCGGTGTGCCGGGGAGGTCGTCAGTGGCTTCAAAAAGCAGTCTGCCATTACCGCTACCAGCGCGCGGACAGGTTTCGCTCGCAGGCAGGTCGCCGTAAAGGGTCTGGAACTCGATAAGAGTCGCAGCCACACTCCGCAGCGCACCCGCTGCCGCTGCCTGCCAATCGCTTGCGCCTGACCAAGTCCACGTAATAGATGATTCGTTGTTAGCAGTCCCTGTAAAATTGGAAGGTCTATTTGGTCCGGTAAGGTTCGCAGTTACACTCATAGTTCCCGTCTTGGGGGCGTCCATAGTAAGTCCCTGCGAATCGGAAAAACCTGTCATACCACCGCTCCAGAGACCAAATACGTATCCCATATTCGCGACCGCAGTCAGCGTCAGGTAGGTGCCAGCATCATAGTAGTTATCAGTAAACGGCAAAATATTTACTGAGCCGCTTCCCGATGGATTGACGTTCACTACGAGCCTGTATTTCGTCTTCCAGTGCCAGGTTATTGAAGAATCCTGAGTGATTGGGAAGGAGACAGAACTCTCCGAACCACCTGCCGGGCAATTCCCTGTCCCTGTATATCCTGTGCAGACATACTGCGTGCCGGGGGTGGTGATAATGAGTACACTGTCAATCCAGCCGCAGTCACTTCCGGAAGAGACGGAATAGTCCTTGGTGTATGTCCATCTAAGAGTTCTCCTTCCCTGGGCAAGGAAGAACCGCTGTGACTGCACCCACCCGGTCTCGCCAGAAATGGCTGCCTGCTCAACTCCATCTATGTCAAATTTCAGGAAGTCGTAGTTGAGTTCCGAACTCACCTTCCACCAGAACGTCATCGTGCCGCCGCCACTCTGTGTTATATTGAGAACCTTCTGAATATAGGTTGTGCCTGAATTGCCAATAGCGCCAGACCTGACAGAGTAAGTGCCCTCATGCGTCTGACCCTCACCTGAGGCCACAGTCCAATCTACGTCTCCGCCAGTTGTCCAATCAGAGGGGAAAGTGCCTGCATTGAAGTTTTGATTCAACAAATTGGTAGGAGTCGGCACATAAAACGGCGAGGTGACTGAGCACGTTACTGACTGCCCGTAGTTGTAAGGAGTCGTTCCCACTTGAGGGCTGGGTGAGCCGTAGCCAACAGGGGCTCCCGTGTCATCTATGTTGCTGACTGTGATAGTCGGTCTGATAAAGTTCGCAGTTATGCTTTTTGGACCTGTCATAGAAAGGTTCCTTGGCCTTTCTGTGCCGCTCCAATCGCCTGTCCAGCCAACCCAGCCGTATCCTAAATTCGCTATCGCATTGCATACGACCACTGTGCCTGCATTGTACCAACTGCCAGAACCCGGCGTTACAGTGCCACCTCCAACAGGCTGAACAGATGTGGTCAGTTGATACTGTGTCTGCCAGACCCACGTAATTGTAGAGTCCTGAGTTACTATGAAGGAGCGAGAAGTTCCAGGTCCGGTTGCTGGTATATCGCCTGAACCGCCTGTCCAGCCTCTTGAAAGATAGCGTGTGCCTGTCGCGTCGGTCGGATACGGCGTTGGTCCGCAGGAGACAGTAACTGTGGTGCCGCCATCATAAGTGTTCTCCCCCACAGGCGGGTCAGGTTCCCCGTGCTCAGAAGCGACTCTGACAGTGTAAGGCAGCGACCTGAAGTTCGCAGTCACAGTCTTTGGAGCGTTCATAGTCAGAGTCTCTGGGTTTGTGCTGCCTGTCAGGTCGCCTTCCCAGAACCTGAACGTGAAGTCCTGCTGTATCGGGTTCGCGGTCAGAGTAACATTGGAGTTCGCATCAAAGTAGCAAACATCAGTGGCTGGCGGGTCAAAAACCACTTCGCCGCTGTCACGTGGGTTGATGTTCACAGTCACCTTATACACTATCTTCCAGTTCCAGGTTACTGAAGAGTTCTGCGTGATTGGGAACGTGACAGAGTTCTCTGAACCGCTTGCAGGAGCGCTGCCTGTTCCTGTGAATCCCGTGAGGACATAATTTGCCCCGGGACAGGTTATTGTTATATCGTCAATCCAGCCGCACTCACTGTGACCATAACCATAGTTCCCGCCCTGGTATTGCCACTTCAGAGTATGTGTCCCTGCTGCAAGGGAGAGAGTCTGCTGTTGCCAGTCAGTATCGTAACCAATCCAGTCCCGCCATACGCCGTCTATGTAAAAGTCCAGGCTGGCCCGCCACGAATCAATCTTCCACCAGAATGTTAGTGAGCCATCTCTTGGCAGCGCGAATGTCCCCTCTATGTAACTGTTTCCATAACCATCCCGCGGGATAACACCTGACCTGACAGAGTAGGTGCCAGAATGCCTGTCAGCGTTGGTAATGAACCACTGTGGGCTGCCCCCGGTTGTCCATTTGCCGCTTATAGCGCCTGTCTCAAATCCCTCCGTAGTCGTGCCAGTTTCCGGGTCAAACGCTCTTGAAGAGACAGAACAGGTTACGTTTGAACCATAATCAACCGTGGACGTTCCCACGGCAGGGACAGGGGCGTCGCAGCCAGACGGGTTGGTGGAGATGGTCAGCGTCGGCTTGAAGAAAGTCGCGGTTATGCTTTTCGGTCCATTCATAGTTATTTCCACAGTCTCGGGTGTCGCTGGCGCGTCAGGGTTAACGACAGGGTCGCCAGTCCAGTTCACGAAGCCATATCCTGCAGCCTCGGCAGCGTTGCAGGAGACAACTGTGTCCAGATCCGTATCATCATACCAGCCGTCAGTTGCGGAAGGAGTGAGAGTCACAGAACCACCCCCTGAGGGCGACACCTGCGCAGTCAGGAGATATTGGGTCTTCCACGTCCAGGTAATCGTGGAATTCGGGGATGATGTGGACGGAATGGTATAAGAATTTTGGCCCCCTGTTGAAGGAACATCGCCGGAGCCGCCTGACCAGCCTGTGCAGACATACCGGGTCCCAGCAGCGCCGGCGTAAGGCGTGGGTCCGCAGGAAAGCGTTACAGAGTATCCGCTGGGATAAGTTATTGTTCCTACTGGCGGGGTCGGCTCACCGTGCTCGGAAGTAACTGTGATAGCGCACGGAGATAAAATAGAGAAGTTCGCTGTTATACTCTTGGGTCTGTCCACAGCCACAGTTTCAGTATTATTGGTGCCAGCCAAATCGCCTGACCAGTTGCTAAACCCAAACCCTCCGCTCGGGTTCGGATTCGCTGTCAACGAAACAGACTCGCCGGAGTCGTACCAAGCGCTGGAAGGCGTCACAGTTCCGCCGACTACCGGAACGGTTGGGAGAACAGTTATTGTCAGGTAATACTGCGTCTTCCACAGCCAGGTTATGGATGAATCTTGCGTTATTGTGAATGTGACTGAAATTCCTGTGCCGCTGAGACAATTACCTGTTCCAGTATATCCTGTGCAGACATACTGTGTGCCCGGTCCTGCCGCTGTCGGCGATGTCACAGAGCAGGTAACTGACGTGTTGTAAGCCCAGGCGTGGTCACCCGCCAACGGATTAGGCGCATCATAGCCGCTCGGGTTGAGGACAGTCAGTGTAGGTCTGAAGAAGTTAGCGATTATGCTTTTCGGCGCATCCATAGTGAGGGCAATCGGTCTCTGTGATATATCGTCAATCCAGCCGCAATTACCTCCGGCTGAGCCTGAAGAGTCCCTCACATAGCGCCACCTCAGAGTCCTTGTCCCACCTGCGAGTGCAAAAGTCACCTGCGCCCATCCAGTTTCACCTGAAATTCGTCCTGCCTGCAACACATTATCTATGTAAAATTCCAACCAGCCGTGGTCAGCCTCAGAACTAACCTTCCACCAGAACGTTACTGAGCCGCCTCCTGCTCCTACAGTGAACGCTTTCTCTATGTAGGTGCTCTGACTAAGGGTAATAGCGCCTGAGCGCGCAGAATAGGTGCCGGAGTGTTTTTCAAGATCAGTAGCGGACCAGTTCGCATCGCCGCCGGTTGTCCACCCGCTTATGTCGCCTGCCTCAAATCCCTCCGTGAAAGCGGAAGCGTCGCCGCTCCAGCCAACCCAGTTATACCCCAGGTAGGCTCCTGCGTTACATGCAACAACGGTGTTCGCATCATACCAGCCACCCGTTTCTGGTGTCGGTGTGAGAGAGACCCAGCCGCCGCTAAGAGGACTGACCGCTGTGGTCAGTTGGTATTGCGTCTTCCACGTCCAGGTAATTGCTGAATCCTGGGTCAACAGAGGGATAGTGCAGGAAGTGTCAGTCCCTGTTACAGGAATATTGCCTGAACCGCCTGTCCAGCCTGTGCAGACGAACCTCGTTCCTGTTGCGCTGGGCGGATAAGGCGTTGTTCCGCAGGAAACTGTGACAGTTGCGCCGCCGGGATGAGGAGAGATGCCTACGGGCGGGTCTGGCTCCCCATAAAGAGAAATAACAGTGATATGGATGGGAATCGACTCAAAGTTTGCGACCAGACCCTTCGGCTCATGCATAGGCGGCAAGTTGAGCGGGTTGACGGTGCTTCTGAGAAAACCACTCCAGGATTGAAACCTGTAACCTGGGTTCGCTGTAGCAGTGCAGGTGAGCGCAGAATCGGCGTTGTGCCAGCCATCCGGGGTAGTCGGCACTACACTAAGCGTCCCACCCTCCAGGGGACTGAGAGCGGTTACCAGACGGTACTGCGTCTGCCAGGTCCACGTGATAGAGGAGTCATGCGTAACAAGGGCTATGTGATAAAAAGTGTTGGTCCCTGTAGCGGAAATATCGCCTGAACCGCCTGTCCAGCCTGTGCAGAGGTAACGTGTTCCAGCGTGAACAGGGTCAAGGACCGGGCTTGCTCCGCAGTAAACAGTATAAGGGTCGCCATCCGGGACACTGGTTTCTCCAACAGGAGGGTTTGGAACTCCGTGCCCGGAAGTGACTGCAATGACCCGCCTAATCTGGACATTGAAAGTTGCGGTAACGGTTCTGGGACCGTTCATCGTCAGAGTCGCAGGGTTTCCGCTCAGACCACCTGACCAACTGGCAAACCTGTACTCAGGTGTTGCCGGACTCGCTGTCAACTGAACTGTCGCGCCTGAATTGTACCAGACGATATCAGGGGAACGGATTATTGTCCCTGCATCTGAAGGCGTCACAGTTGTCGTCAACTGATACTGTGTCTGCCACCTCCAGGTGATGGTGGAATTCTGGCTCATTGTGAACGTATAAGAGGTCTCGCTTTCTGATAGAGGAATATCGCCTGAACCGCCTGTCCAGCCTGTGCAGTTATACCTTGTGCCTGTCGCATCTGGCGGATACGGCGTTGTTCCACAGGAGACTGTCACCTCTTCGCCAATCGCTATGTAGTGGTCGCCGGCAGTAGGACTGGTAAGACCATGCGCACTTATTATGGTCAATAACCGCGTGCCTGCTGGAGCGCCGCCACCGCCTCCGCCACCACCTCCGCACGAAGCAAGCAGCCCAGCAGCGACAAGCAGCGAACAAAAGAGAAGACAATTTGCCTTTTTCATTATTCCCCCCACTCTTTCTGCTACCTTACATAATTATATCTATTATTATTGACGCCTCAAGTCAAGGCTTCATTACTCACAAAAGAGAAAAATCGCTCAAATAGTTACTCCCGAAACCCTCCCCTTCTACACTGGATTTACGCGCAACAAAATGCTGCGCCACCTATGGCGGATACCTTCCTATCCGGTCGCACCCGACCAAAGTTTGTTGTGAAAGTTCTGGAGCGCAACTGTTCAGTTTGACTTCCACCCTCCGCGTGTTATACTACCAAGCGTCCAGGATTGCGGAGGGCAAAAAAGTGAAGACATTTGTAACTCTCTCTATTGTGACCATTCTCTGCTGCGTTCTGCTCGCGAACGCTGACAAACCTGTCGCTATGACTGAAGAGGAGATGAAGGCGGTCAACAAGTTCTTCAGAAGCAAGTTTGAAGAAGCACAGAGCCTCTCTGAAGCGTACAACTACGAGGCTGCGCTCAAAATCACAGACTCAATTCTAATCCTTCGCCCGGACGCAGATGCGAATTTCAGGCAGGCACTGGTCTCTCTTCGCGTAAAGTGCAACGAGGGGATAATTCAGCAGCGCATTGTGCACAGTTACATTCTGGTGCCGAAGAAACTCTGCGAAGTTGGCGAGCGCGCCCAGTTCACAATCCGCATTGACAACCTGACTGAAAATGATGTGCGCATCTTCAACAGAGGACTGGAAAATTCTATTTTCGGCAGACTGGAGAAAGAGGTTTGCGAATATTCAATTGATGGCTCAAGCAGAGTTTCACGCACCCCCGCCTATATCAGGTACGAATCAGACATCATTCTGCGAAAAGGGGAAGGCTGGGAAAAAAGTTACTTCATTGAGACCTCTCAACTGGGGAATTTCCAAGGAAAGTTCAGGCGCTACACCCTGCGAGGCGTTTTGAGACCCGCTGAGATGGAGTGCAAAAATGAAAGGTTTTCCAGAAATCTTTTTCTTGAGCCTGCCACCATAGATGTTCTCCCGACAGGCTGTGCAAAATACACTGAGAGACCCGTAGAGGCGATTCGCGACTCAATTATGCGCCTCACCCAACCCTCCGAAGAAGCACGCAGCGAGAGTGAAGCACAATCTATGCTTTTCTACGCCTCGTTCTATCTACCCGCTGAGTCTGTTGACGAGGCTGTCGGCTTGATTATCGGTTCCCTTGATAAAATGTCCGCCTCTTCCGCGAGAACCGCTATGGGTGTGCTGACCAACCTCACCTCTGAGAGTTACGCCTTTGAGATAGAAGCGTGGAAGAAGTGGTGGGTGCGCAAAACTAAAAAAGAATAACTCTCAAAAAGTCCCCTAAAACGATACTGAGCGCGGATAGTCCACGCCCAGCATCTATTCTTCAGTTTCCCAGCATTCCGCTATATATATCGGCAGATTTCCCGCGCTTTATCATAAGAATCTTTCGCTTTCACAAAATTCTCACCACCTCCTCACTCGCTCAATAAAAAAAGGGGGAATTTTGTTCCCCCTTTTTGCGTCCCTGAAGCGCTCTTACTAATATGAGGGAATAGTCGCGCTCTTGCCAACCGAATAGTCTGACGGGATGCCATCGCCGTTCCGGAATCTGATTCTGTACCACCACTCACCAGGCGCAGGAGGTATGTCGGTCTTTGTGTAAATCGGAACAAAACCCTGAACCACTACTGTGCCAAGCCCGAATGAGTCGTCCGGAGCGCGCTCAATCCACACACCAGTAGAGCCAGAAGTTGAATTTGGCGGCTCAGTAACTGTTACAGTAACGTTGCCCATCTCAAACACAAGTCGAATATTCGGGAAGTAAGTGGAACTCTGGTTGACCGGTACTGTGGGCGGATTCTCTGTGTTATCGTAGAATGCGATGCACCTGCCTCCATAGAAGGGGCTGTAGTTGGATCCGTTGGAGGCATAGTTTGCATTCCAGGTAGTACAGGTAGTTTCTGCTGTCGTGTCCTGATGCCTGAAACTGATAAGCAGGTTGCTTGTGCCATCATATATGAACGGCGTTGTCAGCGCTATCTCATACCAGGTGCCTGCAGCGCCGGACGGAATAACTAAGTCGCCGCTGTAAACTAATGTGTGGCTGGTAGTGTCGGTCCAGGTAGCATTGCCACCGTAATCTAATTGAAGCATCCCCACCGTTGTATGGGTCATATAGATTTCAGACACATTCACAGCATCTTCATCGCCTGCCGCACGCTGGAATCTTATCCTCACTATCTTTCCCTGCGTTCCTGCTTGCCCGACCTCGCTCGCGTATAGTAGCATCTGACATCTCGCGTAGTTGTAAGCGATATCTATGGGGTATCGCTCTGAGTAGGCTCCGCTGCCTATTGTCTGGACCTTTGTTGTGGTGCCGACAGAAAGCGAGAAATCAGTCAGCGTGGCATCGTGTATCAGCGTATATCTGCTCACACTATTGGTCGCGTCGCTGTATGTGGAACCATTCACAGCGTGCACGTGCCTCGTGTACTGAGCGTTCTCATCCAGCCCGGTCTCCTCCCAGGAAGTTATGTTCGGATACACTGTCCCAACACTGACGTTGGAGGGGTCCTGTATCTCAAACCACACATCATCAGGCGCCGCAGGACTGCCTGCGTTAGCCTGCGAACCGTCTCCTGTTGAGGTCGCGCGCCTCAAAACGCCAGTCTGGTCAATATAATAGTCGTAGAGATTTGTCAGATAAGTGTCTGCTGTGCAGTGCCAGGCGGAGTCGGAATCCCTCGTATATGTGATAGTGTATGTGTTCGCCAGGGAAGCGTCTATTGTCGGACAGTTCTGGTCGCCTTCCATCACGGGCAGGTCGTCAGTTGCCTCAAACAGTAACCTGTCGTTTCCAGTTCCTGTGCGCGGACAGGTCTCGTCCGGAGGCACATCACCCCAGGTCGCCCAGAACGAGTCAAGCGTCGCAGCCAGAGTCCTCAAAACTCCAGCCGCTATGCCCTGCCAGTCATTATTGTTGCTTGTCCAACTCCACCTTATCACGGACAGGTCGGTAGCAACTCCTGTCAAAGTAGAGACCGTGTTCTGCCCTGTGAAGCGCGCGACTATGGTCTTCGGACCATTCATAGTAACAGTCGCAGGATTGCTATTACTCGTCAAATCACCTGTCCAGTTGCCAAACACATATGGGTATCCTGTCGGTCCTATGCCCGGATTCGCAGTCAGCGTTACAACAGTATCTGGGTCGTAATAACCGTTTGAAGAAGTCGGAGAGATGCCAACTGTGCCGCTTGCTGACGGGTCAACGCCCACAGTCAGCAGATACATCGTCTTCCAGTTCCAGGTTATTGACGAATCCTGAGTAATTGTGAATGTGACAGAACTCCCTGAACCGCTTGGGCAATCTCCTGTTCCTGTGTATCCTGTGCAGAAGTAGTTTGTAGGCGCATAACCTACGTTTGTCACCTCTATATCGTCAACCCAGCCGCAGTCACTGCCGGCGGAACCAGCGAAGTCCTTTTTATACCGCCACTTCAGAGTGTGCTGCCCGGAGGTCAGAGGATATGTCACCTGAGTCCAGTCAACCTCACCGCTAATACTAGTCATCTTGACACCATCAATGTAGAACTCTAACCAGTCGTACCAGCGCGGGTCACCAGGTCCTTCCGAACTCACCTTCCACCAAAACGTTACTGTTCCGCCGCCTTCGCCTATGGTGAATTTTCTTTCAACATAGGTGCTTGTGTTGGCTTGAGAGTCAACGCCACTTCCAATATAAGCCGACCGGAGAGAATAGGAACCAGCATGTTTTTGACCGCTTGTGAGAAACCATTCCGGGCTGGTTCCGCCTGTTGTCCACCCTGCCAGATTGCACGGGTAATACTCAAATCCTTCAGTAAATGTGCCGGAGTCTGTATTCGTAATTGTTATGTCATCAAGCCAGCCGCGGTCGCTGCCTACAGCAAGATAATTATTCTTTGTGTAAACCCATCTGATAGTTCTTGTCCCTTCCGCAAGCGAGAAGTTTCTTGACTCCCAGTCCACTGTGCCGGAGATAGTAGCCTGCTCAACTCCGTCAATGTAGAACTTCAGGTAATCGCCGTTAGACTCTGAAGAGACTTTCCACCAGAATGTAATATCACCGCCTCCTGCCGCTATTGTGAATGTCCTCTCCATATAAGAGTAACAGTTATCGGCGATAGCGCCTATCGCAGCACCGTAGTAATATGAAGGTCCAGAGTGGTACGTATTGCTCCCACCTACCAACGAGCCGCCGGGAACCCACCACTGGGGCGTGCCTGACTCAAATCCATCTGTGAACAGGGGTGATACTAACTGGAACTCGGGGTCGGCTACTGAACAGTTCTGCGATGACCCGTAGTCGCAAATGTGCGTCCCTGCAGCAGGTCTTGGCGAATCGTGACCTGTCGGGTTGTAAACTGTCAGCGTCGGCTTGAAGAAGTTGGCTGTTATGCTCTTCGGTCCGCTCATTGTGAGGTCTTTCGGATTCTGAGTTCCGCTCAGGTCGCCGCTCCACTGCACGAATCCCCAGCCCGCGTTCGCAGTCGCAAGACAGGAGATGATTGTCCCTGAATCATGCCAACTGCCGTTATCAGGTGTCACAGAACCTGTTTCAGTAGGAGCGACCGCTGTCGTCAACTGATATTCGGTATGCCAGGACCACGTGATTGTGGAATCATTATGTATCTCGGCGATGGTGTAAGAGGTTTCTGTTCCCGTTGGAGGTATATCGCCTGTTCCGCCTGACCAGCCTGTGCAGTCATACCGTGTTCCTGTCGCGCCAACTGGATACGGAGCAGGTCCGCAAGAAAGCGGAACTGCGTAGCCGTCAGGACAACTTATCGCGCCTGCTGGCGGAGCCGGCTCGCCGCGTTCAGAAGTAACAGTGACCACACGCGGAGTCAGAATCGTGAAGTTCGCGACTACGTTCTTCGGACTATTCATTAGAATGTCTTTCGGATTCCCACTTCCGCTCAAGCCACCTGACCAGTTACCAAACGCAAATCCCGAGGCTGGGTTCGCTGTCAAAGTGACTGTTGTGCCAGAGTCATACCACGTGTCATCAGGTAAACGCGTTATAGTTCCGCCGCTCGCGGGGAATATTGGCGTGACGGAAGTGGTCAGAAGATATTGCGTCTTCCAGGTCCACGTAATTGCGCAGTTCTGGCTGATAGTGAACGTATAAGAAGTTCCAGTTCCTGTTGCAAGAATATCGCCTGTTCCGCCTGTCCAGCCAGTGTTCACATATTGAGTCCCTGCAGAACCAGCATACGGAGTCGTCCCGCAGGAGACTATGACAGAAGTACCATTGGGATAATAGGTGGTTCCCACAGGCGGACTGGGAGAGCCCTGAGCCGAAGTGACAACAACTGCGCGTGGAGTGGGAATGAAGTTGGCGGTGATATACTTTGTTTTGCTCATAGCGATTGTCACAGGATTTGTTGAGCCTGTCAAATCGCCGCTCCAGTTGGAGAACGTGTAAATTTCGGCGCTCGGAGTCGCGGTCAACTGAACAGATGCGCCTTCAGCATACCACTCCTGAACCGGGTCAACAGTTACACTGCCATAGCCCACAGGGTCAACTGAAGTGAACAACTTGAAACTGCCAACCCAGTTCCAGGTTATAGAGGAATGAGTATTGATTGTGAACGTAACTGAAGCGCCTGAGCCGCTCGGGCAACTGCCTGTTCCAGTGTATCCTGTACAGTAGAACAGCGTGTTCGGGTCAGGTCCGCTTGTATTGGTTACAGTTATATCGTCAAGACCGGCGTAGGTGGGTGAAGTAGTGCGCGAACCTCTATATAATCTCCACTTCAGAGTATGTGTTCCCGCGGAAAGCGAATACGACCCTAATGTCCAACCAATAGTGGAATTGATAGAAGTTACATCAGAACCATCAAGATTGAAGTAAAGATAGTTACTGGTGGTCCCTGTATTGCAAGCCCACCACCAGGTGACAGTTCCGCCGCCAGGTCCTATGGTGAACGTCCTCTGTACGTAAGAATCGCTATACCTACTGGTGGGTATTCCCGCCCTAGCGCAGTAGGTGCCAGAATGCGGAGAACTCGTAGTAGCAGACCAAGCCGGACTGCCTGTTGTCCACCCGCTAATATTTCCTGATTCAAATCCTTCGGTGAATGTGACGTAGGTTGTCCCATTCACAGGCGAATTAGTCATAGAGCAGGTGACAGATGTGCCACGGTCATAAGGATATGTTCCAACCGCAGGAACAGGGGTATCATGGGTTGTCGGGTTATAAACTGTGAGAGTTGGCTTCTCAAATGTCGCGGTCACGTGTTTGGGGCTGTTTACAGTAAGAGTCTGCGGATTATAGCATTTCACGATTGAACGTATCCACAGGACGCGAACCAGCCGAGAGCGTCGGACGCCGTCACAGTCCTCAGGGCATCTCTTATTGCAATGAACAGCGCTTCTTCGGTCCGCGCTTTCACCT
>Ga0315280_10005968_pt1 | contig 17048 bp, 21 predicted proteins | sample YL17G06_40_MG_FD_203697 | JGI IMG/M metagenome (GOLD analysis project Ga0315280, IMG submission 203697) | Sediment microbial communities from Yellowstone Lake, YNP, Wyoming, USA - YL17G06_40 | ecosystem: Environmental > Aquatic > Freshwater > Lake > Sediment | place: USA: Wyoming | collected...
GTCAACATACGGTTTCGCGCGCGCTAATACGGATCTCCTCTTCGAACCTTGAAGTAGACACAATTTTTACAAAGCTTTTCTACGGTCATTTTCATCTCCTCATAAGTTTTTGATGCTTCTTCCAGTGCGCGAGATACATAGGGCATTTCATTTTATCCTTACATTTTTTACATTCAGGGCGGAGGCTCGTCCAATATCGGCTACAGGGCAGACTGGTTGAAGGAGGAGTCTTCGCGACGGGAGGCTGAAGGGGGACCGAAGCCTCCATAACCCTCTTCTCTTTCTTTTCACCTTTCTTCTTCTTGCCCATTATATCGCCTTCCCGAAGTAAAGATAGCCGACTCTCATCACTTCTGGGCTCCTAACACATCCGGACTCAGCACGAAGGCTATCAGGCTGTTCAATCGGCATTTATCGCACAACGAGTTTAGCAGTTGCCTTGGAGATCTCATGTCCGCTGATCTTCAGCAGCTTGGTTATGGCCGTCGGCCAAAAGCCATCGTCCCTGAGCATCACGGCCAGCTCAGCATCGCTGTAGTCACCCTTCTTCCTCAGCTCCTCTAAACGCGCCGCCGCCTTCTCCAGGTGCTCATTGAACTGCGCCTTCGTGACCAAGCCTCGTCTGATTTTAAGATAGCAATTAGGATGTTTAAAAGGACGTGATTAGGATCGTGTTGGTCGCGGTTAGGATAGTGGTTAGGTTCGCGTTAGGATCGCGGTTATGATGTCAGGATCGCGGCCAGGTCGTCTAAAGGGCCTCTTTTAGGATCCAGTTAGGATGACGTTAGGATGAAAAATAGGTTCCGGAAACCCGATTTTAGGATGAACCTAACTAGAACTTAAAATCCTATTTAGGATGAACCTAAAAACATCCTAAAAATCCTATTGGGATGTCCTAAATAACCTAATTCCGCGCATAGGCTATGTGATGCCTGCATACCATGCAGCTGCTGTTGGGTGTGCGAGTTTCAGAACCACGATAAGGGAGAAAAAATGGGTCTCATCCTTGTCTGCGCTTCTCGTCTATGAGCTCGAAGGCCTTCTTTCTAGCGACCTCCCGAAGATCCGCCTGCTCCTTCATGACATTCTCATAGACCTCTCTGTCGAAGTACTACGAGAGGGACCCATTGATTATCCTCTCGAGGTAGCCAGCACAAAGGAGAAGAGGGCATTGATGAGGCTGCGACCACATAAATTTCCCATTAATGGAATTGCATAATAAATCCACTGTTCGATCATTTCAATAATTTCAGTCTTAAAGTCGATTTCTTTAATGGATGCTGAGTGAAAGATTAAAAAATAGGGGAGTTAGTACAAATTCGCCCTATGGGGCCCAAATCCCGGCGGCCGCACCACAACTTCATTTCATGTCTTCTCTCCGCGAAGCATAACGCATAAAGTCTCTTGCGTTAGGAGAGAGATGTCAAACATGTCTCCCTTCAAAACGAGAATAGAGGCCATATCCATGCTGATGGCGGCAGTCGTCATAAACGCTGCCTTCTTCTACGGGATCGCCGCGAGGCCCTACATTTCGTACCACCTTTATACGCCTCTGGACTACGATAAGACTATCGACTTCTCAAACAACACTCTCAAAGTCAGTCTAAGGTTGAGCAACACCGGCCGATCTGATGCCCATGTCTGGCTCGTCGTCCAGTATTACAACATGAGCCTCATCGGGCCGGAAGTGCTGAGCGAGAGTGAAATCGACGGAGGTCTACAGGTCCAGATACCGTGGGATCTGCTTCCGCGTCGGCAGGACGACGATGCCTTCAACCTCACGTTCACGACGGCAGGGAACGCCACGTATCTCACACTTATATTTTCGATAGAAGAGAACTTGGAAGCGCCGTTCATGGCAAGATTCCACGGCAGCTTCGCTTACTACAATCCCGAAAGGCCAACTGCGCTGCTCCTGAAGCACAAGGGCGACTTGATGTTCATGCGGGTAAAAAATCCGTAAAGGAAAGTAACAGATGCGCGCTCGCCTTTGGAGTCTACCGATTTAAGCGCGTACTAAGAGACGCAGCAATGTATGGATGAATACCAAGATGGGCGGGGCCTCGCCCTTCTTAAATTTAAATACCAAGGGCTGTTGCGAGCGCGATGGCTGTGCGTGTGAACGTTCAGATCCCAAGGACCGCTAAACGCTCAGGAATCCATCAGCGATTCGCTGATCGAAGGTCTGGCTACGTTAAGCGCTGGCATGAACATTTTTCTTCTTGAGGTGCAGACTGCAATCAACCGATTTATCTAGGCAATCCCCATCATAATCCTCGGGTAACAATCATGATATACTGCAAAGTGTGCGGCAAGGAGATGCCCGTAGGAGCGAAGTTCTGCTCAAACTGCGGAGCTAGGATCTCAACTTCGGCATCTGAGGAGTTCCAAGTCGGTGCCGATGATCTGGTCGGCCGCGTCATGGCCCTGATACACGAGGGGAACGTGAGGCGAGTAATAGTCAGAAATGAGAAAGGCAACACCCTTCTGGAGATTCCCGTGACAGTAGGCGTGATCGGCATCCTCTTGGCGCCGTATCTGGCGGCCCTCGGCACAATCGCCGCGCTCGTCACGAAGTGCACGATCGTCGTCGAAAGAAAAGAGTAATCAGTTCTCCCCTTTTAACTTCGATTCGTCCAGTACGAGTTGACCCTCGCCCTCCCCGACAACGGCCTCGATGTGGATGTAGCCCTCCAATCCGCTGTTCCTGATCTTCGTCGCCAGTAGGTTGTCGACTTGGTAGATGCCAGCGGGATTTGACATCTCGATCCTGATTGTGATGGGCTTCTTGGCCCCTTTCTCAAGGTCTACCTTCTCGATGGAGAGCGCTGAAACCGAATGTATGCTGACACTGCCTGCCTTGAACGGGATGCGCGCCCTTCCCTGCTCCATGTCCAGAGCATCGGCGATCTTGACGATCCCTGCCTCGATGGTGAAAGGCCGGTGGCGTGCTTCATGGGTGACTATAGCGTGTAGGACTTCTGAGGTGATGATCGTTGATTGTTCAACAGAGTAGGACGATAGTAGGTAGCGCTGGAGGATCCTCTGCGCCATCTGTGCGCTGTAGACCTCGTGCCCTTCACGCGTTATCGCCATCCCGAGATCGTGCATAATGGACGCGAGGACCACCACGATCTCCGCATCCTCCACGGCCATGTTGTAGTTAGTTTTGATACTAGGATCGACGCCCCCCTCGACGAGCATCCTGAGCAGCTTTAAAGCCTTGTTGGCGACGATTTTCACATGGACGGGACCGTGATCGTTATAGCCCATGCGATCGATGGCGAGGACGTTAGCGCACCTCCAGAGCGTCTGGAGCTCAGTGTCTTCCTCGATCAGCTTCAGCACAGACTCAAGTTTCCTGTTCTCCTTCACGGGGATGTTTAGAACGTTCGACATTTCCCAAACAGTTTTAACTTTAGCTCTCACGCCTATAAGAATCTTCGAAAGGATGATGGGTCCGGATTTTGACCGAGTATTTATTACCTTCACGTTTCATGGTTCTAGAAGGTGAAACGATGAGAATAGAGGTGATCGGTGTCGCCGGCCTACCGATAATCGAGGAGGGTGATGATATAGCCTCAATGGCGTCGGAAGCCGCTAACAAACAGGGGACGCCGATCATGGACGGCGACGTCCTCGTGGTTTCACACGTCATCGTTTCGCGCGTCGAGGGCAGGACGATCGATCTCCGAAATGTTGTGCCCTCCGCCGCAGCGAGGAGGTTCGGCGAGTACGTGGGCAAGGATCCTCGGCTAGTCGAGGTTGTCCTCAGCGACGCTAGGGCGATCAGGCGGATGGCCCCAGGGGTTCTAGTCACGGAGACAAGGCAGGGCTTCGTCTGCGCAAACTCTGGTGTTGATAAGTCGAATGTGCCGGGCGAGAACATCGTGGCGCTTCTTCCCGAAGATCCGGACAGATCGGCGCGGAACATTCGCGAGCGCATAAGGAGGATCTCCCAGAAGGAGGTATCAGTCATCATATGCGACACTCATGGAAGGGCCCACAGGGACGGTGAGGTCAACGTTGCCGTCGGCGCCTCCGGCATCGAGGTCATACGCGACAGGAGGGGCGAACACGACCTGTTCGGATACGAGCTCAAAGTTAAGAGGACCGCCATAGCCGACGAGCTGTCCTCCGCCGCCGAGCTGGCGATAGGTCAGGCCGATGAAGGGGTGCCCGTCGCGATCGTTCGTGGATATGGGTACAAGCGGTCCGAGACCTCCACGGCGAAGGATCTCGTCAGGCCCAGAGAGATGGACCTGTTCATATGAGTGATTCGATTGATGGTGGATCATAACAAGAATTATATCATTAATAACAATCATCAATAACAGTCGATCAATGAACACGGGGGTGTAAACTTGGTCTATTGCTCTCGCTGTGGGACTCAGAATGCGGATGACGCGACGAACTGTAAAAACTGTGGAGCGCCGCTCGGAGGAGACTACGGCGCAAGATATCGGAGGCGGTACGAGCACGATCGCTTCAGAGCCGAGCGAGGAGTGAGCTTCACGGGAATTTTCTTCGGCACCTTCATCCTCCTCGTGGGCCTGATCTGGCTCCTGAGCGGACAGGTCGAATGGCTCAGCTGGGATCGGTTTTGGCCCCTAGTGGCGATACTCTTCGGCCTCATGATCCTTGTTCGCGCCATTGTTAGGCGCTGGTAGGGTCCCTTCCCGCGCTGCTTCGCAACCGTAGCCGCACCCTCGGCAGATCCTGTCATGATCCCAGACCGACAACATGATCCTCGTGTAGATCCAAAAAACACAGAACCCTATTGCGATAAGGTCCAGGCTGAGACTGCCGATTTCATCGATCCCTATCACGATTAGGGCGAATCCGACGACGAACACCCAATTGAAAAATGACCGTAAAAACGGAACCCTTATCCGTAAAGTGGAAACGCCGATGATGCCTAACAGCACAACTAACAAACCAATGTATGCTGCCCAACTCGTCAAATCTGTTCCTCCCAAGAAATGAGCCGACGCTAGCACGAACGCAGTGAATGACCCGATGAGAAGACCCGTGCACCCAGCGCACAGGCGTTTTCCCATGAATTTAAACTCGTGATCTCTGAACTCGTCGCAGTCGGGGTGATGCCCATGCACGATGCGAATGCCATGGAAACGCGTGGCAATAGATGAATCCAAACTTGAGGTTTTGTAAACGCCGTGTCCGCATCGATGTGGGAAGAGCGTCGCCAAGGAGCCCAAAAGACACAGGACGGAGAATATGCCCCAGACGTAAATACCACCGCCAGAAGCCGGTACATACCCGTTTCTCAGACTCAAAAAGCCAGTCGATAAGCCAATACTGATGAGCGAGATTAGGATCGAAACATAGAGAAACGCTTCATTACGCTTCTTCAGAACAGATCCCTCAGCTGCCCCAGGAGGTTCTGGCTCGCCAGGTACCTGTACGTCCTCCTCTTGAAGCTATTTGATGAGAAGACGCCCTGCAGCTGCCTCGGGATGCGCCCGTAGAATTTACGGTAGCATTCGTATATCTCTCGCTGCACCTCCTGACGGCTGAGGGATTCGGTCGGCATCACGGCGTGGACCATGTCGTAGTTCGCCCAGTTCCAGTCCTCGATCCAGCCCTTCTGAGCGGCCTCTTCGTACAGTTCCGTGCCCGGGAACGGCGTCAGGATCATGAATATGGCTAAATCCGGATCGAGTTCTTCCGTGAACCTCCTCAATCCTGCGATGGACTCGCGGGAATCCCCGCGGTGCCCGACGATGAACGTGGCCTGCGCAAAGATGTCGTTATTCCTCAGCAGCCTCACTGCGCGTTTCGACTGGGCCGGATCGATGTCTTTCCCAAACCTCGCAAGACCGTCAGGATCACCTGTCTCCACTCCGAGCAGCTGCCACGCGTTCCCGGATCGCCTCAACTTGGGCAGCAGGCGTTCGTTGTTTGCGACGTCGTCGACCCGAGCCTGCACGAACCACAGGATCTCGTCGCCGAGGCCCCGCCCCATGAGCTCGTCCGCGAGCTGCTCAGCGCGAGGGCCGAAGGCGAAGTTGTCGTCCGTAAGCCAGATGAACTCGGCGCCGAAGCGCTCGTGGCAGTACTGCATCTCGTCCGCTATCCGCTTCGCCGACTTTGAGCGCCACCGCCTGCCCCAGAAGGCGCACTGGCTGCAGAACGTGCATCCGTGGCTGCAGCCGCGGCTACCCTCGATGATCACGTATCGTTTCGAGCCCGCCATCATCTTGAAGTGGTATTTGTCGATGTGTCCCTCGACGAAGTGATAGCCGGGCATCGGGAGCTCGTCGAGGTCCTCGATCAGAGGACGAGGGGGGGTTGAGATTACCTTGTCTCCGTCTCGGAAGCACAGCCCCTTCAAGTTCGCGAAGCTGCGGTCGGCCTCCCTCGCTTCGACGACCTCGACGAGTGTTCGCTCTCCCTCTCCCATGGCGATGATGTCCATCACGGGATATCTCTCAAGGCTAGTCTCGGCGAGGGCCGTAAAGTGCTGTCCGCCCGTCATGGTCAGGGCGTCGGGCGCCGCCCTCTTCGCAGTCTCGAGCGCTCGCAGGGTTGTGTAGGTGTTGCAGGTCGCCAGGCTGCTCACGGCGACCACATCGGGTGCCTCGGCGCTCAGCCTCTTCTCGAGGCCGTCCCAGTCGAATCCCTCGGCCTGGCAGTCGATCACGGATATCTCGTCCTTTGGGCGCTTGGATTCGAGGTAGGCTGCAAGCTGGATGGCCCCGGTGGGAGGAGGCAGGTATTCGCCCATAACGAACCAGTACTCCTTCGGCGGCTCCACGAAGACGACTTTCACAATGATCACAGGTACCTAGTCGAATGGGCTCAAAAGATTATCTAACCCAAGAACTAATCACGGTGCACGGTATTATAGTTCGGGCGGCCTCTAGCCCTGGATACGTTTTCAGAATTTAAATAACAAATTCAAAATCGACACTAAGATCTGCATAAAAATTGATATGTAAATTAATAGTAATTTTCTATTTCACATTTATGAATACTTTTTTTCAGTCGATATGATCATCAACCTTTATAGGCTTCTTCGACACTCAAAGGCTCAATCTACATGAAAAACAAAACAATTAGAGACATCCAAAGAACAGAATCCGGATCAAAAGAACGTGGACCGACTGAACAGCACGGGCGCGCGGTCCTCTGCATGCTCAAGACGGACTTCCACGACCACAGTATTTATCGTATAAAGCTCGACGAGCTCCGCGTGCTCGTCGAAACCTTGGGGCTTGAGGTCGTGGGTGAGTTCGTCCAGATCGAACCTCGGCCGTCCTCGCGCTTCTACTTCGGCAGCGGCAAGGTGGAGGAGATCGAAGGGTACGTGAAGAAAAATGGCGTGAACCTCGTCGTATTTTATAACATACTGCGCAGCAGCCAGAAGCTGAACCTCATCCGGGCCCTCCACTGTGACGTAATCGACAGGTACGAGATGACCCTCGAGATCTTCGACCACAACGCCTCGGACAACCTGAGCAAGCTCCAGATCGAGGCCGCCCGCCTCGAGAAACTGGCCCCCTACTTCAAGCTGGAGACATCCGTGCGGTATCACAACGATCGTCCCTTCTTCCTCAGCATGGGCGAGTACGCATACCATAGTCAGCTCCGGGAACTCACTCGAAGACAGGCCAAGATCAGGGAAGAGATCGAGGCCTTCAAGAAGGAGAAACGACAGCAGATAAGGAAACGGAGAAGCCTCGGCTTTCCCCTCATCTGTATCGCAGGGTACTACAACGCCGGAAAGACGAGCCTCTTCAACGCCATCACGGGAGACAATAAACCTGTGAGTCCACTGCCATTCACAACGTTGAGCAGTAAGTACCAGCGCCGATACATCGATACGGAGATGACCCTCATGTTCATCGATACCATCGGGTTCGTCATCGACCTCGACCCCCGACTGATCAAGAGCTTCGAGCTCAACCTCGAGGACATGCGCAGCGCAGACCTCGTGCTCCTCCTCCTGGAGATCACCGACCCCATCCTCATACTGAGGATCAAACTGCACGAGGGGATCAGGCTGCTGAACGAGATAGGCGTGCCCAGTGAAAAGATCCTTATAGTCTTCAACAAGGTCGACCTCGCGCCAGAACTGGAGAAGACTATAGGTGAAAGCCTCGACATAGAGCGTCTAGGTCTGCCCTGGACAACAGTCTCCGCCAACAGAAGAACAAATCTGGACAATCTGTTGCGCATCATAATCGAGAGGCTACAACATCTCAAGGAGATCGAGGTCAAGGCCGAGGAGAAGATGGCCATAGTTGAATCGGACTGAAGAGATCATCACTCGAATCCTAAACCACTACGAGAGGCAATGGCGACCCATTGAGTCGGACCCATTCAAAAGCCTTGTCCGAATAGTTCTCAGCCAGAATACGAGCTATCGAAACGAGTCGAAGGCGTTTGAGCAGCTGGAACGTGATATAGGAGTTGACCCTCAGGACATGATGAACGCGCCTATCCAGCGGATTGAGGAGGCAATTCGTCCAGCTGGGATGCAAAACTTGCGTAGCAGGACATTGAAGGAGGTAGCCGAAGCCATTTCGAAGCGCTATGGTGGAGACATCAGCACGATCCTCAGAAAGCCGTACCCTGAGGCGCGAAAAGAATTGATGGAGCTACCAGGCGTGGGCATGAAGACGGCGGATGTCCTGCTCATGTTCGATGCAGACAGAGCCATAGTCCCGGTCGATCGCCATATCACCCGAATCGCGAAGAGGCTCGAACTCGTGCCCGAGAAAGCTACGTATGAAGAGATCCGCCTAGCCCTCGAAGCCGCCACGGAGCCAGATGAACGCCTAGACACTCACGTTTTCCTCATTCAGTTCGGTAGGGAGATCTGTCGAGCCCAGCACCCTCGCTGCGTCAGCTGTTTCCTGAATGACCTTTGCCCTTATCCAAAAAAACTGGACTAATCGACGATTGAATTATCTTGTATCCGATTCAGATAAAAAATTATTATACGGCTTCCATTTTAGATCACGACATTCAAGACAATTTTTTAACGTTATTTTTTGGACGATCGTTATTCCTGTCCTCAAAAGAGAAATCAATGTAATGTAACTCAAAATGTTTCAATCACGTCTTATACGAATCCTTTAAATTTCAGACGTATTGATACATTACAGCCAATCAAAATCAGAGGGTATTACCGATGCCGAGGGTGCGGTGGCCCAAGCGGGGCTCGCTGTCATATTCGCCTAGGAAGCGGGCGAAGAGCGTAGTCGGCCGCATCGATTTCTGGCCAGAGGTCAACGGAGGCCCGCAGCTCCTCGGGTTCTCAGGCTACAAGGCTGGACTCACGCACGTGTTCCTCATCGAGGACAGGGAACGATCACCCGAGTTCGGCAAAGAGGTGAAGAACGCCGTGACCGTGATAGACGCCCCGCCGATGCTCGCCTGCGCCATCCGGACGTACGAAAAAACGGGCGAAGGATTAAAGGCCGTCACTGAAGGCTGGATGGAGAATCCTCCTTCCGATCTGCGAAGGAAGGTTAGGCTCCCTGCGGAGACCGACCAGGCCAAGTCCCTCGGAAAAATTTCATCGAGCCTCGATGGGATCGCCGAGATCAGAGTGCTACTGGCCACTCAGCCCCGTCTGTCATCCGTACCAAAGAAGAAGCCTGAGATCGTGGAGATCAAGGTGGGGGGCGGCTCGATCGAGGAACAGCTCAGGTATGTAGAGGGCCTCCTCGGCAAGACCGTGAAGGTCACAGACATCTTCAAGTCTGGAGAGTTCATCGACATCATTGGGGTGACGAAGGGAAAGGGGTTCCAGGGCCCCGTCAAACGCTGGGGCGTCAGGATCCTCCAGAATAAGGCGAGGAAGACGAAGAGGGGCGTCGCGACGCTCGGCCCATGGCACCCGGCGCGTGTGATGCCCGGCGTCCCAAGGGCAGGCCAGATGGGGTTCCACCACAGGACCGAGTTCAACAAGAGGATCCTGCTGATAGGCTCCGACGGGGAGCGAGCGACTCCCGAGGGAGGCTTCAATCGGTACGGCGCCGTCGGCGGCGATTTCCTCGCCCTGAAGGGGAGCGTGATGGGGCCGGCGAAACGGTTGATAAAGCTGAGAAGGGCCGCCAGGAAGAAGAAGGCTCCAGACGAGTCCCCGAAGGTGACGTACGTCCACACCGAATTCCTGAAGGGCAAGGAGGGAGCCTGAATTGAAGATACCCGTCCTTGATTCCGAGAATAAACCCGTCGAGGAAATGGAGCTGCCTGGCGTCTTCCAGACCCTCTTCAGGCCAGATATCATCAAAAAGGCGGTCTTAGCCCAGCAGACTCACGGCTTCCAGCCCCAGGGGCGAGATCCGATGGCTGGGAAGCGGACCACCGCCGAGTCATGGGGCGTGGGCCGACATTTATCGAGGGTTCCCCGATTAAAGGGATCGAGCCGGGCCGCCTTCGGCGTGAGCACGGTGGGCGGACACCAGGCGTTCCCACCCGTGTCTGAAAAGGTGATAAGGAAGGAGATCAACAAGAAGGAGCGCAGGCTCGCCATCAGGTCGAGCATCGCGGCCACCGCGAACAGGGAGATCGTCGCAGGCCGCGGCCACTCCATCGATTCTGTGGGTCACCTTCCGATCGTCGTCGAGGATGGCGTACAGTCGCTGACCAAGACGAAGGAGGTCTCGAAGCTCTTCGTCGGACTCGGCGTGTGGCCCGACGTCGAGAGGGCCGAGCGCAGAAAGATCCGCGCGGGCCGCGGCAAAACCAGGGGACGCGGAAAGCGCGTCGGAAAGGGACCCCTCATCGTCGTCTCGGAGGACCACGGCGTGTCGAAAGCGAGCGCAAACATCCCAGGCGTTGATGTGGTGCGGGTCACGGACCTGAACGCGGAGCTCCTCGCCCCCGGCACGAAGGCGGGCAGGCTGGTCATCTGGTCGAAGTCGGCCTTCGCCGCGTTGGACGAGGTCTGGGGAGGAACTGAGAGTTGAACCCGCACGACGTCATCCTGTACCCGCTGACGACGGAGCGGTCGGTCAGCATGATCGAGAACGAGAACAAGCTCGTGTTCGTCGTCAACCTGAAGGCTGATAAAGGCGATATCGCGAAGGCCGTGCGCGATCTCTACGAAGTCGAAGCGGAGACGGTGAGGACCCTGATCGACCACAGGGGGCTGAAGAAGGCCTTCGTCAAAATCAAGAAGGAGTACAACGCCTCGGACGTGGCGATAAGGCTGGGAATATTGTAGGGATGACGGATGGGTAAGAACATCCGAGTTCAGCGGCGCGGCAGGGGAACGACGACGTTCAGGGCGCCGAAAAAGGGGAAGGTGAAGGGGGTCAAGTACCCGACTATCAGGGCTGAAAGTGCAAGCGGGGTCGTCACAGGCCTGCTGCACGACAGGGGCCGAGGGGCTCCGCTGGCCCACGTCGAGCTCGGCGGAGGGATGGACTACTACATCCCGGCGTCTGAGGGCGTCCACGTTGGCCAGAGCGTCGACATCGGCTCGGGCGCCCCTCTCCTCGTCGGAAACGTGCTGTCGCTCGGCGTGATCCCCGAGGGCACAATGGTATGCAACATCGAGCTCAAGCCGGGAGACGGCGGCAGGATCGCGAGGAGCTCGGGATCCTTCGCCACGGTCGTCTCACACATCGGCGAAAAGACCGTGCTCAAGATGCCATCGAGGAAGAACGTCGAGCTGCCCAGCAACTGCAGGGCGACCGTGGGCATCGTGGCGGGCGGAGGAAGGAAGGAGAAGCCGTTCCTCAAGGCGGGGGAAAAGTTCTACCTGATGAGGGCGCGGGGCAGGATATACCCGCAATCCAAGGGCATCTCGATGGTGTCGGCCTCCCACCCGCACGGCGGCGGGCGGCACAGGCACGTCGGCAAGTCGACGACGGTGTCGAGGACCTCGCCGCCAGGGAGGAAGGTCGGCTTGATCGCGGCGCGGTCCTCCGGCAGAAAGAAGCGGGCGAGGAGAGAATAGGCGCACAGGGCTTAAATATCCGTGCGGTGATGGAAGGGAGCGAGGGGGATGCCGAAGGAGTTCCTTTACAGGGGCCGCAGCGTCGACGAGCTGAAGGCGATGTCGATGGACGATTTCATCGGGCTGCTCCCGTCGCGGGTGCGCCGGAGCATGCGCCGGGGCCTGTCCGACGAGCAGCGGGTCCTGCTGGAGAAGATCAGGTCGTCGCCGCAGGGCGGCAAGCCCATCGAGACCCACACCCGCGACCTCGTCATTCTGCCGGAGATGATCGGTCGGACGCTGTTCGTGTACAACGGCAAGGAGTTCGTCGAGGTGCGGATCGGCGAGAAGATGGTGGGCCACTACCTGGGGGAGTTCTCCATCAGCATCAAGCCGGTGCGCCACGGGAGGCCGGGGATCGGGGCGTCTCGGAGCTCGATGTACATCCCGTTGAAGTGAGATACTGTAGCCACTTATAGTGGTTTTTTTGGGGTATCACTGTTTATTTTAGTTGGTTGGGTCGCTGTTTTACCTGTGTGTGCAGGTAATTCTAATGGGTCTCTGGTCGACAGGCTCGGCATCAGGGAGGGTTTCGGGATCTTCGCGCCCGCGAAGAATGGTGGAAGGTATCCCTGCTCGAGGAGATGGCCATGGATCTCACAGCTTGGGCTGCCACGGTTTGCATGCGCGCAAGATTCTTCGCATTAGGCTCTGCAATGGACCTAGCAGGGGCACTTCAGAGGCTGAGCATCCTCAAGTTTCAGTTCATGCTTCATCGCATTAGGCTCTGCAATCACTAATAGTGCCATCGTTGCTACGGTGTAGTTCTTGTTTCAGTTCCTGCTTCATCGCATTAAGCTCTGCAATCCGACTGATAGGGCTTTGGCTCCTATGCCTCCAACGTTTCAGTTTCTGCTTCATCGCATTAGGCTCTGCAATATGCACGTGACCACGACCGTGAATCACGCGGGCATGTTTCAGTTCCTGCTTCATCGCCTTAGGCTCTGCAATCGCAAACCTGGACAACTACCGGTTCATCAACTTCGCGTTTCAGTTTCTGCTTCATCGCCTCAGGCTCTGCAATGAAGATGATGGATTAAATAAGTCATGGTCTAATGAAGTTTTAGTTTCTGCTTCATTGCCTTAGGCTCTGCAATGGGACTGGGAACTGAAGGATACTACGAGACCATTGGGTTTCAGTTCTTGCTTCATTGCCTTAAGCTCTGCAATGCGCTGGACCGCAACCCCAACTACCTGTACTGGCTGTTTCAGTTCCTGCTTCATTGCCTTAAGCTCTGCAATGATCTTCATCGGGCTTCTCGTCGTGGGTCTTCTTCAGTTTCAGTTCCTGCTTCATTGCCTTAAGCTCTGCAATGGCCCAGGCCTACCCCGCCAAGCGCTTCACGATCAAGTTTCAGTTCCTGCTTCATTGCCTTAAGCTCTGCAATCTCAAGGAGACGCTCCCGTTGATAGGGCGCCGCCACGTGTTTCAGTTCCTGCTTCATTGCCTTAAGCTCTGCAATATGTCTACAGCGACGGCGTGCCCGTGGAGGTTGAGTGTTTCAGTTCCTGCTTCATTGCCTTAAGCTCTGCAATTAGGCCAGGTGCTGAAAACGTCGGATAAGAGAACTTTGTTTCAGTTCCTGCTTCATTGCCTTAAGCTCTGCAATGGCGTTATCGTGATCCCCATCCAGCCGAGGGATTCGGGTTTCAGTTCCTGCTTCATTGCCTTAAGCTCTGCAATGACGGACCTGAAGAACGTGTTCGTGACGATGATCAAGTTTCAGTTCCTGCTTCATTGCCTTAAGCTCTGCAATTCCCGTTCTTCCCGTGCTCGCAGCCTTCGGAGGTGTGTTTCAGTTCCTGCTTCATTGCCTTAAGCTCTGCAATTATAGAGCTAGAGGAGATACGCCTAGAGAAGAAGAAGTTTCAGTTCCTGCTTCATTGCCTTAAGCTCTGCAATTCGCGCCCTTTTTGAGGTTCTTTTATCATTCAACACGCTTTATTCTATTCTTGCGACACATCTGGTGTGAAGATTCTGATTTCGGGGTGTGCTTTATAAAGATCTTCACGCTTCTCCGTCCCCTCTCCAGTGGAAAACCGCTTGAATGAGGTGCGAGGGGTTTCGATCCATTCGCGCGGCCATGCTGAGATCACGACAACTACATCGACGCTGCCTCCACAACGCGTTCGTAATCAGAAACGATTAGGTCCAAGTCTGCAATGCTTAGACCTTCAACTCTCTTGCTCAATGACTTGATATTCTCAGAGAAGTCCGAAGAAGATTTTAGCTTAACCCCATTCATGATAAGGCCGAGAACCAGTGCCCCAAGATGTCTTTTGAAGGAGAAACCGTTCACGACCACCTGCTCTTTTCCGCTTGTTTTTACGCAGCCGTAGGACATGGGAGCCAAGGTGACGGGCGAATCTGCAAGGGTTTGTGAGACTTCCCGCGTAAGGTCAACGGAGGCATATGCTCCTTTATTCTCTGCCCCGAACGCCATACAGTTTTCGTCGAATATTTGAAGCGCCCTCTCGTACCTCGCTCTTCGCTCTTCCAGACCTCCTAGGGTTTGGCTGTATTCTTCCGTTGACTTCCAGTAGCTGAGATCGAAGAAGCGTGGATCGGGGCTGCACAGGCCCTGCAGGCTCCGCTCCTCCCACTGCCTGAGCTTTCTCTGGCATAGAGTGTCGGTGTAATACTCGAATACATCCTCAGCCCGTGGCATGTAGATGAGGAGCCCTTCAAGCTGGGGCTTGTTGTTGTTCAGGGCAGATGCGCACTCGTCGCATACACCGAGCCTGTGATCCTGGTATCGTACGGTGCCATCGCGCTCTCCCCTCCACGTGTCCAACTCGAATCCGAGGACTCGGCTGACGTCTCCCCGACCTATGTGGATGGTCGCGTCCTGACCCTCCGCTCCCTCTTTTCTGAGAGCCTTCTTCCGCTCCCTCAAATCAGGCGTGTCGCTGATTCCCTTGTAGAACCTGCCGTCTCTCCCACAAAGGAAGCAACTTACCGACGGGGAGGGGCTCTTTTGGCTTGTGTGTATAGTGATCATGCCTCTCCTCGTTTCAGCGGTGATGCTTCCACTGGCCTTTCTTGTTTCAAGCCATCCTTCAATCTCCTTCTTGAGGGCCACATGGTCGTCATCGGAGAGATAGTATTCGATGGCCCACGTCGACTCAGCTATAACGGGATCGTATGCTGGAATCCGAAGCTCCTCTCTTATTTCATTTGATCTTGCTCTCAGCATCTCCTTGAACTTGTTCATCCGCGTTGTGTGCTCCATGAAGCAAGCGATGTTATGTCTCCTGAAGGGCGTGTCAAACATGTATTCCGTGGTGTACGACCTGAATATGGGCAGCGCCTTATTTTGGAAACCGAGTTTCTCTCTTCCTGTCGAGATCCAGTCTGCTTCGGTGACGTTTGAGGGAATGTGGTCGCCGAACTCTTCTCTCAACTCTTGACCAGCGCTTTTATCTCCGTGCGACTCTGCATGAAGATGGGCAAAGTTTACTATATCCAACATCTTCAGAGGCGGCTCGACTCTGATCTTGTACCAACCCTCGATCAGGCTGAGGAGGAGCTTCACCTCGTTTTCAGTAACCTTTGTGTGAACAAAGCCAGGCTTTAAGCTCAGGACGCCTGCGTCATGTACGAGCCCGTAGTACCAAGACAGTGCCTGCGTTTCAGGCGTTTGATGTTTCATTCTGGCTAGGGTAGCTGCTAGGTTTGCTGTCAGCCAGGAATGCACTTCCAGCGGAACAAGGCCGTGTTTGAATACCATACTGTACTGACCCCCTTAGTACGACAGGAAAAGCCCTTGCACAGCCTTTACTTTCTCGTCTCCGAAGGCTCGGCGCTCTATCAGGTCGCTTACGCCGAGGGATGCGTCGTTATAGTTGAACCAGCGGATCCTCGTCTCATTCTGTTTAAGGAGAACCACGCTCTCAGGTGCGTAGACGTTGCAGTAAACGTTTGGCTTAACTCCTTTCTCCCTGTGGACGTTCCTGAAGGTGAGGGTCCGAATCTTCGGCTGGAGGGGCACCACTGCGTTGAATCTGGTGGGGCAGTCGCTGAAAACCTCGCACACCATCGCGCCCCTCAGCTTTTTCTCTCTTAAGGGTTCAGCTTCCCACGAGGCCTGACAGTCGAAGCTGCCGAAAAGCTTCTTCTTGTACCCTAGACGCAGGTTCCCGCCCACTTTCCAGTTTGAATGGTCTGCCAGTATCCTGAATGAATGAGATACGAAATTCATGGCTTCCTTGTCCTCGGCGAAGATATGCAGCTTATATAAGGGCTTCCACAGAGGATACGCTTCCCTAGGGTAGACGCGCCTCAGCGTCTCGTATTTCCCTTCCCGGCTCACCCACTTGGGCTGCCAGTCGAAGGGCGACAAGGGGGCCGTGAGAATCAGTTTGTTCCTGATGACGCTTGAGACTGGTTCAGGTGGAGTAAGGGATACCCTATCAAGTATCTCAAGATCATAATCCATCATAGAAGCGCACTGTGCCATTGCTCCGTAAAGAGTCGTGACTTGGGGAGCATCCAGGCTCCTCACTACGTTGAAGTTGCCGGACTTTACGGTGCTTTGATGAAACAGCGCATGTCCCGTAAAGGCTAACGTATAGTCCCCATGGAACATTTTGATGGTTACCTGCTGCGGGAGTACAGGCTCGCCGAGGAGATCGCCCAGACGATCCGTCCCCATGGAACATTTTGATGGTTACCTGCTGCGGGTCTTCGCTCTCTCCTTCTCGGTCTTGACTCCTCGGAGCTTCGACACGTCCAAGGCGTACTTGACAAGCAGCTTCTTGGAATTGGCCGTGAAGGCGGCCTTCTTCGTTTTGTTGATCATCTGCTTCAGATCGTCTCCCTTGTACTCCTCTGGATCCTGCAGCCAGCCGCTCATCCAGATGTGAAGAGAGAAGCCGTCTATGTTGTCGTTCCATCCCTGAAGCGGCTCAGCAGCTGGGGAGAGGATGGGAGGCATATGTAGAGAAGCCGTCTATGTTGTCGTTCCATCCCTGAAGCCTCCCGTTCTTGTGCGCTCCGAGACCTATGTTCTTCCAGCTGGTGTCGAAGGCGGTGAGGGCGAGCCCAAACTCGACGGCCGCGACGTCT
>Ga0315280_10005969_pt1 | contig 17047 bp, 11 predicted proteins | sample YL17G06_40_MG_FD_203697 | JGI IMG/M metagenome (GOLD analysis project Ga0315280, IMG submission 203697) | Sediment microbial communities from Yellowstone Lake, YNP, Wyoming, USA - YL17G06_40 | ecosystem: Environmental > Aquatic > Freshwater > Lake > Sediment | place: USA: Wyoming | collected...
TCCCGGCCTGGTGCCCCTTTACCAGTCTGCGGGCAGCAGCGGGGCGGACCTGCGCGCCGAGATCGATGCGGAGATGCGCCTCGCGCCGGGAGAGCGCAAGAGCATACCTACCGGCATCCGCCTCGAGCTGCCTCCCGGAGTCGAAGCCCAGATCCGGCCTCGCTCCGGGCTGGCCCTGAGCCACGGGGTCACCGTGCTGAACGCCCCTGCAACCATTGACTCGGATTATCGCGGGGAAGTCATTGTTATCCTGATCAACCACGGCCGCGAGCCTTTTACCGTGCGGCGCGGCGATCGAATCGCCCAGATCGTTTTCGCCCCGGTGCTGCGGGGCGAATTCGAGCTCCGATCCGGCATATCCGAGACCGAGCGGGGAGCTTCCGGGTTTGGCTCGACGGGAAGGTAGCCCCTGCGGCCGCGCGCTGCTCCTGGGCGCGGGCCTGGCGGTGCTCTGGGCCTCCTGCTGCCGGACGTCGATCCCCGTACCCTCCAAGCCCGAAGCGGCCGGGCAGGAAATCGCAGAGCAGGATAGGGCGCCGAGGCCTCGGGAGAGGCTGCAGGAGGCGCGGCGCCTGCTCGACAATGGGCGGATCGAGGAGGCCAAGCTCGCGCTGCAGGGACTGACCGCGGATGGCTCCGCGCCCTGGCGGGCCGAGCTGCTGCTGCTGCAGGCCCGGATCGCCCGGGCGGAATCCGAGAACGAGCGCGCGGCGCTCTACCTCGAGCAGCTCCTTGACAAGACAGAAGAAAGCGCAACTCTGCGCTTCTCGGCCCACCTGCTGCGCGCCGACCTGGCCTATGGGGCCAAGGACTGGCAGGAGGCCTACAGGAACTACCTGGAAGCCGCCAACTCCGCTCCGTCCGCGGCGGAGCTGCCGCCGCGGATCGCGCTCCGCCTCTGCGAGATCGCCCTGTACCAGTTCCGGGATGCGGAAAGGGCCCGGATGCACCTCGCCAGCGGCCTCTCAGGCGAGCTGAGCGCCGAGGAATCGAACCTGCTAGGCAGGCTCAAACGCCGGCTCAGGTGGCAGGCCATCGGCACGCAGGCTATCGGGCTTTCGGACAGCAACATCTCCGCCCTGCGCATCGACGGCGACGATCTGTGGATCGGCACCTGGAACGGCGGGGTGAGCCGCTATTCGCTGGCCAGCGGCCAGCGGACCGTCTTCCAGGAGGGACGGGAGAGCCTGGTGCCGAACACCGTGCGCTGCATCGAGGCCACCTCCGCCCGGGTCTGGGTTGGCACCTACCAGGGCCTGTTCCTCTACTCCAAGGCCTCCTCGAGCTGGCAGGAGATTTCCGCTTTCGGAGGCTCAGAGCCCAAGAGGGTGGAAGCGGTCAAAACCATCGGGAGCCGCCTTTTCGTCGGCACCCTGGGGGACGGCTTGTGGACCCAGACCGCGGAAGGATGGGCTCGGCTTTCCGGCGGGGGCCTGCCCGGCGACTTCGTGAGCTGCCTGGAGCAGGCCCAGGGCCGGCTGCTGATCGGTACCTTAAACCGGGGCCTGGTGCTGATGGACCTGGAGGGCGAGAGGTTCCGCAGCTTCGACAGCCTGAGCCCGCAGCTGGAGGCGAGGAACATCACCATGCTCCTGGAGCAGGGGGATAGCACCCTCTGGATCGGCACTTACGGGATGGGCTTGTACCGCTGGAGCTGGGCGGAGGGCCGGCTGGAGCACTTCACCCGTCAATCCGGAGATCTGGGCGATGACTGGGTGCTCTGCGGCTTGGCGGCCCGCTCCGGAGTCTATTTCGGCACCCTAGGCGGGGGCATCACCCGCTACCTGCCCTCCGCTGGGCGGTGGCAGGTCATCGGTCTGAAGCAGGGCCTCGCGGACCGCGACATCAGCGCCATGGCCTACGAGGCGCCGTTCATCTTCCTGGGCACCCTCGGCGGAGCGGTCACCGTCTACAGCGAAACGGAGGCTCTGGAATGAGGCGGATCGCCCGGTATGCTTTGAGCGAGTTCCTGCTTTCGTTCCTGGTGGCCTTTTTCTTCTTTTTCTTCATCTTTTTCATCAACCAGCTGCTGGTGATGGCCGAGGAGATCTTCGCCAGGCAGGTCCCCTTCTGGGACGTGCTGCTGTTCATCCTATTCTCCCTGCCATCGATCGTGGCCCTGTCCTTTCCCTTCGGAGCCCTGGTCGGAGCGCTTATGTCCGTCGGCCGGCTGTCCTCGGATAACGAGCTGCTGGCCATGAGGGCTTCCGGCATTCCCTTGCGGCGGGTGCTGCGGCCGCTGCTCGCCGTGGGCCTGCTTCTATCGGTGATTTCCTTCTTCCTGAACGACTACTTCCTGCCCCTGGGCAACCTGCGACTGGGCAGGATGTACAGGAAGATCCTGTACAGCAACCCCGGCATCGAGCTGGAACCTTACTCCGTGAAGAAATACCAGGACACGGTGATCATCACCGGAGGAATCGAAGGCAACCGCATCAGCAATCTGGTCATCCTGGACAAGAACGATCGCAATCAGAAGCGGGTGATCACCGCGCGCAGGGCCGTCCTCGAGGAAGCCAGCGGGCAAAAGGGGGTGATCTCCATCCGCCTGGAGGATGTGTTCAGCCAGGCCCGCGCCGCTGACGGCAGAGACAGGTACGAGTACACGACCTCCGACTTCATGATCTATAACATATTATTGAAGGACATCAGCGTGGCCTTCATGAATCCCGGACCCCGAGAGATGCGCTCCGTGGATGTCTGGCGGCAGATCCAGGCAATGGAGAAGCAGTTCGCCGGAACGATACGCGAGCACGACCGCGAGACGCAGCGGCTGGCCTTGGATCTGGCGGGACAGGTGCGCTACCTGCGCGATGCCTCCGCCGGGGACGGCGCCGCCGTCAGCCGGGGGTTGGCCGAGGTGGCCGGCGCCTACTCCCGCTACCAGGCCGCCCGGAACCGCCATCCGGTGGACCGAAACCTGCAGCTGTACCTGTTGGAGTTCCACAAGAAGTTCTCGATCCCCTTCGCCTGCCTGATCTTCGTGCTGTTCGCCTTTCCCGTTTCGCTTTTCGCCCGCAGGAGCGGGCGAGCCGTCGGCTTCGGACTGGGCCTGCTCGTCTCAGCCCTCTACTGGGGGCTGCTGTTCATGGGGCAAACCCTGGGGATGCGCCTGGAGCTTCCGCCCCTGCTCGCCATGTGGCTTCCCAACCTGCTGGTGCTGGCGGCAGCCGTTACAGCGCTCGCCTACAGGATGCGCTCGTGAAAACCCTCCACTTCATGCTGCTGCGCATTTTCGGCATGTTCTTCCTGATCGCCCTCCTGTTCTTCGTGCTCGTGCTGCAGCTGCTGGACGTGTTCGCCAACCTCTGGCGGTATCTCGCGCTGGATACGCCGTTGTCGGCGGTGCTGCATATCGCCTGGCTCTACCTTCCCAAGTGCATTTCCTACTCCGTGGCTCCGGCTTTGCTCTTCGCCGCGTCCTACTGCCTGGGCATCCTCTACAGGAACAATGAGCTCATCGCCATCCTCGGCTCCGGGCTCAGCCTGTACCGCCTGGTGCTGCCCCTGCTCCTGCTGGGCCTGGTTCTCAGCGCCGGCGGATTCTGCTTCGAAGAGACCGTGGTGATCGACACCTTTCAGGCCAAGAACGAGCTGTACCGCGCTACCATCAAGCAGGAAGTCTCGCTCAGCAACACCAACGTAACGGTGATGAGCGAGGACTCCCGCACCATCTACCAGGCGGAGTATTACAATGACAAGAAGCGCTCCCTCACCCAGGTCCTGATCCTGATCCGTGACGCCGACGGAAGCTTCCGCTCCCGCCTCGATGCGGACTGGGCCGATTGGAACGGAAGCAACTGGGTATTGCACAACGGCCGGCGGTACCTGCGGAGCGCCCAGGACGGCCAGATCGGCGAGGAGAGGATCGCCATCCTGGACGACAAGCAGCTAAGTGAACCGCCGGCGACCTTCCAAAAGACCACTCGCCGCATCGAGGAGCTGCAGGCCGCCCGGGCCCGCGACTGGGTGACCCGCCTGCGGCGGGCAGGGCTTCCTTACCGCGAGGCGCTGACCGAATACTACAACAAGTTTTTCTTCGCCCTGAATCCGCTGATCGTCGTGCTCATCGCCAGCGGAGTAGGGGGACGGTTCCGGAAAAACATCCTGCTGATGAATCTGCTGGCTTCATTGCTGCTCACCGTGGTCTATTACGTGGGGCAGATGATTTCCCTGATCCTGGCCAAGAACGGGATGATACCCCCGCTGGCCGGGGCGGGGTTCGCCTTCGTCGTGTTCTTGAGCCTGGGCCTGGCGCTGCTGCGGGCAGCCAGGACATGAGCGGGGCAGCCGCCGCGGAGGTCTGAACCAGGTGCGCTTCTCCATCGAGCATCAGGACGGCGCGAGCAGGGCACGGGCCGGAGTGCTGGAACTGGCGCATGGGCCCGTGCAAACCCCGGTCTTCATGCCCGTCGGGACCAATGCTACCGTGAAGGCCATCCCCCACGAGCTGTTGGAGGCGATGGGGGTACAGATCCTGCTCGGCAACGCCTACCATCTGTATTTGCGGCCCGGAGCGGAGGTATTGCGCCGCTGCGGGGGGCTTCATTCCTTCATGAGCTGGCGGGGCAACATCCTGACCGACTCCGGCGGCTATCAGATCTTCTCGCTGGCCGCCAACCGGACGATCGAGGAACAGGGCGCGCTGTTCCGTTCTCACCTGAACGGCTCCCTGCACCGGCTGAGCCCAGAGGACGTGGTGGACTTCCAGCTGCTACTGGGCAGCGACGTGCTGATGCCCCTTGACCTCTGCACGCCGGTTGGCATCAGCGCTGAAGAGGCCGCCGAGGCCCTCGAGCGCACCGCCCGCTGGGCCGCCAGGAGCCTGCAGCGCTGGCGGGCCGCCCCCGACGGCACGCGGGGCTGCCTGTTCGGGATCATCCAGGGCAACTTCTTCCCCGACCTGCGCAGGCGCAGCGCGGAGCTGACGCTGGAGCTGGGGTTTCCGGGCTATGCAATCGGAGGTCTTTCCGTCGGGGAGCCCTTCGCCGTCTTTCAGGAGCTCCTGGCCCTGACTTCCGGAATGATCCCGGACCCCCTTCCCCGATACCTGATGGGGGTCGGCACGCCGGAGTACATCCTGGAGGCCGTAGGCAGCGGGATCGACATGGTGGATTGCGTGTTCCCGACGCGGACGGCGCGCAACGCCCAGGCCTTCACCCGTCAGGGCACGATTTCGCTGAAGAACGAGGCCAGCCGCCTCAGCAGCCAGCCCATCGATCCGTCCTGCCTCTGCCCGACCTGCCGGAGGTATTCCCGGGCCTACCTGCGGCACCTGTACAAGTGCCGGGAGATCCTGGCGGCCATCCTGGCCACCCAGCACAACCTGTATTTCCTGCAAGACCTGATGCGCTCGATCCGGGAGGCGATCCGCGAGAATCAGTTTGCCCGGTTCAAGCGGGAGTTCCTGCAGCGATACGAGTCCGGTATAGACAAAGCGGAGCGGAATGCCGAACAGTAGGGTAGGGCTGAAAAGCGTGGAAATCGAAGCGCAAACTGAAGGGCAGCAGCCCCGAGAAGCGGGCCGGGAGGCGGGCAGGAGCGCCTTGGTCACCGTCCTGGTCATGGTTTCCACCTCGGTTTCCCGGATCCTGGGCTTCGCGCGCACCGCCCTGATCGGGGCCATCTTCGGCGCTTCGGGAAACGCCGATGTGTGGAACGCCGTGTTCACCATCCCCAACAACCTGCGCAAACTTCTGGCCGAGGGGGCCTTGTCCTCTGCTTTCATTCCGACGCTTTCGGCCAGCCTGCTGGAGGATCACAGCGGGACCGTGCCGCGCCTGATCACCCGCAAGGTGCTCACCCTGCAGTTGCTCATCCTGCTGCCTCTGGTGGCGGCGGCCGCGGTGTTCGCCGTTCCGATCACCCGCGTCCTCCTTCCTTTTCCCGATCCGGCCAAGCTGGCGCTTTCCGCCACCCAGTTCCGGTATGTATTCGGCTACCTGGTGCTGGTGAGCATCGGCGCGGTGATCATGGCCGTGCTCAACTCGCACAGCGTCTTCGTGCTTCCTTCCTTGAGCCCGATCCTGTTTTCGGTCTGCGTGATCGCGGCCATCCTCCTGTTCCACAGAAGCCTCGGCATTTTCGCCAATGCCATCGGCGTGCTGCTCGGCGGGGTCACCCAGGTGGTGTTCCAGCTTCCATCCTTCTTCCGCCGGGGATACGACCTCAAGCCGGATTTCGGCTTCCGCTACCCGCAGTTCCTGAAGATCCTCAAGCAGTGGCTGCCGGTGCTGGCCTCCGCCTCGATCTCGGCGTTGACCGAACAGGTGGCCGTGCTCCTGGCCAGCGGGCTGGCCGACGGCAGCATCTCCGCGCTCAGCAACGCGCTGATCTTCTTTCAGCTCCCGTTCGGCATCTTCTCGATCTCGATCGTCACGGTGCTCTTCCCCAAGATGAGCAGGCAAGCCGCGCTGGATGACCGCGAGGGGCTCATCGATACCGTGAGCTACGGGCTGCGGTTCATCCTGATCCTGATGGTCCCGGCTTCCCTGCTGTACATCATCCTGGGGCGCGAGATCATCGCCGTGGCGATGCAGCGCGGGGCGTTTACCGCCCAGGGCACGCTCTGGACCGCCCAGGTGCTGCAGGCCTACTCCTACGGGCTGTTCAGCTTGAGCGCCTTCACCTTCCTGCAGCGTTACTTCTACTCCGCGCACGATTTCCGTACCCCGCTGGTGTCCACCGCCATCGTCAGCGTCGTGGACGTCCTGCTCTCACTCTGGCTGCGCACTACCTCTCTGCGGGTCAGCGGCCTGGCCATCGCCAACTCCGTGGCTTTCACCGTCGGGCTGGTGCACCTGCTGCTGGCGACGCGCCGGCGGCTCGGAAGGCTCGAGGGCAGGTCGATCCTGCTCACGGCATTGCGGCTGGGCGCATCGCTCGCGCCCTTCATCGCCTTCCTCCTGGTCTTCCTGCGGCTCACCGCCCCTTGGTGGACTCCCGGAAGCTCCCTGCGCAACTTGGGGCTGCTGCTCATCGCTCTGCTTTCGAGCGCCGCCTTGATTCTTGGAATGTACTGGATCACCGGGGTGCAGATGGTGCGGGACGTGATCCGCGGCAGGATGCGCTTGCGATGAAACCTCGAGCCTTGGCCGCAGCGGCGCTGACCCTGCTCGCTCCCTTCATCGCCCTCGGCCAAGCCGGGAGTCAGGGCGCGGAGCTCGAGAGCCGGCGGGAGATCCTGCGCTACGGCATCGAGAGCGAGGTCCTGGCGGCGATCAAACAGATCGCGGACTCCGGCCGGGTGGTGCTCGAAGAAGAGTTATTGGAGCTAATCCGTCCCGAATCCAGCACCGCGCTGCTGCAGGCGGTCCTCGAGCTGTTCGGCGGCCAGGGGATAGCGGATGCCGAGCCTCACGTGCTTAAGCTGCTGGCCGGCGAGGCGCAGGAGGACCCCCGGCGCCTCGAGCCCATGATCCGCTACCTGGCCGCTGTCCGCTCCCGAGCCGCGGAACGGCCCCTGCTCGAGCTGCTGGACTCGGAAAACGAGCAGGTGGCGCTGGCGGCGATCGATGCGCTGGGCAGCCTGGGGGGCACGGCCGCGGGGCCCAGGCTACAGGCGAAGCTCGCCGATCCGCAATGCCCGGAGGGGCTTAAGTCGCGGTTGATCCTGGCCCTGGGCAAGCTCAAGTATGCCCCGGCCCTCGAGGAGCTGCTGCGGATCGTCGAAAACCCGGACGAGAACAAGATCTGGAGAATGTACGCCGCCGCGGCCCTGGGCGATATCGCCGACCCACGCGCGCTTTCCGCGCTGCGCGCCCTTTTCTCCGATCCGGACAGCCTGGTGCGCGCCTATGCCGCTTCGGCCCTGGCCCGGTTCGACCTATCCGAGGTCGAAGGGATGCTGCAGGAGGGCCTGCGCGATTCCAACGTGAAGGTGCGGCTGGCGGCGGCCAAGGCCCTGGGCAATCCTGAGGCCATACAATCGGTGGACATCCTGATCTACAAGGCCCGCAGGGACCCCGAGGGCCAGGTCCGCGCCCAGGCCATCGAATCGCTGGGAGCGATCGGCGGCGCCAAGGCGCTGGCCTTCCTGCGCGAACTTTACCAGGACGGCGCGGCGGGCAGCCAGTACCGAGAGGCGGCGCTGGCGGCCCTGTGCAGCAAGGATCTAGGTGGTTCTCTGCCGGCCATCCGCGCGGTGATCGATCAGGAGTGGTCACAGAAAAATCCGCAGGCTCTCTCGTTCACGGCGCGCGCTCTGGCCGGCATCACCTCCCCGGACCTGGAGGATATCTTCGAGCGCTTCCTCGGCCACCCGAACGTGATCATCCGGCTCTACGGTTTGAAGGGAGCGCGCCTGAACAAGATCCACAGGCTGAAACCAAAAGTCTCGGCCATGGCGGCCGAGGACGCGCACCCGGCGGTCCGCAAGGAAGCGGCTATCGTCCTGCAGGACCTTTGAGCTGCTGGGCCGCGGCAGCCGACTTTACGGAGCGCAGCAGGCGGTTGATCTCCGCCAGGGGCGACACGTATTCCTGGAACACGAAGCGCACCTCGCGGCCGTGAAGGGAAAGGGCCTGGATCTCGCGGTTCAAGCAGTCTTCCAGGGGTCTTTTCAATTCTGGAAAGTATTTGAGCTTCTTGGGTACGAAGCTATACCGCTTGCCGTCATTGCGGATGTAGCCGATATTGCGTGGCATCGGCAGGTAGTAGATCAGGAACACGGAACCGTCCCCACCCACACTCCGCGAACATCTCGGCGGAACCTCATGGATGTTCCGCGTCCCGATATTCGGGTTCTGCCTCGACACCTTGAGGATCAGGGGCCGCGCCCTGCCGCGCCGGGTAGCGAACAGGCGCGAGAATGAGCGGTCCCGAAGCAGGTTTCTCAGGGTTACCGTCAGCACGACCGCCAGAATGATCAGCACCGCCGCCAGAACGATGAGCAGCAGGTAGAGGGGGAACACTCCGAAAACCAGGGGCGTGGCCAGGGTGAAGGCCAGCGTGCCCTCCAGGGGGGCGACCCGGAGTCCCTCATCCCGGAACTCGGCGGTTGCGGGCAGCCGGTAGTCGCCAGCCGCCATGGCTAGCGGCAGCCGTACCACGGCCGGCACTTCCGCGGTCTCCCCCGCCGGGATCCGGCAACTGCTGGCCCGGGCCAGCAGGTTCATCCGGCCGCTGCGCAGGGCCACCAGGCTCAGCGCCGCCTCCTTGGCGCCGGGATTGCTGAGGGTGAACACGGCGGTAAAGCGGCGGCCGACTTTCCCCAGGGGATCCGGAAAACGGAGGGTCAAAAACCCCGTGAGCTGCCCGGTCAGCCCTTCCGGGGTGGTCTGGCTGTAAGGAAGCACGGTCGCGCCCGCCCGGTCCGCGAAGGCCTGGAGCAGGTTCCGACCGGACTCCGGCTCCGCCGGTTCTCGGGCGGAGGGGGGAGCGGCGGGGCCCGGGGCCAGGGTTTCCGGTGTCATACCCGCGGCCGGCTTGGCCCCGGTCTCGGCTGTGACCTCGGGCTTTCGCCCTTCAGGCCTGCCCGCGGTCTCCGGCGGCCGTTCCGGCGATTCGATGATTGCGCCTGGAAGCAGCCGCTCCGAACCCGAGGGCATCGCTGGAGTCTGCAGGATGTGGATCTCCCAACCGTGCATACGGATCCGGTCGGCGCTCTGGAGCAGGCGCGCCAGCACCTGCTCGGTTTTGCCGCGGTTCGGGCTGTCGGGCGGCGGATCATGCACTCCGTCCGTAAGCATCAACACCAGCTTGGGTATCTGCGGCTGGAGGCCGCTCAGGTACTCGTAGAGGTAATCCAGGGCTGCGACCAGGTCCGTATACCGGCCCAGGGGCTCCAGCAGATAGATGCGTTCGATGATCCGGGTCAGATCCTCGGGTCTTTCGATCTTGGCGGCAATTTCCGCCTCCGGCTGGTCGGCGAAGCTGAGAAGATGAAAGGTGTCCCCCTTGCGCAGCCAGTGCTCCAAAAGGTCTTTCAGCAGGTACTTAACCAGTTCGTCGTAGTAGGGGAACATGCTCGCCGAGGTGTCGACCATGACCACCAGGTCCAATCCCGCGGCGAAACAGCCCGAAACGAGGCCGATAACCAGCACCGCGACAAGGATGGCCCTTTTCAATAGGGACATTGCCTCAGTCCGTCTCCGCTTTTTCGATGCTCCGCACGATATAGCGGAACTTCTGGTCGCTGATGGCGAAGCTCAGCTCATCACCGACTTTGTGGTTCAAGAGCTCGAGGCCCAAGGGCGAGCGATAGGAAATGACGTTTCTGGCCGGGTCCGATTCCCACGGCCCGAGAATGGTATATTCCTCGTTGCCCCCGTTGTTCAGGTTTTGCAGGGTCACCCTGGTTCCGAAGGAGACTGTGTCCGCATGGACCTGGCTGGCATCGAAGATCTGGGCTTTCTGCAGCTCCTCCTGCAGGCGCGAGGCGTTGGTCTTGAGCAGCTCCTGCTTTTCCAGGGCCGCGTTGTATTCCGCGTTCTCGCGCAGGTCGCCCTTGGACATGGCCAGCCCGATCTCCTTGGAGTTCTCCGGGATTTCGACCTCCAGGATGTGCCGCAGCTCCTTCTGCTTGCTTTCGTAGCTCCGGTGGGTCACCAGCAGCCCCATGCTCACTTTTTCTTTTTCCTGCTCGCCGGGGAAATGATAGTCGGGATAGCGCTCGCGGATCTGGTGCTTCAGGTTGATCTTGAGGCTCGGGTCCAGTTCTTTCACGTCGTCGACCAAGGTGTAAAGGCGCATGATCGAATCCTCGCCGTATTCCAGGATGTATTTGAGCAGCAGTCCCTCCTGGAACAGGAAATCGTGGATCTGTTTGTTGAGCTTGCGGTTGTAGCTTACATCCCGCTTGTTGTTTATTTCCCGGTAGGTTATGTCCAGCAGGTGGATCATGCCGATCAGGATTTTTTCCATTTTGATGTCCAGCTCGGCGAACCAGGGTTCCGCGATCAGATTGCGGGCTACCCACACGAAAGGCTCACGGTACTCCCGATAGTGGCCCATGATCTGGTTGAACAGGCTTTTCAGCACGTCCCACTGTTTGTTCCGCGCCAGCTCATCGATGATGAACTTGTTCTGGTAGCGGTAGAAGAGACGGGCGTAGATCTCGGGCCACTGGGGGTGATGGAGCTTCAAGTTCACCAGGAAGCTCTTCTTGATTTCCGCATCCGTGATTCGATCGAAGAGCCCTTCGAAATCTTCGATCTGCCTCAGCAGATCGGCGAAGGTGTAATCCAAACCCGGATTGAGGTAGGGGTACCTCGAGACGACCTGCTGGATGAGGATGAAGCTGGATACGGTGTATTCCGTCACCGAGGAGAATGATTTAGCGAAAGCGGTGAAGTAGGAGAATATCTCGGCGAAATAGTCGGAATCGGGATCCACCTGATCCAGGAACTCGCGGATGGTCTGGACCCGGTCGAAGAAGTTCTTTTCCGCCTTGAACCTGTTGTAGGTCTTCTCTTCGAAGGAGATCGGCTTTTCCCGGACGGTGAACCGGTCCAGCTTGTCCGGGATGTTGCCGAAGGCCGGATCGGTTTTGAGAATCCTGCGCGCCTCGCTGCTCCACTTGGACCACTCGCCGTTGGACAGGATATCGGGAACCAGCTGATCCTTGATCATTTTCATGTCCGCCGCGTTGTTGAAGCTGCGGATGATGGTCTTCAGGCACCAGGCGGGGTCGTCCTTAACCCGCTGGTTGAGCTCGGCTTTCGGCACCGTCGTGCGCAACACCCAGATATGGTCCGGGCTGAGGATCTTCAGCGCGTTTACCGCCATCTTGAGCGACATTTTGTGGGCGGGCTTTCCGGCGAAGTCGATGATGAACACATCGTCCTTGATGCTCGCGATCTTGCCGATTTTCCAGCTGGAGTGGTACACGTAGTTGCCAACGTCGAAAGCGATGTGCTTCTCGAAATCGGCAATCGCCTCGTGCACGTTCCGCCAGCTCTGGTTCAGGTTCGAGATGCGCAGGTAGTCCTCGAGCTGGCTGTGGTTCTTGTACTTGTTCCGGAACGCCTCGACGATTTCCTTTCTGGCCGAGCTGTTCTTCGGTTCATAAGTGAGGATTCTCTTCAGGATTTCGATCGTCGTGTCCCAATCACCCTTCTTGGCGAAGTGCGGGTACAGCGAGCTGAGCAGGGCTGCGGCCCGCTCGCCGCTGAGCACCTTAACGATCTTACGTTCGATGGCGAAGAAGAAGTCCACGTCTTCGGGGATGAAGCTGATGAGTTTCTCCCAGATATCCTTGACGTTCCCGAACATCTTCTTGTTGATGAAGCGGTGCAGCGCTTTTTTGTAGTACTCGATGGCATTCTCCAGATCCCCGTCCTGCTCCTTTTTCTCGGCGAGCAGCTTGACGATCTCCGCTTCCTCGTAATCGACCTTGATGTAGCGCTCCCAGATCTTGATCTTCTGCTCCTGCTCGTTCTTTTTCTCGTAGCAGTCCGCAAGCGTCTTCAGGGCGAACTTGTTCTCGCCGTACTCCAGGATCCGGTTGCACAGGTATTCGACGATGTTCCACTTGTGGTTGTCGACGAAAATATTGATCAGCGCGATCAGATTGGAATCGTCGACCAGCTGCTTGCCGAGGTAGATGATTCCGGACATGTACAAGGCGATGATGCTATTGCGCGTGTGCTTGAGGTGCTCCTCGCAAAGCTCGAGCACCTTGTCCTGGGCTTCCGACTGGATCGTCTGCCGCACCAGCCCGTCGAGCTCCACGAAATTGCTAATCGTATAACTGTTCAGGGTAGCCCTGGTCCACTTCTCCTCGTTCAGCAGCTCAACAACGGTTTTCAATAGGTTTTCTGACAATTCTTCAGCTCCTGGCGGTTCAATTCGCGTATTCTTTATATACGCCCGGGTCAAGGTTCTTGATCCGGGCGAGGATTTCATCGATTTTTGCCCGCTCTTCGCCGCAGCTCAGGTAATGGTCGATCAGCCAGAAATAATGGTTGATCAGCCTCGGCACCAGCGGACCCTGCCGTTTTTGCTCCAGCTCCTTCTCCAGCTGGTAGATGGCCTGCTTCAGTTTGCCCAGTTCCAGGGGCCTGAGCTCGCGCTTGATGTTAAACAGCCCGTAGATGACGCCGTAAACGGGTATCCAATCCCTGATTTCCGGCTCGCTGAACCGTTCGCGCAGCTTCCCCATCAGCCTCTGGATCATAGGCGACTCCAGGTAGGAAAGCTCTATCCCCTGGGGGTCAAGAAAAAAAGCTTCCCGGAAAAAAACCTTGGCCACCCTGTTCTCGTTGACCAGAGAATAACAGTCCGCCAGCTCGGCCAGGATCCCCGCGTCCTCCCGCTTTTGGCGGCTGGCTTCTTCGATAAACCTGATGGCGCTTTCGAAGTTGCCCCTGCCCTTGTGGCACCTGCCGATGCGCAAGAGAATAGCCGGATCCGGGCCTTCGGCTTCATTGTACAGAGACAGGTAGTGCGAGAGGGCCCGGCCGAAAATATAGAACTTCAGCGAGAACAGGCAGCGCTCGGACACGTTCTCCATCCGCGAAACGAATCCGGCAAAAACCTTCCACTGGCTCAAGTAGTACTCACCTCGCTCGTAGTCGCCGCCTACGCTCTCGCTCCGCTCGGTTACCTCCCGCCAGAAGTTGGCGCATTTCAGGGCATTGGCGATGTCCGAATACTCGAAGTCGATTTCCAGGGCCCGTTCCAGCAGCTCGATCGCCTGGTCGAATTCCCCTTCCTTGAAGTGCAGATAGACCCTGTTGAGAATCTGCATGATCTCATTTTCTTTGAACGTGAGCTGCCTTTCCGCCATTCCAGGTACTACCGAACGAGAATGATCCAAAGCCTCCAACCCGCTATTGGATTCAATTATACCATGATGAGAACTTTAGTCAATCTTGCCAAGAATTGGGTATAGTTTCCTTTCCCGCGGGTCGAAAAAGAAGAAGGAGCGGATTCCCCATGTCTAGAAGGATCATTCCGTATCTCATTCTGGCCTGCGGTCTGCTGGCCCCGTTGTGCCTTCCGGCTCAAACCAGGAGGGGCGAGGAGGAACTTAAGTCGGGGCTTGGTTTCTTCAAACAGGAGGAGTACGATCAGGCTGTGCTCAGCTTCAAGGCCATCCTAGCGGACCCGGCCGCCGTCTTGTTCGCCCCGGATGCCTACTTCTGGAGCGCCAAAGCCTATATGGCTCTGAACCAGCTGGATGACGCCGAGCGCAACCTGGAACATTTCCTGGCCAGCTACGCCGACCATCCGTACTACAGCGAAGGGCGGTACCAAAAAGGTCGCCTTCTGTTCCTGAAGAAGGACTACGAGAGCGCCATCCAGGCCTGCCAGGAGTTCATCCGCAAGTACCCCCGATCGGAGTTCGTGCCCAACGCCTACTTCTGGATCGGCGACTCCCTGTACTCCCTTGGAAAGCTGGAGGAAGCCGCCAGGGTCTTCAACAAGATCGTTCAGGACTACCCGCAGAGCTTCAAGGCGGAGGCCGCCGGCTACCGCCTGTCCCTGATCGATTTCAAGAAGAGGGAGAACGAGCTGATGAGGCTCTTGAAGTGGAGCCACGAGGAGTTCCTCAAAGTGGTTGAGGAGTTCCAGCGCCGCGAGAAGGTCTATGAGCAGGCCATCGGCGCCTATCAGCAGAAGTTGGCGGGCGGAACACAGGAAAAGGACAAAGGCCCGGAGGAATCGGCCAGGCTCATCGATGAGCTGAAGGGGCAAAACACCGAGCTTAAGGCCCAGCTCCAGAACCTGCAGGCCCAGTCGGCGGCGAGGATCGAGGAGCTGAACAATCTCGAGCGCACCCTGAAAATCAAGGCGGAGGCTCTCAACCTGAAGGAGTCGCTGCTGCTCCGTTACGAGGAAACCGAGGGAAAGGCTCAATGAAGATCCGCGCGACCCTCAGCTTGGCCGCCTTGCTGCTGGCCACGCTGGGCCGGGTTTCGGCGCTGGAGGTTTCCTCGGGAACGCTGAGGTTGGTGCTGCATCAGGGAATCAGCAGGTTTTCCCTGTATGCCGAGGGGGTGCCGCTCTTCGTGGACCATGATCCGCGCACCTCCAGCCTGGCGATCATGGTCGAAAACAAGGTCTACAGACTCGGCGACAGCTCGGAGTTTCGGGAGAGCTCCGAAGCCCTGCCCCAGGGAGCCCGTTTCACCTGGACCTCCCCCAGGCTCACTGTGACCGAGAGCTTTTCCCTCGCTGCCCCGCCGAGCCTGCTGATCACGGTCACTGCCACCAACACTTCGGAGCGCGACCTGCGTTTCGGCTTGCGGCTGTTCCTGGATACCCGCCTGGGTGAAGAACCGTATCCGCACTTTCAGACGGACCTGCAACCGGAAATCAACGGCGAGTTGACGCTGCTTCGGCCAAACCTGCCTCGCTATTGGCTGTCTTCCTCCTTTCGTTCCAAAAAGCCTGCAGGCCTGCTGTGCCTTCTGCAGGGGCCGGAGGTCACCGAACCGGATCGGGTCGTTTTCGCCAACTGGAAGAGGATGAGCGAAGCTTACTGGTCCTACGAGACCTCGCCGGCGCGCAGCTTCAGCGATCTGCCGTATTCGATCAACGATTCCGCCGTATTCCAATACTATGATCCCCAAATCCTGGCCCGGGGCGGCAGCAGGACGGTAAACATCGTGCTCCAGGCGGCAAAGCCCGGCTTGCCCGATCTCCCGCCGAAAACCCGGCAGCCGGCGCAGAAAGAGACTCCGGCTGCCGGCGAGGCGGTAGTCACGGCGCCGGAGCAAACTCCGAGCGAAACCACGGGCACAGCACCGGTGCAAACGCCCGTAGAGCCGGCAGGCGCGGCGCCGGGTGAAAAACCGCGCGAAGCCGCTCCCCGGGCACCGGCCGAAGCCACACCTAAAGCTCCGGTCGAGCCACCAGCTGAAATCCTGTCCATCCGCGGCGACCTCCGAGTGCTCGACAACCTGCTGCAGGAGCTGGAACGAAAACTGAGCTCCCGCGCCGCGTTTTCGGAAGAAGAGCTTCGGGTAATGGAGCAGGTTCTCGCCGACCTCAGAAAAAGGCTGGAAAAACCCGCCAAATAGGCGTTAGTATTCACGGTTAGAATGGCTCAAAACCTGCTCAAGCATGCTCTCCGGCTTCTGCGCAGGAAACGCTTTTCACGGGTGATCCGTATTCTGGAGAGCCAGGTCTTCCGGTTCAGGCAAAACCCGGAGTTCTTTTTTGTCCTAGGCACCGCCTGCCTGTACAGCGGGGACTATGGAGGCGCCGAATCCTACCTGAAGCGCTCCGACCAGCTCAGACCCAAGGAAGTCCAGACTCTGCTCGGGCTGGCAGCGATCCATGCCCGCAGAGGCGAGACGGACGACGCTCTGGAGTTGTGGCTGAAGATCGTGGAGCTGGATCCCGGCTGCCGGCAGGCGGCCAGGGGGCTGGAGCTGCTGCGCACGACCGAGGCCGCCGAGGATCTGGGCTGGTTCAGGGATTCCCAGCGCATCGCTCAGCTCTACCCCCGCCTGCCGCTGGATCCGCGTGCCGTGCTTTTCCCGTTGCTGGGGTTCGCCGCCATCGCAGCCGCGCTCGCCGGAATATTCGTGATCGCTCCCCGACTTCCCCGCGGCGGATCGCTCCGAGCCGCTGTCCAGCAGGTCCAGCTCTCGCCTGGACAGCCGCCGCTGGCCGCCGACGGCAGCTACACGCTCGTCTTGACGGAAAAGCAGGTCCAGGACGGCTTCGAGCAGATCAAGCGGTATCTCCTGCACTACAGGGATAACCTGGCCACCCGCGAAATCAACCGCCTGCTGGCCTCGAACGCCTCCGTCTATGTCAAAGAAAAGGCGAAGCTGTTGAAGACCTTCGTCAAGGAGCCGGACTTCTCCACCCTGAAGGATACCTTCCCCTACGAGGAGGTAGCAAGAAACCCGGCGCTCTACGCCGACTGCTACGTGCGATGGTCGGGCAAGGTGGCCAATGTGCGGGTCAGCCCGGAGGCCATAACCTTCGATCTGCTGGTCGGCTACCAGGATGAACGGGAGCTCCAGGGGGTGGTACCAGTCAAGCTCGAGTTCGCCTTCGATCTGGAAAACGGGATCGGAGTTGAGGTACTGGGCAAAGTCGCGCCCGGCGAAGGCTCGTTCATGCTCCTGGGCCGCTCGCTGCACCG
>Ga0315280_10005970_pt1 | contig 17043 bp, 11 predicted proteins | sample YL17G06_40_MG_FD_203697 | JGI IMG/M metagenome (GOLD analysis project Ga0315280, IMG submission 203697) | Sediment microbial communities from Yellowstone Lake, YNP, Wyoming, USA - YL17G06_40 | ecosystem: Environmental > Aquatic > Freshwater > Lake > Sediment | place: USA: Wyoming | collected...
CCAGCGCCCCCTGGGTGTGGCTGGGCGGCCCGAAGGGCAAAATCTTGGAGCTCTTGTAGCACCCTGTGGATAACTCAACAACGTACCCATGACCGTATTTTTGGAAATTTCAAATATTTTTGGTTAGGTTTTTCTCTAAACTTACTCCAATTTTCGCCACTCGATGTCCGTTTCTTCGGATAGTATGTGCAATGAGATGTAATGTTGCAAGTGCAGCCGCCCTCTCTTCTGTATAGAAACGCGAAACGCGCGAAGTGATAAACCCGTGCTCACTGGAAGTGAACGAAAGAATTATAGCCACAGGCATTTCAACACCCTCAAAGATTGATTCCGGGCGTCGAGGGAAAGGAATAAGCATACAAACCTCCTCGGTTGAGTAGTAAATTCTGAAAAGAATCTAATCGCTCCGCTGATAATACAGTCCCCTGGACAATCAACCCCACACGAGCATCCGTGTTTCCTAGACATAAGGACCGTTCGTAAACGTACGAATAAAGGTTTTTGGAATTGTAAGTCTGGAACAATTGCTCGGGTACGGTGTAGGGCACTCTCTTTGGGGAGTACACAATGTATGGCGGATTCCCAATAATCACGTGAAAGCCTCTGCCATTCATAATCCCGTAGAACTCGGCGAACCAATGGAATGGATAATGGCTTATTCGCCACCTTTCAAAATCCTTTGCCTTCTCCATAGCAACCCCGTACTCTTTTGCAAGATAACGGTCCAGTTCGTCTTTGAGTTTGTTCAGTTTCTCACGGAGGACTCGTTTTTGATCCGAGAATTCTCGGGCGTCCATACCATATTCAGTTTGCATCTCGTGGAACTTCTGGTAAGCCCGCTCAACGATCTCTGCCTCCTCTTCGATCCTTTGCAGAGCCTTCTCCGTTTGCCCGAAAACCAATTTGCCCTGACCGGTGATTTCTTTCTCTGCGGCTTTTCGAATTTCCTCCCGGGAAACAAATCCGACAAGTGTGTTGCCGGGTCGTATGTTGAAGTCAACGTCCGGCAGAGGTTCCAAATCCTTCGTTCTATCCACCTGAGCAACGAGTTTGAGGAATAAACGGAGTTTGCAGATTTCGACCGCTTCTTCCATGATGTCAACGCCGTAGAGGTTATTCACGATAATAGACTTCAGGATGAAGTATGGCCTATTGGGATGTCGATCAACGGCGGCGAGGGTCTTCCTGAAGTCCTCGAACTTTCGTGGCGAATGACGCTCCCCGGACCGGTCCAAGTCCTCAATGAAGGCATGCATTCGATCAAGGCAGGCATTGTATAGCGGCTCTAAGATATTCAGGGCAGCGAAAAGAAAGGCCCCCGACCCGCAGGTTGGGTCAAGGACTGTAACGGTGGAGATCGCCTCGTAAGAAGCGCGGAGCAGTTCCGGTCCCTCAGAACCAGCAATCACATCTTCGGCAAATTGGCGAATGTTGAGGTTGTAAGTGATGAAATCGTTGATCTCATGGATTTCGCCGTTCTGAAGCTTCTCCCTTATTTCAAGACACCTTTGTCGACGCGAAACATGTTCGCGCCAAGTTTCTGTTGGCAGGGCATAATCCGGATCAGCCGGGCGATTCCATCCATCCCTTTGACTGACCGACTTGATTCCTTTCTCAATTTCTTCCGGAAGCGGGATTACTCCCCCGAGGCCGTCGATCACGCCTTTGCGAACAGCAGGGTAAATATACCTGTCCGGGTCCTCCTCAAACAGTCGCCAAACGGCAGAGCTCGGTTCGAATGAAACAGTACACTCTTTCTGTGCCGCGTCAAAGAGGTAGGGAACGATCGTATTCTTGCTGATATATTCTGTGATGTCTTCCTTCGTGTAATAAGCACCCATCTCCTTTTGGTTGATGTACTTCTCAAAGATGTAGCCAAGGACATCCGGGTTGATTTCTTTGTCGTTACGGAGAGGACGAGTGTCTAATGTCCAATCCCAATCGTCAAAGAAGGCAAAGAGATTCTCGAAGGCTTCATCGGGGATGTTAAGCTTCGGGTGTTTCTCTTCAAGCTCATGAACCTCAAAAAGACCGCCATTGAGATAAGGAACGTCACCCAGCAGTTCCTTTAGATCATGGTCCAACTGCCTTTGTTGTGGTTGCTTCGAAAAACCCTCATGGAACAGGACAAGCAGGAAATATCGATAAAAGGTGAGGAATTTCCCCTTACCTTTCCGCTCCTGAACCGCCTTGAGACGGTTTTGCAGGTAATTCAGATCTCCGTCCAGAAAACTTTTTTTCTGGATGAAGTAGACAAACATCAGACGGTTCAACATCAGTGAAGCATACCACTCCTTATCGGCTTGATCAATGATGCCTTGAATAAATTCAAGAAAATTAGCATGTTCGCGTTCGAAATGGTCATAGAACCTCTTTACAACACGGTCTCGGTCAAAGGCATCGCGCAATTTATGGACGGTGCCAGTTAGGTCTATTGCCTCTTCTTCGTCCAAAGGGATCATGATCGCACTGAGTTTTTGAATCAGTGCGTCGCCGGATTGATGCTGAGGATGATAAGAGTGCTCCCGGTAGGCGGTCGGATGGGCGGGTACGCGGGCAACCCATTGCCAGATTTGGGTCGTCCTGGCTAAATCGGTAAAGATGATAAGGTGTTCATAGGCACATTTGGTGATCTGCTTCTCGATTCTACGGCGCAAGTTGTGGTCAGGGATCTTCCCTTCACCGTCCGATCTGCATTCAAAGATTTGAACGCCCCTTTTCTGGGCTACAGCCCGAAGGGTAAAGCTATTTCCATCTATCGGAACATCAAAAACAGCTGAGAATCGGTCCCATCCCAGCTCTTCGACAAAGAGCTTTTCCAATTCGAAGTTCTTCAAATAGTCCCGAACCCGGGGGACGCTAAGGGTCATATATTACTCATCTCAATCTGGCTGCTTGAAACAACCTTATTAAATCCCTCCCCACCTCCCTTTTCAAAGGGAGGAGAGTTCTTTCCCCTTTTTGATAGATGGGGATCAACGGGGATTAGAGCTAATCAAACCCAGGGAGCAGATAATGCGTGGCTCTTGGGACTCTTCTTCCTCGTGAATAATACACAATCGGCCCTCTTCCCTCAGCTCGATCACTCGTTGGGCCAGGGCGTCATCGTCGATGCCGCTCCGGAGTTGCCGGTTGAGAATATCGATTGCGACCTGGCGCAGAGGACAATTGTAGATATCCTCGATAGCACGGTGAAGTTGTGGTGTATCGAAGAGTGTCCCTTTGACCTCTTCAGCATATCGCTTAAGACGCTCATAGGTTCGGAACCGGGCCCCTGATGGTCGTCCAAGTTGCCCACCAACTCTCTTTTCTTCGGCGGCGATGAGATCGACAGCTTTCCGAACCAGTTCGTGGTGGTTCTCCTGCCTGGCGAGAGCGGGCGTGTCCGGGTCGCACTGCGCGCATTTGAGAATGGTGAACTGGGACTCGGTTACGGGGCTCCCATTCTTGTCCAACCAGGCTAAGGCATCATTACCATCGGCAGTCCGAACGTAAGCCAGCACTCCTTCAGGCTGATCCGTTTTAGGCGAATGGGGCTTCGTGGAATAAACGACATTGGGAAGGATAGGAACGATCTTCTGCAGACCCGGATCCCGATCAATTGCATTTTTCCATATCTGGTAGGCGTACGAGCCCAGGTCAACCTCCGAGTCCACATCTCCATCCAGAATTCCAGCCTTCTCGGTAAAGAGGTCCCGGACGGCTTGATCGTTTTGATCGTCTTCAAAGAATGCTTCGTCTGCTCCAACCACTTCAGCGTTTTCGTGAAGCCGCTGCCGAATTCTTGCCCGCAAGCGAATGATCCTCTCAACCCCCTCCGCCGGAAGAAACGTGTAGCAGAGGATGCGTTCAGCTTTCTGTCCGATTCGGTCGACACGCCCGGCTCGCTGGATAAGACGGATGATCGCCCAGGGCAGGTCGTAATTTACAACGATGGAACCGTCCTGGAGATTTTGCCCCTCACTCAGAACGTCAGTCGAAATCACAACATCTAACTCATTCTCCGGCAGAATCTCACTCCGTTTGTTGTTGCTATTGGGGGTGAATCGCCAGGCGATCTTTGTAGGATCATCCGTATCGCCTGTGGCCTCAGCCATGCGTTTGACTCCCATGGAAGTAAGTTGACTGTTTAGATAAATCACGGTATCGGCGAACTGGGAAAAGACTAAGACCTTTTCACCAGGATGTTTCTTTGTGATCAATTCATGGAGCTTGGCGAGCTTCTCGTCACGGTCTGGCTTCCAGGCCCCGCACTTCCGCAATATACTGAGAAGAATCTTGATATCGGCCTTCAAATCCTGTACGAGTTGAGGAAGAAACCGGTCAGCCCTTAACCAGCGGAACCGTGTCTTGAGGGGTCCAGAGTATCTTTTGTAAACCTCTGCCGCACGCCTTCTAAAATCCTCTTCGGTTCGGAGTTGATTTAAAGATCCCTCCATTCCTCCATTCTCTTCATCATCATCTGTAATAAAAAGCTCGCTGTCGGCATCGTTAAACCGGTCATCCAGTAAGCTGGCGTCCTGGGTACCGATTGGAAGAGTCTCGTCATTTTCAATCGCGTAAAGGTAGACATAGTTACGTAAGATATGTCGCTCAACAGATTGCAGGAAAGCCTGGCCGCTGCTTTCGAGACGCTTAAAGAAATTTGTGCGACAGAATCCCATTAGCCTTTTTCCGGCTCTTGAGAGGTCCGCGATTACTTTAGCCTCAGCAGCGGTTGGGGGTTCATGTGGACGTTCCTTGATATAATTTCCCAATCCATACCTCGGAAGAGTGAGTTTGTTTACACTGTCAACGATTGGATCAGAGTAAAGGAGAGCATATTGGTCGTTGGGATCTTTGTCGTTGATCTTGAATTTAACCGCCCTGGGATCGCGAGTAGGAAAGTAAGAGCGTGTGCCGTCAGAAAAGGTCAAGTATTTTCGCCCATTCTTTTGATCCGTTTCTGCATAATTATCCTGGATGAAACTCCGGGTGCGACGGACGAGATAGAGCCGCATCAGCTCACGCCAGTCATCGGCATATATACTTTTCTCAAAAGCAGCAAGTGAACGAATGGAGCACTGGTGGCGCCGAATGAATTCAGTTTCTCCGATCTCTCGCAGAAGATTCTCAGGGCGAATGCCAACATCCACGTCTTCTGGAACAAATAGACGAAGCTGGTTTGAAAGGTCTATATATGTTTTATTGTAGGGAGTTGCCGTCAATAGAACAACCTTACTTTCGTTCTCGCGAATATATTCCTGGATGGCCCGATATCGTTTCCCTTCCCGGTTCCGGAGGTTGTGGCTCTCGTCAATCAAAACGATTCGATAGCGGCGGAGCTTAGGTAACTCGGAAATAGTGCGACTTAATGACAGGACTTTCCCCCGTAGGCGGTATTGCATTCGATAATCTTCCCACATGGAGACAAGATTCTTCGGACAGATAACCAGGGTTTCTAAGTCGTAGTCATCCTCGAAGATGCGGGCGACCGCTGTGGCCATCAGCGTCTTCCCCAATCCGACGACATCGCCGATGAGAATACCCCCGCGTTTGTTGAGGTGGTGAGCCGCAATCTTGACAGCGGCCATTTGAAATTCGAAGAGCTTATTGGCAAAGTCGTTCGGTACCCGGAATTCCGTAAGCCCGGTCCGGGCTTCTTGAGAAAGGTGGTAGGCGATTTTAAGGTAAATGTAGTAGGGTGGAATTATGGTTTCCCTCGCCCAACTTTCCTCGATGATCTCAATGAGTTCTTTTGAGATATCGAGACACCACCGATCGTTCCACCGATCCTCAAACCAATGGGCCAGTTTGCTGCATGCATCCTGATCCACGACGTCGATATTCAGCTCACCTTGTTCTGAAAGGCCGGCAAAGGTGAGATTACTGCTGCCAAGGTAACCGACCGTTGGGCTTATAGGGTCGGGACGGAAGAGCAGATAGAGCTTGGCATGCAAAGGATGCCTGAGGAATAGCTTCACGATGACTTTCTTAGACCGAATCTGTTCGGCCAGGCGGCGAAGTCCGATTTCGTCCTGATTCGTTGGGGCACCCAACATGAGTTGTTGACGAAATTCTTCTGCCAATTTTTTCTTTAAGCGGGTGGCGGTTTGATTGTCTATACCTGCATCTGTTTTCAAAAGACTGAGGGCCGAATGGAGGTGCTCCTGGGGAAGCCGTTGCATCCCAACGAGCAGACGACAGCAGTGGTCAGGGTCGCCTGACCATTTTTCAATAAACTCATCAATGGATTTCCATCCCCGAAGGTTGAAGTACCCTACACAAAAGTCAGATCGGGTAGATAATGCGAGTGTCTCCCGAAGTGCTGGGAGGAGAGATTGGTCTATGTTATCGAAGATACGGGGCATCGGTTACACTCCAAAGGTGTTTGTTAAGCTTCTGACCCTATCAAGGGGAAAGAAAAAAGGTCGGGAGATGGACCTCTCACATCCTATGAAAGGGTAACGGACAGGATTCCTCCCGATCTTCAATTCTTTTGCGTGTGTTTCAATTACCCCTGGAGGTTGACCTATTTATACCAAAAATTTAATTTTATAGCAATTTCAAGATGGCTCGAGAGACAGAAGGCAGTAATCAGTCGGCAGTGGGACGTCCTGGGGGACATAGATCACAATTGTCACAATTGTTTTCCATCTCAGGAGTTCTTTCTCACTATGGCCATTGCAATAAAAAAGCGAGACGTAGGAAAAAATGCAACTTTAAGCGGAGAATGCCTTCTTGGTTCTACACCACCCTCTACCTTTAAAACCTGAACGGTGCTATGCGAGTTGTGAAGAGTTAGACCCGGGGTCTTGGGTTTTGATATAATCAAAATTGAAGACCTAACCCTTTGCGGGAGGATTGAACTCATCCAGTGAGCATCAGGAACTTTGATGCAGGGATTTTGAAACAGTTGTCCGGAAATGCTTCACACCTTCCAGAGAGGTGGACGATCTGGTAGAGCGGAATGCCGAGCCTTTTTCCGAAATATCTCCCGGAAAGACTGATTTCAGAATCTCCTTCCTTTGCTTCAAAGAGAGCCATCGGTCTGTTATCTCTAATCAGGACGAAGTCCACCTCGCGTTTTTCTTTGTCCCGTATATACATGACTTCAAACACTCCCAAACCCATTTCCGTGAACCTGGCAGCCATCCTGATCAGGCTTGCCGCCATAAGGTTTTCGAAACGCTTTCCCCGATCCGGAAGGCCGGACCAGTCAAAAAAGAAAAGTTTTGCTTCTTTCCTGATGGAACGGAGAATATCCTTGTGCCATGGACGGATGGTGAATACTAAGTAGAGCTCCTTGAGGATATTGATCCAGTTGACAAGGGTACTGTGATGATATCCCAAGCCTTCTCTTAACGAATTGATACTTAATGGAGAACCCACCTTTGAAGGAAGGATGTCAATCAGGTTTTCAAGACCTCTAATGTCCGAGATCCTTGAAAGGTCCCGAACCTCCTCCCTTGTAAGCAGCGTTTTATACTCTTTGATCCATCGCTGATGGAACCTCGCCGAAGCTTTCAAGAAAGGTTCAGGAAATCCTCCGAAGGTCAGGAGCTTTTCAAGACCTTCTTCGGCGTGTTTGTTATTAACTTTCCTCGCATGCTCCACCAGTAATTCGCCGTCAGCAAGGGGACGATCTTCTCCAAACATCCAGGAGAAATCGCTCGTGGCCTCGGGCAGCCCCAGAGGGAACATTTGAAAGGAGAAATATCTACCGATAAGGGAATCTCCTGACTTTCGATAAAGCCCCAGACGGGCGCTCCCTGTCACAAGGATTTGCACTCTTTCCCTGTTGGGGTCGTAGACCCCCTTGAGAATGTTCCTCCAGTTCTTGTGCTTGTGTATCTCATCGAACACCATGGGAACGGGTTTTCCCTTAAACTTGGCGTTTACAATATTTCGGAAATAAAGAGGATTCCGGCTGTACTCACTTCTAATTGCCGGATCATCCCAATCAAAGTAAGTATCCTCAACCCCTACGGAAGAAAGCCAGTTTTTTGCAAAAGTGGTTTTGCCAACCTGGCGAGGACCCGTGAGGAAAATCATCTTTCCGGCACTGATTTCAGGGTCAAAGATATATTTTCCGACCGACCTTTCCATACCGACTTTTTTACATAAATACGTAAAAAAGTCAAGACTTTTTTTCGGCAATATGAAAATTAGTCGAAGCTAACAAGTTTGGGCGGGGAGCGCAGAATAGATGCACTCCCGTTAGCAAGGATAACCGTTCAATCGGCACATTGAGTATTTTTACTGATTATTACAACAAATAAAACGAAAACTTACCTCATGTTCCGGAACAACCAGAGATAGAGATAATGTGACAGAAGGCAAGAAAATAAATAAGATGGGTCTTTATTGTGAGAGATCCTGAACCAAGCCTGATCTTCATCAGGCCAAGGTTCAGAAGGATGACATTTTGTTGGCTGGAAAAGCTTAAGCCTCTTCCTTCGGCCCTAAGCTATAAGCCACAATTCTTAATGATTCAACCTCTCGATCCTGACCGCACAGACCTTGAACTCTGGGATCTTTGCAATGGGATCCAAAGCCGGATTGGTCAATACATTGGCCGCACTTTCTACAAAATGGAAGGGGATGAAGATCATACCGCTCTCCATCCGGTCGCTCAGGTCTGCTTTGATCTCGATTTCTCCCCTTCTGGAGAGAACCTTAACTTTCTCCCCTTGGCTAATTCCCAATTCCTTGGCCTCTCGAGGGTTGATCTCTGCAAATCCCTCTTCTACCTCTTTGTTCAATGTGGGAGACCGACGGGTCATGGTCCCGGTGTGATAATGTACGTAAATTCTGCCCGTGGTCAACATGTAGGGATACTCTTTATCCGGCAACTCCTCCGGCGGGAGATATTCAATCGCATGAAACAGACCCAGGCCCCGGGTAAATCGATCCTTGTGTAAAAAGGGAGTGCCTGGATGCGCTCGGTTTGGACAAGGCCAGTGGAGCCCATCCTTTTCGATCCGGTCATAGTAGATGCCCCCGTAACTTGGAGTCAACTGGGTGATCTCCTCCATGATTTGAGAAGGATGATCATAACTCATTGGATAACCCATGCGGGTGGATAGGTCGCAGATAATCTTCCAATCCGGTCTCGATTCTCCGATGGGTTCTATGGCCTTTCTGACCCGTTTCACCTTTCTTTCGGTGTTCGTGAAGGTCCCATCCTTTTCGGCAAAGGAGACTCCTGGAAGAATCACCTCTGCCAGCCGAGCAGTCTCCGACATGAAGATGTCCTGGACGACCAAAAAATCGAGAGATTTGAGGGATTCCTCCACATGGTGAATATCCGCATCACTGACCATGGGATTCTCCCCCAGGATGAACATGGCCTTCACTTCTCCTGAGTGAGCCGCCATTACCATTTCCGGCAGCGTCAATCCCACTTTGGCGGAAACTTTAGCCTTCCAGGCCTTTCCAAACTTTTCTGCGATCTGTCCGTCCGTAACAACCTGATAGCCGGGATAGACATTTGGGAGACCCCCCATGTCACACGCCCCTTGAACATTGTTCTGGCCTCGAAGGGGATTTACTCCTGCGCTCTCCTTTCCAATCTGTCCGCTGAGCATCGCCAGGTTGGCCAGAGACTTGACATTATCCACTCCTGTGATGTGCTGGGTGATCCCCATGGCATAGACGATGGATGAAGATTCAGACCGGGCATAGAGGAGAGCGATCTTTTTAATATCCTCTGCCTTGACCCCTGTAATCTTTTCCACCTTGTCCGGAGTGTACCCTTCCACAACCTTTTGAAAGTTCTCAAAACCCTCTGTCCGTTCTTTGACAAAGTCGCTGTCGTACCACCCCTCTTTGAGCATGACATTCATAATTCCATTGATGAGGGCGACATCCGTTCCCAGATTTTGACGGACAAAAACATCTGCATAAGAGGCCAGCTGAATCTTCCTCGGATCTGCAACAATGATCTTCGCTCCCTTTGCCTTTGCCTCGAAGATCCTTGAACTGATGAGAGGGTGAGCCTCCGTGGTATTCGACCCGATGATGAAGATGCACTTGGCATCTTCCATCTCAGCAATGGCGTTCGTCATCGCTCCACTTCCGAAGGCGGCGGCCAGACCAGCCACCGTGGAGGAGTGTCAGAGACGGGCGCAGTGGTCGATGTTGTTCGTCCCAACCACTGCCCGAGCCAGCTTCTGAAGAAGGTAATTCTCCTCGTTGGTGCACTTGGCGGAGGCGAGAAAGGCAATACCATCCGGTCCGTTCTTCTCTTTAATCTCCTTGAGGCGAGAGGCGACATGATCGAGAGCTTCCTCCCAGGTCGCTTCTCTGAATTGCCCTTCTTTCTTGATGAGGGGTTTGGTCAGCCGATCACTGTTATTGACAAATTCGTGGAGGTTCCAGCCCTTGATGCAGAGTCCTCCCTGACTGATCGGATCGGTTTTACAGGGCATGGTTCCCACCAACTCCCCGTCCAAAACCTCCAAATAAAGACCACAACCACATCCACAATAGCCGCAGGTCGTTAGAACCGTCTTGTACTCCATCTTCGCCTCTTCCTATTTGTTGACATCCGATAATTCTAAAGTGACCTCCCCCAAAATGTTCAAGGGAGATTTCCCCTCTGCTGACTCTCCGGTCCTATAGCCGAAGACATCCATGACGATTTCCCCCACCTTTTTATAGAGTGTCCTCACAGGGATATTCGAAGGACAGGCCTCTTCACAAAGGCCGCAGTCGATGCAGCGGCCTACCATATGGACCGCCCGGCTCAGGTGAAAGGTGGGATTCTCAGGAGGAATTTTCCCGGTTAATATGAAATTCCGATCCTCGAGGCTGCAGACCTCGCAGAAACACATGGGACAGACATCTCTGCATCCATAACATTTGATACACTTATTAAACTGATTCTGCCAGTAACTCAACCTCTCGTCCTGCTTCATCCCTTCAATCTTTTGCAACCGCTTGCTCTTGGATATTCCTTCGGTCTTCTCCCCCACCAGCCATTGGGACGGGTATGGTTTGTAGCACTCACAGGCTTCGGCCAACTCATGGGGACATGCAACCCCGATAGGGACGACCCGATCCTGGCGGAGTTGGTTCCATTTAAAGAGCTCTGTCAGACCCCTCTCATCACACCCTCTCACCATGACTCCAAAATTGAGCTCGGGGTATTGGTTGGCCACCTTGAGGAGGACTTTATTCAATGGATACCGCACATCCCCTACTAACAACGACTCCAGATCCTCCGGGTGATCCTTTGTGAACAGATAGGGTTCGGGATGGCCATGCTCCAGTTTCAGCCCAATGAACCCAGCGATCTCTCCTGATTGAAGTAACTCTTTAACTCTTTCCACCATTGCCTTCATCTTTCCATCCTTCTTCTTTTAAACCAATTCCAAATGTCAAAATCCAAATGCCAAATCAATATCAAATTGATTCAATGACTAAACGTTTCCCCTTTTGAGAAATTTGCGATTTGGACTTTGGATTTCATTTGAAATTTAAACTTTGACATTTGACATTAAATCCTTGTCATGCATAAGATGTCTTGAGCTGTGAAGGTCCCAACTCTTTAATCTTTTGAGTAAAGCTCCGGATGACCTCAGCAAATCTCACGCCCTCTGCAGAGGAGATCCAATCGAGGAACAATCTCTCTTCCTGAAACCCGGTAAATCTCAAAAGTTCCTTCAATACGGCCACGCGCTTAATGGTCATGTAGTTCCCTTTCATGTAATGGCAGTCTCCGATGTGACAGCCAGCCACCAGCACTCCGTCCGCCCCCTTCTGAAAGGCCTTCAGGATATGGTGAGGGGAAATCGTTGCGGTACACATGACGCGGACCGTCCTCGTATTGGCGGGATACTGCAATCTGCTGACCCCGGCCAGATCAGCACCTCCATAACTGCACCAATTGCACAAAAAAGCAATAATCTTGGGCTCGAATCCTGCCGCGCTTTGGATTTCCTTTGCCATACGATTCTCCCCTTATCCGTGAAAATTATAGTGATCTCTCGATTTCACAGATTTCAAATATCGATTACACGGATTTTCTTTATTTTTAATGCCTCTATTATCTCTGTAATCGTTCTATAATCGGTGTAATCAGAGATTTCGAACTTCTTTAGAAATCTCATAACGACTCAAAGGCCTTCTCAATCTGGGCGTAGATCTGATCAAATCTGAAACCTCTCAAAGCGATGCTTCCCGAAGAACAGGTGGCCGCACATCCTCCACATCCTTTGCAGAGCACCTCGTTGACTTCGCACCTCTTTTCCTGATCAACAAAGGAGATGGCGGTATAAGGACAGACATCGATACACCCCTGGCATCCGACGCAGAGGTCTTTATCAATAAAAGCGATCGCTCCCTCGGTCTCCAGTTTCTCCTTGGATAAGATCGTACTTGCCCTTGAGGCTGCTGCATTGGCCTGGGAGACGCTCTCCTCAATCGTCTTCGGGTTATGGCACAGGCCGCACAGGAAGACCCCGTCTGTTGCAAAATCGACAGGCCTCAGTTTCATATGGGCTTCCAGGAAGAACCCGTCCTGATTGACGGGGACCTTGTAGAACTGAGAAAGGACCTTATTATCCTCGGGAGGAAGAATCGCCGTAGCGAGTTGCAATAGATCCGTATCGATAGCGAATTTCTCACCGAGGAGAGCATCGGTGATCTCAACCTGCAAGAGATCCTTTCCATTTTCCTGCACCTTTGTCACCACGGGTTGGTCTTCCGGATCGAACCGAAGGAAGACGATCCCTTTGTCTCTGGCCTCATTGAAGAAATCTTCCATGAGCCCGTAAGTCCTCATGTCCCGGTAGAGAACATAGATATTTATTTCGGGATTCAGTTCCTTCAGTTTCAATGCATTCTTTACAGATTTCCCGCAGCAAACCCGGCTGCACCATGGGTGTTCCTCGTTTCTGGAACCGACACACTGAATCATCACGACATTACTGCATTTCGCATATTTTTCAGGATGAAGGGCCAACCCCTCCTCCAGCTCAAGGCCCGTCAATACCCGCTCATCTTTCCCATAACAATATTCCTCCGGCTTGTACTCACGGCCCCCAATAGCGAGAATGGTGATACCGTGCCGGACCTCTTCTTCGGTCCCGTTTCCCACATTCAAACGGGTGACGAAGTTTCCAACATATCCAGAAGAATCGGCGACCCGACTTCCCAGATAGGTCCGGATCTTTGGGTGATCCATCACCCTGGCAATTTGTTGATTCAAAAAGCCCTGTACATCTCCACCATTTAGGGTCCGGTAAATCCGGTTTGCATGACCTCCGAGACGGTCAGATTTTTCAACCAGGCTGACCTCAAACCCCTGATCGGCCAGGTTCAGAGCACTCGCCATCCCTGCAATCCCTCCTCCGATCACGAGGGCGCTCCGAGTGAGATCAACCGACATCCGTTTTAACGGTTCGATCAATCGCGCCTTGGCCACAGCCATCCGGACAAGGTCCTTTGCCTTCTCCGTGGCTCCCTTGGGGTCTTGGGCATGGACCCATGAACACTGGTCGCGGATATTGGCCATCTCAAAAAGGTATTGATTGAGGCCGCCCTCTTTCAGGGTCTCCCTGAAGAGAGGCTCGTGGGTCCTGGGACTGCAGGAGGCGACGACCACACGGTTGAGACGATGCTCCAAAATTTTCTGTTTGATGATCTCCTGAGTATCCTGGCTGCAGGTATACAGATTGTTATCCGTAAAGACGACATTAGGAAGTGCCTTTGCATACTCGGTGACTTCCGGAACGTTCACGACACCCGCGATGTTGATGCCGCACTTGCAGACAAAAACCCCGACCCTCGGCTCTTCTCCGGCTACGTCCTTCTCTGCAGGATATTCCTTCTTCCGCGTAAGGGTATGCCGGGCCGGAGCGAGCAGACTTGAAACCCGGGCTGCAGCGCCACTGGCCTGCATCACCGTCTCTGGGATATCCTTGGGACCGTTGAAAGCACCGCACGAGAAGACTCCATCCCTCGTCGTATCCACGGCCATGAATTCTCTGGATTTGCAGAATCCGTACGGGTCGAGATCGATTCCCAACTTACCGGCAAGTTCCTTGCCTTCTTTTGGGGGATGAAGACCCGCAGAAAGAACAACAAGGTCGAAGGACTCTCGCTGGGTCTTACCGTCCTCCGTGGTAAATCGCACAGAGAGCTCCCCAGTTCCATCGAGTGTTTCGATACTGTACACCTTGGACCGAACAAACCTCACACCATGGACTTTCTTCGCCTGTTCATAGTATCGATCGAAGTCCTTGCCGTAAGTCCGCATGTCCATGAAGAAGATGGTCGACTCGAGAGGCTGCTCACTGTGTTCCCTGGCGATTTCAGCTTCCTTGATGGCAAACATACAGCAGACAGAGCTGCAGAACCCGCACCCGTTCGCAGGATCCCTCGATCCCACGCACTGAATCCAGGCAACTTTCTTCGGCGCCTTCCCGTCAGAGGGCCTCTTGAGATGCCCCTCAAAAGGACCTGAGGCGCTCAATATGCGCTCGAACTCCGTTGAGGTCACCACATTGGGCAATCTTCCGTAACCCAATTCGTAGAGAGGAGTCGGATCATATTCTTCAAAGCCAGGACTGGCGATGATGGCCCCAACTTCGAACTCCGTGATGGTATCACTCCGTTTGTGATCAATAGCATTGGCCTTACAGGCGGCCACACACATCAAACACTCACAACAGATGCCGCAATCAAGACAGCGGCTGGCCTCTTCCCGTGCCTGCTCCTCTGAAAATCCGAGCTCCACCTCCTCAAAGCCAGCTTTCCTCCTCGCCACGGGAATATGCTGCATTCGCTGCCGGGGCCTTGTCTCCTGACCCAAAGGAATCTCACTGAGATCCCATCGTTTCGCCTTCTGTGGGAGCTGCCTGCCCTCCCTTAAATCCTTACCTTGCAAGTATCGATCAATCGATTCAGCAGCCCGCTTGCCAGCCTCCACCGCACCAATGGCGATCCATGGACCTGTCTGCACATCACCGCCGGCAAAAACCCCTGGCCGACTTGCAGCCAGCGTGAGAGGATCGACCTCCACATTGCCGGCCTTGGTCACCTTCACTCCGTTTGTCTCCAGGAAACCCACCTCAGGCACCTGGCCGATCGCCACGATGACCATCTCTGCCGGTACATAAAACTCCGATCCCTCAATGGGGATGGGTCTGCTTCGACCGCTCGCATCAGGAGGGCCCAACCGCATTCGGATACTTCTCAACCCTCTGACTTTTCCTTCCTCCCCTACCAACACTTCGACGGGTGCTGCCAAATAAGCGATCTTCACTCCTTCCGAAAGGGCGGCCTCTATCTCCTCATCCGCAGCAGGCATCTCCGGTCGGGACCTTCGGTAAAGAATGGTCACCTCCTCTGCCCCAAGTCTCAACGCTGATCGGGCTCCGTCAATGGCCACATTTCCACCGCCGATGACCACAACCTTCTGGCCGACCTCTACCTTTCTTCCCAGATTAAAGTCCCGCAAAAACTTTACACCGGAGACCACTCCCTTAGCGCCCTCGCCTCTGACGTTCAAGGGCATGCTTCCATGAGCCCCCATGGCGAGGAAGATCGCTCCATAGCCCTGCTGGAAAAGCGTATCGAGGGTCAGGTCAGGGCCAATGGGCGTATTCACTCTGATCTCCACGCCGAGATCTGTCACACCCTTGACCTCTTCGGCCAATACGTCGGGAGGCAGACGATAATCGGGGATCCCCACAGAGAGCATTCCGCCAACAACCGGCAGTGCCTCAAAGACTGTTACACCGTAACCCCGAAGGGCCAGATAATAGGAGCAGGATAACCCGGCAGGACCGCCACCGACGATCGCCACACGCTCTGGTCTCCGCTCGGCCACGGTGGGCTTTGTTTCACCGCCGTTCCCTCTTACCTTATCCGCAATGAAGCGTTTGAGACCGCAGATGGCAACGGGTTCATCAACCACACCTCGGTTGCATACCTCTTCACAGGGATGAGGACAAATCCGTCCCAGTACTCCAGGAAATGGGAGTTCCCTTTTCACAACTTCGAGGGCGTCCTGATACCGTCCCTGTGATATCAGGGCAACATAGGCCTGACCGTTTACGCCAGCAGGACAGGCCAGCACACAGGGTGGCCTCTCTGCTTTTTCAATGGCATAGACATTGGGGATGGACTGGGCATAGGGGATATAGGTGGCTTTTCTTTTAGCCAGACCCATCTGGTATTCACTGGGTAATTCAACAGGACAGACCCGGGGACACTCTCCGCAACCCGTGCACTTGAGAGGATCAATATACCTCGAGCGCTCCTTGACCCGAACCCGGAATCGACCCGGTTCACCCTCTACATTCAGGATTTCCGCATACGATAAGATCTTTACATTGAGATGGCGGCCAAGCTCCACGAGCTTGGGAGAGAGAATTCACATGGCGCAATCGTGAGTGGGGAAGGTCTTGTCCAGCTGAGCCATGACCCCCCCGATGCCAGGGGCCTTCTCTACAACGTAGACAAAATAACCTGATTCGGCCAAGTCGAGAGAGGCTTGAATCCCGGCAATGCCTCCTCCTACTACCATGACGGCTCCAACCTTGTCGTTCTTTGTCGGTAATGTGACCCGATCCATAGGTTCTCCTTCAGCCTAACAACCTAATAAATGTGTACTGAGAATGGAATTCTGAACGGGGGGAATATTTTCTTTTTCCCCGAGTTCCTCAATCCGAGCGATCTCCTCAACGATTCCAGGGATCGCTCCTTCCACCGATGGAGAACAAGTCTCAGAGAAGGTTTGATTGTCCTCGATCTCGATGGCGTAAATTCGAATCTCCTTGGGAATGTGCATTTCCAATTGCCTGCCTAACTCCAGAGCCGTGGCCAGGTTGATGTCATGGGGACAGTTCAAATGGAGGGCTGACCGGAAGTCGTCAACACCCAATTGATAAAGTTGCCCTGGCCTTCCCTCTTTGGTCTTGATACTATCGATGATGATCAATCGATCGTAGGAACTGACGACGTCCAGTATATCGATGTTGGCAAAAGTCGCCTCCTCGATGTGGACATCCTCCTTGGTCATCCTTTTCCCAAGTTCCCTGACAACCCTCA
>Ga0315280_10005971_pt1 | contig 17042 bp, 16 predicted proteins | sample YL17G06_40_MG_FD_203697 | JGI IMG/M metagenome (GOLD analysis project Ga0315280, IMG submission 203697) | Sediment microbial communities from Yellowstone Lake, YNP, Wyoming, USA - YL17G06_40 | ecosystem: Environmental > Aquatic > Freshwater > Lake > Sediment | place: USA: Wyoming | collected...
AGATCATCGAGAAGTTCTGGCTTGAGGGGACAAACAGGGAAGCCGACAGCTGGATAGCGCATCATGATATCAATTGGGTGATGTTGGCAACCAGCTTGGGTCCGGATGAGTTTTTAGAGCTTTAAGCGGACCGTTCTTTGTCAGACTCCCTTTGGTCATATCGGCCCCCCCATGTCCCGGATAAAAGGAGATGAGTTGTCGAATGGGCACGCAGATTCAAATGGTAGCCCACGAGGAGGTAGACGAGAGCTTCTTGACCCAGGTCAGAACGTGGGTGAACGAGGTTCTGGAAATAGAGGAAGTGCCTTCTTCTCCTCCTCCTTATCTGTCCGTATCGATCTGGAAAACGATGGAGAAATATCAGGACTTCTATCAGAGAGAAAAGAAAGAACTCGGTGTTGTCACAGGAGAAGAAACAGACTTTTTGGCCACCCATGATGCATGGAGGGGTTATCCAAGGATCCATATTTGTCAAGAAAGATTGATGGGAATCGATGGGACAATCGTCCAGGGTATAATATACCATGAGACCGGACATGCACTTCATCATGGTGCTCCAGAGTTCTACACCTTCCGTTTCTCAAATAGACTTCAAGAGGCTGGACGTTTCTATGGCCTGGATCTCCCTCTTCTCCAACAATGTGTCTACCTCCTCTCAGTGGCCATCAAAGATCAAGATGTTACACTCTGGCTTGCCAAGAATGGACTGGGTTCCAGTCAATTGGCCCTTCTTGGTTACCTCCTTTCTGATACCGAAGAAGAGCGCCAGGTCTGGGAAAGAATACGGGAATCCCATGTCCTGAGGAAGATAGCCTTTGCGGCTTTCCTTAAGACCCTTCTCCCTATAGAGGCCATGATCTCGGCTGGATTCGAAGGAGGCCAGACCTTCAAGGATCAATGGGATGAAGTCTACGGGTGGCTTTCAGACGGGGAACGGAAGGGGCTCTCTTCATTGGCCCAGTCCATTATGAACCTTGAAGTAGAGACTTTTCAAGAGCGATTAGAGCAAGCAACCTTTCAATTGATCACTAAAACCTGCCTTTGAAAACTAAAAAATTGAAGATAGGGAAGGATGGTGGAAGGAAAACTCGAAATAAATTGCCGGGCCACCTTTTTTCTTGATGAAACCTTGAGTGAGTGTATTATTCTCCAGGTACGTGGGTGATACGGATTCGGCCAGGCTGGACAGTAATGAAGCCTCCTATCAACCTTTCCCCTTGTAGCTTCACCAGCTTGACAACGTCTTTTGCAATTTGTTTTCGGACGGAAGTTGGAAACCGAAGCAAAATGACTCCCAGCGTTTTTTGACCATGGGAATAGACTAACCGACCAAAATCCTTATCTTCTGTTAACAGAATTCTTTTTTCACGAACCGCAAGTCTTATAACTTCAGAATCTTCTGCCCTTGGAGTAACCTCGGAAACTGCGATGACGTCATGACCACTTGCTCGAAGAGCATGAATTACAGCAAAGTCGCAGCTTTCGTCAGCAAGAAAGCGCATGGCTTACTTCCTGGCCACTCTTTTGGTTGAGCTTAGGATGATTGTCTCTTCATGGGCCAGTGTATCTGCAGCATATCGAATGGCAGCTTGGATATCCTCCCGGGTAAGTTTCGGATAGGCTTCCATTAGGTCTTCCTCGTCTGCCCCTTCGCTAAGTTTCCGAAGGATAAGTTCTACTGTTAGGCGCGTCCCACGAATCACCGGTTTTCCCATCATTACCTTTGGATTGATCTCAATTCGATCAGTAATAGTCATAATAAACCTCCACTTTCTCTCAAAATAATGACGAGAAGGACCCTCTTATAGAAGTATGATACAAAAGAGAGAGGGAATTGGCAAGCTTTAAGAAGTCGGCAGCGCACTTGCCGGCCAGTCAGAGGGGTAGAAATTCTTGACTTCAAAATGAAGTCAGAAGTGACTCCCTTGATTCGAGGTTCGTAACTCAATAACCCAATAGACCCGATAACTCAATGACTGAATAATTGGGTCAACTTTTTTATGGATGACACTTCTTTGTGTTTAATCGAATTTTGAAGGTTTGACCCCAAAGATCTTTTATTTTTTCCATAAGGGACGAGGAGGGTTTCCCCAGTTGACAGTGCACCTTTCTATCCGTGTCGCCGCTGATACCCCGCCACCGCCCCCTTACCTCTCTGCCAGTGTCAGTAAGGGGGTTCTGCCTTCACCCCATTTGAAAAGGCTCGGCCAGTAGGGCTTGTCTTTTACGAGGCTGCTTCTACGTTCACGTTAGTTACGACCCGGATAGTTGCTCACCCCGCTATACGGGGCTTTGTCGATGGGCTTCAGAAGGAAGCGTTTCGCCTTCCCCCTGCCATCCAAGCTACATGGCTCTGGCTCCTACCATGACGGGACTTCCACCCGTAAGAATGCTCTGCCCTTCGCTGGGCACGCCAATCTCTATGTCTCACCCCGAATTTGAAGGCTTGCTCCTTCAGCGTTTCCTGCATCTCAGAAGGTCCAGTGTTCTCGCCGCATCAGCCCCAGCAGGTTTATGCATGGGATGCCGAGATCACGGCATACGTCGGGTATGTAGTGAGTCCTCTTGGCGCTTTTCTTTTCAGCAGCAGAGGTTTCCTGCGACACAACTACGCCACCTTTCACCTTGGCAAGCGCTACAACGTACGCATCGGCTGACTGATGAAGGCTTTTGGGATCCATCAGGTCGGGATATTTGGATTCAATGGTTGCTGCTTCGACCTGCACCAGGGGATCAATCGTCACGAAAAGAGCCGGATGTTTTTTCGTCCACGCCCGCAATTCGGGGGTCCCCACAGCGTCGATTTCCTCCTTCACAAGCTCAACGGCAGAGCATTGGCCGGCAACGATCAAATCCTCAATTTTTATGACCAGTGAGATAAAAATATCAGGCGGATAATACCGTGCCTGCCAATCCATAAGGACACTGGTATCAAAAGAGTACATGATCGTTTCCCGTTATTCTCCGTCGTCGAAGCTGTCCACAGGTCGCATGGGCTCCATGCGGAGTTCATTCCGTAGCTTGTCGAAGTGATCGAACCGCAAATCAAGGTAGCGGCTCGCCTGCACTGCCGTGATTCGATTCATATCCAACGCTTCCAGTACCAACTGAACAAAGGGCCGGCCGCTTCTGCCGAGCGTCTTACCGACGGGCAACGCAAAGCCCTTCCGTTTCGGGAGTGTACTGAGGTATCGGTTCCATTCACCTTTCCACCGGCTGTAGCCTCCCCACGACAGCTCACCGGCAGTCCGCAACCGTGTTGCCATCGCAAGCGGCGTTATGTTGAACTTGCTGGCAAGCGATCGCATCAAGGTAATATCCCACGCGTCAGGCGAAACGTCCATCTTCTGCAAAATGGAGGAAATCATCTCTGAAGGAATTAATGCCGCGCTGGCAGCCTCCTCGGCGAATCTTTCGACTTCCAGCCAGCCAGCATCATCGCGGGTCTCACTGAGAGCAACCCGTTCCTCATTGCCAACCGCAAGTGAAAGGTGAGTAAGCTCATGCAACAAAGTAAAACTCCGTGCGCCGGGGGACGACTCTTTGCTGTTAATGCCTATTGCAGGCAATGGGAACTTAAACAGCGTAACTCCCCGTGCCTGGGCGAGGCTCACTTTAGGAAACTGAAACACCAGCACCCCTGCCATTTCGATGGCCTCGCGCCAGCGCCGCCATGCCTGCCAATCGGATGTCCATGCGAGCTGCTCATCAGCGGTAATGCCAAGAGCCTCGCGTAGCCGTGCCCCAACGGCTGACGTGCTTTCGGAAAGATGAGTGCTTAAGCGGAAGTCTTCCACTCGTGCGCCCAGTTCTTCGTTCAACTCAAGTGCCACTTCCCGTCGCTGCGACATGACCCGCAGGGCAAGCCGGAATTCCGGCGATTCAACGCCGGGCCGCACACCCGGCAGCCGACGGTACTCTGCTGCAAGGGGGGGCAAAGCCGGAGGTTGAGGGAGGAAGAAAACACCGAACGGGCGACGATAGACCTTAGCAAGATTCTGTGCTTGCCGCACCGTGGGCTTTAATTCACCACGCTCCCAGGCAAGCAGGCGCTCCGGCTTTACATTCAGCCGCTTGGCCACCGGCTCGGGCAGATACCCGCTCTCTTGCCGTGCCCAGGTGAGCACAGTTGGATTGACGAGTGCTGGTGTACAGGTTCTCATATTTATACTATACCCAATTTTCAGTGCTCTCAGCAAACGAAGAAAGCGACCCAAGGAATCTGAATCTGGTGAATCTGGATACGTTGCTCAATTCTTTCACTTATTTTTCCTTCCAGAAATCTCATCCGCCCTCACCTTTCACATATCAACACAACGCATAGCGCATAGCGTATCTTTCATCGTAAGGCGTGAGGCGCGAGTCGCAAGGGGCGAAAACAAAAAGCCCATTCTTTTCGAGAATAGGCTTAAGTTCTAACCCGGAATTTTATCAAAATTCGTTCCCCCACTGGAATTTGCCCCACTATATCAGAAAAGCAACGGGATTACAATTTATCAACACATTTGATCGATTCACTCCACTTTGATCTTCCCATCCTCTTGAACTCTTAAGGTTTGCCATTCGTAATTTTCGCGTCCGACAACTTTTTCAATGCTCTTCTGAAGGGCTCGATGATCCCTTCCTTTTTCCTCCCTATCGAGAAGGATTATATTCTTAATTGGCTCCGGGGCTTTCATTCCGTTGAATACAATGTAGTCGATGGGATGAAAGATTACCTTTGCATCATCCGGGTTGAGTTTCCGGGGCGTAAAAATAGGATCAATCTTCCTAATCGCCTTTTGAGCAAGCTGGCGACCTTTCTCGCGAGCTTTTTCACGAAGCCCTTCTTCCTTTTCATCGAGGTTCTGGGTAAGTTGATCCAGCTTTTCCCTTTGGAGATCGAGGCCATCCATCCAGTCGGATACGGGCTTCTTTTTCACAAAAACCTTGCAATCGCTAAGGCGAAAAAAGTCACTACAGTTTGGACAGACGCCAAAAAGCTGCCTCTGAAGAGCGAAGAATTTAAGCATGTCGGATTTCATTTGTCTGCCTCCGTTGGGTAGGTGTCCCAAATGACTTTCTTGGCTTCAACAAGGTCACGTATCTCTTTCTGTTTTTTTGTCAGAACAGCCTTACCCGTTTTGATATCAGCGAACAAGATCTTGCTTACTGAACCTCTCTTACTCAAACCCTCAAAGATCACATAGTCAATTGGGTCGAACAGAGACCTGCAATCGTTTCGATCAAACCGGAACTCCTTCATCGAAGGCGCGATACGTTCCAGGATGAAACCGATGTTTACCGCGGTTGTTTTTGCCTCCGAAATGCGGGGAATTGATTTACGTCTTTCCCGGAGCTCTTTTTCGCCTTCCTTGATCTCACCCATCCGTTGTTTGTAGAGTTCCTCAGCCTGGGGAGAAAAATCATCCAGATAGAATAGCCCTGCATCCTTGAGCAGAATGGCCTCCCCGCAACAAGGACATTCCGCATAGAAACGATTCTCCTCCAAAGTACGGATAATCTCTTTTGCATCCTTTGCAAGATTCATCAATTCCCTCCTTTCCTTTTATTGGCTAATCAGATGGTTAATACCCTTTAGCTTGAATCAGATATCCCCCTCGATCAGGCATCTTTGGAATCCGTTGATTTCAAGCCACCGATACGCATGATATTTACTCAGCATGCTTGCTACAAATTCCTCGGCCAGAACAAAGTCGTCAAGAAAGTAGACCGGGATATTCCATCTCTCCTGGGCTGCTAAGAAGCTTCCCAAGACGGCATTGGGGTGGGCCTGAGAATCCTCATAGGGGGTCTTTATGGAACTCAGAGACCCCTCAATCACCAGGCATTTTTTCGTGAAGGGTGAAAGCCTCTCACACTTTTTGATGAAATCGTTCCTCTCCTGTATAATCGATTTGACCAGATCAGGGACGGTCTTCCTCTCTACGATTACTTCCTCCTCCATCCCAAGAAGTGTGTAATCCCCAACGGATAACCTCTTTCGGACTGTTCCTGAAAACCAGTTGGCAAATCTTTCAAACGTATAGCCCATATGTTCGGCAGAATCGATGACGACGGTGGGCTTGGGGACGCGGATAGCTCCACCCCTTTGTCGCACCCTGAGAGGAGAATTAGGGGGCGGAACTGGAAATTTAACCTTTTCCATTTCCTGCAAAGGATTGAAGGTCTCAAACATCCCTTTCTTGCATCTTGGGCATTTGACCGCTCCAGAAGGAAGGACCAGATAGACGGGGCCCTTGCATTTATGGCAGACCATCTTTGTCTTTCTTGGAAGACTGGCTAGCCAGATCTCATTGAGACTGCTGAGAGGTTTTTCATACTCAACGATATCATATTCCTTCCTCTTGTCACATACAGGGCAATAGATGAGTGCTATGAGACCGTGAATAGGCCCTGAAGATGCATCAATGAAATTTTCGTATTGGACTTTTTCCGTTTTCTGTTTGTAGTACGGCCAGGGACCGCTGGTTTCGATGAAGTAGTTGCAATAATTGCATGAATAAGAATAGGTCTGCATGGTCCCCCTCACCTCAATCCTCTCCCACCCGGGGAGAGGAAGTGTTTTCTACGTTAATCTATTTTCTAAAATTTTTGAGCTTCTTCCGTATCAATCCCATGAGCAGGAGGAGGCCGAGAAGAGGTGGTTTCTCACCGCCATCGGGGTCATCCATATCATCTTCAACATCCTTTAGGAATTCCTTAAGCTCTTCGTCCTTAGGAAATTTTTTTGCACCCTTTTTTAAAATCTCTACGCACTCATTTCGCCAACCCATCTCATAAAAGGTTGCCCCAACATTGTGATACAGTACCGGATCTTCGTCAGGCAATCTCTTTAAGCCTTCCAAGGCAATTTCCATGGCCTCCGTCTTCATTCCAAGTTCCATATACGATGAACAGAGCCCTGAGTAAACACAGATCCCTTCGTAGATTGTCGGAGATCGCTTCCAAACCTCCATGGCTTTTTGATAATATTGAAGGGCCTCTTGGGGATATCCCATCTCCAAGGCCAAGGCTCCCCTCTCTGCAAGATGCTTCGGATCATCGGGGTATCTTTCAATCAGTTCATCGATGATCGGCAGAGCATCCCCATAGCACCCCAGTTTGATCAGGACCAAAGCCTTGTTGTAAAGCCCTGCAGAATTATCTTCCGGAGCAAAGGGGAGCGCGATCTCCATGCATTTCAAGGTTTCAAAATCATCGCCCATGCTATCGTGTAGAGCTCCCTTTGCTACCCAGAGCGCGTACGATTTCGGGAACTTCCTCAGCCCAACCTCCAAAAGCTCCCGCGCCTCATCGTAATATCCCATCTCTGTCAACGCCCTGGCCATGCCATTGCACTTCACCTCCCCATAGCCCCTCCATGAAAGCGATTCGAATAACGCAAAGCCTTCCTCATGCTCTCCACAGTCAAGAAGTGTCCATGCTAAATCCATCTTGAGATCATCGAAATGTTCTTTGAGCCTTCTCCTTTGCCTATTGCTTCTGGCCTGTTGCAATTGCTTGCGGGCACAGAGATACTTTCCCTTCAGGGCCTTTAACACATCGTGATTATTAACAGATATTGACTCTTCCTTATTCATGATTTCCCCCTTAATAACGCTATTATGGTTTTTTGAATTTTTAATTCTGTGCTTAACTTTCTACAAGGCAATTTTAACAGATGATGTCCCCCAGGGAGTGTCCAATGTCTTTATTAATAATTTCGGATGGTTACGAACAAAATGGAATGATAATAAGAGGCAGGATTTTAATATATCTTTAAAATATTTTTTGCTTCGGCTTTGATCAAACCTCTGAGAATTTTGGGTTTGATCACTTCTACATCATCGCCGTGTTTCAATATCTCTCTTTTTATTTCCGAGAAATCAGATACAGGAAAGCTCAATTCAATAGAACCGTCCTTGAGGTACTTGACTTTCTGGTCTTTGTGCCATATCTGGTCTTTGATCCACTTCGACTTTTCCGGCGTAAACCGCAGGGTAACTTCTTTCGTGGTTTTCCCTTTATAGAGACCGAATGTCGAAAGAAAATATTTCTTAAAATCAAACTCAGCGGGTATTTTAAAGGATTCGACCAAAACTTCTGGTTCCGAGATCCTGCTCAACGCAAAATCTCTGATCTCCTTTCTCAAATGGCAGTAACCGATGAGATGCCACGTTCCCATGTAGTTAAATAGGTGATAAGGTTCAACAGTTCTTGTGCTTCTCTCTTCCGTCGCGGGTGAATAGTAGGAAAAGCCTAAACACCGCTTCTTCAGACAGCCCTCCAAAACGGCTTTGAACACCGCTTCAGGTGCTGGTGAATACTCGGTAGGTAACTGCCAAAACCATACATCGAAAGCGTCTTTGGGCTACTTTCAAATCTTCGAGAGATGCAATCGCTGGCATACTCAAGAATCCCACGTTGAAGGATCGGCTTTCGGCCTTGAGGCAACTGCCTAAAACCCACCTTCCCGAAAAATTTCTCCTTGAAGTAAACCAAAAAGCCCATTCCTTTTCCGAGAATGGGTCAAAAAACTCAATGAGGCATTTTTTGTTTTTTATAACGCCCATTTCTCTTAGATGCTTCTAATACCGTCAGCCCCACAATCTCATCGCCTCGATATCTAACCAAGATCCCATCCCCCAGCATCTCCGAATCTGTTGCTTTCTGTGGTCTTTTAAAGCTTATGTAGAGAACATCGGCCTCCTTATCGTAGTCGATCCACATTCTTCTCACGGGGAATTTTAAAAGATGAGGGGTTGCCTTAAAAACTTCTCTCATCACATCTTCCTTCATTATTTCTTTTGCCATAGGACCACCTCTTTTTCTAAACTTAACTTACTTTTAAAATAAGCGGTGATAACAAATCCATCCCTTTTGCCTATTTCTTTATATACCACTGCCAAGAACTTGTTTCTAGATATCCTTCTCAACGCGATTAATCCCTTCTTATAACCTTCGATGATGGTATCAGGATCTTCGATTGTTTGAAGCACATTATCATAATGGCCTGCTAAATCATCATGGTTTTCAATAATATGAAACCATCTTTCTTCTGTCAATCTGATAGGGACACTGTATTTAGATACAACAATATCCATCCTCTTTCTCCAGCTTTTTAAAATTCACTCACTCTCACCTTTTAATTGTTCCGGAGTCCTTTCCTCAAGCCATAATTTGCAGACATTCTTCCAACCTATCCTGCGCCATTTCAGAAACCTCAGGCGTCAAGCGTGAGGCGCCTGCCTACGCCAAGGCTTCGAGCAGGCAGGCAAGTCGTCAGGGGTAACTATTAAAAACTTAGATCGACCATCTCTTTGAGCTGATTTTAAATCTTCAAGAGATGCAATTGCTGGCATGGTTTACCTCAACATCCCGCATAGCGCATGCCTACGCCAAGGCTTTGGCGGGTAAACATGGCGCATAGAGCGTAGCGTAACTAAATATAGAGCCTTATTTGCCGATTTGTATTATTTTTTAGACCTAATTGGATGGGAAGTCAATATCTAATTCTGGAGTTCGGAATGCGGATCGCGGAGCATTTGATTGCGGAGTGAGGAGTAAACCCCGTTAGAAATTCCAGCGGGGCATTAAACCCCGCCCTCCGGGGCGGAACCCAGAATTATTCTAAAATCTAACCCCGTTGCAGCCGCCGGCCCAGCCTCCGGCTCAGAAGAGCCTCTGGCTCGGAGAGAGGTCCTCCCTCCGGGGCATGAGCCCTTCCGGGGCGGAGCCTGGCCCGGAGGGAGCAGCGGGGCATTATTTCTAACGGGGTAAATAAAAGAAGATAAAACAAAAATGCTGACGGCTAAGTGCTGACCGTTGATTGTTAAATAATATTAGGCGGCCTTTTGGATTTCTTTGGCTTCATACTCTGGGAACATGATCATCGCAGGATGCACACCAGATGCTTTTGCTATCTGCACTACACGTTTTTTGCCGATTTCTACCCTTTCGTTCTCCAACAAACTAATATTGGTTGCGCTAATACCAGACCACTTTGCAAGCTCAGCTTGAGTCCATCCTTTTAATTCCCGAAGCATTCGAATGACCTCACCTGTCGTAAGTTTAGCATGACTCCTTGCCGTCACAAATTCAGCCTGTCTACGGTTTCTCATAAATCCCCCTTAATAATTGTATGGTGTTATTTCTAACACAAAGACCGTAACAATATCTTGTTCTACGGCATAAATAACCCTGTATTGTAAACTTAAACGCGATGAACGCTGTCCTTCTCGTTCCCCTTTCAGTTTTTCGTCATGAAACCCAGGGAACTCTCTTAATTTTTCCGGCCCATGTCTAAATATATTGTGGATAGTAATCTAATCGCCCTCACCTTTCAAATGCTCCGGAGTCCTTTCTTCCAGCCAAATTTTACATACATTTTTCCAACGTATCTTCCGCCATTTCCGTAAAGCATAGTGCATAGCGCATGGCGTAAAGATCATTTTGAGGAGGGCTGCGCTTAAGGCAAAACCATAAATAACAAAAGCCCATTACCATCCTAGCAGATACTTCAATAGAAGACCTCCGAAAAAAGCTATAGAGATACTTGTCAGAGTTCCTATCAAATAATATTCTGTGAAATGACTTCCTTCTTTCATTTCAGGATAGCGAGCAATCGATTTAGCTGCAAAGATATATCCGATAAATTCCATTTTGCCAAAGAGCACGGCCGTCAAGACCAAACTCCTTTCTAATATTCCAATATACCGCCCTGCTCTCTCAATCCCCGGTTTCTTCTCTGAATTTAAACCTCCGTGAATTCTTTCTTCAGGATTGCGTCGATTTTTCTTCTTTGCTCTGTGGAGTATCTCTGCGATTGGACTATGTCGCATGTCACAACGGCTACGATTCTTTCCATTGGATAGTCTCCATTTACCCGCCTTCGCAGAAAGCAACGGGTTTACCTGTGGATGGATGTGCATAAGGCGGGTTACCCTCCGTCGCTTTAGCAAAGGTAGGTTAGCTTCGGCGGGTTCCGCCCGCAGTAAGCGTTGGAGGTGCCACGGCTTTAGCCGTAGGGCTCCACACCCCAAATAGGGTGTATTTATGCCTTACACCTTATATGGGGTGTATTCTTTTGTTAAGCCCTAATTGCTTCCCCGTCTCTTTATTCCCTTCCAAGGCGATTCGTTGCTTTTGGGGATTCGCTCATTCCTTTTTAGAATAGGCTTTGGTTCCTTAAAGAGGTTATTTTAATTGGTGCATATATATCCATAAGCGCACCTGCCACAATTGTTCTTCGGGTCGATCGTTGGCATAAATGGCTGATCTGGATTCACGATTTCTCTTAGGAGACTGAAGATGACCTGAGTCAGATTCCCAAAATTCTCTTTGAACTCGGTTTCGTTTTTAAAAAGCGGAACTTCAATGTCGGAGTCAATCCTTGCCCTTCCGAGGAGTAAAAACATGCAATCGATGTTTTCCGGTTTTTCTCCCGTTAAGGTAGAATAAGTGACAAGATAAAATGGAAGTTGAAGGCTGCCTATCGCTTCGCTCCAGGAATCCCTGTTTTTTAGATCGAGCTTATTGAAATGGATGGTGAGGTAATTTTTATTAGCTGAAGTCTTATAATCGATAATAACTGTCCGATCTCCCCTCTTCTCGACCCTGTCGAGCCTTGCCCCGAGTTTGAAGGAATCCTTCTTCACATCGATCCTCTGCTCAAGACCCAGGATTTTTGTTTGAAACTCCTTGATCTTCGGCACCTGGTAATTCTTTATAAAATCTTTCAAATGCCTCTCCACCTGGTTCCTAAGTAGATAGATCTCACCCGTAGGGTCTTTACCGTATTGCTCCTCAAAATGCTTATGGATGACTTTTTCGAATTCCTTAAGATTCATCTCTTTTTCAGTCAGGACAGATCCTGTTTTCCCTTTGAAGTAATTGGAAAGGACCATGTGAACAAACGATCCGATATCCTCTTTCTCAAATTCTTCTGAAACCACCTCTCTTTCCCTGAGTCCGAGAACATATTCGTAATAGAACTGGAGGGGACAATAAAGGTAGGTATTTAAAGAACTGGCGCTGAAAGGATATTCCTTTAAGAACTTTATCATCTCCACGGTCTTATTGATGGGACGGGGGTTCTTTTTTCTCAGGTTTACAGCGTACTGAATGGTTTTAACATAACTCTTGTCATCCCTCTTCCCTTCTCTCTTCTGCCTTTCCCAGAGAAGCTTTTCAACAAATCTACTCCTCTCCTTTTCGTCATTTTCAATGTAAAAGAGGTTGGCCTCCTTCGCTCCGCTGATCAGTGTATTGAAGTAATGAGACATGATCTCTTCCCTGTCCAGATAAGTGGGAAGTCCCAACATCTGCCTCGCCTTAAAGGGTAGAAAGGAATCCTCTCTCGTTGTATTAGGGATGATGCCCTCGTTCGCATCGAGGAAGAGGACATTCTCAAATTTTAGATTCCTCGTTTCCAGGAATCCAAGGACCTGAACCCCTCTCAGAGGCGTTCCTGCAAAAGGAGTGTAAGAAGTCACGATATATTTTTTAAAAAGAGTGAAATAGCTTCCGACCTCTTGAAAATGGATCTCATTCATCAGGGACTTCGAAAGGATGTCCAGGTGGGTGATGAAGGACTCCGAGTAGGGATAGAAAAAGGGATGGAGACGGGCCGTGCTGTTCTTATAGATGTATTCGACCACCTCTCTCAGTTTCCTTGCAAAGTCCCCCACATCTTTAAAAGAAAGCATCTTCCTGATGGTATCGGCATGGATCGCCTCCAGGTGCTCTCTCATCATTTTAAGGGTGATACCCGGCTCAACTCTTAATACTTTTTCTTTTATGGAACCGATAATGGCCTCATCACTCTCCAGTTCTGATAAGGATAAAAACTTCTTGGTTCGCTTCTCCGTGAGGGTCTCCTCAATGGTATGGAAAAGAATTCTGGTAATATCTGCCCTTCCTTGGAAATAGATGTTCTTTGTATAGGGGTGGAGAATGAACTCCAGGTAATAGGGGACATAAAGACGATCCCCATCCATGGTGGTGACCACTTCCATGAGGTTATTGAAAAAACCGAAGAGAGGAGTCCTTTGGAGAGGGTATCCAAGAGAGACGTTATAGTTGTCCGGATCAAGGAGGCTCAACGCCTGGTGAAAAAGGGGAAGCAAGGTTTCCGAGGAGGGAAGGACGATGACTGTGTTTTCGTCAATCCGTTCCTTCTTATCTATCCTGTTTTTCAATAGGGTGCTCACACCGAGGACCTGGCCATGGGTATCCGGGCTCTTATAGCAATGGATTTCAGGCTCAGTTGGAGTGAATTCCTTTTTTGCCGTTATTCCCAGGTCGGAAAGCTTCTTTTTAATTCCCTCTCCTTCCTGAAAAATGAAGAGGGTGTTCTCCCTTTTCATGAGGCATTTAAAAATCTTTTTCTCCGATTCCGTAAGGGCAAAAAAACCTGCGATGATCACTTTTTTAAAACGATCCAGATTTAAACGGTCGATATTCTCTGAGACAGCCCGGTATCTCGAGGACCTCGTAGAAAAATGGCCTTCTTCTATCCTCTTGTAAAACGTTTCGTAGAAATACGAGAGAGATTGGAGCCTTTTCGCCGTGGGTTCAGGTATGTTCTCTCCGGCGATGCTGTCGATCTCCTTTACCTTTTTTGAGGGTACCTCTTCGATATAAAGCTCTTCAAGGTCGTTGTATAGCTTCATCCCGACAGGGAAGAAAGTGTCTGGAGTGAGAAAGCTTTTCCTCCCCAGGTGTTCGGGTGAGGCGGCATGAATGCTGTAAAGGATCGAGATGGCATCGATGGCTTCGAGCTTTCTTCCGTCGAGCCTCAGTGATTCTTCATGGACATGTTCGATAAATTCATCCATAGAAAAGATGAAAGGCGGTATGAAACTTGACTTCTCCCTATCTGCCAGGACTTTCCTGAGGAAGTGCGAAGGCCTTTTGCCAGGAAAAATCACGAGGCTCGAAGAATAGTCCTTTTCAATGCCAATGAAATGGTCCGCTACTTTTTCAACCAGATTCTCCGATGACGAAATCAAAAGGACGTTCACTTGACCTTCCTTATCTCTTTCAGGTCCACATAAGCAATGACCCCTTCGACATTCTTATCGGGATATATTTCTTTTAAGATCCGGATATAATTTTTTAGCTGGGAAATATATTCTTTTTCAGCTTCTTTGTCAGCGCCTGTTTTATAATCGATCACGGATACCTGATCTTCTTCGAATATCACCCTGTCCATCCTGAAGAGATTTCCCCGGGGGTCTGAAAAATCCTGCTCCTTTTTGATCACCCTACCCGGCATGGCTTGGAAATAAGGCTTGATTTCTTCATCGTTCAGGAATTCCAGAAGATTTTTCTTCATGGTTTCCATTGGATAATCGGTCTTCAATTCATCATTCACCCGCTTGATGATCCGCTCGAGTTCCGGTTCGATGTTTTCATCTAAGCCGTCAATAAAATAGAGAACCCTGTGAATGAACTCGCCTCTCAGCCTCTCCTCTAAGTTGAGCTCCTCGATTACTGCAAAAGGGAATTTTATTGGGTCAGGATGATGATATAGCTTCAAATCTTCTTGACCAGGTTCAGGGGGCCGGAGACAAGGAGCATTCCTTGATCCAATTTGGGAATCCATGGTCTGGAGGAGGTCGATGGGAAATTGATTTCTTTTGCCCCGGACTCCAACGATATAAAGTTCATCCTCGGCCCTCGTAAAACCCACATAAAGGGTATTGAGCTTGTTCACCAGATCCTTGAGCCTTTCTTCTTCATATTTCTCTTGAAGAAAGCTGCTGGCTTTCATGATCTGCTGGTTGATTTTGAGCAAATGGACCCCATCCGTCCCCTCATCAAGAATATATTTGAAACCACGGGGAATCTCCTCATACATGAGAACAATGACTACTGGGAACCCCAATCCTTTTGCCTTGTGAATGGTCATCACTTTAACAGCATTGATTCCTGCAGGGACATCAATAGTCCAGTCCGCCTCCCCTGCCTCTTCGTCAGATGCGCATTTGAGGAAATCGCCGGGATTGTTTCTGCCTTCTCCCTCAAAAATTTTTATCACTTCCAGGATCTTGATGAGGGTCGCCTCTTCTTCCTTGAAGTGATCGAAAACCCTGTAAATGCAGTAAATCTCGCTCACCAGGTCATAGAGGGGTAAATAACCTGTCGATTTGAAAAGATCTTCAAAATAGATCTTCCAAAGCTCAGGGAATTCCTCCTGGAAAACTTTATAAAGGGGAGCCTTCTTCCGGTTTCTGAAGAGAAATCCATGTAATGCTTTTAATTCGACCTTTTCATTTCTTTCCAAAGTTTTTCTGAAGATGTCTCCCAGAACAAAACCTGCGAAAGAAAGATCATCGGGCGGAGAATCGAGGAAAGTGAGCAAGGCGACGATTTCAGCTGTGAGTTTCCTCGTCCTGATGTCAAGGCTACTGTATGAGATGAAGGGAACGTTAACCTCGTTAAGCCATGTCGTGATATTGACCACGTCTTCATTTCGGTAGGCCAGTATGGCGATATTCGAGTAGGAGTACCCTCTCTGGACTAAACCCTTTATTAAATCCTGGATCTTCTCTTTTTCAGCGGGTTCGTCATCCTTCTTTTCGCATCGAATGATTTCCACGTATCCTGAACCTCCGTGGTCCTCTTTGACCCTTTGTTCATAATCAATGAGCCCACTCCTGCTTGCGGGTTCCCGGTATTTGTCATGATTGGCTATCACCTTTTTGAAGAATGCCTTGCTGAAATCGACCACTCCCTCAAGGCTGCGGTAATTGATCCCCAGCTCTTTCACATTGTGAAGGGCGGAAGAAAAGGGATTTTTTGATTCGAGCCCCTTCATGATCCCGTAATCTGCATTCCTGAAACCATAGATCGCCTGCTTGGTGTCACCCACGGCAAAGAGGCTTCCCCCCTGGGAAAGAGAGTTCTCTATCAGGGGAAAGAGATTGGCCCACTGGATGGGAGAGGTATCTTGGAATTCATCGATCAGATAGTGGTAGATCGTCTCCCCTATCCTGAAGTAGACATCCGGTACGATTTCATGATCGAGATAGTCAGAAAGCTTCTTGTTGATGTCATGAATAAAGATGGTCCCTTCCCTTTTCTTTACTTCCTCGAGGATATCTTTAAAAGCTTCATAGGTCCTCAGATAGGGACCGTAATAAGTCGTTGCATAGAGCTCGATATATTCCCTTATTTTATTGCCGAGGAGGTCCCACTGTTCGGATATTTTTTCATACCAGGTTTCTCCTTCTTTTTTAGGTTTAGTGACAGGAACGTTTATAAGGCCTTTATTAACGAGATCAGGGAAGTTATTGCTTCTTACAATCTCCAAAATTTTGTAAAATGAACTCCCTTGGCTTTTTGTGAGGCCCGATTTTTCGATTAAACCATGCAGAATCTCCGACGTATCTCGAATCTCTTTCTTGATGGATTCGATCTTCTTTTCTGCATCGATGATCTTTGCCTCTTTGACGATACCGGAGAGCTTGTGGTAGAGTTCCACGGTTTCTTCAAGAAAATCCTTCGAGGGATCCCAGAGATAGGCAGACTCCCCTCCCCTGCTCTCAAGGATGATCTCCAGGAGTTTCTCAAGGAATTCAGCCTCTGGAGTTTTTTCTCTGACCCCTCGCAGAAATCGATTGAAGGCATAGGCCATGATGTTTTCCGGAGCCATGACAATGTCAAAGTCAGGGCTATAACCGAGATTGATCGCTGAGGCCTTGTAGATGGAGGTCATGAAACTGTCAATCGTCTTCACCTGGAACTCGGTGTAGTTTTTTAGAATTTCATCAATAGCAGCCCCTGCCTTGTCTGGGAGGTATTCTTTTTTTAGGGAGACTATTTCGGAGAGTTCTTTGATCTTTTCGGGGTTCTTGAAATAAATGTCCTTTAGCCACGAGAGGATCCGCTCTTTCATCTCTTTCGCAGCGTTATTTGAAAAGGTAATGGCGAGAATATTTCTTAGATGGTTTTTGGGAATTTTACCGGACAGGAGGAACTGGACGAATCTCTCCGTGAGGGAATAGGTTTTCCCAGATCCTGCAGAAGCCTTCAAGATCGTAAAATGTGGAAAT
>Ga0315280_10005973_pt1 | contig 17034 bp, 14 predicted proteins | sample YL17G06_40_MG_FD_203697 | JGI IMG/M metagenome (GOLD analysis project Ga0315280, IMG submission 203697) | Sediment microbial communities from Yellowstone Lake, YNP, Wyoming, USA - YL17G06_40 | ecosystem: Environmental > Aquatic > Freshwater > Lake > Sediment | place: USA: Wyoming | collected...
CTTTCCAGATATAACATTCTACCTTTAGTTTGCTCGATTTCTCCGCGAATTTTAGAAATCTCGCTTTGCACTCTTAAAATATCCTCAATCTTTGTGGCTTTTTTCATTATCTCTAAAAACTGCTTTTCAGTAGCTTCCAAGTTCCTCAAACGAGATTCCAAATCTACATATTCTTCAGTAACGTCTTGTCCCTCGCTCTTTTCGTAATTAACTTTTACTGCTAAACCTCGAATATAGGTTATAGCTTCATCAAAATCCCCTACGGGTATGCGGACCACAACATTGGCTATGGGAAGCGTCTCAATCTCCTGAATATTACTTTGAATAATCCACCCTCCTCTCTTTTGAGCATATTGAATAATCTTCTTCGCGCTATCTACGACATTCTTGACTACTATATTTAATTCTCCTGTTTTTATTACTAAGCGAGTGGTTGCAGTTTCTTTAGTGCCTGCCGTTTCTGTTGTTCCTGTTGCTGGTACTTCATTGGTTACTTCTTTTCCAGTAGAAGGAGTAGTCACGCCTATTTGGGGAGTAGTACCTAATCTTGAACCATTGGTCGGGAGTGAACCTACCCCCATTCTTCCTAGTATCATTCCTCCAAGAGTGACGACAAGTAAAACTACTATTATAGTAATGACTATCTTTTGAGCAAGACTCATAAAAAATTATAATAACAAAATAATCTCTCGACCTTTAGTTTATTTAATCTTGATTTAACATTTTAACAATTTAACAATGATTTTTCTATTTCTGGGCTTGTTGTCAAAATCAATCAAAACAATTTGCTGCCAGGCACCCAACGAAAGCTCACCGTTTTCAAAAGGGATAGAAAAGGAAGGTTTCATTAAACTGGCTCTAATATGAGCATATCCGTTTCCGTCATGCCAAGCTTCTTCATGATGATAGTATTTATCTATCGGAGCAATTTTCTCTAAAGCTTCTTTGATGTCTTTAACGAGGCCCGGTTCGTATTCAATGGTAGTGATGGCGGCCGTAGCACCAACAACAAACAGAACTGCTACACCATTTTTGACATCTGAATCCTTTACAATCTTGGTAACATTGTCTGTGATATCAATTACATCATTAAATCCTTTAGTAGAGATATTAATTTCGGGCATAAAACGGGTGAATGTCCTAGTAGTTATTTGTTATCAGTTGCCTCCTGTCAGTTGTTAGCTGCTAGTTGCTAGTTGTTTTATACTATCTATTGCTGCTAATTCGAGGGGAAGCTGTGGTAAATCTGACCATTTAATCTGATTCTGGGCTTCAAGAAATGTTCTTATAATTTCTTTTAAGTTCTCTTCGGAAAATTCCTTTTCCTGGGCCTTAAGGTTTTCCTCCTCCTCTTTCGTAAAAACAATTGCTTTTTTAAAAATCTGAGGGTTAATTTTTATCAAAAGCAAATCTCGAAGGTAGGCAGATAACTTTTTAGAAAAGTTTTCGATATCAATGCCTCTATTAAAAATTTGAGATAGGTACTCCAGTGCTCCTTTTTTATCTCTTTTGATTAGAAATTCAACGAATTTCGAAACTAACTCAAGCCCAACAATTCCTAATATTTCTTCGATATCTTCCTTTTTTATAATTTCCCCTTTTTTCTCAGAAGTGGTAATTATCACTTCATCTAAAAGACTCTCGGCGTCTCGAATAGAGCCTCCGGCAGTTCTGGCAATCAATCCCAATCCCTCTTTTTCTACTATAACTTTTTCTTTATTGGAAATAACTTCTAATCGCTTTATAATCTGACCAAGATTTAGTTTTTTGAATTCAAAACGCTGGCAACGCGAAGAGACGGTGGGCAAAATTTTTGAAAATTCCGTAGTGCAAAGGATAAATATGGCATGTGCCGGAGGTTCTTCTAAGGTTTTTAGAAGGGCGTTGGAAGCTTCTTTGGTTAATTGATGGGCTTCGTCAATAACATATACTTTATATTTTGATTTTGTCGGCACTATTCCTACTCCCTCCCTTAAATTTCGCATTTCATCAATTCCTCGATTTGAAGCAGCGTCTATTTCAATTAAATCAATTGCTCGACCCTCATTAATTTCGATGCAGGAGTTACATTTATTACACGGCTCATATTCTTGTCTTTTGTCGCTTGTTTTCTGTTGTCTTCCAATACAATTGACCGCCTTTGCTAAAAGTCTAGCAATAGTAGTTTTTCCTGTTCCTCTTGGACCATAAAATAAATAAGCATGAGAGACCATTTCCATAGAAATTGCATTAGTCAGAGTTTTTACTATATTCTCCTGACCTACAATTTCTGAAAAGGTCTTTGGTCGATATTTACGGTATAAAACTGACATAAGTTAAGTATGCGGTTTAATAAGGTATATTCACGAAAATTAACAATCTTTTAAAAACAAATTAAAGAAAAATATCGACTCGGAAAGGGGTCGGGAAAACTGGAGTTTTCCCGTGGCGGAAAGATTAAAACCGAGAGGTTTTAAGGAGCAAAGCGACAGTCGATATTTACGATATAAAACTGACATATTTAGAATAAATTACCACAATTTCCTGAAAAATTAAAGGAAGTCAGGCGACAGAAAATTTTATTTCTTTTAAAAACAAAAAGGTTGTATAATTGGATATATGCTCAAACTTTTTAACACCCTGTCGCGAAAAAAAGAAATTTTTCAACCAATTAAAAATAAGAAAGTTGGTCTTTATACTTGCGGACCAACTGTCTATGACGTTCCCCACATTGGGAATTTACGGTGTTATATCTTTGAAGATATTTTGAAACGAACTCTAATTTATAATGGGTACAAAGTAAGGCATGTAATGAACATCACCGATGTGGGCCACTTAACTTCCGATGCCGATACCGGCGAGGATAAAATTGAAAAAAGTGCTAAAAAGCAGAAAAAGAGTCCTTATGAGATTGCTGAATTTTATACCAAGATTTTTAAATCAAATTTAAAAGATTTAAATGTTATTGAACCTGACCTCTGGTGTAAGGCCACCAAGCATATTAAAGAACAAATTGAGCTCACAAAAAAATTGGAAAGGAGGGGGTTTACTTATAAAACAAAGGATGGAATTTATTTTGATACTTCCCTCTTGCCCGACTATGGGAAGTTAGCAAGGTTAGATATTAAAGGCTTGAAAGCTGGTGCAAGAATAAAAATAGTAAAAGGAAAAAAGAACCTTACTGATTTTGCTCTTTGGAAATTTCCTCCGAAAGACAAAAAGAGATTAATGGAGTGGGAATCCCCTTGGGGCATAGGTTTTCCTGGTTGGCATCTTGAATGCGCGGCAATGAGTATTAAATATCTTGGCGTCCCCTTTGATATCCACTGTGGAGGAGTTGACCACATTCCAATTCATCATACTAACGAGATTGCTGAGGCAGAAGGAGCTTATGGAAAAAATTTTGTTAATTACTGGCTCCATTGTGGATTTCTAAAAATTGAAGGAGAAAAAATGGCAAAATCTCTCGGAAATTTCACTACCTTAGAAGATTTTAGAAAGAGAAATTTTTCCCCTTTAGCATTTCGTTATCTTTGCCTTCAAGCCCATTATCGTTCATCTTTAAACTTCACCTGGAAGTGCTTAAAATCTGCCCAGAATGCCCTAACAAAAATTTATGAAACTATAAGCGGTTATAAAAAAGAAAGTAAAGAAAGTCCTCAAACGTGGGGAAGAAGATTTAAAGAAGCTATCAATGATGATTTAAACACGCCTCTCTTAGTCTCTTTAGTATGGGAGATGATAAGAAGTCCTCTAAAAGAATCAGTAAAACTTAACCTGCTTTTTGAAATAGATAAGATTTTGGGCCTGAATTTAAAAGACCAATGGCAGACAACAAGTATAGTCCCAAGAGAAGTTTTGGCTTTGGTAGCAAAAAGAGAGAACTATCGTCAAAAGAAAGAGTGGGATAAAGCTGATGAGGTTAGAAAAAAGATTAAAAAAATGGGTTGGTGGTTAGAAGATACCCAAGAAGGACCAAAGATTAAAAAAATGATAAAATGACAGGTTTGAATTATTTAAAAATTTTTATTATTATATTCGTATATTCGCCCCAGTAGCAGAGAGAAGCTCGCTACGGGGCAGCCCCGAAGTTCCGCCTGAGGCGGATACTTCTGGGGCGTAATTAATTCGCCCGTCCTCCGCAGTAGGAATTCGCCGCTACGGAGGGTAAATAAATTCGTAGAGTTATGGCTGAAGTAACAAAAATTCCTCCTCAGAGTATCGAAGCAGAAAAAGCTTTTCTGGGTTCTTTAATGTTGGATAAAGAAGGAATTGTAAAAGTTGTTGACTTTTTAATACCAGAGGATTTTTATAAAACTGCCCATAGTAAAATTTATCGGGTAATGGTAGACCTTTTTGAGAAACAGGAACCCACCGATCTTTTGACATTAACCCAACGCTTAGAGGAAAAAGGAGAATTAGAAAAAATTGGTGGGGCAAGCTATCTATCAGAGCTATTAGAGGCCGTCCCTACCCCCTCTCACCTTCTCTATTATGCTAAGATTGTTAGAGGTAAAAAAGTCCTTCGCGATCTTATTCAGGCCTCTGACGAAATTTCGGCTTTAGGTTATGATGAAAGCAAAGATATTGATTTAATTTTAGATGAAGCAGAAAAGAAAGTTTTTAGCATTGCTCAAAGATCTCTAACCCAAACATTTTTGCCAATAGAATCTCAGCTCGATGAAGCTTTTGAGAGAATCGACAGAATCCATTCTAAAAAAGGTATTCTTCGAGGCGTTACTACCGGCTTTCCAAAGCTCGATGACATTTTGGCAGGTCTTCAAAAAGGCGACTTGGTATTCCTTGCTTCGCGGCCGTCTCTTGGGAAAACAGCTCTTGCCTTAAATATAGCTCGGGCTGTATCTATAAAAGGAAAACAGCCAGTAGGAGTCTTTAGTTTGGAAATGGGGAAAGAGCAATTTGTGGATAGGTTAATTGCTGCCGAAGCTGGTGTTTCTCTCTGGAAATTAAGGACTGGAAAACTTTCTGAAGACGAAGACTTTGCCAAGCTTCAAAAGGCGCTTTCTACTCTCTCTGAGGCACCGATTTATATAGACGATGCTGCCTCTTCAACAGTTCTCCAAATGAGGGCAATGGCTCGAAGATTACAAGCTGAAAAGGGATTAGGACTTATAATCATCGATTACCTACAATTAATTCAGCCAAGAAATCCTAACGAGAATGTAGTTCAGCAAGTCACAGAAATCTCAAGATCTTTAAAATCATTAGCAAAAGAATTAAATGTACCGGTATTAGCTTTGTCTCAATTGTCAAGAGCGGTCGAGCATCGTCCTGATCAAAGACCGCGACTTTCTGACTTAAGGGAATCAGGAAGTTTAGAGCAAGATGCCGATGTCGTACTGTTTATTTATCGAGAAGATAAAGTAAGATCAACTAGCTCTCGCCAAAATATTGCTGATATTATTATTGCCAAACATCGCAATGGTCCAATGGGAAGAGTGGAGCTTTATTTTGACCAAGAAGCAGTAAGTTTCAGAGAATTAGAAAAAGAGTATGGAGAAGAGATTACTGGTGAAGAAGTCATATAGCTAGTAGCTAGCTTATTAGCTTTTTAGGAAGTAGTTTTTAGGGGTTCTAAAGAACTACAATCCTAATAAGCTACAACCCTAAATACAATGATCCCTAAACAAATTAAAAAAGTTATAAAAATTTTCTCTGATTTTCCAACGATTGGTGAGCGAACTGCTACTCGTTTTGCTTTATATTTACTTGGATTAAATGAAAAAAATGTCAAAGAGATTTGTGATTCTTTAGTCTCTCTTAAAAAAGAAGTTAAATTGTGTTCTTTCTGTTTTAATCCTTTTACTCCTTTAAAGAATGAAAATGTTTGTCCAATTTGCCGTGATAAAAAAAGAGAGCAAATTCTTTGTGTGGTGGAGAGAGAAACTGATCTTTGGCGCATGGAGGAAACGAGAAAATATCAAGGATTATATTTTATTTTGGGCGGAGAGATGGATTTTTTAAAAGAAAATCCTTTGGGAAAATTAAGAGTAGAAGAAATTAAAAAAAGAGTAGAAAATTTAAAGCCAAAAGAAATAATTTTATCCTTAAATCCTACGAGGGATGGTATTTTAACGATGGATTTTATCGCCAAAATCTTAAAGCCATACGAAATAAAAATCACTCGCTTGGGTCGGGGGCTACCAACTGGTGGAGAGATTGAGTATGCGGACGAGGAAACCATAGAAAAGGCACTTGAAGGAAGAAGATAGAGAAAAGTTGGTAAGTGCTTAAGCTAACTAAGTAGTAAGCAACCTTTTTAAAAACAGCCTAGGATGGGCTGTTTTTTAGAGGTCAGAGGAGCTCTCACAGCAGGGATCACTCCTCTTCATTTTACTGAAGAAGAATGAAGGAGAGAGAATTTTCTCCCGCTGCGAGAGCACCTCTGACCTCTCTTTAATATTATAAACATAAAAAGAAAAAGGGGGAAGAGAGTTATCTTTTCTTGTCACGGATTTTTTTAAGAAACTGCTTTCCTACCCAGAGCGCTTCTCTTAGTTGTTCTTCTGAAGGTTCTGCTACCCATTCATTGCGATCAGTACATAGTGGGAATTTTATAGAAGCATTTTTTAGCATTTTTAATGTGAGCTTTCCTCCTCTACTAAGAACTTCTTCGACAGCCAAAATGGTTTTATGTTCTGCGCCGTGCCACTGGCCAGGGGTGTCTAAATCTACTTTTAGAAACTCCTCTGGACTCATATTTCCCTTAAGTCCCCTCGTTGATACTTTTACGCCTACGGCTCGACACTCAATGAGAAATCCTGTACTATAAGCTTCTCCTCTTAATCTTAATTTCTCTTTCATCTTTTTTACCTCAGGGCGGTAAACTAACTACTAATATAGTAATTTTAATAGGTAATTTACCGCCCTTAGTATATCTCTTCCCATAATTTTCAAAGAACTTTTCTCTTTCTAGCTCACAACTTTTATTATGAGCTCGAAAGAGAAAAAGAGGGGGTGAGTGTATTCAGTTCTAAGGCACGTCCTCATAAGTCTGTTCTTCAATTCGTCTTTGCACTCTATATATTAGATCGCCGATCCACAGAGCTGCGAAAGTAATCACCAGAAAAATACCGGCTAATAGAATTTTGGTACTTTGGTAATAAAGTCCGAGCGGTAAGAAAACGACGAGAATCAATATTAGTATTGCTATTACTTTTTTGTCTCGCTTTTTCTCATCTTTCTGCCTTAGTTCAAATCTTAGGCCTATTTTTCTACTCATTTTTTATTCCTCTCTGGCAGATAGGAAACCATTTTTTGACTTCCTCTCTGCCAGAGATGAATCTATTCCCTCTTTATATAACTTTTTAAAGAACTATTTTCTCCCCTGAACCCTGTGATTCAGGGCTTTTTCCAGCTCACAAGTCTGTTGCGGGCTAGAAAAAAGAGGGAGAAGGGAGATTAAAGAAGTTTAGGGAATCCTAGTTATTAAGAATACTTCACTAGTCCTTATCAAGATAATATCTTTGTTCCATAGTTCTAGTCCTTTTAAGAAATTGAGAACGACATGTGTTCCTTCGAGTTTCTCTTCGTCTACGACAGAGGGCTGTGGTTTGAGAGCAAAGACTTTTTGAAAGGTATATCCCCCTTGTTTCTTTGAGACCAACTCGTAAACCGAGTTGGCCGTTTGGACGAGATATTTAATATCCATCATTTCATCTCTCCGGGCAAGAAACCAATTCTGATTCCCTGGCCGGAGAGATGAAATTCTTTCCCTTCCCCATAATTTTTTTTAATGTGCTTTTCCTTGTTTGAACCCGCTTGCACTGAGCTTGTCGAAGTGGGCTCGAAGAAAGAAAAAAAGGGGGAGAAGAAGCTTGATAATCTCCTATAGTTTATACAAGGAATTTCCAACTGGGATATGTGTTGTCTAAGAAATCTCTGATTGTTCTAGTATATTGTTTTGCCAGGAGTTTCTCAGGCTGGAGTTTGCTGCCTTCCCTTAGAAACACTTGAATACTTTCTCTGCCACTGTTGCTTCTGGTATATGTTACAATGTGTACTATGTCATGAGGACCGATTTCGAAGCAATCTTCACCGTGAGCTCCTGTCCGACTTCTTGTACTGTAATCAGGCTTTCGTTCCTGACCTTCTAAAGACAGGACATGACTTCTGGTAACTGCGTCGGTCTTGATGGTTTTTCTGAATGGAAATCTTATCACTACCATCGCGTTTACCTCCTTCAAGGTTACTACTTCTTTAACTCGCGGTCGTCGCGAGGAACTATCCAGTTATCTTTTCTCGGATAGTCTAGTCTACCCACCAGCAGAAAACTGATAAATAAGTTGGACTATCCGAGTTATCTTTCTTCCCCTTTTTATCTCTTTTCAAAGAGCTATCTCTAACGAAAAATGGACTCTCAGAGAGAGCCCATTTTTCTTATTATTTTATAAAAGATAGACCTTTGAATTGTATTATGGCTATTTTAAACCCCTAAATTCTCAAAGAATTTATTGGGTACTCTCTCCTTTTAAATTATTTTTGTGAAAGGAACTTTCCTTATTTTCTTTCACTTCTATTATAACATATTTATTTTATATTGTCAATGTCTTATTCTTTCTCTTCGCTTTTCTATCATCTTTTCAACGTTTATATTATACCTCTAAAAACAAAAAATGTCAAGATGCCTTGACATTTTTTTCTCTACCCTATACCCTAAGCTCTACGCCTAATTCTATACTTCTATCTTTTCTATCTCCACTTCAGTAAAGAGTTGCCTGTGTCCTCTTTTTTTCTTATATCTTTTTTTAGGCTTGTACTTAAAAATAATTACTTTGTCTCCTTTGCCTTGTTTTAATACCTTGCCAGTAACTTTTACATTTTTTAAATTTGGCTGGCCTACTTCTACTTTTCCGTCTTTTTCTAATAACAAAATGTCTTTAAAAGTAATTTCTTTTCCTTCTTTTACTTCAATTTTTTCGATTTTTATTTTTTGGCCTGGCCAGGCTAAGTACTGTTTCCCGCCAGTTTTTATAACTGCTAACATATAATTATTCTATTGATGGTTTATCTATTTGTTTTATCTCTATTTTTGCTCGACCTTCGGTAATCTTTGCTATGTCTTTGTCAATTTTACCGAACTCCTTATAGGCATTATTATAACTATTTACAGTTGTGCTTAGATTGTTTCCAAGTTTTTGGAGATAGTCTCCATAAATTGCCAAATGGCGACCCAACATTTCTACTCCTTTGCGTATTTCTTTGGCCGATTCCTCTATTTGCATAGCTCTTAATCCATGGAGAATAGTTTGCAAATAAGCATAAAAAGAGGTTGGCGATACTATATGAACATGCTTTTCTTTAACTGCATAATCAATTAAGCTTCTCGTATTGCTCTTAACTGCTCCAATCTTATTTATCAATAAATCATAATAAACAGCTTCTGCCGGTATAAACATAAAGGCAAAATCCATAGTGTCTTCATTGGGTCTTATATATTTTGATGTTTCATCAATTCTGTTTTTTAAGTCTTGTCTCAAATTTTTTTCTAATTCTGCACGTTTTACCTGATTTTTTTCTTCGATAATACGGTTGTAATTTTCTAAGGAGAATTTTGAATCTATCGGTATAATTTTATCTTTTAAAAATATAACCGCATCAACAACTTCACCGTCTTTAAACTCATACTGCATTTGATACTGGCTCGGGCTGAAAACATTCCTTAATAGTTCTTCTAAATAATATTCTCCCAGGACTCCTCTTTGTTTTGGGTTTTTTAGAATATTCTCTAATGACTGTAACTGTTCGGCAAATCCAATAACTTGTTTGTTAGTGCCATCGAGTTTTGTCAATTGGGTCGTTACGTCCTGAATAATTTTTGCAGTCTGGCCAAATTGCTTTTGGATAACGTTTGTAGACTCAGCCAATCTGTCATCTAAACATTTCTGAATATTGTCTAATCGTTGTTGAAGCATTAAGAAAGAACTATCCTCTTGTTTCGGTTTCTTCTTAAGTAACAGAAAAATTACCACGATCAAACCTATAACAGCTAAAATTGAGCTTATCTCAAAAATCATAGAGTTATAATATCACTTCTTTAAAGAATTTTCAATTAAAGAGTTAGGCTAAAAACTGATTTAATATTTCAGTAATGACAAAAGCTGCAAAAATTAAAAATAAAAATACTGCTTCTTTTCTCGTAATTTTTCTGCCCGTTCTTAAAAATATCAAGAAAAATATTGAAGCAATAACAAGGAAAAATCTACCAATAGCAAAGGTGGAAAAATCAGTAATTTGAATTGGATGGATTATTGAAGTAACACCTAAGACCAAAGTCGCAACAATCATAACGCCACCCAGCATATTACCCATAATCATCCAATCTTGGCTTTCCTTTGCCGCTTGAATAGAGAAAGATATCTCCGGAATACAATTGCCTAGTCCAACGATAAAAATACCAATAAAAACAATGGGCAGCTTTAATACTTGCGCAAAAAATGATGATGATTTTACTACTCCTTCCGCTCCTAATATTAAAAAAATAGTACTTATTATTAACATCCCTATATTTTTAATAAGATATTTCCAACTTTTTAACTTTTCTACTCCGTCATAAACTTTTTTAAATCTATCTTCTTTTCTAAAAAGCCAATAAACATAAATAATAAAAGCTGATATGAATAGAATGCCATCTACTCTCGAAAGGTTGCCATCTAAACTTAAAATAAGAGGTAAAATACCAGCTCCTATTGTAAAAATAGAGCTACCTTGAACTGTACGACTTTGGGCAGAAATTCCTTGTTTTGATATGAATGCCGCTAAGGAAATTCCTAAGGTGATATCAATTATATTTCCACCTATTACATCTCCTAAAGAAAGCTGAGGTATTTTATTTAAAGCAGAAAAAATTCCCACCACAAGATTTGGCAATGAGGTGCCGAAAGCTATTGTAAAGAAAGCTACGACAAATTCTTTCCAGCCCAAGGACTTGGCTATCTTGACCAAAGATTCTATTAACCATTTGCCGGCGATGGTTAATAAAAAGCAGGAAATAATAAAGGTAAAAATGTATAAAGGAATCATATTTGTCAGTTGTAAGTTGTAAGTTGTAAGTTTTTAGTTGCTAGTTGCTCTTTTACTAATAAAATACCATTTAGTAGATTCAATTAAAACTGTATTTAAAATTCCCAGCTCTAAAACTAATTGCCAATCAAAGAGGTTTAAGGGAGTGGTTTTTAAAAGAATTTGTAATGGTGCAGTATAGAGAGCAGCTAATAACATTAGTATCCCAAAAATCCAAGCCAAAAATAAAAATTTATTAGAGAAAGGGTTTATATGCCAGAGATTTTGTCTTAAACTTTTACAAGAAAAAACATAAAAAAGGGAGTCGACAGTTAGGCCAGCGAAAATAATTGACCTAATATGAGAAAGGTTATATTCAGAATATTTTATCAGCCAGAGAAATAACCCTAAAAGCAGAATATCAGTAAATATCCCAATAATGAAAATCAAAACTTTCATCTCCTGAGTTAATAAAGGAGTCTCGTGTCCTCCAGGCTTTTGTTTCATTAAATCTTTTTCTTTTGGTTCAAAAGATAAAGCAGTATCTGGTAAACCATCTTCAATCAAGTTTACCCACAAAATCTGAACAGCTGTCACTGGCAAAGGTAAGCCAAATAAAATACTAATGCTAACCAAAATTACTTCAGTAAAGCTGTCAGAAAGTAAATAAGTGATAACTTTTCGGATATTATCGATAATTGCTCGGCCTTCTTCAACAGCTGCTAAAATAATAGAAAAACTGTCATTTAATAAAATTAAATCAGATGTTTCTTTTGCTACTTCAGTGCCAGAGCCCAAGGCTACTCCAATATCGGCTTCTTTTAGTGCTGGCGCGTCGTTTATCCCGTCACCGGTCATTGCTACCACTTCCCCTCTTCTTTGCCAAGCATCAATAATTCTCATTTTATGTTTTGGTTCCACCCTGGCATAAATTTTGATATCTTTTACCTTTTTCCGAAGTTCTCCGTCTGATATTTTATCCAAATCCTTACCTTCCAAAATATTCTCTTCTGCCGCTGGTAATCCTAAATCTTCAGCAACCGCTTTAGCTGTCAGTTTATGATCCCCAGTCACAATAATCGGCCTCATCCCTGCTTCTTGACATACTCTGATGGCTTCTTTTACTTCCGACCTTAAGGGGTCGCGGAGGACAATAAAACCAGTAAAGATCAAATCGTTGCATAAATCTTCAAGATTTGAGGTTTGGGGTTGGGAACTGGAAAATTTTCTATAAGCTGTTGCCAAAATCCGTTGACCTTTTGCTGCCAAATTTTCAAATTTTTTCTTTAATTGATTATAATTCCTTTCCGATAAAATTTCTCTTTTTCCTTTCATCTCCAAATAATTTGCCATAGCTAAAATCTTTTCTGGCGCTCCCAAGACATATAGGATATTCTCGGATTCAGAAATTCTCCTTAAACTTGCTGAATATTTATAAACTGGGTCAAAAGGTAGTTCTCCAATTTTTTTCTCTTTTTCTTCCAATTTTTTCTTATTAAATCCGGCCTCTGTCCCTGCTTCCAATAATGCTCTATCGGTTGGTCTTCCTCTTAAAATCCATTTATCTTTAGAGTCTTCAGGATTTTCAATAAAAGCTTCGATGCACATTACAGCAATTTTTAGGATTGATTGGTTTGTTTTTTCGTCTTTTTTATTTTCTAAAACTTGAGAGGGAGTTAAAACCTCACTAACTTTCATTTTTCCTTCGGTTAAAGTTCCAGTTTTATCAGCACAAATTATTGAAGTACTGCCCAGGGTCTCAGCCGAAGCTAACTTTCTTACCAAACCCTTCTTTTTTAATATTCTTTTCGTTCCTAATGCCAAAATTATGGTCATAGCCACTGGTAATCCTTCGGGGATTGCTCCCACGGCAACGGCAACTGTAGTTCGAAACATTTCTAATACATCTCTTTTTGAGATTAGTCCTTGAATAAAAATAAGAATACAAATTATGCCAATAATTATCCCAATAATTTTTGAAAAATGAGCTAATTTTTTCTGATAAGGAGTTTTCTCTTCCCTTGTTTCTTTTATCATTTTCACTACTTTTCCCATTTCCGTTTTTAGGCCTGTTTCCGTAACTGCTCCCCTACCCTTTCCTTCTTCGATAATCGTCCCCATATAAACCATATTATCTCGGTCAGCCATCACAGTTTCTTTTGCTAAAATACCTGAGTGTTTTTTTGCCGCCAACCACTCTCCAGTTAAAGCCATTTCATTACTTTTTAGGTTACGACATTCGATAATTCTTCCGTCAGCTGGCACTTTGTCTCCAGGATTTAAAATAAAAATATCTCCGGGGACAAGTTTTGAAGAGTCTATCATTTTAGGATTTCCTTCTCTTATCACCTGAGCCTCAACCTTAACTAATTTTTTTAACTCTCTAAGAGCCTTTGAGGTTTTACTTTCTTGAAGATAGCCAATGACAGTATCTAAAATCACCGCTCCAAAAATAACAAGGCTATCAGCATACTCTTTAAAGGCTAAAGTAACAATTCCAGCGATAACCAAAATGTAAATCAAGGGGCTCTGAAATTGCTCCAAAAAAATCTGCAGGGACGATAAAGGTTTTTCTTCGGGAAGCTTATTTTTACCAAATTTTTCTTGGCGAATTCTAACTTCCTCTTTTGAAAGTCCCTCTTTATTATTAGTACCCAATTTTTTAATGACTTCTTCGACTGAAAGGGAATGCCAATCCATAGGAACTTATTTTAACATAAAAACCCGGCTTTTTAAAAAGTCGGGAGCCTTCAATCATAACCCTACCGAGAACTGTTCTCGGTATATTATTCTAAAACTACATCTCCTAACTCCCTTATTCGGGCTCTATATTTATATAAAATCCAATCTTCAGTAAATTTGCGGCATTCATTCTTATTCGGAAAAATCTCTCTGAACAGTTTTTTGTTAATGACCGATGGGAAATTTTTCTTGCCGATGTAATCAAGATAACTTGAATAACGATAATTTTCTAAGAATTTAATTGCCTTCTTGAGATCTTGTATATTTCCTTCTTTCCATTCTGGCTCTATTAACTCAACAGGGTTAGTGTGGATATAGACAAATACATTTTTTAGCTGGTTATTTCCTTTAATGTGGACGGCCCGAAATCGCCCTTGATAAAGATGGCCTACTCTCCTATATTTTTTATTAATATAAGTAGCGTAACCACCCATTTTTCTCATAAAATTACTTATTCCATTTCTCTTTAACTGATAAAGTAACAAGTGAAAATGATTAGGCATTAGACAGAAAATAAGTATCTCTACTAAAAGTCTCCTTTTCTCTTTTTTAGTTCCAACTTTTCCGAGAACTGTTCTCGGAATATTCTTGCGAAAAGCATCGCCGACCGCATTTTCATCATTAAATTCGAAAAGATCGTGAATGAAACGGAAATAATCTTCCTCTTGAGGAAAAATTATTCGTTTTTCCACTCCTCGCATAACTATATGATAAATCTCTCCTGTTACTAATGGTGGCCGTTTTATTGGCATAGAAAATATCCCTTCCGAGAACTGTTCTCGGTAAAATATTTCTCCGCTAATTTAATTATAATTGATAGTTTTGAAAGGGTTCTATTAGAGGGAAATTATCGGAAATATCCTCTTTTGTATCTATTAAATAAGGAGTGTCAATTATTCCGTCTTCATCTAAGTCTTCTCCTTTATAATTATTCCAATAATTTCCGAGATAGCTCCTAAAAGAGCTACTTCCGTAAGAATAATCTATCATTTCTGGCGAATTCCAGGTATTAACCGAAAACACTATTTGAAGACTATTTTGGTTATTTATAAAATTGTTAAGATAAATATAATTTCCATTACTATAATAAAAATCAAACAAAATAAAATTATCAGAAAAGTTATTCTTGAAAATATTATTTTTTGAAGATGTCCATATCTTGACAGCTAAATTACCATTCGATTGGAAGTTGTTATTATGGATAATATTGTCGTTAGAATACTGATATAAATAAATGCCGCTCTCTGAGCTACCTGCAATATAATTATTTTCGATTTCATTATTAGGACAATTATAATCTAAGGAAATCCCATCTTTATTATTTAAAATTTGGTTGTCTTTAATCTCGTTGTGCGAAGATTGTCGCAGATAAATACCGCTAGAATTATCCTCTAATACATTATCCCTAACCATACTGTCTTGAGAATTAATTATTTGAATTGCTCGTTCTGTCTCAGAAATCTTAAATTCTTCTACAGTAACATTCCTACTATTTAAAACAATAATTTGTCCTGTATTGCCAATATTATCAGGCGAGACTATTCTATTATCTTGCTCAATTAGATATATGGGCTTATCATTAACAAAGCTGTTTTCAATTTTAAGATTAAAAGAACTAGGACTTCCACTAATTAAATATCCACCAATTAAAACCCCTCCTTTTATAAAATTACAACTTTTTATCACATTTGAGAAACCATCTATCTCGAGAAAGCTTAAATTAAAATCATTATTGCCAATAACATTAGACGGACCGGCTAGAGTGCCAGGAGAAGATTCTAAAACATTATCTTTAATAACACTTTCTTTAATATTCTGGAAATAAAATCCGCGAATATTGTCAGAAAAAATATCATCAGAAATAGTAGAACTTTGAAAATTTCCTACCTGCCAGATTCCATTACCATTATTCAAAAAGACATTATTTGAAATATTACAATTTTCTATTTTCACACTTGGCTTATCTGAATAGATAAAAATTCCACTATCCCAAGTACTATGATTTGCTCCTTTTATTGTAAATCCATCTATAGTTATATTACTTTCCTTTACCCAAAAAATATATCTATAACCAAATGGAGGATGACTAATTGGAAAGAGTTCTGCCAAAATAGTGGTTTTCTCTGGCCCATTTTCGGAACGAAGAATTAAAGATTTATTAATTTCAATCCTCTCCTGGTAGATGCCGTCTCTTACAATTATCGTGTCTCCTTCTCCCGCCGCATCAACTGCTTCTTGAATAGTCGAGAAATCGTCTGGCACATACCAAACTTCTACTATAATGTCAATTGGCTCTGAGAGTACCCACTCGCTTTGATTGCCGCTTTTATCAGTCGCTCGCAGACAAAAAATATATGTTTTTCCGTCCTCGCCCTTAAAAATATATTCGGTATCAATAGTTTTTTCTAATAAAAGACTGCACAAGTGGTCTTCCTCGTCCCAGAGGCCGAAATCATAGTTTAGAATACCACTCTCGTTATCCTCTCCTTGCCATCTTATTTTAAAAGAGAGTCTATCCTGAGGAGAAGTTAATGGCAAAAATGAAACCTCAGGAGGAGTGGTGTCAGAAACTGAAGGAGGCGGGGGTGGAGGAGGTGGCGGAGGGATTGGCGACGGTGGGGGCGGAGGGACATTAACTTTTACCTTTACCGAACAAGTAGCCGTTCCTCCTTTTCCTTTGGCGGTCATTTTATAGGTGGTATTAACCACAGGATAAACTTTTTTGCTACCAGATAAAGAAACGCTACCAATATTGGTAATTGAAACACTGGTGGCGTTAGAGGAACTCCATTTCAAAAGAGAAAATTCCCCTTTCAAAATAGAGGTGGGATTAGCGCTAATACTACAAGTTGGCTTGGGAATTGGCTTAATCTCAATTGGAAAAGTACCAACATCTTTTCCAATCCATTCAAAACCGCCTCCGCTAAGAGAGCGAACAGGCCGAAAGCGGGGATAATATTTCCCTGGTTTTGTAGGTAATTGAATATAGAAAATAAAGGCACCAATTTTATTGGGTGCTGTATTTTGAGAGAGTAAAGTTGGTCTTAATTTCGTTAGCCAAGAAGAATGGTAAAATTTCGCCGCTACGCCTCCGTACCCACCAATAACATTTAAAGAGACCTTATTTTTTGTCCAGGTTATATTGCCTGTATTCTTGAAATTGAGAGTAATTTTATAAACCTGACTATTTATTTTTGTTAGCTTATAAGAATCAAATTTTTGATTCCAAACTTCTTTTTTAGTTTTTGCTCCTTTCACTTCTCCTGACACTATTTTATTATCCGAGAGATA
>Ga0315280_10005974_pt1 | contig 17033 bp, 18 predicted proteins | sample YL17G06_40_MG_FD_203697 | JGI IMG/M metagenome (GOLD analysis project Ga0315280, IMG submission 203697) | Sediment microbial communities from Yellowstone Lake, YNP, Wyoming, USA - YL17G06_40 | ecosystem: Environmental > Aquatic > Freshwater > Lake > Sediment | place: USA: Wyoming | collected...
CTGCACCCGGAACAGGTACCGGTCGCCGCGATAGTAGGAATGCAGGATCTCGATGCATCTGTTCTCCGAGTTGTAGGCCAGGCTCTCGATGTAGAGACAGGGAACGGCCGGGGAGATGCTCAGCTTCTGGGCGGTCTCCGGGCTGGCCAGCACGGCGCGGATCGTCTGGATGGCATGGTCCAGGTCCGCCTGGAACTGCTCGGTCAGGATCTTGTACATCGAGCCCTTGATGGGGATCTCCAGCAGGCGCCCGAAGTCCTCGTGGGAATAGTACTGAGTCTCCAGCAGGAACGGGGTCCCCTCGACGAGGCGCAGCCGTTCGATCCGCACGGCTTTGCCGCCTGCGCCCAGCTGCAGCAGAGCGGCGATTTCCGGGGTCGCCTGTACCGCGGATTTGTCAATGATCCAGTCATCGATGCGGATGTCGCCGATGTTGAAGTCGTCGACGAAGCTCACCATCTGGTCCAGCCTGTGCACGGGATAGATGTTCTGCTTCCGGCGGACGAATGTCCCGATGCCTCTCTTTTTGACCAGAATCCCCCTATCGACCATGAGGGAAATTGCGTGGCGCACCGTGTTCCGGTTCAGCTCGAACTGTTCCGCCAGCTCCTCCTCCGGCGGGAGCTTCGATCCTATGTTATAATGCCCGTTCTGAATCGATTTCTCGAGCAATTCCGCGAGCTGGATATAGAGCGGCATGGCGCTGAGCTTGTCGATGCCTAATGCCATCGTTGTGTACCTGTCTAATGAGCTAGAACTCTAACCTAGGAAAGGCATGTTGTCAACAAAAATTTGTCTTCACGGTGGCCGAGTTCCGCGCAAGAATTGTGTTGACAGCCCATTTTTTCTCGGTTAAAGTTCTCTTTTGAAATGCTTCCTAGGTAGACAGGTACACAACAAGGAGAACTGCACATGAGCAAAGAGTTCAGCAATCCCTGGAAGATGATCGCCTCGATGAACCCCGAGACGGAGATCTGGTGGGACTCATCCCCCCTTGTCTGGCCAAACTTCAAAGAAGACTTTCTGAAGGGCAAGCTGAGCGACGCCGAGAAGGCCTGGTACAAGGAAGAGCTGGAAGGGCTGTTCTGGGACGCGCCGGTCGCGGGCTGGATCTTCAGGGGCTGCACCACCAACCCTCCCCTGTCGTGGGCCGTGCTGAAAACCCGCAAGGAGGAGTGGGCGAACATCATCCGCGAGAAACGCAAGGCATACAAGGGCAGATCCAAATACGGCCTGTACGTGCAGGTATACTTCGAAGTGGTGAAACGGGGGGCGGAGAAGCTGCTGCCCATTTTCGAATCCTCCGGCGGCAAGTACGGCCATATCTCCGCCCAGGTGGACATGCAGCAGATGCGCAACGAAGCGGCCATGAAGGAGATGGCCGAGGAAATCGCCGCCCTGTCGCCGAACGTGATGGTCAAGATCCCCGGCTCCACCCAGGGCATTCCGGTGTTCAAGTACCTGGCCTCCAAGGGCATCTCCACCAACGCCACCTGCGTGTTCACCGTGCCGCAGATCATGGCGGTGGCCCACTCGGTGGCCGAGGGCCGGAAGATCCACCTCAAGGAGAACAAGACCCCGAGGTTCGGCTGGCGGGCGGTCTGCACCCAGATGACCGGGAGGCTGGAGGACTCCAAGGCCTTCCGCGGGGTGATCGACAAGGACAACCTGGATATCAATCCCCTGGAGCTGCGCCGCGCCTCGGAGGCCGTGGTCAAGAAGTGCGCCCGGCTGTTCCGCGAGCGCAAACTGCCGATCAAGATGCTCACCTGCTCGGCGCGGCTGCACCGCAAGGACGACCGCTGGTACTACCCCCACGTCGACATGTTCATGGGAGGGGAGCTGGTCTACACGATTCCCCCCAAGGTGTTCGGTGACGTGCTCATCCACTATCGTAAGCTCGAGCTGAAACCGCACTGGAACGATCCCGTGCCCCAGGAGACGCTGGACAAGCTGGGCCAGGTGCCCTACTTCCGCCTTTCCTACGAGGAGGACGGCTACGCCGTCGAGCAATTCAACGAGATTCCTTCGCTGGCGGAAAACGAGGCGGAGTTCGTGGGCGCCACCAGGGAAATGATCGAGTACGTGGGAAGCTTCCTATGAAGAAGGTAGCTATCGGCTGCGACCCCAATGCGGTGGATCTGAAGGAGACGATCAAGAAGCAGCTCAAGGAGCTCGGCTACGACTGGGAAGACTACGGGAGCGATGACCCGATCTACGCCAACGTGGCCATCCGAGTGGCCGAGGCCGTGGCGGCGGGTAAGCACGACCGGGGCATCCTGCTGTGCGGCACCGGGATCGGGATGAGCATCGCCGCCAACAAGGTGCCGGGAGCCTACGCGGCGCTGGTGGCCGACGCCTACTCGGCCGAGCGGGCCCGCAAGAGCAACAACGCCAATATCATGACTATGGGGGCTTTGACCACCGGGGTGGAGCTGGCCAAGGTGCTCGTGCGCATTTGGATGGAATCGGAATACACCCCCGGAGGCAGATCGGAACCGAAGGTTCAGCGCATCTGCTCCTACGAGAAGGAGCGGAGGCAGCGCGGATGCTGACAGCGGCGGAGGACCTGCAGCTGCGCCGATCGGCGCTGCAGATACGGCGCAACATCCTGCGCTTGATCCGGGCCGGCAAGGCCGGACACGTGGGCGGCGCGCTCTCCGCGGCCGACCTGCTCACCGCCTTGTATTTTCAGGCGATGAAAATCGATCCGCTCCGGCCGGACTGGCCGGAGCGGGACCGCCTGGTGGTGTCCGCCGGGCACAAATCCCTGGTCCTCTACGCGGCCCTGGCCGCCCGGGGCTACTTCCCCGAGGATCTGCTGGACACCTACGGCTCCCTGGCCTCGCGCCTTCCGGGCCACCCCGACATGCACAAGCTGCCGGGCGTGGAAGCTTCCACCGGCGCGCTTGGCCACGGGCTCTCCATCGCCGGCGGCATGGCGCTGGGCCTGAGGATGTCGGGCCTCGCCTCACGGGTATACGTGGTGATGGGGGACGGGGAGCTGGCCGAGGGCTCCAACTGGGAAGCGGCCGCGGCCGCCAGCCACCACAGGCTGGAAAACCTTGTAGCCATTGTGGATCGCAATGGTTTGCAGATCTCGGGGCTCACCGTCGAGGTGATGAGCTATGAGCCGCTGGAAGAGCGCTGGCGCTCCTTTGGCTGGGGCGTTCAGCGGCTGGACGGCCACGACTTCGGCCAGATCCTGAAAGCCCTGCAGGCGGTTCCCTTCCAGCCGGGAAGGCCAAGCGCGATCGTGGCCGACACGGTCAAGTCGCGGGGCTTGAGCTTCGCCGAGGGCAAGGTCGAGTACCACTACTGGAAGCCTGCTCCGGAGGAGCTCGCCCAGGCCGAGCGGGATCTGGACTGGATCGAAAGGAGCCTGGCGGGATGAAACGCGGAGAGCTCAAGGATCCCCGCAAGACCTTCGGCGAGGCGCTGCTGGCCCTGGCGGAGCGCCGTCCCGAAATCGTGGCGCTCAGCGCCGACAGCTCCAGCGGCTCCGGCCTGAGCCCCTTCAAGAAAAGGTTCCCCGAGCGGCACCTGGAGTTCGGGATCATGGAGCAGGGGGTGATCGGGTACGCGGCCGGTCTGGCCACCACGGGCAAGATCCCCTTCGTGGCCGCGATCGCGCCTTTCGTCACGGCACGCCCCTTCGAGATGGTCCGCAACGACCTCGGGTACATGCGCCAGAACGTAAAGGTGGTGGGCCGCTCGGCCGGGCTGACCTACTCGGACCTGGGCCCGACCCACCAGTCCATCGACGATGTGGCGCTGCTGCGCACCATCCCCGGCATGGTCGTCCTGGTTCCGGGCGATCCGGTCGAGCTGGTCAAGGCCGTGGAAGCGGCGGCGGAGCATGTGGGACCGGTCTACCTGCGGGTCGGCAGCCCGCCCATCCCGGTGCTGTACGAGTCCGAGGCGGATTGCCCTTTCCGCATCGGAGGCGGGATCACCATGACGGAGGGCAAGGAGGTCACGCTGATCGGGACCGGCGCGGCCCTGCCCCGAGCTTTCGAAGCGGCGCAAACCCTGAGGGCTGAGGGCATCGAGGTGCGGCTGATCAGCCTGCCCACCCTGAAGCCGCTGGACCGGGACCTGCTGTGCCAGGCGGCCAGGGAGACGGGAAGGATCGTGACCGTAGAGGAGCACTACGTAGCCGGCGGGCTGGGCGGCGCGGTGGCGGAGCTTCTGGCTCAGGAATATCCTGTGCCGATGCGGATGGTCGGCGTCAACGACCGCTTCCCCCCGAGCGGACCCTATGAGGATGTGCTGCGGGACAACGGGCTGCAGCCCGATCAGATCGCCCAGGCGGTCCGGGAGTTCCTTTCCGCAGCGGGATCGAAGGGGAAAGGGCGGCGGGGAGCCACTCGCGCGAATACAGCGGGCCGCCGCCGGTCCGGAGCGGCACGATAGATCGTTCCGGGCCTGGCGGGCGCCGTTTTTCGATCGTCTTTGATTTCGACGGCACGATCCTGCCGTCGACGCCCGGGCGAGCAGCCGCTGCTGCTCGCCCGGCCGGAGGGCAGCCGTCCGATGATCCTGGCCCCAAGACGGCTGTACTGCCGGTGGGTCGTTCAGGCGGACCGCCGGGGGTGGCTGGGCAGCTCCTTCAAAAGCCACTACCTCCGGCTTCTGATGGGGACGGGGGAGCGATCCGCTCGGACAGGTGGCGCAGCGCCTGGCCGGAAGGATCCCCCCTGAAACCCGCAGAACGATCGCCGCTCTGGAGGCGCGGGGCCACCGGCTGATCATCGCCAGCTGCGGTACCGCCGACCTGAGCGAGCGCATCCTGGACGCTTCGGGCGTCCTACAGTGCTTCGAGGCGGTGCTCGGCAACCGGTTCGTGTTCACGCGGGGAGTGATCGCGGGCATGGACATGAGCGTTCCATTTGGCGACATCATCCAGCGGCGCGGGGGTTAGCTCCAAGTGGCCGGCGCGATGAAATCGAAGCGTCTGATCGTGTTCGACCTGGACGGCGTGATCGCCGATGTCTCGCGTTCTTACCGGGACACGGTCCGCAAGACCGCCCGCCTCTTTTTTCGACCCGCCCCCCGCTGGGCGGAGCTCCCCTCCCCCTTGTTCCCCCTTTCCGACCTGGCCCGCCTGAAGCAGGGCGGCAATCTGAACAACGACTGGGACCTGAGCTGCCGGGTGATCGAGCTATTGATGAACAGGCTGGACTCTCCCCCGCACTACCCGGAAAGCCGGACCGAGGATCTCTGGGAGCGTTTTCGTGACGCGATGCGCCGCTGCGACCTCGAGCCGCTGATCCGCCACCTGCGCGCTTCCTCCCAGCCTTTGAGCGATCTGCTGCTGCAGGCGGGCCCGAGGGAAAATCCGTTCGTGCGCCTCCTGTACCGCGGCGATGTGGGCAGCGGTAACCTGATCAAGCAGATCTTCCAGGAGGTGTACCTGGGCCCCGAGCTGTTCACCCGGACCTACGGGAGCCCGCCTCGAATGTATTCCGGCCCGGGGTACATCGAGCGGGAAGAGCTGCTGGCGCCCCCAGAGCTGCTGGGCGAGCTGGCCGGGAGACACGTTCTGGCCATCGCCACCGGCCGGCCGGCCGACGAGGCGCGCTACCTGCTTTCCCGTTTCAGCCTGGAGCCCTTCTTTCGCAAAGTCGTTACCCTCGATGACTGCCTGCGGGAGCAGCAGCGCATCCTCGAGCGGGAGGGCAGGAAGGTGTCCTTGAGCAAACCCGACCCTTTCATGCTGGATGCCATCGCCGGAGAGCTCATCGCCGAGGTCTCCGGCTGCTTCTATGTCGGCGACCTGCCCGACGACGTGGATGCCGCCCGGCGGTCCCGATACGGCTTCCGGTCGGTAGGCCTGCTCCAGGCGGCTCCGGACCGGGAGGCGCTGCGCGCGGACCTGGAGCGGGCCGGGGCGGATTACGTGATCGAGGACTTCGCCGCCCTGGCCAAGCTGCCGCTGTCCTCCTGACGCTTATGCTGACTTTTTAAGTTGACAATTGAAGTCTATGACCTACAAAGTATCAATCCTGTTCAAGAAAGGAGCTGTTCAACCAAGATGGCCAAGCTAACCAAGGGTTGCGACCTGCTGAAGGTCAAGTTCAGCGAAGAGATCGTCAAGGAGCTCTTGCCCGAGTGGGCCGACGCGGACGGCATCAAGATCACGGTTTTAGAGGGCGGGATCACCAACAAGCTGTACCGGGTCCAGTCCGACCACGGGGACGTTGCGGTTCGAATCTACGGGGAACGCACCGAGATGTTCATCAACCGGGACTGGGAAGCGGATGCCATCGCCAAGATGGCCCAGGAGGGCATCTCGCCGAAACTGGTGAAGTACCTTCCGGAGCTGAAGGTGACCATCGTGGAGTTCGTCACCGGCTGTTACACCCTGAAGAACCCGGATTTTCTGAAGGAAGAGCTTCACGAAACCATCATCGATCCCGTCCGCCGGATCCACCGCAGCCGGCAGTCCCTGCCGAAGATCTTCGATCCGCTCACGGAGGTGGAGAAGATGGCCCGCATCCTGGCCAAGGATGTCGGGGCCGAATACAAGGAGTTCGACATCGCGGGCACGATCCGGAAATTCCACAGGCTCTACGAGCATTGCCGCCTGCCGCCGGAGAAATTCACGGTCAGCCACAACGACCTGCTCGCCGAAAACTTCCTGCTGGTCGGCGAGGAGGCACGGGAGCGCTTCCCGCGACCCCTGTACATCATCGACTGGGAGTACGCGGGCATGGCGCCTCGATACTATGACATCGGGGATATGTTCCAGGAGATCCTGGTACCCCGAGAAATCGAAAAAAAGATCGTGATGCATTACTGCGAAGGCAAGGACTTCGACCAGACCCTGTACATGATCGACCTGTACAAGCCCTTTCCGGATATCTATTGGTTTCTGTGGAGCCTGATCCAGCTCAATGTCTCTTCGATCAAATTCGACTTCTACACCTACGGAAAGGTGAAGTACGATAACGCGCAGAAGAACCTGGCCTTCATCCAGAAGGAATACGGCATTCCGCTGTAGCCCCGGGCCGCTCAGGCCTCGCGGAACAGCTCCACCACCTCGCGGGGCGTGGAGGCGCTCGAAAGGAGGCGCAGGAAGGTCGGGCTCTTGGCGATACGGGCGATCTCGGCCAGGGCTGCGATATGCGGGCCTGACTGGTCGGGAGGGGCCAGCAGCAGGAAGAAGATGTTCGAGGGTTTGCCGTCCGCGGACTGAAAGTCGATGCCCTGGGGGGCGATGCCGATGGCCACGGTCAGGGTGCGCACGGTGTTGGTCTTGGCGTGGGGAACGGCGATGCCCTGCTCCAGACCCGTGGAGCCCAGGGCCTCGCGCGCCAGAAGCGCATCGTAGGGGGCCTCGAGCTCCGGGAGCTTTCCGGCGTCCAGCAGAAGCTGGGCCAGCTCGCGGATGACCTCCGGCTTGGTCCTGGCGGTGAGGGGGACCTTAACCACCTCGGGGCTGATCAAATCAGCAAGGGCCATAGCGATACCTCCCTTTCCCTCAGGTGAGGGAATCGTAGAGCTGGATCACCCGCTCCTCGTCCTTCACGATCAGCACCGAACAGGGCACGCTGCGCAGGGCCCGATCCGCCTCGTCGTACAGCTCGTCCCTGCGGCTGCGCACCGAGGATAGCTCGCCCATGACCAGCAGGTCGACTCGGTTGCGCAGGACGAAATCCTTGATCTCCTGGTGCACGGTACCGCTGGCGCTCAGGGTCTCGATGGCCAGCCCCTTCTTGCGGGCCAGGCTGCGCACGTGGTTGAGGTAGCGCTGGGCATCCTGTTCCAGGTCGCGCAGATATTCCTCCTGCTCGGCTTTGACGAAGATCCGGGCCTTCAGCAGCTCGCCGAGCGCCCGGGTGTTGACCACGTACAGCGCGGCGAGCTCCGCCCGGTAGAAGCGGGCCAGGCAGATGGCGTATTGGGCGGCGGTGATGGAACCTTCGGTCCCGTCCACGTACACCAAAATTTTACGGATCGGGCCGTCCATCATGTCTCCCCTTTGCGGGCCAGGAGCCGGTTCTTCACCATTTTCAGCAGAATGAACATGTCCCGCTCGTTTTCCTCCAGCCGGTTCTGGATGAAGCCGACGGTCTGCTCGAGGTCGGGGATGGCGATCTTCTCCAGGGCATTGACCTTGCGGATCGTCTTGCGCACCTCCGTGGCCAGGCGGATGATCGAGATCTTCAGCTCCGCCAGGCGGCCCATGAGCTGCAAGGCGTCGCGAAACTCCTTCAGGGAGCTGTCGATCCAGAAGCTGGTGCCCATCGGGCTGTAGTACGGCGGGTGCTCGACGAAGGAGGTCTCCACGACGGGCAGGCGCACGCCCATGACCCGGCGCTGTCTCAGCGTGATCTGCGCGGAGACGTTCACCGCGCTGGACAGACCGAGCACCTTCAGCTTGCCCATCCGCATCACCGCCTCCTCCAGGGTCCGGAAGGCCTCGGCCAGGGCGCGGACCACCTTTTCCTGGAAGTCCACGGTCTGGTCCACCAGCGCCAGGAGCTCCAGGACCAGGATGTTGCGCTTCTGATCCAGCAGCTCGTGGCCCAGGCGGGCGAAGCCCAGCTCCTGGCGCATCTTCAGCAGATTGGTTTTCGTCGGCGCGATCGCGGGCATCCTCGGCTACTTCCCGTAGAACTTCTCGATCTCGGTCTCGCTGACCCGGTGCAGCTCCTCGGCCGGCAGCAGGCTCAAGACCTCCCAACCCCGATCCAGGGTCTGCTCGATGGTGCGCTCCTCGCTCTGGGTCTGGCTGACGAACCTGCGCTCGAAGGCCTCGCCGAACTCCAGGTACTGATGGTCCAGCGGCGTGAGCTCCTCCTCGCCGATGACCGAGGCGAGGTTGCGCACGTCCTTGACGTAGCTGTAGGCGGCGAAAAGCTGGCTGGCCAGGTGGGGGTGATCCTCCCGGGTCATGCCCTCGCCGATCCCGTCCTTCATCAGGCGCGACAGGGAAGGCAGGCCGGCCACCGGAGGATACAGGCCGCGGGCGTACATCTCCCGCTCGAACACGATCTGCCCCTCGGTGATGTAGCCGGTGAGGTCGGGGATCGGGTGGGAGATGTCGTCGTTGGGCATGGTCAGGATGGGCATCTGGGTGATCGAGCCCCGGTAGCCCTTGAGCATCCCGGAGCGCTCGTACAGCTCGGCCAAGTCGGAGTACAGGTAGCCGGGATAGCCCTTGCGCGAGGGGATCTCGCCGCGGATCGTGCTGATTTCCCGAAGGGCCTCGCAGTAGTTGGACATGTCGGTCATGATCACCAGCACGTGCATGTCCAGGTTGTAGGCCAGGTGCTCGGCCAGGGTAAGGGCCGTGCGCGGGGTGATCAGCCGCTCGATCGACGGGTCGTCGGCCAGCGAAAGGAACAGGGCCACGTTTTCCAGCACCCCGGTCTCCTCGAAGGAGTTGGTGAAGAAGCGCGCCACGTCGTGCTTGACGCCCATGGCGGCGAACACCACGGCGAACTGGGTCTCGGTCCCGCGGATCTTGGCCTGCCGCGCGATCTGGGCCGCCAGCTCGTTGTGCGGCAGCCCGTTGCCGGAGAAGATCGGCAGCTTCTGGCCTCGGATCAGCGTGTTCATTCCGTCGATGACCGAGATTCCGGTCTGGATGAAGTCCCGCGGGTACTCCCGGGAGGTGGGGTTGATCGGCTGGCCGTTGACGTCGACCTCCAGGTCTCCGGCAGGCGGAGGACCGCCATCGATGGGCTGACCCAGCCCGTTGAACACCCGGCCCAGCATCCGCTCGGTGACCCCGATCTTGTGGGCCTCCCCGCGGAAGCGCACGTGGGTGTCCGGCATGGTCAGTCCTGAGGTGCCCTCGAAGACCTGGATGACCACCATATCCGCGGAGGTGTCCAGCACGATCCCCAGGCGGGTGACACCCTGCGAGTCCACGCACTCCACCAGGTCCCGGTAGCCCACCGGGTGCGTGTTGCGGATGAACACCAGCGGGCCGTCGATGCGGTCCACCCCGATGTACTCGCGCCCGGCCAGCAGGCGCCTCTGGGCTTCCTCCAGCCCTACGGGCGGAGCGCTATTGCTCTTCTTCATAGATCGACTCCAGCTGGTCCAGCGAGCGCTCCAGGCGGGCGGCCAGGCGGTCCAGCCCGGACAGGTCCTCGTTGGGGACCGTGAACTTCATCTTGATGATCTCCTGTAGAATCTTCATCCGGCGCAGCCGCACCAGGGTGATGCCCTTGCGGATGGCCTCCGCCCCCCGGCGCCAGTAGGTGAGGATCAGGGAGAGCATCTTCATCTGTTTTTGGGTGCTCGAGAAGCGATCGATGTCGTCGAAGGCGCTCTGCTGCAGGAAGGCGTTCTTGAACAGCGTGCACACCTCGATCACGAAGCGCTGGCTGTCCGGGAGGGCGTCCGGCCCGACCAGCTTCACCACCTGCGCGAGGCGCACCTCCCGTTGCAGCAGCTCCATGATCTCGGCGCGGTTCTTGGACCAGTCGGGTCCGACCTCGCGCTCCCACCAGCTCATCACCTCGCTCAAGTACTCGCTGTAGCTGTCCAGCCAGGAGATGGCCGGGTAGTGGCGGGCGTTGGCCAGCTGCCGGTCCAGGGCCCAGAAGCAGCGCACGAAGCGCTTGGTGTGCTGGGTGACCGGCTCGGAGAAGTCGCCGCCCGGCGGGGATACGGCCCCGATGATCGACACCGAACCATCGGCGCCGGACAGGCTGGTCACGTGGCCGGCCCGCTCGTAGAACTCGGCGATGCGCGTCGGCAGGTAGGCCGGGAAGCCCTCTTCGGCGGGCATCTCCTCCATGCGGCCGGAAAGCTCGCGCAGCGCCTCGGCCCAGCGCGAGGTGGAGTCGGCCATCACCGCTACGTGGTAGCCCTGGTCGCGGAAATACTCGGCCAGCGTAGCCCCGGTGTAGATCGAGGCCTCGCGCGCGGAAACGGGCATGTTCGAGGTGTTGGCGATGAGCACCGTGCGCTCCATGAGGCTGCGGCCCGTGCGCGGGTCGACCAGCTTGGGGAACTCGGTGAGCACGTCGGTCATCTCGTTGCCCCGTTCCCCGCAGCCGATATAGACGATGATCGAGGCGTCGCACCACTTGGCGATGGCGTGCTGGGTCATGGTCTTGCCCGTGCCGAACCCCCCGGGAATGGCCACCGTCCCGCCCCGGGCTACGGGAAAGAGGGTATCGATGACCCGCTGCCCCGTGATCAGGGGGTAGCTGACGGCCAGCCGCTCGCGGATCGGGCGGGGGGTGCGGATCGGCCAGCGGTGCATCAGGAACAGGGCCTTTTCCCCCGAGGGGGTTTCCACCAGGCCGATGGGCTCCTCCACCGTGAAGTCCCCGGCCCCGGCCAGGGATTTCAGGGTCCCCTGGACCTCCGGAGGCACGAGGACGCGGTGCTCCACCCGCTCCGTCTCCTGCACCGTGCCGAGCACCTGGCCCGGCGAAAGGGGGTCGCCCTTCTTCAAGGCAGCCGGCTGGAAGCGCCACTTCTTTTCGCGGTTGAGCGAGGGCAGGCGCACCCCGCGCTCGATGAAGCTGCCGGACAGGGCGCGGATCTCCTCCAGGGGGCGCTGGATGCCGTCGTAGATCGTCCCTATCAGTCCGGGGCCCAACTCCACGGACAGCGGGCTGCCGGAGCCGTAGATGTTCTCCCCCGGGGCGATGCCGGTCGTATCCTCGTACACCTGGATGATGGCGCTGGAGCCGGCAAGCTTGATGGTCTCGCCCACCAGGCGCACCTCCCCTACCCTCACCAGCTCGAGCATCATGGCATCGGTGACTCCCGCTGCCTCGATCACGGGTCCGTTGACCCGGTGCACCTGTCCTATGATTCTTTCTTCCATAGCACTTCGTGAATGATCTTACGGATCTCCGTCTGCCGGCGCAGCAGCCGGGTGGAGACCTGGTTGTTGAAGGCCAGGCGCCCTTCCCGGCCCACGAGCACCACGCCCTGCCCCACCAGGGGATCGGCGTCGGATTTGAACAGGCGCACCTTCCTGGCGGTGAGCTCCAGAACCCGTTCCTGCACCTCGGCGAGCAGCCGCTCGTCGATCAGCGCCAGTTCGGCAGGGGAGGCGTTGACCGAAGCCTCGGGCAGCGAGAGGCCGATGGCCGCCTCCACGAGCCACCCGATGAGCGCTTCCCGGTACTCCGGGCCGCCGATCATCTGCGCCAGCCTCGAGCGCACCCGCTCGATGACCAGCCGGGTAGCCTGCTCGCGCACGCGCAGGCCGATCCGCTTGACCTCCATTTTGGCGGCCGAGGCGATCTGCCGGCTCAGGCTCCCGGCCTGCTCCTCCGCCTTGCGCCTTGCTTCATCCAGAATGACGGCCACCTGCTTTTCGGCCGCCTCGCGGCGCTCCTGGGCGGCCTTGGAGGCATCCTCCAGCATCCGCCGGGCCTCGGCCTCGGCGTCCTGGGCGATACCGGCGATGAGCTCTCCCTGGCTCACAGCTTGATCCCGATGGCCTGGTTCACCATCTCCCGGATCCCCGCCTTTCCGGCCAGCGGCCCCCGGCGGTCCGGAATCTCCACGATCAGGGGGAAGTTCTGGGTGAACACGTAACGGTCGACCAGGGGCCGGATGAGATCCGCCACCCGCTCGGTGATGATGATGATGCCCACCTCCTTGTCCTCCAAGGCCAGGCTGAAGGCCCTCTGCGCTTCCTCGCGGCTGGCTGCGGTCTGCCCGTGCACTCCCACCAGCCCGAAACCCAGCACGGCATCTTCCTCCCCGATGATGAAATATTTCATACCTTGCCCAAAATCATCAGGGCGGTGATGAACCCGAACACGACCAGCCCTTCGGCCAGGGCGATGAAGATCAGGGCCTGGCCGGCAATCTCCGGCTTCTCGGCCACCGCGCCCATGGCCGCCGAGCCGACGTTGCCGATGGCCAGGCCGGCGGCGATGGCGCCGAAACCGAAGGCGATGGCCGCAGCGATGAGGCCGAATTTGGAGACCTCGGCCTTCTGTGGGCTGATCTCCTGGGCCGGCGCCTGCTCCTGGGCCACGGCCTTGGTCACCGAAACCGCGCCGAAAACGACGAACGCGGCGAACAGGATCACCAGCGACAGCAGGATCTTCTTGCGAAGCTGAATCTGCTCTTTGGTCTTCATGGCTGCACTCCTCCTATGCGCGCTTGCGCAGCGATATCGGCTCGTAGGCCTTGCCGGAACCGCTGAAGTATTTGGAAAAGAACTCGTAGTAGTTGAGCCTCAGGGACTGGATCCCTGCAGTGAGGCCTTCCAGGGCGATGACCAGCAGGTTGCCGGTCAGCAGGATCAGGTACGACCAGATCGTGAAGCCGCCCCCGGGACCGCCGAGCATGCCGGCGATGGCGAAAAAGGCGATCATCAGGCTGACATGACCGATGCCCAGCCCGGCCACTCGCATGAAGGACAGGGTATTGGCCAGATAGCCGGAAAAGATCTCCAGGATCTCCACGATCCACTCCATCAGCCAATCGATCAGGGTGAACACCTCAAAGCGCTTGGACCCCCTGTGGCGGACGAACTCCAGGGGGGCCTTGAGCGCCAGGGCCAGGACGGGCAGCCCGATCAGGAAGAACAGGAAGTCGCCCGGAGGAAGCTGCTTGTAGTCCCGCTGGGCGAAATAGAAGGCGGTATAGACCCCCACACCGTAGATCCAGCCGCCGATCAGCCCTCCCTTGTCGAAAACCAGGCGGAACCAGTCCCGCTTGCGCACGCAGTTGAGCCAGTTCAAGACCAGGCCCAGGCCGATCACGGCGATGCCGAACCAGATGGTGATCAATAGGATACTGTAGATGTCCTTGACGTAGCCGGTGCCCCGGTGTCCGGCGATGATGGCATGGTAGTTGAACCACAGGGGCGGAAACAGGCCCAGGCCGAAATAGGATCCGAACATGACCCCGGCCAGGACCGCCGCTCCGCCGCACCAGATGACCAGCTTCATCAGATTGCGGACGTTCTCGCTCTTGCCCTTGTAGGTAAGCAATCCGAACACTCCGACCAGGGCCAGCACCAGCCCCTGCCCCACGTCACCGAACATCAGGCCGAACATGGCCAGGTAGGCCACGAGCACGAAGGGGGTCGGGTCCACGGTCCCGTATTCCGGGATCGAATAGTTCTTGACCAGCATCTGGAAGGGGGCCAGCATCTTGGGACCCCGCAGCTGGACGGGAACGAGCTTCTTTTCTCCAGCCGGGAACTCGCGCGGATCGTGCCACTCCAGGTAGCAGCGCCCGCCGGTGGCGCGCAGGATCGCCTGCTGCAGGGAGCCCTGTTTCTGGACCGGCAGCCAGCCGGAGAAGATCAGGGTCCGAGCGGTGCGGCTGAAGTAGGACTGGATCCGCGTATACAGCTCGTTCATCCGCAGATTGGCCCACATGCGTTCCAGCTCGGGGCGTTTCTCGCCGAGCAGCTGCTCGACGCTGGTCTTGAGCTTTTCCTGTTCCTCGCGGTAGACGGCCAGCTTGCCGTCCAGATCCTGTAGGACCTCCTCCTTGCCGCCTAACATATCGCGCGAAAGCACGACCTCCGCCCAGCCGTACTTGTCCAGCAGCTTGTTCACCAGGGGGTCGTCGCGCCTCATGGTGATCAGGAGCACGGTGACCTGGTTGTCCTCCTCCCCGAGCCTCAGGTGCACGGAGGGCACGCTCTGCAGCGCGTCCAGCAGCTCGGGCAGAGCGGCCCGGCGCACGCTGCCGGTCTGGATATTGAGGAAAGAAAACTGCGAGCGGGCCTGCATTCCCGCAGCCAGGTCACCGAACATCTCCAGCTGGCGGCGGATGTCCTCCAGCTTCAGGATCTCCTGCTGCAGGAGCTGCTGCCGGTCCCGGATCGACTGCAGCCGGCCGGCGATCTCGTCCAGGCGGCGGTTGGTCTCCTCCAGGTCGAGAGGCTTCAGCTCCTCGAGGCGCAGCTCCCGCTCCGTGCCGGCCCGGCCGCCGGCCAGGCTGAAAAAGCCTTCGATCCTCCGGCGGATCTCGGCGATCATCGCCTCGCTGACCCGCGGGGTGACCCCGCTCAGACGATCGGTCAGCGACTGGTCCACCTCCGTGAAGCTGACGAAGTGCAGCACGCCCTGGTCGAGCAGCTCGCGGGTCACCCCGTCCGCGTCGCGCTCGAGCACCACGGCGATAAGCTGCTTCATGGGCTGCGGGAAGATCATAGCGCCGCCATGATACGTTCTTCGGGCCAGTTGTAGAACTTGGCGTTGAGAATCGTCATGATCCGCCGGATCTCGGATGATTTCAGCACGAAGTAGGCCAGGATGATGCCGACGGTGAAGGGGTAGCCGGCCAGCAGGTGCCGGACCTCGAGCAGCAGGATCTGCTCCAGGATCCGCTCGATCATGACCAGGCGGGAGTAGCTCTCGGTGTACTCCTGGGGGCTGAGCATGGCCGAGAGGCCCGAGTATTTTCTGCGCACCAGGCCGCTTAGAATGACGCTGGGGTTGTCCGAGGCGTAGGCCTCGGCCACCTGCTCCAGGCTCAGGTTGACCCCATAGGGGATGGCGAAGGTCATGGCCTCGTCCTGGGAGAGCTTGTAGAAACCCTTGAAGCGAACCAGCCAGTTGATGTTCTGCAGATCGATCTCGGCCCCGATCATGCGGCGGGCGATCGCGCGGTCGCGGGGCTGGAGGCCCTCGACCGCCGCCAGGAGCTGGCGGTAGAACAGATGGTCCAGCGCGATCTCGACCGGGAAAAGGCTCTGCCGCTTCAGCACCTCCGCGGCCCGCCCGGCCACCACGGCGGCGTAGGGGCTTCCCTCCAGGGCCGCGACCGCCTCCTCCATATTTGCGGCGTTGACCACCGCGTCCAGGTCCAGGTTGCGGTGGATGCGGTCCCGGATCAGGTACCCCACCGCCGTGTCGATCCGGCGTCCCCGGATGCGCGCGTCGAACCACAGGCGCAGGGCGTTTTTCAGGTTCTCGAGCTCGAAGCGCTCCGCCAGGGCGAACACGATGGCCCGAACCTCGTCCTTGACCAGGTCCTCCAGCTCCAGATAGATCCTGGCCTCCTTGCGGGCCAGCTCCATCTCGGCCATCTTGATGTCCCCGGTCCGGTTGTAGACCTCCTCCACCACGGCGAAATCGGTGCCTTGGAGGAGCTGAACCGCTTCCGTGAGCGTGTGGGCGCGGGCCAGCTCGGCGGTGAACTCATCGGGCAGGATCTTGCTCAGGCGAGCCCTGAGCTTGGCGTTGATGAAGCCGTATTTCCTGACGGGACCGGCCAAACGCGCTAACCCTTCCGGTATTCCGGAGTGATGACCAGCGAGACGACCTGATCCACGACCCGCTCCAGCGCCTCCCGGTTCTCCTGCAGAAAGCGCTCCGCCGCCTGCTCGGCCTGGCGCACCGTACGGGCGCGCTCCGCCTCGGCCTCCGCGCGAGCCCGGGCCAGGTTCTCCTGGATCAAGCTTTGAGCCGCGATACGGGCTTCCTGCAGCCGGTTTGCGGTCTCGGCATCGGCCGCGGTGCGCAGCTCGGCGGCCTGCTTGCGGGCGGCCGACAGTCGCTCTTCGGCCTGCTGTTCCGCCTCAAGGACCTTGCTTACTATCTCCTGCATATGGTTTCGCTAAAGCGTGAATTTTATAGCATAAAGCGCTGGTTATGGAAACTGGGGATCAGGCCCGCGCCTTGTAGTGCCGCCAGATCGAGTACAGGATCATGGCCAGCACCGTGATGCCGTAGGGGAAGGCCAGGATGAAATCCGCCGGCACCTTGATCGCCCCCTGGGCGTAGTTGGAGAAGGCCTCGGCCAGGCCGAACACGAAGGAGGCCACCACGATGCCCCAGGGGGTCTTGTTGCCCAGGTAGATGGCCACCAGGGCGATCCAGCCGCGGCCGGAGGTGATGTTGGGGACGAAGGCGGCCAGGTTCAGGGTCAGCACCGCCCCGGCCAGGCCGCAGGTGAAGCCGGAGATCAGGATCCCCGCTAGCTGGTAAGCCCGGGGGCTCAGCCCCAATGAGGCGATGGTCGCGGCGTTCAGCCCGGTGCCGCGCAGGCGCAGCCCGAAGGGGGTGCGGTAGATCACCAGGGCCGAGGCCAGCACGATCAACCAGCTCAGGTAGACCAGCACGTTG
>Ga0315280_10005975_pt1 | contig 17030 bp, 11 predicted proteins | sample YL17G06_40_MG_FD_203697 | JGI IMG/M metagenome (GOLD analysis project Ga0315280, IMG submission 203697) | Sediment microbial communities from Yellowstone Lake, YNP, Wyoming, USA - YL17G06_40 | ecosystem: Environmental > Aquatic > Freshwater > Lake > Sediment | place: USA: Wyoming | collected...
TGGAAAGAGATGATGTTAGGAAGGAAAACTATGAAGTATTGTTGATGTTGGCGAAAGAGGGCAGACTGAAGCCTTCGGCTGGCGCAGGAATCGGTATAGAAAGGCTGGTTAGCTGGATAGCAGGAGCCAAACATATAGGAGAAACGCAACCGTTTCCTAAGATACCTGGAATAGTCTACGACTTGTAAAAAAACTTAAACCCGGCTACACTTAATGCAGTCAAGCTTTAGGAAATACGCATTCAACGGCGCTGAGTGAAATCTATTCTCAACTGGACATAGAAAGCGAAATAAATACAGAAATGCAAAAATGAATTTCATATACAGATTAGTGATTCATAATTGTTAATTATATTCTTGGCTTACCATGGAACAAACTTAAAACCAAAATGAAAAGGTGTATCTAAAATGATGAAAAAAGCAACTGTTAAGAAAAGCATGATATACACAATTGATTTGACGAAGATCGATGGAGATGGAGCTTTTCCATGTCCAAAATGTGGAAGTATCATATCTCCAGACGACGAATCTGAAGAGGTTTACCAAATCGTTGAAACAAAAGTTAAGAATGACGAACTAGCAGAATTAATGTTAACATGCAACAAATGCGGAAGCACCATTAAGCTTGTAGGCTTTCTATCACAACCAGAAAACAAAACCTAAACAGCAAAAATCGTCTCGAGCTACTTTTCCACTTCAAGTCTCCTACTTATTACAGTAAAAACTATCCACAAGATGACGCCATAGAAAAGACCATTAAAAACCGCGCTCAAGTATTCCGCATATTCGCTTACCGATTCTCCAATCAGCGTGCAGAAAAAGGTTCCGGGAAACATTGGCGAAGGGATAAGCAGCGACGCAAATGTGAACATTAGAAAGAAGACTATTAAGATTAATGCTCCCCTCGTGTGAATTCACCTGAAATATTGTTTGTTTTGTTTTTGGTGTACTTACCTACCAGACATCTAATATCGCAATATTTAATAAACATTGTTGTCTATGCGTTCAACACAGATACAAAACTTAGTCGCTTTAGAAAATTGGAAAAACCAACACAAAAATGGCTATTAACAGAATTGTCAAAAGTTTTCTGCTGGTTGACAGGCTGGAAACATCGTCTAATGGGCCAGGGTGCCTCTGCATACCCATAAAAAGAACCAAGACTGCCATCAGCCAGAAGCCGCTTATAATCAGCAACACAATCGAAAGTACCATCAAAACGGTTCTTGTTTTTTCGCCAGCTAAAGATCTGGCAACATGTCCGCCATCAAGCATTGCAGCAGGCAACAGATTAAGCATTGTAACAACCATGCCGACCCATCCAGCAAGTTCAACAGGATGCATAAACAACTTTTGGGGCTCCGGAGGAGAGGAAGGTACCATGCCAAAATTAAACAATAATTCGTAGATTAGAATAGAGAGTAACGGCATTGGTAAAATCGTATACTCTCCCTGAGGAATATATGCAGGAATTGCCATTGTCATTCCCACTGCGGTAACTATAGTTGCTATAATAAAGCCCAAGATTGGACCGCTTGATCCAATATCAAACAGCACATCTTTGTTCGATGGAAGCGACTTTTGAAATATGACAGCGCCGAAGGTTCCGAATCCACCGAACATTGGTGGTGGACCTGGAATAAAATATGGTGGTGTGGCTTCTATTCCGTTCTTGTTTGCAGTTAACTTATGACCCATCTCATGTATGCCAAACACAGCCATTATCGCTATTGTGAACGTAGCTCCGCCGATTAAAGGATCGATCAAGTCTACGGATAGCAAGTATCCTGTAACGAAGGTTGTTCCAATAGTTGCTAAAAACAGCAGCCAATTGATCAGAATATTACTTGGTTTTGTTGAAGGCTTGGGAACAATTTTTAGGACAATTTTTCCATCCTGTCTCCGCAGAATTGCTATAAGATTCATTGCTTCCAATTTTTTTAATAGCCTGAGAAAAGCTTGTTTTGTTTCTTGCGGTTGTTTCAAGTAGTAGGTTGGGATGTTATGTTCTAGCAAGGCTTCTTCTATCTGAAACTCTCCAGAAACCAATGTAGTTATTTGTTCAAAATCAGTTTGGGCAAAAGGCGCTTCACTTGTTTCGCTTGGTATTTCGCTCATAGTTCTTTATCCTTTTTTGTTGCCGTATTAAAGTATTTAGGAGTAGAAAAGTCTATTGGAATTGCAGCTTATATTCTTATTCTGAATCCGAACCACTAAAAACTTTTTAATAATCGTCTAAAGACAAGACAACTCGCCAAATCAAAACAAACACAAACACAGCAAACTGGAATGGAAAAGGCACAGAATAACTCAAGTTCCAACAAAAGGATGGAAATCCTTGAAAACAATTGTCGAAGAGAACCCGAGAATAAATTCTGAAGTAGGCATAATCCTTCCAACATACTGTGAAGCAGCAAACATTGAAAAACTAATCAATGAAATTGAAGGTTTAGAATTAAACGCTCGTATTTTAGTCATAGACGACTCAAGCCTCGATGGCACGTCAAATGTCGTGCGAAAAATTCAAAAGAAATATCAAAACATTTTGCTTTTCGTAAGACCTAGAAAGTTGGGCCTTGGAACCGCAATAACAGATGGATTCAGAATATTTCTCTCCCTAAAAAAACCTCCAAAATACGTTGTTACAATGGACGCAGACTATTCGCATAATCCAAAGTATATTCCCCAATTAGTATCGACGGTAAAGGAGGGCGCTGATCTTGCTATTGGAAGCAGATATTGTAAGGGAGGAGAAACCAGAAACTGGAGCATCCTACGTCTATTTATTAGTAGAATAGCTAATTTCATCGCTTTCACCATAATAGGTGCAAAGATAAGCGACTACACCAGCGGGTTTCGATGTTATTCAACAAGCCTCATCAGAAACATTTTGAACGACTTGCACAGTCAAACCTATGAAATACAAATAGAGACAATAAGACAGACGCACCTGAGAAAACTTAGGATAAAAGACATACCAGTGACTTTCACCAATAGAAAAAGAGGAAAATCTAAGCTAACCTTTAACGAAATACAGCAATTCCTTTCCTACATACTTCTAAAAAGCACAACAACCCGACGGAGATAATCTTGCATATAGCAGTATTCGCTGAATATTTTCCTCCAAGAATGGGCAGCGACCGCAGAATATATGAGTTAATGAGAAGAATAGCAGCAAAACATAAAATCAATTTCCTTCTAATTCCCCCATTTCGTGAACTTCAAGGAACGCTGAAAAAAGAAAATCCCAACATCCCTAAATCATACGTTTATACTCGTGAAAATATTGTTGCACACAATCTTGAAATTCCAAACATAATAAGGCAATTATGGAAAAAATCTTTGAAAACAGCTTACCTATGCACAATGATCTTGCTTATTCCAAAAACTATAAAAAAATTAGTAAAAGCAAATCCAAAAATCATCATCTTAAATTATCCAAGCGTATATACTGGCGTTCTGGGGCTTTTTGCTGCAAAGATTTTACGGAAAAAGTGCATAGTGGATTTTAATGATCTCATAGCCCAATATACAATACAGTTACTGAAAATGAATAAGAAAAGTTTCATAGGCAGAATTATAATATTCATACAAGATTTTATCATCAAGAATGCTGACATAGTTATTACCCCAACAAACTTCATTAAAAGTTATGCATTATCCCGTAGAATAAAGCATGAAAGAATCTTTGTTATTCCTAATGGAGTTGACACGCAAGTTTTCAATGCAGAAATAGAGTCGGATTATAGGTCAAAACTTAAACTACAAGACAAGAAAGTTTGCTTGTACTTCGGTCGCCTTGATGGGTGGGCAGGAATCCATATTCTTGCTGAAATATGTAATATTTTTGAGCAGAAAAGGCCTGATGTGAAATTCTTGATGGTTGGAGATGGAGCCGAGAAGATAGATTTCCCAGAAAACGTAATTGTGATTGAACCGATTCCACATTATGAGTTGCCAAAAGTCATCAGCATAGCAGATGTGGCTCTTGTTCCATTCCCAGACAATGAAGTTTCTCATGCAGCAAGCCCATTAAAACTATTTGAAGCTATGGCCATGCGAAAACCTATAATTGCAAGTGGCGTGAGTGGAATCAGTGAAGTTGTCAAAAGCGGCTACAACGGTTTACTTGTTAATTCAAATACATCTGAAGAATGGATTGAAGCCTTAGACAATCTCTTAAATTCCAAAAAGCTGCAGATGGAAATAAGCAAAAACGCAGAAGAATCCGCCAAAAATTATGATTGGAACGTATTAGCTTCCCAATTTGAAGACATACTATTAAACGTTTTTTAGACTAGACGAATGCATAGGGAATTAAATAACACGAGGCATGTATGAATAAAAGCAGAAGCAAGTATGTCTCTGTCAACTTCCAATTTTTAAGAAGATAAAGAATCACAAATGGTAGCGCCCACAAAAGATACCAGGGTTGAAATTGCGGAAGTAGAAATGGCAATAATGCAAAAACAATGCCTAAACTCTTCTCAAGAGACCACGCATGCAAATATGAAAATATGAAAATTAATAGAAAAATAACTATGGAAATGCTAAATGACACAATCAGCACAGGCACAAGTATAAGCTCTGAAGCACCACCAAACAACATGAATAGAAACATTTGAAAGAAACCATAAGGCACTGAGAATCTTGTAATACCAAGAAGCATCTCTAGATAAGCATTAGAAGATAACACAATAAAAGGTAAAGAAATCATGCCTAAAACAGAGATCAACGTCAGCAAAAAACGCGAAACAGTCCTTTTGTTATCTGACAAAAAATGCATGAGTATGAAAGGAATGGCAACTACAGGGAAGATCTTGGAGCAGATTGAAAGACTTAGGAAAATTGAAGAAAGCGCAGGACGACTACGTAAGAAAATTATGGAAATCAGTAATAACAGTAAAGTGAAGGAGTCGTTATGCCCCGAAATTGAATATTCCAATAATGAAGCGGGAAAGAACAAAAGAGCTAACGAAAGAATTTTAACCCTTTCTAAGGGAAACTTTGACTTTAACAGATTATACATAAGGAATATTATTAACAAGTCACATGCGACAAAGAAAAGCTTCATAAGTCTAAGATCACCAGCCATCAAAAATGGGACTATTATGTAAATAGAAAGCGGCGGGTAGGGAGCAGGAAAATCTCTGTACGGAACCTGACCGTTTAATATTTCGTTACCCAAATAGCGATATTGAACAATGTCGTTTGAGAAAGTTGTAGAAACGGCTAAACATGGCAAAAGGCGATAGAGTACTCCAATAAAAACAATTAAAAGGAACATGTTCGAGCACTCTTTAACCTTAAGTAAAAATATAGCGTAAACAGCTACCATCAGCATATATAAGGCTAAAGCTTCAATGGTTTCGCCAGTGTGGAGAACCTGAAGAAGGCATATGAGGAGAAGTAAGGTGGAAGAAACTAGTGCAAAGTGTTTATCACCTTTGAAAGCCAATTTATAGTATCTCCATATCTCATAAATCCTTAGAGATAAAAATTAATTATCACATGTATTCTTTATATGTATTGAGTTAATACTAAAATTGCTCTATTTTATTTTTGATGCGATTAAAAGTGAAACTCTATCCTAGATCTGTTCTCAGGTACTTCGGTTTTCAATATAAAATATATAAGACACCAGCAAAGTCAATCGCTAAATATGAATGACAAGTATCTGCATATTACACTTTTGCTTTCCTTCACAGCCTATTTTTATTCGCTAGGTTTAATATTTTTGAACGAAACTCGTTTTTATCAATTCAATTTTTCGTGGCTACTTCTAACTTTTTCATATATCTTCCTCTTCTTGACATTGACTGACTGGTGCAAAGCTTATTTAAAAAAAAGCAGAAAAGTACAATTATTAACGTTGATAGTAATTGCGATTTTATTGAGATTTATTTTTTCACTTAACAGACCAGTAATATCCGTAGATATATTTCATTATTGCGACTACACAAAGATGTTGCTTCAAGGAATGGTTCCTTATAAGGAGGCATGGATACCGTACCCTACTTTATTTACCCTCACAATTTGGGTTCACGGGATATTATTTGGTACCAACTATATTACACTCAGAACTATCTTCATTTTATGTGATGTTATTGTCACTGTTTTGATTTATTTCTCTGCAAAGAAAGGATTTAGCGAGCAAAATTCATTTGCTTTAGCATTATCTTACGCATTATGTCCATTACCACTCATCGATATTGCTTGGCTGGGTCATTTTGATATATTTCCAACGCTTTTGACGTTATTGGCCTTTATTTTTATACAAAAGAAAAGCCAGTGGTTTTCAGCTATATTTTTAGGCTTATCAACTATGCTCAAAATTTACCCTATCACAGTTTTACCTCTATTTACTCAAATTCAGAAAACTCTAAAGGATAAAGTTTTTTATATAATTACTTTCCTGGTGACAGCCATCATTTTTTTGTCACCATTCTTGATTTTAGCTCGATCTGAATTTGTTAGACAGGTCTCTGAGTCTCACCTAACCAACCCTATGAACAGTCTAGGTTTCTATGCTCAAAACTTCAGTGTCAATCCAGCTGTGATTAGTGCAATGTTATTTTGTGCCATTGGATTTACGTATGGTGCATACTTAGGAGAGGATAATAAATTCGCAAACTCGCAGATTGCGTTCTTACTGAGCTTCTTGATAAGCTTAGTATTTCTAACAATGGGCGTATTTTTAGTTCAGTTTCCGTATCTGTTTCCTGATAATATTCCACAATCTTGGTTAAATCCTTCTCAGCCTTTTTATAAACCATCATTTTTCTATTTCATTTTCGGTTTTCTTATTTTGTTTTGTGGGATAAGCTTTGCTTTATATACTATCGTAGCATGGTTGCGAAAAAAACTGATTTTGGATGTATCTACATGTATCTGTTTCGTTATAATTTTTTTCATATTTTCATTAACAGTTTTTTACGGCTGGTATTTCATATGGGTTCTTCCCTTCGCATTACTGATTCGAGACAAACGAATCAAAGTTCTTTTGCTTATGGCTTGTTTAGTTACATACCCCACTTGTTACTATGTTTTTGATTTTCCAAATATAGGTGTTAGAGGAGAGAGTGCATGGAGTTTCGAATTTAATAGGCAGGGAAATTGGACTTTTAATGTGTACCAATGGAAAGAGTACCTTCAAGAAAAAAAGTTAGGCGAAATCGAGGAAAGCATAGACTACGGTTTTAACGTCACAGAAGATGGTTTTGGGGATCTTTGGATGAAAAGCAGATCCCAAGAGGCGAATAAAGAATTTGTATCATATGAAAGCGAAAGACTGAATGTAACCGTGAATGAGTACCCCCTTTTAATTATTTCAGGAATGAAGTCTGGTTCCGATCCTACCTTTGGAGAACTTCAAGCTATTCGTATATCAGTTGATGGTTTAGATGATAATGGCTCTAACGTCTTGTGGGCAAACGCATTTCCTCAATGGACACATTTAGGTAATTTAAGTGAAGTAACTTTTGTATGTAACTTGAAGGCTAATTTAAGCACGGATTTCGGAGTTGTAAAAATGTCTATTATAAATCTCGTTAGACTTACTCTTGTGCATTATGGAGACAAAGCTGGACAGGAGATCCATCTTTATTTTAAGTCAATTTCAATAGAAAAGGAGCCCGATTTTAATGAAAGCTTATTAATTTTTTCTGACAATTTTTATACCTTACCACTTTTGTTAATTATCGCCTTAGTCGTGATGCGTGTTTTTGCGAGTTCAAAGAGAAAGGAATTTAACAGTGGAGTTTATGGAAGGGATAATGTTTGAAAACCTCTTTATCTGGCAGAGTTGAATATGTTTTCGTCTTTTCAGCATTTTTAATTGTGCGCGCAGTACCGGAAATATTCACAGCTTATCCTTCTGGGTGGGATCTGATCAATTATTATGCACCATGGACTTTAACTTTTGCCAAATATGGCGCCGTTAATTTGCATTTCTTTACTGCTTCACCCTTAATATTCACTTTATTAGTAATGTTATATCAAGTAATTGCAGATGTCTTCTTAACGTTAAAAATGATTGTTCCAATTCTTTATGGTGTAGTTGGAGTTTCTTTTCTATACTTTCTAAGAAATTATTTAAACTGGAATAAAGAGAAGAGAATATTTGGATCAATATTTCTGATGTGCCAATTAGGTGCTCTAAGAATTTCGTGGGATTTGTTAAAAAATGAGGTAGCAATTGCAATTTTGTTTGTATTGCTGGTGTCACTTGGAAGATTTTTAAAGGAAAATGCGAGTTCAAAGCGATGTCTAGCTGAAATTTTGATTTTTTCTTTACTTCTTGCTTTTTCTCACCAATATGTATTAGTAATCTATATGATCACTGCATTATATGTTACTTTAAAATTATCTAGAAAAAGACAGAAATATTCTTTTATTGCCGCAAACGTTCCAGCTTTTGTTATTTTATTAATCATGCTGTTTATATCTAAAAGTGCTCTTTATATAGCCGAAAATCCGTTTGCCGGAGGAACCGTTAGCTTCGGACGCACGGTTCATTTTGTAGATGCCCCAACTTTCGCTATTTTCATTGACTATCTAAAGATGTTCCCTTCTTACGAATACTTGGCAGGCGATATATTATTGGTTTTCACTTTTTTGTACATATGGTTTATTATCCTCGTTATCTTTGGTTTTTGGCATGACTATATACTTACCCCAGTTACTGTGTCTTTACTTCTTGCCGGATTTATGCCTTTAATAAGTCCAAATTTCGCCATTTTTGATTGGTATAGATGGATGTTCATGTTGTGTTATCCATTCGCCATCTACGCTACAAATGGTTTGTACAGAAATTTTGATTGCCATGAGAACTTTAAAACAATAGACATTTTTAGCGGAAAGTATGTTAAACGGATATTGAAGTTTGTGAAAGATAGATTAAGAATTTGTCTTGTGGTTGGGCTGCTCTTAACTTACTCAGCCATTTACGTGAAAGGCGACTTATATGGAGTTTTCCCCTCTCGTGCATGGTCATACTTTCCAACTTCAATGATTGATTGGCCTTCTTCAAATAAAACTATATTTTCAGACATCGTCAACAACATTGATTTTGTTAACAAATTTTACGTAGGAAATATGGGACCTTTTTTAAAGGATGATTTTGAAGGGGCGGAATTAAACACTTCCTTATGGAATTTTATAGGTACAGGATCTCTTTCCATTGAAAATTCAACGATGACGTTGAACACGGAAACTTTTCTGAGTAACGCGTATATAGAACATAATTGGCGAAGGAACTTGAAAGGTTCAATAGAACTCAAGTTTAAATTTAACAAGTACGTCTCCGAAACGTCTCTTCTTGATATTATTTTTGTAAGAGATTTCACGCAGACACGTGGGGGAGTGTTTTATTGTAATCTTAACAAGAGTTTTTCTTATTGGGATAGTGAAAACGATACATGTTATGACCTAGCTCCATTGGACAACAAATGGCATACATTAAAAATTATTTGTGATGGAAATGGAAGAACAATCTATTTAGACGAACAAAAAAAACTGGAATTGGAAACTGGAAAGTTTTTCGGAAACGTAGCCTTAGGAGAAAACGCTATGTTGGAAAGTTATGGAGGATCCAGTAGTTTTGATTATATCTCATGCACTTATTCTCCACTAAATGCTTCCGTAATCATTTCTAATGAAGAAATTGGAATTACAATGATGTACCTTGATCAGAAAATCACTATTGTAGTTTTTGGCTTTAACGTTTCTGCTGCTGTAAATTACGCTTTTGAACAAAAGTTTTCATACGTGTTTTTCTTAACTAAGGGGAATTTTTGGTTAGAAAAAAGCGGTGAAAGTTATCAACTCACGTATAAAGGAATATGCTACTCAGTTTATCTAATTCAGAGAATGCTTCTAAAATAGTTTTAAACTTAAGAGGGCAAGACCGTAAGCATTGCTTACTTCTCATAGAGATGGTATTTTTTATGTTGTATTTTCTAATATAAATGTCGAATAGTACTGCATTTTGTGAGCAATACTAAATTTATTCTCGTATAAATCGGTAGGTAGTAACATAAAAATTTTGAAATAGAATTTATTTTTAGCAAAGTTTAACGTTGCATCAAAGTATTGGATGAATGTCACGATTTCAGTTTCTTCATCAAGATAAATCCAGACTAATCCAAGCTCTCTGAAGGATGTGATTAAGCAGGTTAATGGTTTTCCTTTTATGAATATATAATCAATGCTGACAGAACCACCATAACCAGCATGTTTATGTGTTTGTCCCAGCGAAATTTGTCCGAAAGACCAGCCCGTTTTGATGTACAATTTGCAATGTTCGCCTACATTGATAATTGTACCCGTAGTGTTGCATGTCACTTTAATTGTGTGCCAATCGTCATCAAGGGGTACAAGGTCGTAAGAGATGTTTGCTGTTGAATCCCAATAGCTTAGGGTTTTATGACAATAAATTACGCCGCCACCGGTGCCCGCTGCATCACGAATTGTTAAGAGATCTAATTTACTGCAATTTGCGGAAAAATTGTTAAATTTCAGTTTTACTTCTATGCTTCCTATGAGATTAACAGTTAGATTTAGAAAGATCGAGGAAGTGCTTGATTCTTTTATGGTATCTAGTGTCAATATAGAGTCGTTTAAGCTAATTCCGCCTTCTCCTTTGTAACTCCATAAATCTTTGTTTAATTTTTCAAAATCATCAATAAGTTCAATTGTGGAAAGTTTTTGGTTTAGCTCATTGACCCATTTAACATTTGCAATTATGTCTTGCGCAGCAGCCGAGGAAACTGGTTTGTCTGATAATGATGGTGGAACGTATCCTTCTACAGGCTTGAAAACTTGTTTAACGTTTCCTTGGGTGTAATTGAATCCGAAAACTATCAGGAATAAGAGATATATGATGGCGGCTTTTTTCACGAGAGATCTTATAAAGGATTTATGAATTTTTCTAAAGATCACGCAAGAATGTTTTTGTTTCCTAGAAGAAAAATCCATTAATTTAGAGAGCGCATTGGCGGAGTAGAATGCAAATGGATAAACGAGCATGAATAGCCATCGATCAAAGTCTGCAAGAGCGAAGCTTGGACTTAGAAGAAGAAGGAAAGAACAGGTAAGTGTTAGAATGAAGAATGGAGTCAGGAAGGGGTCATGCCAGAATCCGAAAGGAATGAGGGGTAATATTAAGGCGTATAGTAAAATGAATAGCGTTATCGTTTTTAGGAAAAGATTTTGATAAGAACCATATAAGGATAAGTAGTTTTTGAATACTGAGAAAGTGGGTGCATCAACATAATGGATGGCTCGGAAGAATCGGGCTGTGCCACCTGGAGTCGATATTAGCGGTATTGTCCATCCCGCATAGGCTCCAGCAATGAAAATGAAAAGGATTAAGGCGGGTATATGCGTGTACATGATGTATTTTTTAAAAGATCTTGTTTTGCTTCTACTTAATAGAAGGCTTAACAAAATCACGAAATAAGCTGTGGCTACATACTGATGGGTAAGGACTATAAGTGATGATAACGTGATTATTAAGAATGTGGTGGTTTTTTTGTTAATATTTTTAATTGAAGAAGAAATTAGAGGCAACTGGATAAATAGGATGCACATTGCTAACTGATTTTTTAATAGATCCCACGAAATTCTCAGAGCAGCCGGTTGTGACATTAACAATAGTAAGCATGTCACGCTTTTTCTATTGCTCCAAGACAAATGCGAGCGCGTAAAGTAAAGGACTGATACGCCAAGCATACCATAGAGTACAGAGCTGAGAATTTTGATTGCTAACCATATGTTTTGAGTTAAAATGTACAGGGCAATTATTAGAATAAAGACGAGTGGTGGGGCTGCTATAAAATGCTGGTTTAATATACCATGTTTCATGTAGGCGAGAGTCCAAGGGGCGTAATAATTCAGTGAATCCCATCCTGCTGGGAGATCTCCTGCTTGAATTTCAGCCATTCCACGAATACTTACAAAGATGAAGAAAGCGAGTATATACAGTGTCCAATGCTCTTTTTTTAAAAAAAGGTTTTTCACTTTTGAAGAAGTTTCTCGCACTTTAATTAACTGCATTTCAAGTCACTGTTTTTAAGCATTGATCGTATATCGCTAGGATTTGCTTGGCGATTATTGTCCAATCAAAGATTTTAGCAGTATTTCTTGAAAATTGGCTCATTGACGAAGATAACTGGTGGTCATTTAGTAGATTAATAATTTTTTCTGAAAGATCATTGGTGTCGCCTGGTTTTGTAAGAAAACCATTTTTTCCATCTTGGATTATTTCAAGTGCTGCGCCTGTTTTTGTTGCCACTAATGGTTTTCCTGCTGCCATGGCTTCTAGGAGAAGTATGCTAAATCCTTCGTAGAGTGATGGAATCGCAATGATGTCAGCTGCTGTAAAAGCTTCAATTTTTTCTTTTCCGTTTATCGGTCCATAGAAGATCACATGATCTTTAACATCCGCTTCCTCGGCGAGTTTTTTTAGTTGCGTACCGTAGTTAAATTCTGGTCCGGCTATTATCAGTTTTGTTGGACCGACTTCCTTTAGAATGGATGGTAGTGCTTTTATTAAGTATTGGAAGCCTTTTATTTTTTCAAGTCGTCCTATTGTTAATATTATTTTTTCGTCTTGTTTTATATTGAGACGTTCTTTAAACTGTTTTTCTTGTGGCATGTTTTTGAATTCGTTTATGTTGATTCCGTTCGGTACTATTACTATTTTTTCTTTCGAGATTCCTATTTCTTTAAATTCTTGAGCCACTATGCTGGAAACAGAGATTATTTTTTGAGCTGTTCCCAATGTTTTTTTCCCAATTAAATTGAAATATGCTTTGTGAGTTAATTTATTGAAACCTCTTGGAAAGCCATGAAGTGTTAGAACTAGTGGGATTTTCTTTTTTCTGCTCACTATTGAGGCTGCATCTGATGTGAAGAATTGATATCCATGGGCGTGTATGATGTCTGGGTTTCTTTTCATCAGAAGTGGAATGAGTTTGGGGGCTATTGGATAAATTGTTTTGGGAATGTAGGAGGCTGGAATGCGGAAAACTTTGACTTTGCCAAAATGTGTTTCAATTCTCGTTTTTTTAAATAAAACTGTGTTTCGAATGTTTAATGTAAATACTTCAACGTCTATTCCTTTTCTGATAAGTTCTCTTACAAGATTATATACATGGTAGCCTCCGCCTCCTACTAGTGGTGGTGGGAACTCTGGTGTCAACTGCATTACTTTCAAGCGTCTTCGCCTGGTCGGTTATTTTGCCGTTAATCTTTATAAAATAAAGTAGTTAATAAAACGAGTTATGGTGAAAGTTTCGGTTATTGTCACAGTTAGGAATGAGGAAAATTCTGTTCTTCACTTATTACATTCTTTGGAGAACCAATCTTTAAAGCCGTATGAAGTTATTATTGTTGATGGTGGTTCTACAGATAGAACAGTTGAAGTTGTTAAATCCTTTATTAATTCAAGAGATTCTTCATTTAGACTGATTTTGGCTGAAGGTGCGAACAGATCTAAGGGTAGGAATATGGGAATATCAGTTGTAACATCGGAAATAGTTGCGTGCACGGATGCCGGTGTCGTTTTGGATAAATTTTGGCTTGAAAATTTGGTTAAGCCCCTAATAGATGGAGATGCGGATTTTGTTGGTGGAGTTTATGTTCAAAGTGGTAAAAGCTTGTTGCAGCAATGTATAGGAATCCTTCAATATCCAAATTTGGAAAAGCTTCGGGTTGAGGATTTTCTTCCTTCAAGTCGTTCTGTAGCCTTTAAAAAAAGCGTCTGGAAATCCATTGGAGGCTATCCAGAAAATTTAGAAAAAGCAGAGGACACATATTTTGATTTAATGGTGAAGGAAAAAGGTTTTAAGGTTTCTCTGGCTAAGAATGCTTTGGTTTTTTGGCCAGCCAGAGACTCTTTGAAAGGTCTTTTTCTTCAGTATTTCTCTTATGCTGAATGGGATGTGAAGGCTGGTTTAGTTTTGAAATTGAAAATCTACCGACTCTTGTTCCTCTCCTACTTTTTTTTAGCTTTTCTGCTGTTTTGCGCATTTAAGTTTGGTTATCTGGGTTTCTTGTTATTTTTTTTCGCAGTTTTAACATATCTTATTTTTAGTGGTGTTAAGGCTTTTAGAAAGACTGGGAAATTTTCCTCCTTCTTTATTGCAATGGCTATCAAAGTCACGATTTTTCTGGCGGAGACTTTTGGACTTATTAAGGGGTTTATTGGCAGAGTTTCCAAAGGAAAATGATTTTTCTAGTATTAAATTCAGAAAAATGTAGAAAAGAAAAAAGGAAGGTTGTGGGTTTATGGGTCGTGTATTCCGCCTTTCGTTATGCTATTGTGAATCCATTCTGTTTCGCTTATTTTTCCTAACACTTCTGGAATGGACCAGTCTGGGTGTGATGGGTCTGTGTAGTCAATCTTGAGTATTATTGATGTTACGCCTCGTGGGGCCTCTTGCAGTTCATATATGATTTCGTCATGGAAGAACTTGGATGCGTAGAAGGTGTCTCTTGCACTGATTCCCCATATAACAAAGCCTACGGTTCCGTTAATGTCTTTGTACGTGGCTATTACTGCATATCCTGTGTCTGCGCTTGCTCCATACGCTGTTTTGTTCCAACATGTTAAGGATACTATTTTGTCTTGCCAAGTTGCATATGGCGTGTATGTTTCTCCATAGAGTGTACAGTTAATTCCCCAGAAGGCTTCTGTGAAGTCGTTAAAGTAAAATGAGAACATGTTCGCTAGTGGTCCGCCTACTCCAATCATGTTTGAGCTTGTTATTGGCCATGTATTGCACCAGTCATCTCTTATGGCGGTTCTGTCTCCTGGTGTTGAGTCGTCGTCTTTGTAATCTGCTCTTGCGCCTGGTGTTGTTCCGAAGCAGTTCATTACGTATGGGATGCTTGATAAACTCCATTCTTGGAACATCATATCCATTCCTGCGTTGCCTATCTCTATGTCTTTGTTCTTGAATGCTGCTGATACAAGTGATGCTCCAATAGAGTCTGCTGAATGAGCATCTCTTCCAACGGTTACCCATTCGTAACGTCCTTTTTCGTTTTCTTCAATTGTGGAATAGAGCACCTTAACTTCAGAGCCGTAGAGGTTCCAAGAGATATACGTGCTAAGAGTTGAGCTCCATTTGTGGAATTCTAGTGTGCCATTCAGGAAGTTTATGGTGTAGTATGGTCTGTGTACGCCTGTGGTGGCATAAATAGGATCTAAGTCTTGATAGCCGTATCGGGCTATTAGTGTGCCATCTACTAGGACTCGTTCAGCAAACGTGCAGTATGCGTCCCATTCACATGGAATCAACTTGTCCTCTTCCATGTTGTAAACGCGTTCGTAACGTATGCCAGATGGGCGTTGCAGATAAGCTACGCTTAAGTCGTCGACATATGCCAGAGTCGCTGCTTGCACATCAGGCGTTGTTGGTCCTGTGACGCATATGGAGCCCACATAATAATCGCCATATAGGTTAGTCAAATACTCGTATGAGTGCCAAGTGCTGCCAGAACCGTTGTTGGTGTTTGCTATGAAGGGCGTATCAGCATACCCACCAGGAACGTAACTTGTTATGTTGTTTAGAGTGTAGTGATGCCAGCCAGCCGTCACGACAGGATTTTGCCATTGAGCCATAATGTTCGCCCATTGGTGGCCTGTTTCGCCGCCTTCAGAGCTGTTGTAAACCTTGATTTGGACGGATGGGCCATAGGTTCCGCTAATATACTTATACCAGAAGCCGAAGTCAACCAAGTCCTTGAGTTTTAGTGTAAGTGGTGCGCTTTCAGTCGGTGTGCCAACTGTGGGAGTGACCTTCACCGATTCTTGGTCGGCAGTACTATTCAATTTCAGGGCCCAGTTCTTGCTGTGAGCCGCTACGCCATCCTCAAGTTCGTTCACCCATTCTGACTCTGCTGGATAGGTTCCACCAGTCTCTCTGAGGAAGTATGTTGTCCATGTTGGTTCATCTGCGCCCAAACTTTCATATTCTGATGGCATAACCGCATAGTATAGGTCGTCTCCAAGTCCACTTGTGAGTTGTATTTGGTTTGTTTCAGCATCTATTGTCTCCTTGAATAGCCATCTGTATTCTTGCTTTTCAACGACATCATTTAGATCCCATGGGTTGAAAACCTCGTCGAGTTGGTATTGAGCCTCTCTGTCAATAACCTTGTTTGCATCGCTTGCGTCATGCCAATCTGTTATACCGTAAACAGATACGCCTCTGAACTGAATGTTCGCTACAACACCACTACCAAGATCTCTCTCTTGATCACTAAGTACGAAGTCCCATTCACCCACGATTAACGGAGAAAAGAACGGTTCGTCATTTGGAGTTGTATAGGAATCTGTATCGTGAGGATCGCCAGCAAGGAGGGCTCTGTACCAAATGTTTCTCCTTCCTGCATCAGCAGAATAGTCACTTAGACTTGGCCAGAAAGCGTGCCAACCAACATAAGCCAAGTCGTTGGAAATCATCTGAGCAACATCGTATGTTCCGGAAGATCCAGGCTCAAGTCCATATTTGTTGACTTTTACGCCATTAATCGTAACGCCTGAGGGAAGCGTTGGAAGCATAGTCCAATCATCGTTATATACGGTGGTATTAGCCTCACTGTGATCTGCTGTGTAGAAGTGAACATAGCTAGAATACTTTGTTGTACCTGTTTTTGTTAAGCCAAGATCCCATTCTTCTCTGTTACTGAATTGGACCAGAAGACCCCAAGGAATGGAGATAGTCTGTTCACCAACTTTTATGGTTAGAGGTGATAATTGAAACTTCGCGTGCGGTATAAATTTGACGTCTTTGAGGACAATGACTTCTTTTTTCACCTTGTTGAATATTATTGTAAGTGTAACGTCGACAATGTGTAACTTAATGTTCGTAAGCTCATACCAGTCATAAATGTGATTCACTAGTTTAGCCACAAATAACCGTGGACCATCGTATAATATGGTAAGGTCATCTGTTATTACTGTGCCGTTTGTTTTTCTGCCACCATTATACAATGTTGTGCCAACAGGTTCACCTGTCG
>Ga0315280_10005977_pt1 | contig 17027 bp, 9 predicted proteins | sample YL17G06_40_MG_FD_203697 | JGI IMG/M metagenome (GOLD analysis project Ga0315280, IMG submission 203697) | Sediment microbial communities from Yellowstone Lake, YNP, Wyoming, USA - YL17G06_40 | ecosystem: Environmental > Aquatic > Freshwater > Lake > Sediment | place: USA: Wyoming | collected...
CCGCAGCCGGCGGTCGCGGCCGTCCCTATGGCCGTCGCCGCCCCGCGGACACACGCGGCGGACTTTCTGGAGCTGACCAAGCCACGGCTCAACTTCCTGGTCGTGCTCACGGCGATGGCCGGCTACTACCTCGGGTCGGGCTCGACCGTGGACTTCGCGCTTCTCTTCCACACGGTCGTCGGGACCGCGCTCGTGGCGGGCGGTGCGGCCGCGTTCAATCAGTTCTACGAGCGCGACACTGACGGCCTGATGCGGCGCACCCGGACGAGGCCCCTGCCCGATGGCCGGCTGCGGCCGGCAGCCGCGCTGCGCTTCGCGTTCGTCCTCTCGATTGTCGGTCTCGTCCAGCTCGCGCTCGGCGCGAACCTGCTCGCCGCCGGCGTCGCGCTGGTGACGCTCGTCAGTTACGCCGCCATCTACACGCCGCTCAAACGGCGCACACCGCTTGCGACGCTCATGGGCGGCGTCCCGGGCGCGCTGCCGCCCGTCATCGGCTGGGCGGCGGCGACCGGCACCTTGTCGCTCGAAGGCTGGCTACTGTTCGCGATTGTCTTTTTGTGGCAGATGCCGCATTTCCTCGCCATCGCCTGGATATGCCGCGAGGACTACGCGCGCGCCGGTCTTCCGCTGCTACCGGTGGTCGAGCCGGACGGCCGCAGCACCGCCGCCCAGGTCGTGCTCTACGGCGCGGTGCTGATCCCGGTCAGCCTCATGCCAACGCTCGTCGGCCTCGCCGGACGGGTGTACTTCGCCGCCGCGCTGGTCCTCGGCGCCGGCTTCCTGGCCGAGGCCGTCCTGTTCGCGCGCGAGCGAACCACCGAGCGGGCGCGCCGGCTGTTCTTCGGATCGATCACGTACCTCCCGTTGCTATGGGGGTTCATGTTGGGGAACCATCTCTGATCAGGGAACAGGAGACGGGGGACACGGGGAGCCTGATGGCCGTCGAGGCGGTCGAACCGGAACGGGTCGAGACACCGCGCGCCCGGACGGCGCCGGCCGTCGACGTGTCATCGCTGGGCCACTCGTACGGCGCTCGCCGGGCGCTGGACGGCGTCAGCTTCAGCGTGCAACCCGGCGAGATCTTCGGCTTGCTGGGCCCGAACGGAGGCGGCAAGACGACGCTCTTCCAGGTCGTCTCGACGCTGCTCGTGCCGACCGACGGCACCGTGCGGGTCTTCGGCGACGACGTGATGAGCAGGCCGGATCGGGTTCGCGAGCACATGGGAGTGGTGTTCCAGAAGCCGGCGCTCGACCGGCGGCTGACCGTCGTCGAGAACCTGCGGCACCAGGGGCACCTGTACGGGCTGCGCGGGTCGCGGCTGACACGGCGGATCGGTGAGGTGCTCGCGCGCGTGAAGCTGGAGGATCGGGCCGGCGACCTGGTCGCGAAGCTGTCGGGCGGCCTGCAGCGCCGCGCCGAGATCGCCAAGGCGCTGCTGCACGGACCGCAACTGCTGGTGCTCGACGAGCCGTCCACGGGGCTCGACCCATCGGCGCGGCGCGACGTGTGGCAGGACCTGCGGCAGCAGCGCGAGCGGGACGGCACGACCGTGATGCTCACCACCCACTTGATGGACGAAGCGGCGACGTGCGATCGGGTGGCCATCCTCCACCAGGGCCATCTCGTGGCCCTCGGCGCCCCCGACGCCCTGACGGACGCCATCGGCGGCGACGTGATCCTGGTAAGCACGCGCGAGCCGGCCAGGCTCGCCGAACGGATCCGCGCGCGGCTCGGGGCCGACGCGGAGATCATCGGAGACCAGATCCGCATCGAGCGACAGCGGGGGCACGAGTTCATCACCGAGCTGGTCGAGGCGTTCCCGGGCGAGATCGACGCCGTGCGCTTCGGCAAGCCGACGCTCGAAGACGTGTTCGTCCATCACACGGGGCAGAAACTCGACGCTGATACTTGAAAGGCCTGAACCGGTCCGTTCTTGGTCCTTGGTCCTTCGTTCTTGGTGCGGTTCGTAGTTCTTGGTCCTTGGTGCGTTGCCCGGAACGAAGAACCAGGAACCGCACGAAGAACCAAGCACGAAGAACCAAGAACCGTTCAGTGCCATGATCCTGGCTTCGTATACCTTGTGGCTTCGCGAGATCGTCCGGTTCTACCGGCAGCGCAGCCGCATCGCCGGCGCGCTCGGGTCGCCGCTCGTCTTCTGGTTCCTCATCGGTTCGGGGCTCGGCCGCTCGTTCCACGCGGGCCCCGCCCTGCCGCTCGCCGGCGGCTACCTCGAGTACTTCTATCCGGGCACGCTGGCGCTAATCGTGCTCTTCACCGCGATCTTCTCGACGATCTCGATCGTCGAAGACCGGCAGGAAGGCTTCCTCCAGGGAGTGCTCGTCGCGCCCGTCCCGCGCACGGCCATCGTCCTTGGGAAGATCCTCGGCGGCACGACGCTGGCGGTGATGCAGGCCGCGATCTTCCTGTTGCTCGCGCCGCTGGCGCACGTCGGCTTGCACCTGGACGACGTGCCCGGGCTCGTCGGCGTCCTCTTCATCCTGTCGTTCGGCCTCACCGGCCTCGGGTTCCTCATCGCGTGGTGGCTGAACTCCACACAGGGCTTCCACGCGATCATGAACCTGTTCCTCATCCCGATGTGGATCCTCTCGGGGGCGCTGTTCCCTTCCGGCGGCGCGGCCGGCTGGATCCGCGGCCTGATGCTCGTCAACCCGCTGACGTACGGGGTGTCCGGGCTTCGCGCCTTCTTCTACGACCAGTCGCTCACCGGGGAACCGCCGGTCGCGCTGGCGGTGGCCATCCTCGTGCTGTTCGCCGCCGTGATGCTCGCGGCCGGGGGCGTGGCGGTGAGGCGGCAGGGGCTCAGGGCGGCGGACTAACGAGCGATGAGCAGCGAGTAACGAGAGTCGCCTCTCGGGTCTTCAGAGCCAAGAGCCCAGAGCCCAGGGCCCGAGCTTGAAGCCGACTCGTGACCCGTTACTCGTTGCTCGTTACGTGCGAGTCGGTGCTTGCTGATGCTGAGCGTCGCCGATCTGCCCGCCGTGAATGCCGCCCTCAACTTGACGGCGGCTGTGCTGCTCGCCTGCGGCTGGGTGATGATCCGCCGCGGGCGCAGGGCGATCCACCGCGCCTTCATGCTTGGCGCCTTCCTCTCCTCGACGCTCTTCCTCGTCTCGTACACCGTCTACCACGCGCACGCCGGTTCGCGGCCCTTCCGCGGCCACGGCGCGATCCGCGCGGTCTACTTCACGATCCTGACGAGCCACGTCGTCCTCGCCGCCGTCATCCTGCCGCTGGCGATCGTCACGCTCTGGCGCGCGCTCGGCGCGCGGTACGACCGCCACAGGCGCATCGCGCGCTGGACGCTCCCGCTGTGGCTGTACGTCTCGGTCACGGGCGTCCTCATCTACGCGATGCTCTACGGCCTGCCGGGACTCACCTGACCCGCTCGTCCGTCCTTCGTCCCTGGTCGTTGGTCCTTCGTGCGAACCGCACCAAGAACCACGAACGAAGAACCAAGAACCGCCAGCGATAGACCCCTCCTGTGTCCTGTGTTCTGTGTCCTGTGTTCTGTGTCCTGTGTTCTGTGTCCCGTGTCCTGTGTCCTGTCTCCTGTCTCCTGTGTCCTGTGTCCTGTGTTCTGTGTCCTGTGTCCTGTGTCCTGTGTCCCGTGTTCTGTGTTCTGGTAGCATTCGCGCTGCACCATGCGCTCGTTCCTGCTACGAGGCCCGCACGCCGCGCTGCTCGTCGCGCTGCTCGTCGCGTCCGGCGCGGCGGCGGCCCGGGACACCGGTGCGCGCGCGGTCGACCCTGCCTCACGGGTGGGGTCCGCGAACGCCCAGCCAGCGCCAACTCCGCCGCCGGGCGCGCTTCCCCGCGTTCAGCGGAAAGGACCGTCGAGCGGCCCGGTGGGGCTCGACGCCGCACCGGGGCCTCCGGACATCCCCGTGTCTCCGGCGGTCGTGGGGTCGGTCGGCGCCGCGGCGCTCGCCGGCCTCTTCCTTCTGCTGTACGTCTACCGACGGCGGCTTTACATCATCTTGTGGAGTGTCAGCACCGTGCTGAGGGGCGCAAGCCTCTGGCTGGCGCTCGAAGCTCCCACCGAGCACCTCACCGGCCGGGTGGTCCTCGGCCTGTCGCAGTTCGTCGCGATCTGCGGCGCTCTCCTGCTGGTGGTCAGCGCCGACAGCTATCGTGGCCCGGTTCGCGTGCGGGCCCGTGACTTCCTCGGCCTGCTCGTCCTGCTGATGTGGTTCGGCCTGGCGCCGCTGGTCTTCGGAAGCCGCGCGGTGCTCGTGCCCGGATACCTGCTGTCGGCCGGAATCGTCGCGATGGCCGGCATCGGCTACCTCGCGATCCTCCGGGTCGCGCGGTTGCTCGGCGCCGGCATCGTGGGCGTGACGCTGCTGCTGCTCGCCGCATCCGAAGGGTGGATCGCGATCACCGCCTCGTGGGCGGGCGCCGGGTACGCCGTCGACCTGCTGCAGATGATCACCAACGCGCTGCTCTACCTGCTCGCGGCGCTCGGCGCCCACCTGCTCGTCTTCGAAGAGATGACCTACGCGCTGCGCGTCGCCAACCGGCAGCTTGCCGCCGCCCGCGCCGAGCTCGAGCAGCAGGTGATCACGGACCCGCTGACCGGCTGCCACAACCGGCGGTTCCTCGACCAGGTGATCGGGCGGGAACTCCAGCGTCACAGCCGCTACGGCACTCCGCTCACGCTGCTCTTCATCGACATCGACCGCTTCAAGTCGATCAACGACACGCTGGGTCACGACACCGGCGACCGGGTCCTGCAGCACGTGGCCGCGTTCCTCCGCTCACACGTCAGGGAAGCCGACTACCTGTTCCGGTGGGGTGGCGACGAGTTCCTCGCCATCCTCTCCTGCACGCTGGACCAGGCGGCGCGCAAGGCGGCCGATCTGAAGCAGGCCTTCCTGGGCGATCCGGCCACCGCGGGCCTGCCGGCGGGGGTCGGGCTCAGCATCGGCTGTGCGGAGGCGCCGCCGGACGCGAGCGACATCCTGGCGCTCGTCCGCGAGGCGGATGAACGGATGTATCGGGACAAGGCGGGCATCGGATGATCCGACAGTCCTTCGTCCTTAGTCCTTCGTTCTTGGTGCGGTTCCAGGTTCGCGGTTCTCGGGCTCATCCAAGGACCAGGAACCGAGCACCGCACCAAGAACCAGGAACCAAGCACCGCACCAAGAACCAAGGACGAAGAACCAAGAACTACGGTAAGTACAAGAGATACTCCGCGCGCAGCCGCCGCCACCGGGCCTCGTCACCGGCCCACGAGGCGGCAATCGCCGCCGGATCCTCCCCCGCGTGAATCCGGGCGAGCGTGTCTGTCGACCCCACCAGCTTGACGGAAAGATCGATCTTGTACTGTGCGGGCCATAGCCTGTTGAGCGCCGCCGCGATCTCCAGCCCGACCCGCACCGGGCGAAGGGCGTCCCGGTCGGTCACGATCACGAAGACGCCCTGGCACGCCTCGCCCTTGTACTTGTCCCCGCTCGGTGTGAAGGAAGTCGGGTAGAAGCGGACGCCCGCGACGTGCCGCGCGTTCAGATCGGCGGCCAGCCGCACGCCATCGATCCACGGCGCCCCAACCTGCTCGAAGGGCGTGTCGGTGCCACGGCCCACCGAGATGTTGGTCCCCTCGATCGCCCCGATACCCGGGTAGAGCGTGGCCGCCACCATGTTGCGCATGTTGGGCGACGGGTTCACCCAGGGTACCCCGGTCTCGTCGAACCACATGTCGCGATGCCAGTTCTTGACCGGCACCACGGTGAGGTCGCAGCCGATCCTGTTCTCGGCGTTGAAGAGCTTCGCCATCTCGCCGAGGGTCATGCCGTGCCGGATCGGCATCGGAAAATAGCCGACGAAGCCGACGAGCGACGTGTCGAGGGTCGGGCCTTCGATGTCGAACCCGTCGATCGGATCGATCCGGTCGAGCACGACCACGCGGATCTTCCGCTTCGCCGCTTCCTCCATCACGTACGCGGCCGTCGTGGTGTAGGTGTAGAAGCGGGCGCCGATGTCCTGCAGATCGATCACCATCGTGTCGATGCCCTTCAGCATCCTGTCGGTCGGCCGGAGCGTGTCGCCATAGAGCGAATGGACCAGCAGCCCCGTCTTTTCGTCGCGCGTTGACGGGATCTCTTCGTCGAGGATGCCGCGGATTCCGTGCTCGGGACTGAAGAGCGCCACCAGCTCGACGTCCTTGGCGGCCTTCAGCAGATCGATCGTCGACTCCCCGGTCAGCGACCGGCCGGTGTGGTTCGTCACCAGGCCGACCTTCCTGCCCTTCAGCCGCTCGAATCCTTCCGCCTGCAGGACATCGATCCCGTTCAGCACCCGCTCACCCGTCCAGCCCGGCGCCGGCGCCGATCCCGACGGGCCGAAGGCCGTCCCGGTCACGCGGGCCCGGCGCACCTCCTCCATCGGCACCTCGCCGACGATCGCGGAGCCGACCACAGTCGCCACCTTGGCGCGCAACGGCGTCACGTCGCCCTTGCCGTCCGGGTGCACCCGGTTCGAGAGGAAGATCACGAAGGTGCGCGTGATGGGATCGATCCAGAGAGAGGTGCCGGTGAAGCCCGTGTGGCCGAAGGATCCCAGCGGGAACAGCTCGCCGCGGTTCGACGAGTACACCGAGTCGAGATCCCAGCCGAGGCCGCGGATGTTCGGTTGCCCGGGGGGCGTCGCTGGCATCGTCATCTTCGCGACGGCGAGCGGTGAGAGGACGCGCGTCGAGCCGAACCGGCCGCCGTCCAGCAGCATCCGGCAGAAGATCGCAAGGTCGGCCGCCGTGCTGAAGAGCCCCGCGTGCCCGGCCACTCCGCCCATCCGCCGGGCCGTCGGGTCGTGCACGACGCCCCGCAGCACCGTCGCGCCCGGCGTGTCGCAGGGCCAGCCGAGCCGCGTGCACCGCTCGGTCGGCGCGATGCGCGGCCCGAGCGACGCCGGTGGGTTGAACGTCGTGTCGTTCATCCCGAGCGGCCCGAAGATCCGGGTCTCCGCGAAGCGGTCGAGGGGCACGCCGCTCACCCGCCGGACGATGTCACCGAGCAGGAAGAAGTTGATGTCGCTGTAAACGAAACGCTCGCCAGGCGGCGCGATCGGCACCTCGCCCGAGGCCCGTTCGATAGCGGTGTCGTAGCTGTCGAACTGCTCGGTCATGTCGAGGTCCGGTCTCAACCCCGACGTGTGCGTCATGAGCTGCCGCACGGTGATGTCCGCCTTGCCGTACTTGCCGAAGCCGGGGATGTAGCTGGCCACCCTGTCGCTCAGGCGAATGCGCCCCTCTTCGATGAGGATCATCACGCTCGGCGTCGTGGCGACGACCTTGGTGAGCGAAGCGAGATCGAAGATCGTGCCGAGCGTCATCGGCTCGACCGACGGCACGAGCGAGCGGTTCCCGAACGCTTCCTGGTAGATCACCTGGTCCCCGCGACCGACCAGGACCACGGCGCCCGGCAGTTGCCGGGCCTTGATGGCGTCGGTGACCAGCTCGCGGACGCGGCCGAGGCGTTGCTGGTCGAGTGATGCTGCCGCCGTGGAGGGCGGCGGCCCGCCCGTCTGGGTGCCCGACGGCCTGGCACCGAGGCAGCACAGGACAGCAACAGGCAACAGCACGAGACGGGGCGGTCGGCGGTGACGCATCGGGCTCCTCCGAGGTTCTTGGCGGTAACCGACAAACTCACCTATACTTGTAGGGATTAGGGTCTCTCATCAAGCGCTGAGCACGCTCGGATCGCAGAGACGAATTGGTTCCTGCGGCCTCCGCGGCCTCTGCGCTGACCGCGTGATCGTGGCCGGCCGCCTTCTTCGTCCCCTTGCCCGCCGAGACAGCGCGCCGTGCGCCAGAGAGCGGCCGCGCGGAGGAATCATAGCAAGCACCAGCCAGCCGCGACTTGCTTTTGAGGGGAGGCGCTCATGTCACTGCGTGTCCTTCATTCCGTGCACAGGTTCCTGATCCTCGCCGCGGTGTCGATCGCGCTCGCGGCTCCAGCCTTCGCGCAGACCGGCCGGGTCGCGGGTGTCGTCAAGGACGAGAACGGGCAGCCGATCAAGGGCGCGACGGTCACGGCCGAGAACCCGACGGCGGTGCCAAAGAGCTTCACGGCGACGACCGACGAGAAGGGGCGCTTCTCGCTCATCGGCCTCGCCAAGGGGAACTGGACCTTCACCGTAACGGCGCCGGGTCATGCTCCGGTCGAAGGGCGCGCCGAGATCGCCACGCTGCGGCCGAACCCGCCGCTCGAATTCAAGCTGCCCAAGGGGCCGAGCGGGCCGCCCGGGTTGCTGGCCGGTGTCAACGCGAAGGAGCTGCAGGCCGACCTCCAGGCCGCCGACGCGATGATGGCGGCCGAGCAGTACGACCAGGCGATCGAGGCCTACCAGAAGGTCCTGCAGAAGGCGCCCGCGCTGACGGTCATCAACCTGCAGATCGGGGACGCGTACCTGCTGAAGAAGGACTACGACAGGGCGCTCGCGGCCTACCAGCAGGTGCTCAAGGGTGATCCCAACAACGAACGGGCGATCGTCAAAATCGGGATGGCGAACCTCGCCAAGGGCGACCTGACCTCGGCCGACGAGACGCTGACGGCGGCGGCGAACACGGCCTCGGCGGGCCGCGAGGTCTTCTACAACCTGGGCGAGGTGAAGTTCGCCGAGGGCCAGGCGGACGAGGCGGCGAAGTGGTACCAGAAGGCAATCGACACCGATCCCGCCTGGGGCAAGCCGCTCGTCAAGCTGGCGCTGGTCTCGCTTAACAAGGGCGACAAGGACGGGGCGCTCAAGCTGCTCGAGAAGGCGGCGGAGGTGGACCCCAACTCTCCCGAGGCGGCCCAGGCCAAGCAGATGATCGAGCAGCTCAAGAAGTAAGGGTCGAATGGCTCAGAAGAAGGCGGCGCGCCGCGCGCCGCTGGGCGGGAGGCCCGCCCGGTTCTGGCGCGGCTGGCGGTTTCTCCTGATCATGGCGCTAGTCTCGGCGGCGGTCGTGGCCGCCGCCGCGGCCGGCTGGCGTTACGCGCGCGTCTCGGCACCCCCGAGCGGCCCGGTCGTCCTCATCTCGATCGACACGCTGCGGGCCGACCACCTCCCCATCTACGGCTACCAGCAGGTGGCGACCCCGGCCATCGACGCGCTGGCTGCCGACGGCATCGTCTTCGATCGCGCCTACGCGCACGGGCCGCAGACGCTGCCCTCGCACGTCTCGATCCTCTCGGGCGAGCTGCCCTTCCAGACCGGCGTGCGGGACAACATCGGCTTCACGGTCCCCGCCGATCTCCGCCTCCTACCCGAGATGCTGCACGCGCGCGGCTTCAGGACCGCCGGCTTCGTGTCCGGGTACGTCATCCGGAAGGAGACCGGCCTCGGCCGCGCGTTCGACGTCTACGACAGCGACATGCCGGCGTCCTCTCCCGAGCTGTCGGTCGGGCAGGTGCGCAGGGACGGGGGCGAGACGGTGGCGGCGGCCGAGCGCTGGCTCGACACGCAGCGTTCGCCGCGGCTCTTCCTGTTCCTCCACCTCTACGACGTGCACAAGCCGTACGTCTCACCCGATCGGTACTCGCAGTACGCGCCGTACGACGGCGCGATTGCCTACGCGGACGAGCATGTCGGCCGCTTCATCGCGTACCTGAAGGCCCACGACCTCTACGACCGCGCGCTGATCATCCTGCTGTCGGATCACGGCGAGGGCCTCGGCGACCACGGCGAGCAGGAGCACGGGCTGTTCCTGTACGACGAGACCATCCGGGTGCCCCTGGTCATCAAGCTGCCGCGCGAGGCCGGGGCGCACCGCCGAATCGCGACTCCGGTCCAGCACATCGACCTGGTCCCGACGGTGCTGGACTTCTTCAACGTGCCGAGGCCGCGCGCGCTGGCCGGCCGATCGCTCCGTTCGCTGCTCGAGGGGACCTCCACGAGGCTGCCCGAGCAGGGGTTCTACGCCGAATCGCTCTACTCCCGCTACCACTTCGGATGGAGCGAGCTCGAGTCGCTGACCGACTCCCGCTACCGCTACATCCGTGCGCCGCACGAGGAGCTGTACGACCTGCAGCAGGATCCCGGCGAGCGGCAGAACGTCGCCGACCGGCACGCCCAGACCGACCTGGCCATGCGCGAGGCGCTCGAGCGGGTGACGGCCGGCAGCACGATCCACGCGCCGTCACAAGCGTCCGACGAGGAGCGCGAGCGGCTGGCCGCCCTGGGATACGTGGGAACCGGCCCCCGCGTGGCCGCAGAGGTCGCGGGCGACACGCTGCCCGACCCGAAGGACAAGGTGCAGGTGCTCGAAGTCTACCGGCGGGCATCCGACCTGGCCGGCCAGCGGCGATTCGCGGACGCCACCGTGCTCTACCGGCAGATCCTCAAGGACGATCCGGAGATGGCGGACGTCTGGCTGCAACTCGCCGAGGTGATGGTACGGATGGGCCAGACCTCCGACGCGGTGGACGCCTACAAGCACGTGCTGAAGCTGAACCCGACCGACGCTGGCGCCCTCATCGGCGCCGCCGGCGGCCTGCTGCGCCTGCGCAGGCTGGACGAGGCGAAGGCACACGCCGAAGCGGCGGTGGAAGGGGCGCCGGCCGCGGCGCACGAGCTGCTGACCAAGATCGCGCTGCGGCGGGGCGACACGGACGAGGCGCGGAAGCAGGCGGAATTGGCGCGCCAGGCCGATCCGACGCTGCCGATGCCGCTGTACGTGCAGGCGATGCAGCTCTACAAGGCGGGCAAGTACGCCGAGGCGCTGCCGATCTTCGAGGAGGCGCTCCAGCTCATGAGGGCGCGCACCCTGCAGATGAACGAAATCCACTTCTACACGGGCAACACGCTGGCGCGCCTGGAGCGCTACCCGGAGGCCGAGGCGGAATTCAAGGAGGAGATACGCATCTTCCCGCACAACCTACAGGCGCGCACCAGCCTCGCCATGCTCTATCGCGCGACGAACCGCCACCGGGAGGCCGACCAGGCGATCGCCGACCTGCTGCGCGTGGTGCCGACCGCGGAGGCCTACGCGCTCGCCTCGCGGCTGTCCACGATCTTCGGCGAGCAGGGTGGCGCCGCAAAGATCCGGGCCGACGGTGTCCGGAAGTTCGGCGAGCCGGCCATGCGCAGGGCAATCCAGGCTCAGGAAAAGGTGGCAGGACGGGAACACTAGCAGGTGCTGGGTGCTACGTGCTGGGTGCACATGACAGGTGCTACGTGGTAGGTGCGACGTGCTAGGTGCCGTGCCAGGTGCGACGTGCTAGGTGCCGTGCCAGGTGCGAGGTGCTCAGTGCCGTGCCAGGTGCTGAGCGCGGTGCTATGTGCCAGGTGGTGGCGCAGGTACTGGGCGGCGTTGCTGGCGGAACCTGGCACGGGGTGTGCGTGATCCTCGATGCATCGCGGCCACCAGGTTCACCGAGCTGCGGGCATGGAAGCTCGCCAGCGAGCTGCACGCGAAGATCTGCGATGTCACGCGCCGTGCCGCTGCGCAGCAGGACCGCGAATTCTGCGATCAGATCCGTGCGGCAAGTGCGTCAGTTTCTGCGAACATCGCTGAGGGGTTCGCCCGCTACTCCCATCGTGACTTCGCCCGGTTTCTGGCGATCGCTCGGGGATCCCTGGCCGAGACTCAGAATCACCTGCAGGTTGGCCTGCCTCGGAATCAGATCGCGCGCGACACTTTCCAGCAGCTCTGGGAGCCGTCGACGCGCACCATGGCGGCGACCACCGGGCTGCTGATGTACCTGCGCACCCATCCCGATCCGCCGGCACGCCGCAGCGGAACGAGACGCACCTAGCACCAGCACCTGGCACTTAGCACCTAGCACGGCACGTCGCACTCAGCACGTAGCACCTGGCACGTAGTCGGTAGACACAACGTCAGCAGCGCTGAGCGCGTTTGGCTCGCTGCTGCCAGCGAACGTATACTTCCTTCGACTCAACCGTCGGGTTCCAGTCGTTTTCCACATGGCCAAGAAACGGCACGCAGAACGCCGGCGGGACGCGGGCGCCTCGACGGGCGCGCGGAGCCCAAACGCTGGAAGCCGGCAGACGGACGACGGCCAGCCGGGTCGGCGGCGGCACTGGTGGATTGCCGCCGGCGGCGCGCTCGTCGTCGTCGCGGCGATCGTCTTGTGGTGGTTGCGGGCGCCGGGGGCGATCGAGCTGCAGCGCACGCCGGACCAGAACGTCTTGCTCATCACGGTCGACACGCTCCGCGCCGATGGGCTCGGCTGCTACGGCGGCCGCGCCGCGACGCCGAATCTCGACCGCCTGGCGGCGCTCGGCGTACGGTTTGATTTCGCGCACGCGCAGGCGGTATTGACGCTGCCCTCCCATGCCAGCATCCTGACGGGGCTCTATCCGTTCCAGCACGGCATCCACGACAACGCGGGGTTCAGGCTGCCGGACCGCGTGCCCACGCTGGCTTCGATGCTCGGGCCGCACGGCTTCGCGACCGGCGCCTTCATCGGTGCATTTCCGCTCGACTCGCGGTTCGGTCTCAACACGGGCTTCGACGTCTACGACCAGCGGTACGGCCGCTCCGACAGCGAGTCCGGGTTCCGGCTGGCCGAACGGCGCGCGGATGTCGTCGTCGCGGCCGCCGCGTCCTGGATCGGCCGCCAACACGGCCGCTGGTTCGCCTGGGTCCACGTGTTCGATCCGCACGCCCCCTATCAGCCGCCGCCGCCCTTCGATCGGCAGTACGCGAACCAGCCGTACTACGGCGAAGTGGCCTTCACCGATTGGGCACTCGGGCCTCTGCTCGACGCCGCCCGCGATCGGTCTGGGCGACCAACGCTGGTCGTCGTCACGGGCGATCACGGCGAGGGGCTCGGCGATCACGGTGAGATCACGCATGGCCTGTTCGCGTACGAAGCCACGCTGCACGTTCCGCTCATCGTCGCCCAGGTGGGACCGAGGACGCCGTCGTGGGCCAGCACGACAGGCGCCTCGTCCGCGCCGCCTGGCCGCCTGTCGTCGATCGAGGCGCAGCACGTCGACGTGGTGCCGACAATCCTCGACGCCCTGCAGCTGCCTGTTCCGCCCGGGTTGCCGGGTCGATCGCTGCTGTCGGCGTCGGCGGCCCGGAGCGATCGCGCCTCGTACTTCGAGTCGCTGTCGGCCTCGCTCAACCGCGGGTGGGCGCCGCTCACCGGTGTCCTCGTCGACAGGCAGAAATACATCGACCTGCCTCTCCCCGAACTGTACGACCTCGGCCGGGACACGCAGGAACAGGTGAACCTGGTCGACCAGGAGCCCGACCTGCGGCGCGTCCTCGAGGGCCGATTGCGCCTCTTCGGTCCGGTCTCGCCGTCCCAGGCACGCACCGAGGATCCCGAAGCGGCCTCGCGGCTGCGGGCGCTCGGGTACGTGACGGGCAGCGCACAGCTGAAAGCGCGCTACGTCGAGGCGGATGACCCGAAGCGCCTGATTGGGCTCGACCAGCAGATGCACTACGCGGTGGACCGGTACGAGCACGGCCGGCTGCGCGATGCAGTCGGCGTGTACCGGCAGGTGATCGCCGAGCGTCCGATGGAAGTGGCATACGCGCAGCTCGCCATGGTGCAGTGGGACCTCGGCGAGCCGGCGGAGGCCATCGCCACCCTGCGCGCCGCGATCCAGGCCGGGCAGGACACCGCGGCCATCCGCACGAAGCTCGGCGTCTACCTCGCCGAGACGGGCGAGGTCGCCGACGCGCTGCCGCTGCTCAAGGAGACGACCGCCGGCGAATCGCCCGATCTCGATGCGCTCAACGCGCTGGGGATTGCGCTCGGCCGCTCGGGCAGGAACCAGGAAGCGGCTGCGATCTTCGAGCGGATGCTCAAGCTCGATCCGTCGAACCCGATGGCATTCGAGAACCTCGGGTCGGTCGCCCTCCGTGAAGGTCGGCTATCTGATGCGCGCCGGTTCTTTTCCGAGGCGCTCGCCGGCGACCCGACCTCGTCACAGGCCCACAACGGGCTGGGCGTGGTGGAGATGAAGTCCGGCAACCGGAAGGCGGCCATCGAGGACTGGAAGCAGGCGGTGGCGCGCGACCCGAGGAACTTCGACGCGCTGTACAACCTCGCGACCGAGCTGGTGAACGACGGCCAGGCCGAAGCGGCCCGACCCTACCTGGAGCAGTTCATCCGCACCGCGCCCCCGGCCTTCTACGCCGGCGACATCCGGCACGTGGAGGGCGTACTGGCCCGCCTGAACCGCTGAGCTTGCTCTGGGCCGTCCGCGAAGCATTCGGTGTTAGGATCAGCATCCTCACAGCCCTCTCTCCTTCACAGGTGCCGTATATGAGACGCGCGTATCGGCTGGCGCTCGTCTTTCTCACGTCGTCGGTTCCGTGGCTCGCACCGCAGGCGGCCGCCGGCCAGGCGCAGGCGGAGCCGCCGCAAGCCGTCTTCCGATCGGGCATCGAGCTCGTCCGGCTCGACGTCCGCGTAGTCGACGGCGACGGCCGGCCCGTCAAGGATCTGCGCCAGGACGAGATCGAGGTCCTCGAGAACGGGCGGCCGCGACCGATCGTCCAGTTCCAACACATCGCCGAGCCGGCGGGCAGCTACGTCGAGGTGGCACGCCGGACGATTGGCAGCGAGGTCTCGACCAACCGGGGGGCGCCGCGCGGCCACCTGTACGTCCTGGTCTTCGACCAGGCGCACATCACGCCCGGCAACGAGCAGCGCGCGCGCCTGGCGGCCGAGCGTTTCCTGAAGACACGGCTCAGGCCGGGCGATCGCGTGGCCCTCTACGCCCTGCCCGGCCCAGGCCCACAGGTCGCGTTCACCAGCAACGTGGATTACGTACTCTCGGAGCTGCCGAAGATCCGCGGCGGGCTGGACCGGCAGGAGCCGGGAAGCATCGTGGCGATGAGCGTGTTCGAAGCGTACGAGATCATCCGGGGCGATCTCGGCGTTCTCGAACGGGTCGCGACCAGGGCATCCGAGCAGGCCGCGGCCGACCTGCGGCCCGTGATCCCGCGCGTCGCGGCCGCCACCGAGGCGCTGCCCCAGCTCGAGCAGCTCGTCAAGAGCAACGCGCAGACGGTCGTCGATCGGGCGGACTCCTCCACGCGGTCCTTCCTGCTGATGCTCTCCGATGTCGTGCATGGTCTGGCGGGCATCGAGGGTCGCAAGTCGGTCGTGCTGTTCTCAGAGGGGTTCTTCGCCGACAACCTCCCGCGGGAGATCGAGCAAGTAGCAGCAGAGGCGGCCAAATCCTATGCGGTCTTCTACTCGTTCGATCTGAACGAGCGAGGGGTGAACGGCACCGAGACGCAGCCACAGGGCGGAGAGCACCAGGCGGAGATTCAGAGCCGCCTCGAGTCGCTCGGGGCGCTGGCCGGCGAGACCGACGGGGAGCTGGTCGTCGACGCGCGCAGCCGCCTCGATGCGGCGCTCGGCCGGATTGCCGACCAGTCGCAGGACTACTACCTCGTCGCGTTCGAGCCGCCACCCGAGGCGACGGGCGATCGCAGCCAGTACCATCGCATCAAGGTGAGGGTCCGGCGCGCCGGCGCTCGCCTCAGCGTGAGGACCGGCTACGCGCTGCACGACCCCCTCTCAGCCGCCGATCGGCGTCGCGCGATCGACAGGGCGCTTCATGCGCCATTCCCGCAGCAGGCGCTGCCGCTTGACGTCACCACGTACGTGATGCGCGGACCCTCGTCCGGGGTGCACCGCGTCATTCTCTGCCTGCAGGCGGACCTGCCCGTCGCAAGGGGCAGCCAGGCACGGACCGCCGATGTGGTGTTCGTCGCCAAGAGCGCCCGCGACGGCCGGATCGTGGCGAGCGGTACCGATACCATGCCGCTTCCGCGCGGCCCGGCCCCCGGTCGCACGACGGCGCTCAGCGAGTATCAGGTGCAGTTCGAGGCGCCGCCGGGCGAGTATCTGATGCGCGTGGTCGTGCGGGAGGCGGGCGGTGAGGCCGGGAGCGTCGATCGCCGCTTCGAGGTGCGGAACTTCGACGGCACCGACATCACGGCCAGCGACATGGTCCTCGGGCGGCGGCCCGGCGGCGGACTGCCCGTTCGCGCCGTCGGGTACACCGGTGACGTCCTCTCGGGCGTCTTCGAGATTTACGGCCGGAGGCGGGCGGACCTGCAGCAGGTGGACGCCGAGGTGCAGCTGACGCCGCTCGACAGCATGGCGCCGGTGACCTCGGTCAAGGCAGACCTGCTGGAGGTGCAGCAGGTCGGGATCGGCGCAAGCCGTGGGGCGCAGATCGCCGTGCCGCTCAAAGGCGTTCCGCCCGGTGAGTACGTGGCGACCGCGGTGGTGCGGGCGCACGGCGAGACCGCCACGCAGCTGATGCGAGAGGTCGAGGTGGTCGCCGGAGCGGTGCCCGCTCTCTCGACGCTGGCGCCGATCTCTCCCCCTACGCCGGCGGAGATCCTCCAAGGCGATCTCGCCCGGCGGTTCATCGCGTCACTTCGGGCCGGCAGCACCGACCCGGGCCTCGTCGCGGCCGCGGACGAGGCGGCACGGGGCGCCTGGGCGAAGGTGTCAGCCCTGCTCGCCTCGCCCAGTGGCAATCGCCCGGCCGCGTTTCACGCGCTCCGGGGGCTGGCGCTGTTCGCCGGACAGCAGTACGATCAGGCGGCAGGAGAGCTGCAAAGGGCGTTCACGCTGGACTCGAAGTCGCCGTTGGCCGCCTTCTTCCTCGGCTGGGCCCGCGCCTGGGCCGGCAACGACACCGGCGCCGTCAGCGCCTGGCGCGCCGCAACCTTCTTGCAGCCCACCCTCGTGTCCGCCTACCTGGCGCTCGCGGACATGTACATGAAGCTCGCGCACCGCGAGCTGGCCGTGCAGGTGCTGCGGGAGGGGCTCAATGCGGTCCAGGGCTCTCGCGAGCTGCAGGGCAAGCTGGCCGAGATCGAACGGCGCAAGGTTGGCTTGTAGACGCTGCGATTCAGCGCAGAAAGACGCAGAGGGCACAGAGACATACAGTGACGCGATCGCCTTCTTCGTCACGGCCTGGTGATTCTGCGATCTTTGCGATCTCTGCGCTTGGCAACGGGGCGCCCGGCCATGGTCCTCACACTCCTGCTTGCCGTCACGCTGCAAACACCGGT
>Ga0315280_10005978_pt1 | contig 17026 bp, 17 predicted proteins | sample YL17G06_40_MG_FD_203697 | JGI IMG/M metagenome (GOLD analysis project Ga0315280, IMG submission 203697) | Sediment microbial communities from Yellowstone Lake, YNP, Wyoming, USA - YL17G06_40 | ecosystem: Environmental > Aquatic > Freshwater > Lake > Sediment | place: USA: Wyoming | collected...
TAAGTTTTTATAGATTTACTTTATAGTTAGTAAAAATAAACTATTAATAAGCTATAAGTTAAGTTTTTACCCAAAACAAAAGGTCGCTAATTCGTAAATACACAGACTTATGCGGACAAATTTCAGTGTTAGTCCGGGTCTAGTCAGTGTCAGTCTGTGTAGGTGAAAACTTAATTTTATGGCTTTTAATGATCAAGGAACTCGTCCTTCCTATGGTGGTTCTGACAGATTTTCTCGACCGCCTCGACAGAGTTTTGACGTTTCCGCTCTGAATCTTAAATGTTGCGATTGTGGTATTGAAATCAAAGAATTACCCTTCAATCCCGATCCAAACAAACCAATGGATCGGATTAGATGTCCTGAATGCCAACGCAAATGGCGTCAAGATAATCCAAGACGAGGATTTGGTGGTGGAGGATTTGGTGGTCGAAGATTCAGTAGAGACGAATCCTAAAACATCAATGCATTAAAACAAGGGGTCCGTTTGTTGACGGACCCCCTTGTTATTTAAATAGTGGTTTTCTAGAACAAAACAGTGCCAACTATTTCAGGATGACCATTAAGAAATTCTTGTGCGGACATTTGTTTTTTCCCTTCAGGTTGAACCTCTTCCAAAATTAAAGCATTCTGACCGCAAGCCACTGCCAATTGTTTATTTTCTGTTAGGGACACCGTTCCTGGCGTTTTTCGATGGTCAATTTTTAGCACCGCCGCCTTTAATATTTTTAAAATTTTGCATTTTGATTTGTCATTTTGCATTTTGCATTTTGCATTTTGCATTTTTGTATAAGTTCCGGGCCAAGGATTATAGGCCCTAATCATTCTTTCAATATATTCAGCAGAATTTTGCCAGTTTATCTGTCCATCCTCTTTTTTAATAATTTTTGTAAAAGTCGCTTGCGAATGGTCTTGTGGAATTGGTTTTATCTCGTTCCTTAACCACCTTGGCAAAATTTCAATTAACAAATCAGCGCCAATTTTTGCCAATTCATTAGATAACTCCAAATAATTATATTTTTTATTTTCTTGCCCCGCCTTTCCAGAGAAAGGGCGGGGTGAAATATTTAATTTTTTATTTTGGACAATCGGTCCATGGTCTACTTTCTCATCCATTAAGATAATAGTTACCCCGGTCTCCTGGTCGCCATTTAAAATTACAGCCTGAATTGGCGAGGCGCCGCGATATTTTGGGAGTAGGGAAGGGTGGATATTAAGGGAGCCGAATTTGGGAATATCCAAAATTTCTTTTGGCAAAATTAGACCGTAAGCAGCAACAATAAAAAGATCGGGCTGGAAAGTTTGTAAGTTTATAAGTTGATAAGTTTGTAAGTTAGCCGGCTGGAGGACAGGAATATTGTGTTCTAGGGCCAATTGTTTCACTGGCGACGGAGTTAAAATTTGTTTTCTGCCAACAGCTTTATCGGGCGAGGTGACTACTGCTCTGGGCGGAAATTGATTATTAATCAGTTCCTTTAAAATAATAGCCGCAAATTCTGGCGTTCCCCAAAAAATAATTGATGGCCCGGAGTCATTAATCGTTCCCTTAATTTTTAATTTTAGGGCCGGCAAACTGATGGTTGGATAAGCCATATGCTTAGAGCTATTTGGTTAAAGGGTTAATTACTTCTTATAAATCTTAAAGACGTTTTCTAGTTCGCTAACAGTAAGAATGATTTTGGCTAATTTGTCCGGGTCGTGACGGACTAAGTTTTTGCCACTGATCACATTGGCTGGCACTGCAAGATAATGTTTATTTTTCAGTTTTTCTTCATCCCATTCAACAAAATATTTTTTTTCTTTTTCATATTTTGCCAGTAAGCGTTTTGGCGGCCGTTTGTTGTTGAAAATCACATAATCAATCACATTTTTCCCTAAATATTTTTCAATTTCTTCAATGAAATTATGGACTTTAAAATCGTTACTTTCGCCGTATTTAGTCATTAAATTATTAACATAGATTTTTTTAGCCCGAGAATTTCTGATTGCTTTCGCTGTGCCATTGACTAATAAATTAGGAATAATGCTGGTATAAATATCGCCTGGTCCAATGACAATCAGATCGGCTTTTCTGATTGCTTCTAAAGCTCGCGGATTTGATTTGGCTGGCGGTTTAAGAAAAATATTTTTAATTTTTAACTTCGGATTATGTTTAGGAATATCAATGTTTTGTTCGCCTTCGATAACCCGGCCATTTTCTAGTTGAGCATAGAGGGTGGTTTTAGTAAGGGTGACGGGAATAACTCTGCCCTCAATTTTTAGGATTTCACTGGCTTTAGTTATGGCTTTTTCAAAGTCGCCTGTAATTTCTGAGAGAGCGGCTAAAAATAGATTGCCAAAACTATGGCCAGCCAAATGTCCATTGTGAAAACGATAGTTAAAAAGATCGAGAAGGATTTTTGGTGATTGAGAAAGGGCAATTAAACAGCGTCGTATATCGCCAGGCGGTAAAATACCTAATTCATCACGTAGAACGCCAGTTGAACCGCCAGAATCAGACATGGCGACAATAGCAGTCAAGTTTTTGGTGTATTTTTTAAGTCCAGTCAGAAGAACGAAGCTGCCTGTTCCTCCGCCAATTGTAACAATGTTTTTCATAGGGCATTACTTAATTTTCGGGCTAAATAGTTTAATGATTTGTTGCAACAGAGATTAGATAGATTTTTAATTTTCTCTTTGCGCCCTTTACTACTAATTACGAATTTTATACAAATATACGAACAAAATTTTCTAATTTAAAGTTTTTAATTTTAGATTGTCATTTTTACTTTTTATTTTTTCGTTTTTAATTTATTTTACTATTTTCCACTCAATATCTTGTTCATTGCCGACAAATTCCCGCCACTCACCGTCAATTAGTACATACCACTTATTTTTGGTTGTACTCCAGACCATCGGATTACCTTGATAAAATGGTTTCTTGACGACTTCTTTTGGTTTTAGTTTATCTAATTCTAACCAGCGTTTAAACACGGTTTCGATAGTGTAATCTAGACCGCGCGATTTAGCCCAACGAGCGACCTTACTGATTGCCGCCCTTGCTTTTTTTACCGAGCCAGCCAATTCTAAAAGTTGTTTGGCTGGTCGAACATGGCGAGAATAAATTATTTTTTTCTTTTTAGCATTTTCTTTGATTTCTTCAATGGCCAATCCCTTACTTACAAAATAGTGATTGACGATTTGTTGAATCGCCGTTTCCTGAGTCGATATTTTAGATGTTTTTTTAGCCATATTTACTTATGTCTTTCGACAGTAAATCGATATAAATAGAATTTGTCTTTTGCCGGATTAATACTCGCTTTTTGACAGGCAATTAAAATTTGTTCATTAACCGAATTAACGCCTTCGATGTTCGGTAAAAGTAACCCAGTTCTTCCATCATTAGACTTAACGATAATGCCATATTTTTTAGCGTCTAATTTTTTAATTGAATCAATTGGCTCTGGTTTCGATAGAACATCAACTGAAATTTCCAAATCGTTTAATTCGTTCTCCTGAATAGGATAAAATCGCGGGTCATGAAAAGCAGCTGAAATGGCGTTGTGGATAATTTCTTGGGCAATATTATTCCTGGTTGGCAAAAAGGTGCCGATACAACCGCGCAGTTCCCGCCCGGCCTTGGCGGGGCGGCGCCATTCTTTTTTGTGGATTGAAACAAAAACCCCGGCTTTATTTTTTAACATTTCTTCTGGTAAATCTTTCGGCGGCTCAAGTAATCGATTTTCTTTAAGATAAGTTTCAATTGTTTTTTGAGCTAAATCAGTGAATTTGTCGGTCATAGACTTATTATAACAGCAAATTTTCGATTTGGCAACTTAATTTTAATATGGTATAATATCGCTTCGTGTTTAAATTGTGTTATAATTATATCGTCCTATGAACAATGTAATTGTTGTCGGCGACAATTTAGCTAAAAAGCTTTCTCGATGTCTTCAGGCGAAATATTCGCCAACTGAAGACAGGATTTTCCCGGATGGCGAGTTACAGCCGCGGCTGTTAAAAGAACAGCCGGCCAAGGTGTCGATTTTGATTTTAAGAAAAAAACGAAATGAAACAATAAATGATTATTTGATCAAATTTTTTCTTCTCTCCAGAAAACTAAAAGATATTTCTAAAAAGGTAATTGGCATTATGCCTTATTTCGCCTATGCTCGCCAGGATAAAATTTTTAGAAAGGGCGAGCCATTCTCAGTTAAATATATCGCCGAATTAATTGAAAAAAACATAGATATTTTTATTACAATTGATTCACATGAACATCGAATAAAGAATCGTCAATTATTTTCTATTCCAGTTTTCAATCTCTCAGTTTTTAAACTTTTAGCCAAAAAATTTAAGGAGTTCAAGTTAAAAAACACTTTGGTGGTTGGTCCGGACAAAGAGTCAAAAAAACATGTTGATGATTTTGTCGAAATTTTCAAAAGCCAATATTTAATTTTCATCAAAAAAAGAAATTTAAGCACCGGGAAAATACGCCATCTGGTCCCTAAAAAATTAGATTTAAAAAATAAAAATTTAATTATTGTCGATGACATAATTTCCAGTGGCGGGACTATAATTGAAATTATAAAATTAGCCAAAAAATTCGGGGCAAAAACCATTAGTTTGGCTTTTGTTCACGGCGTGTTAGTCGGGAATGCGGTTGAAAAACTTAAAAAATTGAAACCGCTAAAGATGATTTCAACCAATACGATTGAAAATCCTTTTGAGGCGGTTGATGTAGTTCCTGAACTAGCCCGCTTTTTGAAGAATAAAATTCTCTAACTTACAGGCTTACCCACGCCCTAATCTTTTCGAGATTAGTTAAAGCAAAAGTTTTATCCCCAATTTTTCGCCTAACGGCTTTAATCCAATAATTTTCAACATCAGTTTACAGATTAAGGCGGGGTAACGAAATTCTAGAACCCCCCTTTCAAACATTTTGGATAACATTTTTTAATTTATTCTTTAAGATGATTGTATCCCCTCTTTGATCAAAAATATTGACAAAAGGAGGGGGTTAAGAATTTCAGTTATGACTCAATCTTTTTTTCTTCGCGCGAAGAAGCTGGACATTAAAACTGGATATGGATGGATTGTTGTTGTTCACGAGAAAGATGCCCAGCGCTTTGGTTTGCGGGCAGGGGATGAACTTTGTTTACGTTGGCGGAGACGTCAAACTAATGTAGTGATTGATTTAACTTCAACTTTGGTTAAATTAGGTGAAATTGGTCTGTTCCGTGAAGTTTTTGATCATTATGAGATTCGACCAGGCGAGCTTTTAGAATTATCTTTGGCTGGTCGACCAAAATCAATTCAAGCAATCCAGGAAAAACTATTGGGTCACAAACTTTCTTATCAAGAAATTTATTCAATTATTTCCGATATCGCCGAATATAAATTAAATGAGACAACGATTGCCTTTTTTATCGCTAGCGCTTTTGGTCAAAATAAGTTTTCTCGTCGAGAAACTTATTATTTAACCAAAGCAATGGCCGAGACTGGTCGAATGTTTAATTTTGGCAGAAAAGTGGCTGATAAACATTCGACCGGCGGTCTGCCCGGTAATCGGGTCACGCCAATTATTGTGGCTATTGTTGCCAGCTACGGGATATGTATCCCCAAAACTTCCTCCCGGGCTATTACCTCAGCCGCCGGTACTGCTGATACTTTTGAAGTTTTAGCCCCAGTCACTTTTCAGAGTGATGAAGTTGAGAAATTAGTTAAAAAGGTCGGCGCTTGTATAGTTTGGGGTGCAGAAAAGATTGCTCCAGCCGATGACCGAATTATTAAGGCATCGTATCAGTTATCTCTGGAACCCTATGTCAAGATGACAGTTTCAATTATGGCAAAAAAAGTTGCGATGGGAATTAAATATTTGATTATTGATATCCCAGTCGGTCCGACCACTAAAGTTCCAAAATTAAAAAAAGCTAAACAATTGAAAGAATTGTTTGGCAATTTGGCTGAAATGTTCAAAATTAAAATCAGGGTTATAATCCATCGCGCTAAGGGGCCGGTTGGCCGGGGGATTGGTCCGACTCTTGAGGCCCGTGATATTCTAAGGGTTCTCCAACAAAAACCCGACCGACCGTTAGATTTAGAGAAAAAATCAGTTTGGCTAGCCGGAAATTTATTAGAATTAGTCGGCAAGGCAAAGAAGGGATCGGGTATGGTTTTAGCCAAACAGGCTTTGGCTAATGGTCAGGCTTGGCAGAAAATGCAAGAAATTATTGAGGCTCAAGGGGGTAATCCAAAAATTGATTCGGAAAAGATTCCTCAAGGTAAAATAACTCATCAAGTCAAAGCTAAATATCCAGGCAGAGTAATTTTTATTAATAACAAAAATTTGGTTGAAATTTGCCGTCTCCTGGGTGCACCAGCCGAAAAGAAGGCAGGAATTTATCTTAATAAAATTATTGGCGATAGGATTAAGAGGGGAGAAACCATTTTTACTCTTTATACACCGAATAAGCTTCATCTTAATTTAGCCCTCACTGCCCTAAAAAAGATTAAAATCTACGAGATAGTATAACATTGTAACATTGTAACACTTTAACATATAGCATTTTAATATCTATAAATTTTGTGAAGCAAAATTTAATGTTATAATGTTGTCATGCTATTATGATCACAGACCCATTTGTTATTAAACAGGAAGACAAAGAAATTAAGGATAGAAAGCTAAAAATTCCCTATCCTTATCATCAGAAAGGCGATTACTGGGGGACTGAAGAGATGGAACCAAAGAACTTATTTTCCTTTATTGAATCCCGTCGAATCAGTAATTTCATTTTTATTTTGTTTTTGGTGTTTTTTTTTATTTTGATCAGAATTTTTCATCTCCAGGTAGTTGGTGGTGAAGAATATCGCAAAATAGCCGAAGGAAATCGTCTGAGAATTGAAAGAATTAAGGCTAGCCGGGGAATTATTTTTGATCGTTTTGGAAAGCCATTGTTGCAAAACATCCCCAAATTTTCTTTAAATATTACACCGGGGGATTTGCCAAAAGATAAGCAGGTGAAAGAAGAAATGATTCAAAGATTATTGGCAACCATTGATCCTAATCAAGTAAAAAAAATAAGAGAAACGATTGATAATTTAGATTTCCAGTCTTTTCAACCCCAATCAGTTTGGAGGGGCATAGATTATCAACAATCATTACTTTTAAAAATTAAATTAGCTGACTTACCGGGAGTAAATTTGGAGATTGAAGGTCAACGTCAATATTTGGGTAATGCTGCTTTATCTCATCTTTTGGGTTATCTTGGTAAAATTAATAAAGAAGAGCTAAGTAAAATGCCGGGTTATCTTTTAAATGATTATCTTGGTCGGGCTGGTTTAGAAATGTTGTATGAAAAATATCTCAAAGGTATAGATGGGGCTAAAAGAATTGAAGTAAACCCTTTGGGTAAAGAAGAGCGAGTTGTCGGTCAACAATCTCCCCGGGTTGGATCTCATTTGATACTCTCGCTTGATTTAGAACTCCAACAGAAATTAAGGCAGGCCCTAGAGAAGCAAATAAGGCTAAATGGAGGCCGGGCCGGCGTTGGTATTGCCTTGGATCCGGGAAGCGGAGAAGTTTTAGCCATGGTTAGTCTGCCAACTTTTGATAATAATAAATTTATTCAGGGATTAAGTCAAAAGGAATATCAAGAGTTAGAGAATGATTCGCATCAGCCACTTTTTTTTCGAGCAATCGCCGGGACTTATCCCACTGGTTCGGCCATTAAACCAATTATTGCTGCAGCCGGGCTGCAAGAGGGATTGATTAACTCACAAACAACCATTTTAAGCACGGGTGGAATCAAAATTGGGGGATGGTTCTTCCCTGATTGGAAAGAAGGAGGGCACGGAATAACCAATTTAGTCAAAGCTTTGGCTGAGTCAGTTAATACTTTTTTCTATTGTTTAGGAGGAGGGTGTTCCCAATTAAATGGTTTAGGAATAGAAAAAATTATTTCTTACCTTAAACTTTTTGGTTTAGGTCAAAAAACCGGCATTGACTTACCTGATGAAAAAGCGGGGATAGTCCCTTCGCCAGATTGGAAGGAAACAACCAAAGGAGAAGAATGGTACATTGGTGATACTTATCACTTAGCTATTGGTCAAGGTGATATTTTAGTTACGCCTCTACAAGTAGCTAACTATACAGCCGCAATTGCCAATGGCGGTAAGTTGTTTCAGCCTAAAATAGTTAAAGAGATTTTAACTGATGGTCAGGAGAAAATTATAGAGCCAACAATTTTGAGATCAAATTTTATCAAACCGGAATATTTAAATTTAGTTAAGCAAGGGTTGAGGGCGGCGGTGACCCAGGGAAGTGCAAGAAGATTGATTAATTTATCCCAACCGGTAGCTGGTAAAACCGGAACTGCTCAGTTAGATAAAGGGAGGCCCCATGCTTGGTTTACTGGTTTTGCCCCTTTTGATCAACCAAAAATTGTTTTGACTATTTTAATTGAAAACGGAGGGGAGGGGAGTGTGGCAGCTGTGCCGGCAGCGGAAGAAGTCTTCAGGTGGTATTTTGAAAATCGCTAAAACACAGATCAACACAGATATGAACCTGCCTCCTCGGTAGGTCGCCGAAGAGGCGACACAGATAAACACAAATCTGTCTAAATCTGTGTATTCGTGATTGACGAAGACGAGCCCGAGCTTGTCTGGGGCGAAGTCCGAGTAGCTACAAATGCTTAACCCCGCCCTCTAATCGGTCAATGAGTACTGAGAAGTAATTGTAAATATTATTATTAACATTTTTTCTTTTTCCACAAATTGATAGCATAGAGGGCGGGGTTCTCGAGTTTGTAGTTGTTCAGACTGCGTCCTTCAGACTTGTCTTCACAAACAAACTCGGAAAATTATCCACAGGCTAAGCTTGACTTTTAGTTTTTTTAATGGTATAATTTATTTCTACGGTTTAAGAAATGATCAATTCGTCATTTTTTTGTTTTTATGTATGGAATCAAATAGTGAACAGTTTCAACCAACCTATCTTACTTCTGAGGGTCAGAAAAAGATTCAAGAAAAACTCGAAAAATTAAAAAGTGAACGGCCCCAAATTGCCGCTCGGATTAATGCTGCTAAAGAAATGGGCGATTTAGCCGAGAATACTGAGTATACCACAGCTAAAGAAGAGCAGTCTCGAATTGAGAGCGAAATTAATAGATTGGAAAACTTGCTTCGAACCGCTCAAATTGTCGAAAAAGATAACGAGGGAGTAGTTGGTATTGGGACAGAAATTATTCTAAAGTCAAATAACAAAACTTACAAATATATACTCGTTGGCCCGGAGGAAGTAAATTTGGAAGAAGGAAAAATATCTTATGAATCACCCCTTGGTAAGAGTCTAATCAACAAAAGACAGGGCGAAGAGGTTGAGTCATCGACTCCGAAGGGGAGGGTGAAATATAAAATTACTGAGATAAAGTAATTAGTTTATAAGTCTGTAAATTTGTAGGTTGATAAGTTTGTAGGTTTAAAATTATGCCAATATTCAAGGCAGCTGATGATGCCTTTTTTTGTTTTTTCTCTTGTGTTATAATATCAAAATGTTATAATTTTAGTGATAATTAAATTTGACGAATCTGGACAATTGGTTTAAAAATATTCGTATATTCGTACAGATTCGTCCCGATATCTACCTCAAAATAATAAATTAGAGGAGATTGGGACCCCGATTCCCATCGGGATAATTTCGCAGCCTAATTATGATCAACGAAGAAGAAAGTCGTCTCAAAAAACTTGATCAAATTAAAAAACAAGGAATTGATCCTTATTTAAGCCAAGGCGACCAGATTTCTAAAATCGTCGAGATTCAAAAAAATTTTGATCACTGGTTCCAAAAAGAGAGGCTGGTCAAAATGGCTGGTCGCATTAGATCGATTAGAATGCACGGTAAGTCTTGTTTTGCTCACCTTGAAGATGAAACAGGCCGATTTCAAATTTACCTTAAATATGATCTTTTGGGAGAGGAGAAGTATAATTTTTTTGTTGACCTGATAGATGTTGGCGACTTTGTTTCAACCGAGGGAAAACTATTTTTAACCAAAAAGGGGGAGCAAACCATTCTGGTGGAAAATTATCAACTTTTAACTAAGTCACTTTTGCCCTTGCCAGAGAAATGGCACGGCTTATCCGATATAGAATTACGTTTTCGGAAACGCTATCTTGACTTATTAGCTAATCCGGAGATAAAAGAGATTTTTCAAAAGCGAAGTCTGATTATAAAGTTGACGCGCCAATTTTTTGATGAACTCGGTTTTATTGAAGTCGAGACGCCAATTTTACAACCAATTCCTGGCGGAGCTAATGCCAGACCTTTTGTGACCCACCATCATGCTCTGGATATTGATTTATATTTAAGAATCGCACCCGAACTTTATCTGAAACGATTAATCATCGGCGGATTTGAAAAAGTTTACGAAATTGCCCGCTGTTTCCGTAATGAAGGAATTGACCGGGCCCATAATCCCGAATTTACCCAAATTGAATTTTACCAGGCATATGCCGATTATCAAAATTTGATGACTTTGACTGAGAAATTTCTGGAATTTCTTTTAGAAAAAATTGAAGGGAAATTAGAAATTGAATATCAAGGAGAGAAAATAAGAACCCGCCCCTCGACAAGCTCGGGGCAGAACATTGTTTTCAGTAAGGAAGAAAATTATATTCAGAAAATAAATTTTAAGGCTCCGTACACACGTCTTTCATTTCGTCAAGCACTAATTGATTTTGTCCAGATTGACATAGAAAAATTTAAAACTAGAGAACAAATCGCTACTAAGGCAAAGAACATCGGCTTAAAAGTTGATCGCTCTTGGGGTCGGGGGAAGATTCTCGACGAACTTTATAAGGAATTTATTAGGCCAAAGATAATCCAACCGACCTTTATTATTGATCACCCGATTGAATTATCGCCACTGGCCAAGAAAAAAACAGATAATCCCGATTATGTCGAACGCTTCCAATTAATTGTTGCCGGGATGGAGGTATGCAATGCTTTTTCTGAATTAAACGATCCGTTAGATCAAGAAGAAAGATTTAGAGAACAGCAAAAAATGAGAGAGGCCGGCGATGAAGAGGCGCATCGGATTGACTATGATTTTATTGAAGCTTTGAAATATGGTATGCCACCGACAGCCGGAGAGGGGATAGGAATTGACCGACTGGCTACAATTTTATGTAATGTTCATAACGTGAAAGAGGTGATTATTTTCCCAACCATGCGATCCAAAGAGAAATAAAAATTAAACATAAAAACTTCCGCTTCGCTCAGAACATTATTTTTGGTGGGATAGAATCATTATGATTAAGAAGATAAAAAAAATAATGGTTTTTGGTGCTTTTTCTATTTTACACCCAGGGCATCTTTGGTTTTTCCGTCAAGCCAAAAAATACGGCAATTATTTAATAGTAGTTTTAGGTAGAGACACAACAATTAAAAAAATAAAAGGGACCCCGCCACAATTAAATGAAAAGGCGAGGCTAGAAATTATAGCAGCATTAAAGATGGTTGATAAAGCAGTTTTGGGTGATAAAGACGATTGGTATAAACCAATTTTAAAATATAAACCAGCGGTGATTTGTCTTGGGTATGACCAGAAAGAGCCAGAAGGCTTTTTAGAACAACTTAAAAGAAAAAATATAAAAGCAAAAATAATCAGAATAAAATCCTTTAAACCAAGCAAGTATAAGTCATCTAAAATTTTTAAATTATGACTAATCTCAAATTTATTCGCGAAAATCCGGATTTAATAAAAGAAGGCTGCCGAAAAAAGGGCATAATTATTGATATTGATAAAATCTTAAAATTAGATCAAGAAAGAAGAGGAATAATAGTTAACCTGGAAAACTTAAAAGCTGAAAAAAATAAAATTAGTGAAAAACCAAATGAACAAGAAATAAAACGCCTTAAAGATATAAAGATAGAAATTAAGAAATTAGAGGATAATTTAAAAAATTTAGAAGAGACTCTAAGTCATTTAGTAGGTCTTGTTCCGAATTTGCCTTTACCTTCTGTCCCAGAAGGTCAAGGCGAGAAAGATAATGTTGTTTTGAGAGAGTGGGGGAGAAAGCCAAAATTTAATTTTAAACCACTTGACCATTTAGAATTAGGTAAAAAATTAGATTTGATTGACTTCGAAACAGGAGCTAAGGTATCGGGCAGTCAATTTTATTATTTAAAAAATGAGGCTGTGCTTTTAGAACTTGCTTTAACGCGCTATGCTTTTGATATTTTGATGAAAGAAGGATTTGTTCCTTGGTTAACTCCAGATTTAGTCCATCAACGATTTTACGAAGGGACCGGTTATTTACCGCGTGGGCCAGAGGCTCAAACCTATGAGATAAAGAATACCGACATAGGTTTAATTGCTACAGCCGAAGTTACTTTAGCCGGCATTCATACAGATGAAATTTTATTAGAAAAAGATTTACCCAAAAAATATGCTGGCTTTTCTCACTGTTTTCGGGTTGAAGCCGGCGGTTACGGCAAATATTCTCGTGGTCTTTACCGCGTTCATCAATTTTCCAAAGTTGAAATGTATGTTTATTGTCGTCCTGAAGAGTCAGAAAAGATGCATCAATATCTACTTTCCTTGGAAGAAAGAATTTTTCAGGGTTTAAAAATTCCTTATCGGGTAGTAGAAATGTGCGCCGGTGATTTGGGCGCTCAGGCAGCTCGTAAATTTGACTTGGAGGCTTGGATGCCAGGCCGCGGTGATTGGGGAGAGATTACCTCAACCTCAAATACAACTGATTATCAGGCCCGGTGCTTAAATATAAAATATCGCAAAAAAGATGGAAGAACCGAATTCGTCCATACTCTCAACGGGACGGCCATTGCTATTTCCCGGGCCTTAATTGCTATTTTAGAGAATTATCAAAAAAAAGATGGTTCAGTGGTTACACCAAAAATTTTAGAGAAATATTTAGGGATTAAGAAAATAGAAAAGAAGAGATGACGTCTTGATTTATTCATAATAAAACCGCAAGAATTTGAAAACCTGTGCAAAATTGCAGGCTTTTCTTATTTTAAGTGTATGACAAAATTATTTTTTAATGTTATAATAAATCCTATGTTCAGTTGGGTTGAAATAAAAAAATTTGCAATTAGAAATAATCTTAAAGAATTTCGGAGAATAATCGGCCCGCGAGTTAAATTAATGGCCGTGGTTAAATCAAATGCTTATGGACACGGGATGGTTGAAGTAGCAAAAATAGCCATTAGGTCCGGAGCCAATTGGCTGGGAGTAGCTAATTTAGACGAGGCGCTTCAACTTCGGCAGGTTGGAATTAAAGCGCCGATTTTTATTTTGTCCTACTGGGACATGCCCCTACGAATTACGAATCTAGTACAAATATACGAATTACGAATTAAAAAAGCGATTAAAGAAAATATAAACTTTCCCATTTATACCGTAAATCAAGGGCAAATCCTTTCCCAAATTGCTCGAAAAATAAAAAAACCGGTTAATATTCATCTTAAAATTGATACCGGGACTTCAAGGATTGGGATTTTACCGAACCAAACAGTTGACTTTCTAAAAGAAATCAGTAAAATGCCATATCTTAATTTAGCTGGCGTTTTTACTCATTATGCTTCATCGGAATCTTATGACCAAACTTATACTAATTGGCAAACCGAGAAATTTAAAAAAGTTCTAGAGATTGTTCGGCGACTAGGATTCAAAAATTTTTTAGCCCACGCTGGTTGTACTGCTTCAACAATTGTTAACTCAGCCACCCATTTTGATTTAGTCAGAATCGGAATTGGTCTTTATGGTCTTTGGCCATCGGTTGAAACAAAAAAATTAGCCGAAGACCAAGGCAGAAAAATTATTTTAAAACCAGCCTTAACATGGAAAACAAAGATTATTCAAATTAAAGAATTACCACCCGCTACTTTTGTCGGTTATGATCGCACTTTCAAGACAGCAAGAAAGACAAAAATCGCAGTTTTACCAATTGGCTATTGGGACGGCTACGATCGCAGATTATCTAATCCCACTCCGCTAAAGCTTCGAGGGACGGGTCAAGGCGAAGTTTTAATCAAAGGCAAACGCTGTCCAATTCGCGGCCGAGTTTGTATGAATCTGACAATGGTTGAAATAACTAATATATCAAACGTAAAAGTAGGTGATGAAGTCGTTTTAATTGGTAAACAAGGCCAAGAAGAAATCACTATTGACGAAATTGCTGAAAAAATTGGAACAATTAATTATGAAGTTGCTACTCGTGTCAATGCGTTAATTTTAAGAAAATATGTCTGAGCAAAACAATAAAAAGAAATCGCTTAAATTAGAGATTTTGGAAAAAATTGCCTCATTAATGACCGCTGGTTTTGGTTTAGTTGCAGCTTTGGCCTGGAACGAAGCCATTAGGGAGTTTTTTGCTACCATCTTCCCAAAACCAAATTTACTTCTAGGTAAATTTATTTATGCTCTTTTAATTACAGTTTTGGTTGTAATTATTACTGTTAAACTTGGTAAAATTATTGGGAAAATAAAAGAAAGAATTGGGGAATAGAATTTGTATATTTGTATTTAGATTTGTAATTTGTAGAAGATATGAATAAAAAGTGGGAAATTTTACCGAAAATTTCAGATGATTTTATCGGACAGTTTCCGGAAATTGATCCGATTATTTTACAGTTGCTTTATAATCGCGGTTTAAAAACCCAAGAAGAAATTGATAATTTTTTATATCCCGATTATTCTCAAGATCTTTATGACCCATTTTTGTTTCAAGATATGGAAAAGGCGGTTAAACGAATTATCCGAGCCATTGAACAACAAGAGAAGATTATGATTTATGGCGATTATGATGCAGATGGTGTCACCTCAACTACGGTTTTAATTTCGGCGCTCAAAAAACTGGGAGTCAAAAATATCGACTCTTATATCCCTGATAGTAATAGAGAAGAATACGGTCTAAATCAAACAGCCATTGAACAGATTATTCGAGATGGTTATAAATTAATAATTACTTGTGACTGCGGCAGTAGTAACAAGAAAGAAGTAGAAGTAGCTAATAAATCAGGGGTAGATGTTATTATTACTGACCATCATCTGATGCCCCAAAACCCCCAAGAAATTCCACCGGCCTATGCTATTATCAATCCTTGCTTTGACAAAAATTATCCCTTCAAAGATTTGGCCGGTGTTGGTGTTGCCTTTAAATTGGTTCAGGCTTTATTTAGACAATTATCAAATCAAATTTCTAATTTAGAAGCCTTTGAAAAATGGCTGCTTGATTTGGTGGCGATTGGTACTGTCGTAGATATTAAGCCCCTTTTAAATGAAAATAGGGTTTTAGTTAAACACGGTTTAATTGTTTTAAACAAGACATTTCGACTGGGGTTAAGGGCATTAGTTAATGAGGCCGGTTTAATTTTGGGCAATTTAGATACACATCACCTCTCTTGGCAAATGGGACCAAGATTAAATGCGGCTAGACGATTAGATAAAGCTGACTTGGCATTGGGCCTACTTTTAACTGAATCCAAGGAAGAGGCAAATTGTTTAGCAGCAAAGTTAAATAAAATTAATAGTGAACGCCAACGAATTGTTGACCTAGCTTTTCAGAGGGTTAAATCTGATTTAGAAGCAAAGCCCGACACAAAAGTAGTTGCTATTTACGGTCAGAATTGGCCGGCCGGTATTTTGGGTCTTCTCTCCCAAAGAATTTTAGAAGAATATAACCGGGTAGCCGTTGTAATGACTGACATCCGAGACATTGAAATTAAGGGATCCGGCCGGGGGCCGGGGGGATTTAATTTAGTTGAAGCCCTGTCACAATTTAAAGAATATTTTTCTAGTTACGGCGGGCATCGACAGGCCTGCGGATTTACTCTTAAAAATAGAGAAAAAGTGAATGAATTTATTAATCTTTTTACTAAATCGGTTGGAGAAAAATTGGCTGGCTTAGATTTAACTCCTAAGCTTTTTATTGAGACTGAAATTGAACTGGAGAAAGTAAGTTGGGATTTAATGGAAACTTTAGAGACTTTTGCTCCTTTTGGTGAGGGGAATCCAAAACCTTTATTTTTAGCCAAAAATTTAATAATTGAAAATCTCCAATGGGTTGGTCAAAATGGACAGCATCTAAAAATTTATGTTTCGGGTGGGAAAAAGATGATTGGTTTTAGTTTGAATAACCACCCCTCTCAGGATCTTAGGATTGGCGACAAGATTGATGTTGTTTTTGAAATAAGCGAAAATATTTGGAACGGGCAGAAGGAGATACAGATGAGGATGGTTGATATCAGAAAAATATAAACAACAAATTTCTATAAATTTCACAATCGGAGTTGTATATTTCTACCCGTTTCTACGAAACTCTGAAACAAATAGAAATTGATAGAAATAAATAGAAACTTATCGTCTTATAATTATGAAGGTAATTCTTTACGCCGATGGAGGAGCAAGGGGAAATCCCGGTCCAGCTGCTGTAGCTGTTGTTTTAATTAATGAAAGAGGAATAAAAAAGACATTTTCAAAATACATTGGTCAGGCGACTAATAATCAAGCCGAGTACCAAGCTTTAATTTTTGGTCTAGAAAAAGCCAAACAATTAAAGGCATCCGAGCTTGATTGCTATTTAGATTCCGAATTAATCGTCAATCAAATTAATCGGAGGTATAAAATAAAAAATAGGGAATTGGGATCCCTCTTCATAAAAGTCTGGAATCTATCGCAGGGGTTCAGAAAAATCAATTTTTACTATATTTCACGCGATAAAAATAAAGAAGCAGATAGATTGGTCAACAAAACTCTTGATAAAATTGACAATTAGATAGTTTTTTAAAAAATAGTGAAACCGATTTTTGTCTTGACTTCTTTAAGGGTTTTTTGAGCGACCTTTCTCGCCTTATTCGCTCCGTCTCGGAGGATTTTTTTTATATAATCAGGCCGGCCTTCTAAATCACGATATCTTTCCTGGAAGGGGATTAGAAAGCTGATTACTTTTTCGGCCAAATCCTTTTTGAAATCGGCATAGCCACAATTAAGATAATGTTTCTCTATGTTTTTAATTGATATTCCGGAGA
>Ga0315280_10005979_pt1 | contig 17025 bp, 16 predicted proteins | sample YL17G06_40_MG_FD_203697 | JGI IMG/M metagenome (GOLD analysis project Ga0315280, IMG submission 203697) | Sediment microbial communities from Yellowstone Lake, YNP, Wyoming, USA - YL17G06_40 | ecosystem: Environmental > Aquatic > Freshwater > Lake > Sediment | place: USA: Wyoming | collected...
TCGTGACTCGATTGAGGAGAAAGGGAATCCAAGCAGCAGTGATAGGAGAGGTGCTCTCGGATCGAACAAGAAGGATCCTTGTCAAGAGAAATGGCAGAGAAGAGAATCTTCCTCTGCCTTACGCGGATGAGTTGTGGGTTGCTCTTCGTCGAAGGCTCTAGGGCTGAGACAATGCTGGGGGCAGCCTTTTTCTGAGTAGCATGGCCGTCGTCGGACCTATCGCGACTCCCGCGACTACTTGGAACAGGTTGAATGGTAGCTCTTCGAGAGCAGCTCCGAAGCCGAACAACAGGGTCTCAACAGTCAAGTAGCCCAGCACCATAATCATTCCTCCAGACACACATGCTATCCAATCGGATCTGAGAGTCCTTCTAGTGATCTTTCCTGCAATCCATCCCTCCGCTCCCTTTATCACAAGAGTGTAGGGGAAGAATAGAGGATAGCCGATAATGTCCGCGATCGCTGAACCAACCCCTCCCGCTAAGCCGCCTACAACTGGTCCAAACACCAGCGCTGCCACAAAGATCATCGCATCACCTATGTTGAAGTAGCCAGTTGTCGCAGGAATCGGGATTCTGATCATCAGAGTCGTAGCTGCGACCAGCGCAGCGAATACAGTGGTCAGAGTGAGTTGCAGAATCCTGGTCCTGTAAGACTTCATGTCATTCCTTCCAATCAGTTCCCGACTGCATTCCCCGTATTAGCCATTTCCCCCATATATGGCCCGAGAGAGCCCAGTCTCAATCTGTGGACAAATTGGGAAGCGAAGAGGGTGCGCTCCTGCGGCTTGCGATAATCCCTTGAATGTGTTTGACTCTATGTTCTTCTCAGGTTGTTCCGCATGAAGGTAGGTGCGCACCTCTCAATTGCAGGATCAATAGACAGGGCAGTGGATAGGGGGGTTGAGAGGAAATGCACGACCTTCCAAATCTTCACGCGGAACCCGAGAGGCTGGAGGTTCAAGCCGCTAGAGAAGACCACAGTCGAAGAATTCATGGCAAAGCTTAAGGCCTCGAAGATAGATCCCGTGGTCAGTCACATGCCCTATCTCCCGAACCTTGCTTCAAGCGACAATGAGATCTACAGGAAATCCGTTGAGGCATTGATTACGGAACTGGATCGCGCTGGAATGCTGGGAATACGGTTTGTGGTCACTCATCTGGGAAGCCACATGGGTGCTGGAATGAAGACGGGTCTGAAGCAGATGGCCCACGCCTGCAATTCGGCTTTTTCAACGGTCCAGAACGATGTGCAGTTGCTCTTGGAGAATACAGCCGGATCTAGGAACAGTATGGGCGGGACCTTCGAGAACATGAGGAGTATCATCGATGGAATAGAACAGCAGAACCGAGTGGGCGTATGCTTCGACACATGTCATGGGTTCGCCGCAGGATATGACATGCGGACTCCAGACAAACTAGATGCCGTTCTCGAACAGCTTGATGCAATGGTCGGCCTTGATCGGTTGAAGGTTGTTCACTTGAACGATTCGAAGGGAAAGCTCGGCAGCCATCTAGATCGACATGAGCATATAGGCTTGGGGCATATTGGAGAGCGAGGGTTCCGAGTGATTCTTCACAACAGACTGATCAGGGCGATTCCTCTGATCTTGGAGACTCCGATCGATAGCCGTCGCAGTGACATAGGAAATCTTAGGAAGGTGCACCAACTAGCCAAGTAGGTTGGAGGGCCTTCAGAGGCTGACTTGTGGTGAAGTCTTCTTGACAGGTTCTGACATGGTATCGTCTTGGTACAGGTAGAACACTTCTGGCGCGGTAGATGCCCCTGCTGTTTCTCCGGTACTGCTTATCGAGAGCACGTTCATTCCGCCGCCAAGAGGATCTCTCAGTTGAAGGATCTTCCTGATTCCAGTGACGCAAGCTTCCTGAACATGTACTCCTTGCCGCATCGAGTCAACCACGTATTTCGCGAGACAGATCCTGATCGACAATTCGCCTCGGCCTGTGCATGCAGCTGCGCCGGCCGCATTGTCTGCGTAGTTTCCTGCACCGATGATCGGAGAGTCACCTGTTCGTCCTGGCATCTTCAGTGCGGTACCGCTGGTCGAGACTCCAACGGCAAGATTTCCCATCGAATCCCTCGCTATTAGGTTGACCGTTCCGGCCGAATCCTTCTTCGACTCAACATATTTCGGGTACCAATCTCTAAGTTCGCTGTGGATCTTGCGATAGGCCTCTGAATAAAGTGGAGCTCTTCCACTGATCATCTCGTCATATCGTTTCTTCGCTTCAGGCGTCAACAGGTTCGTTTCTTGAAAGCCCTGCAATTCAGCAAACTCGTCCGCTCCCTCCCCGATCAGCATGACATGTGGTGTTCGTTCCATTATTCTTCGGGCGATGCTTATTGGATTCTTGTACCTCCTCACCCCAGCAACTGCGCCCACACGCAAAGTGGCCCCATCCATGATCGACGCGTCTAACTCGACTTCTCCGAGAAGATTCGGCAGACCTCCGTATCCAACTGTCTGATCAGCTGGATCGTCTTCAACCAGCTTGACTCCTTCTTCTACCGCGTCCAAGATTCCACCGCCACTTCTGAGAATTCGCACAGCTTCCTTGACTGCCTTCTGCCCGTTTCTTGATGCAATCACGACAATCATGTCGAACCTTCCACGGAGTTGGAGAAGCCTTGGCTCAGAAGATAAGCGTTGTCAAGTCACCTTCTCAGATTGGAGTCGCCCGTTTCTTCCGAATCAGATGACGTCAGCGTTCGTCTTGGTCATGACTGCTGTGGTCTGATGGATTCACCTGATCCGGGAAGCGCTCTGTAGTAGAAAAGTCACTCAAAGCATGCTCGGTTGAGTAGCCTTTGAACTCTCAATGGTTCTTCCAGAGAAGTTTAGAATGAAACGTTGGCCGACGGCATCTAGAATCATTTTTGTGGCTCGAAATCCTGTGCAATGACATGGAGAGATCAGCTTGGGCGAGAAGGATCTGAGGGAACTTACGATCGGTTGAATCTCACTTTCTCGTCTTGAGACAAGGTGGAACCCTCCTATGACTGCATGTATCGGTAGGCCTGTGAAATCTCTGACCTTGTTCAGGGTGTTTATGATTCCTGAATGAGCGCATCCGGAGAAGACCCATGCTCCTTGGCCCGAGACATTGACGACTAATGCCTGATCGTCAAGCAAAAGGTCGGGTTCCGGATGTCGACCGACAAAAATGAATCGCTTTCCGGGGATTCTCTCGAATCTTGTCCGTCTCGGTATCTCGCCGGTAGTTTGGACTCCTGGAATAATCTGGCAAGGTTCGTCTGTGAGCACGAGTTCTGCTCCGGCCCGTTCGATGTCTTCTCTTCTTTCGCCTTTGGGTATCCTTGAGTGTCTTCTTTTTCCATCTTTTGTGACGACGAACCTTCTCTTGAATGCGTAAGGATGAGCTATCACCCGCACCTTGTGTCTTGATCTTCTTGCGAGTTCTACTGTTGCTGCTGTATGATCTGCGTGGCCATGACTTAGGACGATTGCCTCAAGGTTTCGCAGGTCGATTCTCAGTCGGTCAACATTGATGATCAAAGCCTCCTTCTCTGCACCTGTGTCTAGGAGAATTTTGTGCTCTTTGTCATGCATGTCTCTGATCTCAAGCAGAAGTGATAGCCCCCACTGGCCGAGAAGGCTTCCATGAAACGTTAGGTTGTCAGCTAAGGTTGTTACTTTCAGTTCTTTGACGGACTCCAAGGATACTTGCACGTCCAGTTCTCAGGCATGTCTTTCAATAAAAGTGCTATCTTCCCGCGACGGACATCTGCTGCACTCGGACGGAAGGCGAGTAGAAGCTCCCATCGTTTCGCATATCGTTCGCCACAAGGTCAATGGTATTACGGATCATTTCGAAGAAGTTTCCTGATACGATCACGCCTTTGACCGGATCAGACAGCTCACCATTCTTCACGAGCACTCCGTTCGTGACTGTAGCGCTCAGCGCACCACTCATGGAGTTGGATAGCCATTCACCGATAGTGGTGAGAACCAAGACTCCTTCTCTTGTCTCCTCTATGAGTTCGTCTCTCTTTGCGTCTCCTTGCTTTAGCACGAAGTTCGTCGGTGCAGGAACAGGTGTTCTAGTGTAGGGTCTGGCTAGGCTGAACGTGCCCAGTCTTGATCGCCTCGCGTTTCCCGTTGATACAACCTTGTCTTTGGCCGCAGTGTAGGTGTCATAGAGGTAGGACTTCAGGACGCCTCTATCGATGACCTGTGTCTTCCGCTGGGGGACGCCTTCGTCATCGAAGCCCCAGCTCATTATTCCTCCTTTCTTTATTCCATCGTCAACGACATTGAAGGTGTCTTGTGCGATCTGCTGCCCCATTTTTCCCAACCAGGGAGATCTTCCTTTCTGAATCGCTTCGGCGTTGATAGTGCCTGTGAACATAACATCGAGTATTCGGGCGAAGATGTCGTTTGTGAAGATGACCGTTGTCTTGGTGCTGGGAATGGGTGAGGCGTTGAGTGATTTCACAGCTCTCCGCGATGCCTCCTCAGCAAGATCCTCGAAGTCTATTTCCTTCCAGCTGCGGGCCTCACAACCTTCGTCCCCTGTTCCCTTCTTTCCGGCCTCTTCGGCTTTGACTCTGATCGAGAACAGGGCGTAGGTGCCTTTCTTCGCGATCTGGATTCCGTGACTGTTTGCCATTGTGCACATCAGCTTTCCAGTTGCAAGGGCTCCTCTTGCAGGGATCAGTCGGTTGTCGCGTTTCCGAACCAGGTCAACTATTTCGATGCTTTTTTCAACCAAGGTATCTGTCTCGATTTCAGCTGTCTTCTTGTCGAAAATACCTTCGGCCGAGGCCTTGCCAGTGTTCTTCGGCAGAGAATGCCATTCTGGATCTGGTTGTGAAGCCTTGGCGATTGACACGGCCATCTTGACGGTGTTCTCAAGATCTTTCGGTTCAACGGACGAAGAAGATGAGAACCCAATTCTCTTGTCGACCGCGGCTCTTACGCCTATGCCTGTGATCTGCGACGTTTTGGCGGAATCTATCTTTTCGTGGAAAGTCAACCAATTCTGAACCGTATGCGAAACGTATGCTTCGGCTTCTGTGGCACCTAGCTTCTCTGCAAGTCTGACTGCTCTCTTAGCCGACGACAGGAGTTGAGCCATCTATGCTTTGCCTCCTATGGTGATCTTTCGGATTCTGATGTGAGGCCCGCCGTCGCCTACTTTGACGGTTTGGGCTCCCTTTCCGCATCCGCCGAAGACGCTGGTGGATATTTTGAGATCTTTGCCAACTGCATCTATCGTCTGCAGCGTCTCAAGAACCAGTCCACTCACAGTAGTTCCTCTGACCATCTCTCTTATCTCTCCCTTCTCTATCACGTAGGACGGGCCTACTGCGAAGGTGAATGTTCCTCCTCCCACATCGACCTGGCCTCCTCCGGCCCCTCTGCCACGCACATAGTATCCCTTCTCGATTCCCTCAGCCAGCTCTTCGAGTGAGTGATCCTGATGCTTCATGTAGCAGTTCGTCTGTCTCACAATGGGCGTATTCTCGAAGTCCATCGCTCTTGCATTTCCCGTTGTCTCCATACTCATTTCTGCCGCGGTTTGCCGGGACTGCAAGTATCCCTTCAAGACCCCTTCGTCAACGATTGTGGTCTGAGCTTTCGGAGTTCCTTCATCATCGTAAGGAACGAAGTATCCTCCTTCGACGGTGCCTTGATCGTAGATCGTAACGTTGGGGCCTGCCAGCTTACTCCCGAGTCTCCCATGAAGAACCGACTCTTTGGTGGTTATTAGGTCGCCCTCAGAAGCGTGTCCAAAAGCTTCATGCAGAATCAGACCGACAAGGTCTGGATCGGCCACAACCTCAAAGCTCCCTGCACTTGGAGCCTGAGCATCTACCGCCCTGACAGCAAGCTCTGATATTTCTCTACAGAAACCGGTCCAATCCTTTCCTTGAATGAACTCAAATCCCGCGCACCTCGACTCGCTATCCGCGACGCGCTCCATCTTTCCCTCCGAGAATGCGACTGAGAGTTGACCCAGTCCTGCCATTGAGGAGTTCAACTCTACTATGCTTCCCTCGCTGTTGACAAAGAGCCTCTTGTCAGCAAAGGTGCCTATACGTGTCGTGGCGTTCTTGATCCTGTCACCGATCCTAGCGGCCTTGTTTGCTTCGATGCAGACCTTGATCTTCTCTTCCGGGCCAACCTGATCTGGATCTATTTTGACCTGGACTCCAGCTCTGTCTCGGACGGCCTTTCGTGCGCACACACCGATCCTCAAGCTTCCCTTTCGCGAAGTCTTGGCTATCTTGATGGCCTGTCGAACGTTCCTTCTAAGACCGGATAGCCCCATCTCGTTGGAAGAGGAGTATCCCCAAGCGCCCTCTAGAAGGACTCGAATTCCTATCCCCTTCAACCTATCTGACTCATAGGCCCTCAGCAACCCATTTTCGACGGCAACCATGGTTGAGGTTATGTCTTGAAATCTTGCCTCAGAATAGGAGGCACCCAGTTTCCTAGCTTCATCAACCAGCTTGCTAAGCACATCCTCCATCTACAGACTTCTCCGAATTCAGAACTTAAGCCACATGAGATATGAAGCTTGCCAGTTTCATCAAAAGTATTTGCATGTTTGCATGCTCAACTGATGCAGGAATAGCTCGAACTTCGAAATGAAAGCTATATTTCCCCTAGTCTCATCATGCGCCTGTTTGGAGGCCGATTGGGTTGGGAAAGTGGATGAGAAACTGGCTGGTTGGAATGGCTTTACTGGGCCTTGCTGTGTTCGCTTACATGGCCCTCTCTCCCCGAAAGGAAGGGCCGTCATTGGAAGACGAAATAGAGGAAACCGACTCCTCGCTCATGAGAGAGCGCGGGAGACCGTGAGTAGACAATACTGCCGAGCTTAAATCGACATATCGACAAATATCACCTTTTCGCGGCAACCGTCTGCTACAAGATGCGAAACGATACCAAAGGCCTATTTCTTACCACTTGAGACGTTCCTTCACACGCAGGCAATCTGATCCTTCTTTGCCTATGATCTCAAGCAGACTCAAATGGCTCGACCGACGAAGGCAAGCTGCAGCACAGATCTGGAATGTGAAGAGTTGACACTGCAGATAGATGATGCGGGTGTCGGAGATCTTCTTTCGGGCGTAGTGATAGGAATATACAGACCTGAAACTGAACGATTCGACTTTGAGGTCATAGGTGTCAGGTATTTTCAGGAGCCAAGGTTCAGGCAGAAAGCATATCTCCATGAGGCTGCGAACGCAGCACTCCGACTGGTCAAAAGTTCAGCTCCCGGCGAAGCAGAAGCGATTGAGGTCTGCTCCAGTTTCATTCTGGCTGAAGCGGTAGAACAGCTGAAAAAGACGTACGGCGGACCTAGAGTAAAGACAGTCAAGATTGTAGGTAAGGCACAGGACAAGACTGAAGCGGCGTATCTAGACGAGATCCGAAAACTCGGGTACGACCCCATTCCCGACAGAGATGCAAGACGAGCACGAAGCTTCTTCCACATGCTTCGATGGGTAAGAAAGGATCGTTCAAGACTGAGACATGCCAAGACCGGTTGGCCCCGCCTACGACGATACATCAGGTTCTGAAGAAAGAACGAATCGAAAGCGCTTCAGTTAGGCAAGCACGTGAAGCTCACGATCATTATCCTATCCTTTATTACATCCTGAGCGTTTGCTTGGCTCATGGAGCATACCAAGAAAGGGACATTGATTCTCATAGCAGTGCTATTCCCGATGCTCTTGGCAGTCCCGAGCCAAGGGAGCCCTTTCTTAGTCGCTCGCGTCGCTGACCTGGCCTATCCGAAGAAGGTGGCGCCCAGACAGGAGTTCTGTGTCAATGTGACCTTCGAGTATGCCAGTAGGGTCCTAGCGGACGTGGGCATACTAGATGAAGAGAGCTCCCAAGTCCTTCAGAGCCTCACATTGATCAGCGGTTTCTATGGGCCGGGAAATGTTACGTTCAGTTTCAGTCTGACGGCGCCAGAATCCTCGAGAGTTTGGCGGCTTGTCGCCGCTACTCGTGCTTGGTGGGCAGACTCTTGGTTCTCTGACCCGAACTCAGGAACGAGAGCTTTCTCTGTCGAGGTTACTGCAAGAAACCAGTTCTGGTTGAATGTAACGTCAGGCGTTCGCTTCGAGGTAGACGGTGTGCGGTACGACCTTTCGAAAGAAGAACGGTCAGCAGTCTTGCTTAATCCTGGATCGCATATGATCTACGCGGAGGAGACGAAAGTCATTAGTGACGGAGTTCGGCTTGTCTTTGATCGATGGAGCGATGAAATCAGATCAAATCCACGGGCGATGAACCTCTTCCATGATGTCAGGCTGAGGGCCATTTACCGGACCCAGTACCTCCTGTCGGTCTACTCCGACTACGGAGAACCTGTGGGAGGTGGATGGTATGATGAGAACAGTAACGCTTCGTTCGCTGTTCTTCCTGAAGTGAGAACCCCAGAAGCCGGGATCATGAGATCCAATCATGTCTTTGTGAGGTGGACAGGAGATGGAACGGGACAAAGGCCGATGGAATCAGTTTTGATGAACGGGCCTAAGGAGGTCCACGCTGTCTGGCGAGGTGAAATAGAGATGCCAACCTGGGTTTTTTCTCATCTCCTATCAATCTCAATGGTATTGGCTTCCCTCTTCTTCATCATTCAAGGGGCAAGGATAAAGCCGGTTAGAGTGGTTAGGAAGCTGAGTCTTCTGGCAATGAGGAAGCGGGATGCCGCACTGATTGTCCTAGCTCTGCTGTTTGTTTGCCTTTCCATCACGCCCATAGAAGCCACTGGAAACACCAACATCATCAGGCTAGGTGCAACCTCTTGGAGACACTGGGAGAAACCGGGAAGCGACACTTGCATAATCTGGTTAGGAGGAGGAACTGAGGGCTCTCCCCTGTGGATCAATCCCTATTGGCTGGAATCATACAACACTATGCAATTCGTTCAAGACTTGGCAAGATACTACTCGGTTCTCACTCTTGAAGAAGGATCGAGCGCAGTCAGCCAGACCGCGTTGAAGAGAGTGATAAAGGCTGAGTACTACCCAAGCACAGTAATTCACGATGCGAGAAAATGGGTGGCCGCAGCAGGATACCGGTACGTCTATCTGGTCGGTTATTCGGTTGGCGGGATTGCAGTGGCAAGAGAGGCCACAGTAGTTGACCCAGAGACTTGGTCAAGTCCGAATGGAATCATACTAATCACGGTTCCACTTGAGCCCCTTGTACCATACGCAGGTCTAGTGAAAGCTAATCACTTGGTCTTCTGCGGAACAGAGATGACCAAGTCGTTCATCGATTTTGGAAAGATCTACTATGACTCGACTCCGGCCGAAGGGCAATACAGTGGCCACTGGCTGCACAAGGAACTCCATGTCATCGACAAGGTGGCTCACGAGGTCTGGACCATTGCCGAAACAGGCAGGTACAACTCCAAAGCGATTGAAATCACCGTGAGTTTCATTGAAAGGTCAAGGAGCCTTCAGTTTGAGAAGCAGAGAGCCTTCCTACACAGCGCTTCAACCGCCTCAACGGAGTCGCCGACAAGTACTCAAGTCAAGATTGAGCTGGCCAAGATCAGTATTCCACGAGTGATCCGTCCAAACGAAGTATTCACCATCCCTGTTACCGTTCGTGGACGGGTACCCAACAAGACTAAGGCGTGGATCATTCTTCATTCTTCCGACGCTTCATCGATACTGTCTGTCAGAGATCTCTCGCTTCTTGAAGATGGTTACCTGAATCTCACTCTGTTCTGCAGGGCACCGGACCGGGAAACACAATTGCAGCTCAAAATCACTTCACTCTGTGCCGAGAATGATCTATTGGCTTTTCCAGCTGGAAATCACTCCGCGACCATAGGACCACTGGTCACCGAGAAAGCGACTCTTCGCATAAAGACGTTCTTGCCAGGAATACCATTGAAACTTGACGGAGCCTCCTTCACGTCAGGTAGCGACGGAGTTCTTCATGTGAACGTGGTTCCTGGCCACCATCTTGTAGAGGCTCCCTCCCTCTTCTACTTGACGAGTGAGAAGAGGGCCATCTTTGAGACATGGAGTGATGGAATGCAAGCGGCCACAAGAACTGTGAGGATATCGGAAGACCACTCGCTTGAAGCATTCTATAGAATTCAGTGCTACGTGTCGACGCTTACCGAATTTGGGAAAGCAGCAGGAGAAGGGTGGTATGACTACAACAGCGCTGCCACAATCACAATCTCCCCAATAGTCATACAAGACCGAATCAATGAGCGATCCGTCATACACAGGTTTGATGGATGGTCTCTCAGCAAGCAAAATCGAACTGCATCTCTCTCCATTGCCGTGACGGAACCGCTCAAAATTGAGGCTCGATGGGCAACCATTACCCTTGAGCAAGAGAAGACCGTCGTCGATTCGACAGGGCCTCTCATGGCCTCTTTTCTCCTTGTGATTTCAATCGCGTTCTGGAGAAAGAGAAGCTCACACCGATGAAGAGTTCGTGAGCCGATGGAGTTTCCATTCACGCGACCGGATTAGATCCACCAGTACGCCGCCTTGACTACACACTGAACTGGACTACCTGGGCTTCTAGATCGTCTATATTTCCAGTTCTTCTCCGGGCCTCAGTCCTAGCACTTTGGTTGTGCTTCCAGCCTCAACTTGCTTCTGAAAGTCTTCTATGCTTGACTCTCGACGGTGTATCGGGATGACCATCTTAGGTTTGATTGTAAGGGTTGCCTCTATTGCCTCAGGAACATCCATCGTGTAGGTTCCTCCAATGGGGAGAAAAGCTACGTCAATCGGAGGAAGGGTCTTCATCTCAGGTATGAAGTCAGTATCACTTGCATGCAACAGAATCTTCCCTTCAGACCTTATGATGACTGCGATGTTCAGTTCTTTCGGATGGAATGGTACGCCCGGAGATCTAAACCTCTTGACATTGTACGAATGCACTGCCTCGATCTCGATTCCATCAAATCTGCGCTTCTGGCCGACATCCATCTGAACAACGTTTCCTTGGAGTTCTTTTGCACAGCTCTTGGGAGCAACGAAGATCGTGTCGCTCTTGCTCACCAAGGACAGCTTGGGCGGACTTAGGTGATCCCCATGTCCATGCGTAACAATGACTATGTCTGCTTTGGCAGCATACTCGCCTTCATATGGGTCGATGTAAATCGTCTTTCCTTCTGTCTCAATCATCACGCTTGCGTGACCAAGCCACTTGATCTTCATAGCCAATCACACACGTAGGACTTCTCAAGTTCTCTGTTCTTCTGTGAAGTGCTTCTTGAGCCTTTGTGCCATGTTCTCTGGAGTGTCGTAGGCTTCCCCTTCCATCAGAATGGCTTGGAGACTCCATATGTCGCTGACATAGGGCGGCTTGTAGCCGAACCGTCCTAGGACTCTTAGGCCCATGCGGAAGTATTCGTCTGAATCTTCTCCAATAGGCCCAGAATATAGCGCAAAATTGAAGCAGGAGAGCCTCTCCTCTTGGTAGAAGCGTAGAACCCTCGCCAACCCTTCCGCAAAAGGCCTGAACCCCTCTTCTCCAATGTCCAAAAAGTCAGAGAAGCTTCTGCTTATGGCCCAAACCTCATACGTGCTTGATGGGGCAAATGGAGTCAACCAAACCGTGTCCTCTATGGATCCGACGAACCGCTCGCCGCCCTCTTCCTCATTGATGAGATCCAGCCAGTAGTTGCTCCCTTGCTTCGAAAGGTACTCTCTGCTTCTGTCGAGCAGTTCCTTCTGCAATTGCAAAGGTAGGTCGCTTGCCAGAACATGCATATGCGGATGGATTATCGTTGAACCGGACAGCGGGAAGTAATTACCCGCGTAAGAAGCATAGAGCACTTCTGGTCTCGACTCACGTAGTCTTTTCAGGTATGCCAATCCGGCCCTGAAAGCGCTGTAAATCTTCTCCGGTGCAATCATCTTCGGAGGAAGATAGTGCTCCTTTCCCAGGACAGCCACTGCATTGAAATCCATATGGGCAAACAATCCAGGGAACAGCACCACATCATCCACGACTATATTTCCTTCCGGGACAATACGTGACGGAAACCTCGGTGTCGAGCGTTCAAGTTGCGATGGACAGAATGGACAGACCGCTTTTGTGCTCTCAGCGATGCTCGAAACGATTTGCTCATCTGATTCGAAATTTCTCTTCACATATTGGAACCTGCCCGCTGTGACGACGGTCGTCCTCTCTGTCAGAGGATCGTACCTGTGCTCAACAACCTGCTTCTCAGGCTCGTAGTTCCTAAGCGGCGTCAGAAGCTCGGCGAACCTTACCTCCTTTCTGAATCGTATCGTCATCCTTGTGCTCCTCTGCGATCCATTCTTCGAGATGTGAGTCAGCACTTGTAAGACTTTGGCTGAGTCAATCCGATTCCAAACTTCTTAAGGGTCTAGCAACAGAGATGCTTCGGTGTCCGTTCTATGAAAGAAGACGAGATCCTCGAAGAACTGCGGCGCATTCGAACGCTTCTGGAGCCCAAACCTCCCTCGCCTGCTCCACGTAAAGACTTGTGGACTGAATTTGTGGAATTTGTCAAAGGATACAAGGTGATGGGGACGGCAGTGGGCTTCATAATGGGTTTGTACTTCGGCAGCTTGGTTCAGGCTTTGGTGGGAGATCTAATAATGCCCGTGATGCAGTTCGCCACCCCTGGAGTATCGTGGGAATCGATTCAGGTTGGTCCCTTTCGTGTGGGCCATTTCATAGGAACTACCATAACATTCCTGATAGTTGCGTTCGTCATATTCTTGGTAGCAAGACTAACGAGAAAATGGGGAATGGAATAGTGCCTGCGACACCGCAAGAAGGCAGGCAAGGAGCCATCATCTGCGCACTACTTTACGGTGAAGCAAAGACCGCAGACGAGGCTGACCGTACCGCTAGACGCCATAGCAGCTGCCCATACGTGAATCTCATGGCGACCAGAGGCCGCCAGCTCTTCGCCACATTCTTCCTGCCGAAAGAGCAGCGATGGTGGATCGAGTACGTAGAGAAGAAACCTGAAGAGACCCTTAAGCTGGAAAAGACAAGGGTCACGTTTGTGGACAATGTTGAATACCCGAAACGATTGGAAGCACGACGAACGGAGAAAGCGCAGACAATTGCTCCCTGTGGCTCCAACTGCGGGGAATGTCCCTCATATGAGAAATGCCTAGGGTGTCCTGCAACAGTATTTCACAAGAGAGCAAGGCACGGATCTTCAACGGGATCTTTTTGATCTCTTAAGAAGGCAAAATTCGCGTGCATTACTTTCTGACGAACTAGAGTGGCCCCGAGACCTGTCTGAGGTCCCTCGCATCGTGGATTAGGGTCTTGTTCAGGCCCTTACGTTTGTGGAAGTGCCATACCTCCGCTCTTCCGTTGTAGGCCTCAGCCCAGTCCTTGAGAACCTTCTTGTCCGACTCGCTCATGCGGGCCTTTCCACTTTTCACCTGAATCAACAGGGTCTGTCCCTGTCTACCAGCAAAAATGTCCACTGGCCCATGGGAAGCTGCGCTGCGACTGCAGAGCCAGCCTTCCCTCCGGAGTGTCTGAAGGACTCTGTATTCTCTGCTGCGGCCTCTGGTGTACGCGGTCGAGACCATAACTTCAAAATAAACATGATCAATCATTAAAGCTCGTTGCATGCTCACTGGTACGTTTCTCAGATCTCAAAGAAACGGATTGCGTGGTTCGTGAGACTAGGCAAGCAAGCGATAAAGCCTGCAATGCACATTCTACCTGAATCGGTGAATCGACAACCATGTCTGAACGTAGACTGCTCATGATCCCTGGCTCAACGATCCAGGATCCTTCTGTGCTGAGAGCTATGGCTCACCAGTCCGAGTCGCATCTAAGCCCTGAGTGGGCGAAGAGATTCAAATCAGTGCTTCACAGTCTGAAACAGATCTTCTTCACAAACGGCGAATGCTTCGTTTTCGCCGGAAGTGGAACACTCTCGCAGGAAGCCGGCCTGACGAGCTTTGTTGAACGAGGCGACAAGCTACTATGTCTCAACAGTGGCTATTTTGGAGCGAGGTTCGCAGAGATCGCGAAACGCTACGGAATCGATACTGAGACTCTTCGAGTAGATTGGGGAAAACCTGTCCGGCCTGAAGACGTAAAGAGGGCCCTTAAAGGAAAACGGTTCAAAGCGGTCACCGCGGCCCATGTCGAGACCTCGACAGGTGTGGCGATGCCGATACGGGAGATCGCAGAGGTCGTGAGGGAATCCGGCTCGCTCTTCATTGTGGATGCAATAGCGTCGTTTGGGGGCATGGAGATTCGGACAGACGACTGGGGAGTGGATGTTGTTTGTTCATGTTCACAGAAATGCATCGGAGTTCCTCCAGGCTTGGTGCTAATCGGGGCTGGAAAGAGAGCAGTGGAATATTTGCAGCAACGGAAGAGTGACGTTCCCGCATTCTACGCGGACTTGAAGGACTGGCTGCCTTGCATGATCGATCCGAGCAAATATCATGCAACTCCTCCGATCAACCTCATCTACGCATTGAGAGAGGCTTGTAGGCTGATCTTGGAGGAAGGATTGGAGGCGCGTTTCGTTCGGCATAGAAAGCTGGCCGAGGCTTTCAGGCAAGCTATGATGGCCCTAGGGCTGGAGTTAGTGCCGGAAAGAGGCTTTGAAGCTGACACGGTTACCGCGACATACTATCCTGCGGGTGTGGAGGATTTAGCGTTCAGACAGGAAGTTGAGAGAAACGGCGTCATTATCGCCAGAGGGTTCGGACCGTTGGAAGGAAAGATCTTCAGAGTGGGGCATATGGGGCAGGTGTCTTCGTTGGACCTGTTAGCAACAATAGGCGCAATAGAAAGATCCTTCAAGACTTTGGGATTCGATGTTGAATTCGGAAGCGGCCTCAGAGCGGCTCAGAAAGCCATCATGTGACTTCACACGAAGCTGCTCGTGTGAAGCATCACAATGACCCTGTCTGCTGCAGAGATCACTCGTCTTCGGCATTCTGCCCATTTCGATAGAGTCTAGTAAGCACGTCTTCCTATTCCGGTAGCGCTCCTTATTCTATGGAATTCCTTGCTCTGCTCCGTCGAGATGTAGAAATTTCATTTGAGAGATGGTTCATGTACAAACTGACTGATCAAGTCCAAACCTGTTCTGAGATGGTGAGATTCAGATCCATATCCGATTCGTAGGTATCCATCGATACCAAAATGACTTCCAGGAACGACGAGCACACTCTTCTGTTCACGAAGTCTGTCCGCAAACTCGGTTGAGTTGTACTTCAAATCGTACTTTACGAAAGCGATGGCTCCTGCTTTGGGCCTGACAAAGCTGAAGACTCTAGAATGATTCGCCCATTCCTCTAATATCGGAAGATTGGCTCGGAGAATCCCTCTGGTTCTATCTAGGATTTGTTTCCGATTCTTAAGAGCTAGGTGGGCGAGCAGATCACTGACTGCTGAGGGGCCGATGGTTGTGTAATCGCGGCGGGACCACAGTCTTGCGATCAAAGGTTCTGGGCCAGCAACCCATCCAATCCTCAGTCCGGGCAAACCGTATGCCTTTGAGAGCCCGCTTGTAACCAAGGTCCGGTCATACAAGTCAAGAAATGATTGGCTGACTGGGCCGTCGATTTCGGCACCTTGATAGACCTCGTCTGATAGTATCCACGCTCTTCTTTCATGTGCAAGATCCCTAATCGCCCTCATGTCTGAAGCTGAGAGAATTGAGCCGGTCGGGTTGTTGGGATTACATACAACAATTAGCTTGGTTTTTCTATTGACAGTTTTCTTCAGTTTTTCTATGTCCAGTGACCAATCTTTCTTGCCTTGGAGTCTGAACGGTCTTATCTTGGCTCCAAGCGCCCTAGTCAGCCCCCATATCTGCATGTAGTTCGGCAGCATCAGTGCAATTTCATCTCCCTTATTGACCAGATGCCATATAGAAACGAAGTTGGCTTCTGAGCTTCCGTTCGTCACAAGAACATTGCGCGGTGTTCTTTCCTTGTAGATCTCGCTGATCCGTTCTCGAAGTTCCGGTGTGCCATTCGTGTAGCCATAACCTAAGCGTGTGTTTCTCAGATCCTCTAATTCGTCGCCAACGAGTTCGCTAACGACCAGCGGGTGGACACCGCTCTCAGTCAAATTGTACCGGACTTCGTTCTCATAGGTAGACTGCCATCTTTCCATCTTGAAGAGCTCGATCTTCAAATCCCAATTCTCCTGTGATTGCTTGATCTCCGAACCGCTTGACTCAACTGTCTTGATCCTACTCCAATGTTCCATGAATAGGTTGATAAGCTCTTGACTGACGAAGACTCAATTCATGACGATATTCGCGACATTATGCTATGTGTCACGAAGAAACAAGATCCTTCTTCTCTTGAAGTCTAAGGGACTATTCGGCGGAGGCAAGTGGAATGCTCCTGGCGGAAAACTCGCGAGGAGAGAGTCTCCAGAAATGGGAGCAGTGCGTGAAGTGTTTGAGGAAACAGGCCTAAGAGTCAGGGGCTTGCGTTTCCACGGAGTTCTCAACTTCTATCTTGGCAGATCGAGGAGACTAGATCAAACGGTGTTCGTTTTTTCTTCGAAGGAGGCTAAGGGAAAGATCAGAGTCGGCGTCGAAGGACGACTCAGATGGTTTTCTAGGCATGAGCTTCCATACGACCTGATGTGGGAGGATGACCGTGTGTGGTTGCCCTTTCTTCTCGGAGGAAGAAGTTTCGTTGGCAGTTTCTATTTTAGCGATGGGTATGGTAGACTAGAAGACCACGTCCTCGAAGAGGCCGAGAATAATGAACCTACCGGGTAGGCAGAGTTGTGTCATGTCAGTTCAGCTTGGCAACTGTATCTGTTCGAACTCTTTGCAGAAATCTATCAGGTACTTCACATAGAAGTCGAGTATCTTCTTTCCGTTCTCAGAAGTTGCGAATGAGAAATCTGTTATGGACTCTGATTGCTCGGTTTCAGTCATGGAGCCTTCTTTTGTCACGTCTCTTGTTCTGAGGAACAGGTGTATTTTCCCGTCACGAAACTGAATTCTGTTGATCGAGATCGTTTTTACTTGGCCACTCAAC
>Ga0315280_10005980_pt1 | contig 17023 bp, 10 predicted proteins | sample YL17G06_40_MG_FD_203697 | JGI IMG/M metagenome (GOLD analysis project Ga0315280, IMG submission 203697) | Sediment microbial communities from Yellowstone Lake, YNP, Wyoming, USA - YL17G06_40 | ecosystem: Environmental > Aquatic > Freshwater > Lake > Sediment | place: USA: Wyoming | collected...
ATGACGGACACGACACGAGAGTTCATGGGCTTGTTGCGGGCAGAGGTCGCCAGCTTCGCGGACGCAGTGCGCACCCCGGACGGTCAGTGGGTCGTCAAGGGCTTCATCGACGTCTTCCGCAATGTCTACGCCGTGCCCGGCGATACGAAGGTCATCTCCAAGCTGCTTGAGCTCATGCTGTTCCCGCAGTTCGCCCGGTTTGCCGGGCGCCACGCGCTCAAGCTGGTGCTCTCAAGGGAGCAGAACCACTACCCCGACCTGAGCTTCATTGACTCGGATGGCACGAAGTACGCGGTGGACCTCAAGACAACCTACCGACGCAATGAGGACACGGCCAACACGATGACGCTTGGAGCATTCACCGGGTACTTCCGCGACCGCTTGTCGGCCAAGAACGTCACGTTCCCCTATGACGAGTACCAGGGCCACTTCGTGGTGGGCGCAGTCTACACACGGGCGGACGACGCGACCGAGGGTCAAGTCGCTCAGGGCTTGGAACGCCTTGAGCACGTGCAGTCGGCCATCCGGGACATTGTCTTCTTCGTGCAGCCCAAGTTCGCTATCGCGTCTGATACTCCGGGCAGTGGCAACACCAAGAACATCGGTGCCGTCCGCTCACTGTCGGCGCTTCTGTCCGGGGCCGGCCCGTTCTCGGCCCTAGGGCAGGACGTCTTCGATGACTACTGGATGCACTACCTGACGGCGGATATGGCTCGCGCCGCGGAGCTGGCGGCGCCGCCCTACTCCAACCTCCAGAGCTACTGGGCGTTCAAGCGTCGCCTGCTCGACAAGGAGGGCGCGTGATGCTGCCTCTCCGTGTAGGCCACGTCGCCTCCGCTCCGGTGAAGTGCCAAGGCATCAAGACCAAGCTCGTGCCCTTCATCCTCGGCAGCATAGCGTGGGACGAGGGGCGCGCCGGCCGCTGGATCGAGCCGTTCTGCGGATCATGCGTAGTAGCGCTCAACCTGGCCCCGCAGAGAGCCCTCCTGGCGGATACGAACCGACACATCATCGATCTGTATAAGGGCATTCAGACGGGTGTCATTGCGCCGGCCTCGGTGCGCGCGCACCTCGCGGAGGAGGGGAAGTGGCTGGTGCGAGAGGGAGCGGCTCACTACAACCGAGTTCGCGAACGGTTCAACGAAAGCGGGGAGCCGTTGGACTTCCTGTTCCTGAACCGATCCTGTTTCAATGGGCTGATACGGTTCAACAAGGACGGCGCGTTTAACGTGCCCTTCGGGCACAAGCCGCTGAGGTTCTCCTCAGCCTACGTTAGCAAGGTCGCCAACCAAGTGGCGTGGGCAGTCGGTCGGATCGCCGGGCGTGACTGGGAGTTCGTGGTAGCGGACTGGCAGGACTCGCTCCGGCGTGCGACGTCCGATGATTTTGTGTACGCCGATCCCCCGTACGTGGGCCGGCATGCGGACTACTTCAACGGATGGACAAACGAGGACGCGCTGCGGCTGGCCCACGCGGTGGGCGAGCTGCCGTGCGGCTATGCCGTGTCCATGTGGCTGGAGAACCGCTACCGCCGGAACGACCACGTGGACCGTGACTGGCCGGACTCTGAGGTGCGGGAGTGGCGCCACCACTACTTCGTAGGCGCCACCGAGGCCCTCCGCAATGACATGACCGAGGCCCTCATCATCCGACGTGGGTACGCGGCGGCTCCGGATAACCTCGCGGAACGGGCTCGCGAGCGGCCTTTGCGGGGCGAGCAACTGCGGCTCTCACTTGCCCCCGGGCCCGATCAGTAGAGGATCCCGCCCTACCGCCTGACGTACAGCCTCCTCGCCCCGCCGAAGTCGCGGGCGCGCTCTATGAGCGGCTGCCAACGGACGCGTTTCCCGGTCCCGGGGGCGTGGAGGAAATAGCCGTTGCCCAGGTAGATCCCGCAGTGCGACGCGCCCGAGGTGTAGGTGTTCATGAAGAACACGGTATCGCCGGGGATCATCTGGTCCACCGGCACCGGCACACCGAACCTGTACTGGTCGAAGCTCACCCGGGGCACGTTGATCCCCGCCATCCTATGCGCCCACCACACGAGCCCGGAGCAGTCGAACCCCACCGACGGCGACTGGGCGGACCAGATGTATGGCTTGCCGAGCTGAGTCAAGGCGTACTGAGCGATGGCATTGCCGATCGCGTTTGGCACCGGGCCGGTCGTCTGCGGCGGCGGCGCGGGGGTCGGGTCCTCGACCCTCCACTCCGGCGGCTTATCCTCCGGCATGTCGTTAGCGATGCATAGCCAACTCGCCACCCAGCCGGCGGTGCCGTCGGGGAAGACGGCGTTGTACCAGCCGCTCGACTGGCCCAGGATGCGGAAGATGACGCCCGCCGGCATCGTGGCCACAACGGCGAAGCCGTCACCGGGGCCGGAGCGCACGTTGACAGCGTCCTGGTAGATCATCCCCTCGTTGTCGTGCAGAACATCGCGACGCTGGCGGATCTCGCCCCTGGCCTCAGGCACCGCACCGATCGTGGCCGGGCCGGAGGATAGACCATCGGGCGTCGCGGCGAGGTAGACGCGGCAGACCCAGCCAACAGGGCCGTCGTGGACCCTGACCTTCACCCACTCGCCCGCAACCTCCATCGGGTACACGATGGTGTTGCGACCGAGGATCGCGACGGCGTCGGCCTCGACGGACGGCGCGTCGCGAAGGTTCAGCCCCTCTGCGGTCACGTAGCGCGTCGCGCCGAAATCGGGGGCCTTTGTGACCTCCGGTGCCCCGACCGTCGCTGCCTTGGCCTCCCCCGGCTTCAGGGACCAGGCGGGAGCCCAGCCCACGAGCCGACTACCGGCGATCCGCACTCTGCACCAGTCGCCTCGGCGCTCGAGGACCGTGACGCCGGCCCCCGCGGACAGCACAGCCAGCAGCTCGGCGCTGTCCCTGGACTCCGTGCGGATGTTCAAGTCGCCCGTGCGGGTAACCGCGGACTCGGGAGTCGGCTCCTTCGGGTCGGACGCTCCGATCGTCCAAGCGGGCACCCAGCCCGGGCTTCGCAGGTTAGCGGCAACTACGCGGCGCCACGTGCCGCTTGACTCGCGTACGCTAACCTCATCGCCACGCGCGAGCGCGCCCACGACCTTCCCGCCGGCGTCCGGCGTCTCGCGAGCCTCGACTGTCGCAGGAACCACGTAGACCCGCGCGGGCGCGGCGAAGGCAGTGGCCGCACAGAGGAGGCCCCAGATGGCAACGCCAATGCAGGCACCCCTCACCCCCGCCCTCTCCCCGCAGTGCGGGGCGAGGGAGAGGGAACCCGGGCAATGGGCTTCAGCCCATCGGACGCAACGGGCTGAGGCCCGCTGTCTGCATGAGACAATCACCTGTAGAACCTCCGCGCTCCGCAGTAACTCCGCCCGCGATCCGCGAGCCGGTCCACTCGCACGGTCTGCCCGTGCCCGGGCGCGTGAACGAACTTGCCGTCACCGATGTAGATGCCGACGTGGGACACGCCCCGGCGGTAGGTGTTCGCGAAGCAGACGACATCGCCCGGTTGCAGATCCTCTTGCGCCACGGCCTTGCCTTTGGGATCGACCCAGATGTCGTCGGTGACGCGCATGAGGCCGATGCCGACCTGCCCATGCGCCCAGTAGGCCAGGCCCGAGCAGTCGAACCCGACCCGCGGGTCCTCGGCACTCCAGACGTAGGGCTTGCCCACCTGAGAAAGCGCGAGTTCCGCGATGTGCTTGCCTATGCCCTGAGGATCGCCCCTGCCGGCGCTTACCGCGACCGATGGGGCTGCCGGCACTTGGCTCGCCGGGAGGTCGGGCGGATTTGTCTTAGTCTCGCAGAGCCAGTCCGCGATCCACCCTGTCTGGCCACTCGAATGGGTCACCTTGAGCCAGCCGGACGCTTGGCCATGCACTGTGAGCACGTCGTCCTTGGAGGCGACCGCGATGACAACGTAGTTGGTTCCCGGGCCTGAACGGATGTTGGACCCGCTGTTGCGGACAACGCCCTGATCGTCGCGTAGCTTCGCGACCTTCTCCTCGAGACCGGGGTTGTACTCGCCGCCCTCATCGTTTCCCACGGGCAATACCTGCCCCGGGCAGTCTGCTATCTCGGTCTCCTTGAGGTAGTCGCGGAAGACCCAGCCCATGTCGCCGCCGTACACGTGGACCTGCGCCCAGTCCTCCTGAAGACACATCAGGTACACGGTCTTGCCCTTGGTGAGGATGGCCATCGGCCGGTTGTTGGCACTCGGGCCGGGGCGCAGGTAGAGCTCGTCAACGCCAACGTACCGCGGCTCGCCCCACTCCCTCTTGCTGCCCTGGACAGGCCCCCCCGGCTTGAGGTAGTCCCTATGGACCCAGCCCACGGGCCCTTCATGGACTTGAACCTTGGCCCACCTCTCCTGAAGCTGCATGAGGTAGACGATGGTGCCGCGCGACAGGACGCTGAGCGGCTCGCCGCCCGTGGTCGGGTTCGACCGCAGGTTCACCTGGTCGCCGCCGATGGCCCGGCTCTCGCCGTAGTAGCTCGGCCGGCTGTCCGAGGCCGACCCGGCGTCCGAGCCCGACTTCAGGAGCCAGCCCGCGACGTACCCCCACTCGCCGTTCGACGGGACGCGGATCTTTCGCCACTGATCGGCATAGGAGATGACGTCTACTTGGACGCCCCTACCGAGCACGCCCTTGCGGTCGTAGTTCTCCCCGGGTCCGGTACGGATGTTGACACCATCGGACGCTACGTAGGCCACCTCGCGGCGCACACCCTCCGGTGGCACCTCCCCGAGCAACCAGTGAGCCACCCAGCCCACCTGCTTGGTGCGAGCGACCCACACCTTGCGCCACTGGCCGCTCTGTTCCTTGACCCTCACCTCGTCACCGCGCTGCAGGGACCCTATCACGCGGGTGTTGTCCTGGCCCGGCCCGTCGCGCAGGTTCGCGCTGTCGGCATCTACGAATAGGGCCGTCTCGCCGGCCAGCGCCGCTGAAGACGCCCCGGCCGCGAGGACGGCTGCAAGCCCGACGACGAGCAGTCGGGCGGTGGCTCTCGTCATCTGTCTCTTCCCTCAACCTCGGCCCGGTCGAGTATCCCCCAGACCAAACAGCTCGCTGATGGGGGGTGTTCGCCGGGCGGCGGACGTGGACACCCGATTGGACGTTCCGGCTGGGCGGGGGTTTCAGCCTGCGGGTCCCTCTGATTCCGGCCATCCCGCTGAGAGTAGCACCGTTCCCTGCGGCCCCAGGGGCACCGTGAACGTCCCATCGGCGGCTGCGAGCGTGGTGTGCCCGGTGGCGAGGTCCGTCACCTGCCCCGCCCGGAGCCCGGAGAAGGTCGCCTGGAGCGGGTCCCCCGACGTGTTCAGGGCGATCACGTAACGGTCGAAGCGGACCACTCTAGTCGTCACGCGGACGCGGCCATCCGCGCACCTTGCCTGCTCGTCGGCCAGGTCGCCCACCAGCACCGGCGCACACCCGGCAAGCTCCCGGAGGAGGGCTTCTAGCTGGGCACTTAGCTGCTCGGGCGACTGACCATCCCGAGGGTCGAATACCGCCCCGCAGGCACCCCCCAGGGCCCCCGCTAACGCGGCCACCCGAGCCGCGCCGACCGAGGTGGCGTTGCCCACCGCGACCTTGACCCAGGCCGGCCGTCGATAGCCGTCTGCCTCGTACAACCGCCGGACCCGCTCGCCCGCAGCCGCCGCGGCCTCCGGGTCGACAGGCAGTAGCAGCACATCACCGGCCGCCGGAGGGTCCTCGGCCGTGACCATCACGGGGTGGTACGGGTCCTCGGCCACCAGCTTCTCGTAGGCTGTCACGTCGTCCGCGGCAACCAGCCACAGACCGAGCCCCGGCGCGGCCGCAAGCTCCCCACGTGCGGGGCCATCCTGGGGCGCGCCCGAGGCGGCGATCATCCGCCCGTCCGTGACCAGCTCACCCGCCTGCGCGGGCCTATCCAGCGGACGCACGGCCAGCCCGAACCCGAGGCTCGCGAGCCGATCCAGTGGCCCCCCGTCGGCGGCGCAGATTCCGATCGGGAAGACGCGCTGGCCGTTCACGCACAGTACCCCCGCTTGGTCGAGCACCACCTCGCGCTGCGCAGGCGCTACGACGTGCACCACCGTCGAGGCGCTCGCGAGGACCTGTTCGCCAAGGCGCGCCTCGGCGCGGAAGGTGATGTCGCCCGGTTGCAGGTCTGTGAGAGCCCAGTCGAGCCGGTAACTGCCGGACGACGCGCCCGGCAGCGTCCGCTCTGAGATGATCCCGCCACCTGCGCCCATAACCCTCCCGACGAGCTCTACGGCGGCGTGCCCGTCAGGGAGCGTGAGCGTCACCTCGAACAGCCCTTCTGTCAGGCCCAGTGACCGGTACACCGATGCGCGGTACGCGGGCACGAGCGTCCGGCATGAGAGCGCGGGCGCCGCGACGCCCTGCGCACTGACGAGGGTCAGAAAGACCAGGGCAAGTGGCACCATGCGGACTCCTTCAAAGCTCGCCGCCGCTTCCCTCCTGCTTGGTGTAACACCGGTTGGGCGGCAGTCGACAACTAATCAGTGACTTTCGGCGGCCTTACACGTCCTGATCCTGTGGCGGCAGGGACGGGCCGCGGCATGGGGAAGAGAGTCTAGCCGCTGCTGAGCGGGGAAGCCCCGGGCGGGAGCGGCATCCGGGAGGCTAACGTGATGCATCGGCTGGGGCGAGCTGGCAGGTCTGCGGTCCTTGGCGTCCTACTGGGGACGCTGGTCCTCGTATCGGGCGCCACGGGCGCCGTGGAGATCATGGCGGCGTCCATCGGACACGACGGCACGTGCCGTGACGGCGCCTTGACCGTGGCCGCCCTCGACCTGATGAACACGGGCGACAGGGACGTGAGGGGAACCGCGTACGTGAAGGTCCCCCTTGATGAGAGCGCTCCGCTCGTCTTCTCTCGCCCCGTCGACATGCCCCCGGGCACCCAAAAGCGGGTACTCGTGTACCCGTACTTGCCGGAGGGCCGGTCGAGCGGGGAGGTGACGGCCGGGTTCCAGCCTCAGAGGGGCGCTCCCGTCGAAGCGAAAGCTAGTGTGAAGTCGGAGTCGGCGGACGATCTTCTAGTGCTCGTATGCACCGATGGCGCCGGGTTGTTCAGCTTCGTTCAGATGGTGGATCCAAGTAAGTGGACGCCGGCGACAGCGGGAGGGATGCCTCCGGGGATGGGCGGGCCCAGCGGCCCGGTCCGACTCGGCAGCGGGCCCCAGCGCGCGTTCGTGTCGTACTGCAACACAGAGGGTCTCCCGGATAGCTGGAAGGGCTTTGCCGACCTCGACCTGCTGATCCTGGACGAGTTCTCACCCCAGGCGATCAGCCAAGACCAGCAGCGCGCCATCATCGAGTGGGTCACGGCCGGCGGCCGCCTCCTGGTCACGGGCGGCGAGCAGTTTCGCCGGCTGTCGGACTCGTTCGTCGCTCCATACCTACCGGTGGAGGTGACTGGGACGACCGTTCTGGCAGAAGGCCTCCCCTCGATGGTGTCCGGATTCGGCGGCCACATGGAGCCGGCCCCCACGGCGATCTGTGCGGGACGGCTCGTGCGCGGCGGGAGCGTGGTAACGCAGGGCGGGCAACCGGTTCTGGCGTACTCGCGTCAGGGGCTCGGAGCGGTGTGGTACGCCGCGTTCTCATTCGCGATGCGCCCTGTCTCGCAGTGGGACGGCGCGTCGATGGTCATCTCGTTCATCCTCAGGCGCGGTCGGCAGTATCAGCCCGGGCTTATCAGCCAGCACGCGGGACCCGTGGTGGCCAACGCGCTGTCGGCGAGCGCGTCGCCCAATCCGCCGTCATTCAAGGTCATCAGCCTGTTCCTGATCGGGTACATCGTCTGCCTAGTGCCGCTCAACTACCTCGCCCTGAAGAAGCTCGACAGACGCGAGCTGGCCTGGGTGACCACACCGGCCATCGTGCTCGCGTTCTCCGTCCTGGCCTACGGCCTTGGCTTCGTGCTCAAGGGTCGCGCGGTAGTGCTGCGGTCGGTATCGCTGATCGAGGTGCAGGCGAGCACAGGCGCCGGAGCGGCCCAGAGCTACTACTCGATCTTCAGCCCGAGGAAGGCGTCCTACCGGATAGGCTTTGCCACCCAGAATGTCGATGCGAGCGTTCCCGCCCCATTGGGGCGGATGTCGTACACCGGGCGTCGGAGTGGGTTGAAGCTGAACACCCCGTTCGAGGTCGAGGAGGGCGACCGCGACACGGTTAAAGACCTACTGGTCCAGATGTGGGATCAGCGCATGTTCTCCGCGCGGGCACCTGTTGTGCTCGGTGGCGACCTGAAGTCGGACTTGCGAATCGACCGCAGCAGCATGGTTGTCGGCCAGATCACCAATGCGCTCGGCGGCCTGAAGCTGGAGAGCGGAGGGCTGATCTACCGCGGGCAGACCCAGCGGCTGGACTCCCTCGGGGCCGGCGCAACGCTGGCCGTGCATCTGGGCCCAGTCAGGCCCGCCAGATCGGACGAGCCGCCACCGAAGCCGCTCGGGTGGCGTGACACGTCCGGTCCTTACGCGATGATGGGATCCTCGATGGGCGGCCCGATGGCTGCCCCCACGGCTCCGGAGGCCGACGCGCAGGCTGCTGCGGGTCTCGTGGGCCCCAGCACCACATCCTGGCGCCCGGGTGGCCGTGGCTACGGAGGCCGCCCGGAGCTGACTGAGGGCGCGGCTGAGGGGTTCATAAGGCAGAACCTCTACACGTTCCGCGACGACGAGGCGCTCCTGATCGCGTGGGCCGACACCGACGCACTGGGCGCCGACCTCATGGGTGTCCGGGGCGCTAGCGAGCAGGGCAAGGCCCTAGTCGTGGTGCACATCCCGGTTGCGGAGCAGTAACTGCCTGGGCCTCCGGCCCGCGTCAGAAGGGGAAGCGCCAACATGGCTGAGGTCGTGTGCCTCGGGGAAGCCCTGATCGACTTCGTCGCGGATGTCTCCGGTGTGAGCCTCATGGACGCGCCCGGCTTCCGCAAGGCTCCCGGCGGGGCGCCCGCGAACGTCGCCGTTGGTGTCTGCAAGCTGGGCACCTCGTCCGCGTTCCTCGGCAAGGTCGGAGACGACCCCTTCGGGCGGTTCCTCGCTCGGACATTCGCCGAGCAGGGCGTTGATACGTCCTCGATGCTGTACGATGCCTCCGCCAAGACCGGCCTCGCGTTCGTTTCGCTCATGGCGGACGGCGACCGCGACTTCACATTCTACCGCAACCCCAGCGCCGACATGCTCCTCCGCCCGGACGAACTGTCGTCAGGGCTCTTGCGGGGCTGCAAGGCCTTCCACTTCGGCTCGATCACGCTCATCCAGGAGCCGTCGCGCTCCGCAACGCTCGAGGCGCAGCGCATCGCGCGCGAGGCGGGAGCCCTCGTTTCCTATGACCCCAACCTCAGGCTGTCGCTCTGGCCCTCCGCAGAGGCCGCCCGGGAGGGGATGATCGAGCGGCTGCCGCTCGCCGACTTCGTGAAGGTCGCCGAGGAGGAGCTCGAGTTCATGTTCGGCGATCCGAGCATCCCCGGCGGCATCGCTCGGATCAAGGAGATGGGCGTCGGCTTGGTGGCCGTCACGCGCGGCCCGAAGGGCAGCGTCATCTCGGACGGAACGGTCGCCGCTGACCACCCGGGCTTCGAGGTCGATACGGTCGACACGACCGGCGCCGGTGACGGCTTCGGCGCGGCGATCCTCGATCACCTTGTCCGCACCGGGCGCAAGCCGCCGCTCGCCGGCTTCACCGAGGAGGAACTGTCGGGCCTTGCCCGCTTCGCGAACGCCGTCGGCGCGCTCACGACGACCGTCAAGGGCGCCATCCCCGGCCTGCCGACGCGGGAGAGGGTGGAGGGGTTCTTGGGAGGCGGCTGACTCGGCAGCCCGCTGTCAGACGGGCTCGAGTGCGCCATCGCCACCGAGCCCGTCCTGGCGCGCGACTGGCTGACCGATGAGGAGGATGAGGCGTGGAAACACCTGTGAGGCGGGTGCTGGCGGGCACCACGACCGTCGTTCCTGAGCCGGCGGACACCCAGTGGCCGCCGTGACGAAGGACAACTGAGGTCGTCGGTGGGGGCGCTGCCTTTCGCCCGGCCCTTCGTCACGCTCGCCTTCGCTCAGCTCAGGCTCACGGCTCAGGGCCATCGGAGGATGGCAAGCTACACGACAGTGGAAACGGCCGCCGCCACCTGCAACGCGCCGACACTGGGGCGGTCCTCAGCCCACCTGGTGGGATGAGCCAGCTACTCGAACCTCACCCTCACTACCTCGACCGTCCCCCGGCTCGACGCTCCCAGAAGGCTCACGCCGACCGTGACGTCGGCCGTCATGTTGCCAACTATGACGCCTGAGCCGGTCGGGCGAGTGACGACGTAGACGGTAACATACTTGTGGCCCTGGGCGTCTCGCCCGGTGTTCGGGTTGAGCATCCCGCACGCCTGGTCCCTGTTGGTGATCTGCCCCCAGGGAGCCTGGACCTGCCCGTTGAGCCCGGACGCGATGGCTCCCGTCCAGACACGAATGGTGTCGGCCGCGGCCGCCGTGCCTGAGGCGGGCAGGTTGGCGATCGTCAAGCTGTCGTTCCGCGACAGCCAGATGTCCATCGTGAGGGCCTGCCCCGAAGCATTCGCGCAGTCGAATGTCAGACTGAAGGACTGGATGCCGGTTATGCGGCTCGCATTCTCGGTCTCGGAAAGGTCCTGCGTGTACTGGGTCAGCCCGCTCGCGTCCAGCGGCACCGCACCGGGCAGCAGACTCACGTCGGACAGCGTAACCGGGATGGAGCACCCGGCGAGTGCAGCAAGCGCGAGCAGCAGTAGTGCGACAGAAAGCGTCCTGGTGCGCATGTCGATCACGTCCTCCAACGCGCATCTCGCCGTAACGCGTCACGTCCGTGTTCGCCCCCCCCGGCAACCGTCCTGCACGGCGCGCGAGGAGCCACCCGCGCACCGGTTGAACGTAGTGTCGGACGGCGCTAGGAGCGGCCGATGATCGTCCTTTCGGCTGAGAGACTGGAGCGACTGAAGGGGCGGGCCCTCGCAGGCCCCGACACACCCGTTGGGTGGCGGTGTCTCGCCTACTGCCGGGCCGCCCTCGAACATGCCGGCGACCCCATCATCGCGCGCCGGGCCGCGGGGCTGGCCGGCACGATCCTCAGCTTCCCACCCAGCATCGAGGGCGACGAGTTGATCGTCGGCTCGCACATGTTCGGCGAGCGCCCCGGCGTCGATGCGTCGCTCGACTTCCCCGAGTTCGCGGCTCACCTCTTCGAGCCGCCCGGCGACCGTTTGCGCGAGCTACTCGCCAGCACTGACCTCGATGAGGCCCAGCGCGACGCGGTGCTCAGGCTGGTCGGTCGCTCCAGGCTCTTCACCGGTGAGCCCTGGGCCCCGGGTCAGCCGGACGAGGTCCGCCGCGCGATCGAGGCGACCGTTTTCATGGGCTGGGGCTGGTGCACCAACCACAGCGTGCGCGACTACGCCAAGGTTCTCCGGGTTGGGTTCGGGGGGATCGCCGCGGAGATCGACGCAAGGCTGTCCGACCTCGCGTGGGAGGGCCCCGAGCGCCTGGAGGAGCTCACCTTCCTGCGATCGGCATCCACGATAGCCCACGCTGCGGCAGAGGTCGGAAGGCGCCACGCCGCCGCGGCTCGGACCCTCGCGCGACGCTGTAACGATGCGGACAGACGCGCCGAGCTGCGTGCCATCGCCAAGGCGTGCGACAGAGTACCGGCCCGGCCGGCACGGACGCTTCACGAGGCCGTCCAGGCCCTCTGGTTCGCCCACACGATTACGTGCTGCGAGGACCACATCAACGCCAACTCGATAGGGCGGATCGACCAGATCCTCCAACCCTACTACGAGGCCGACCTCGCCGCCGGCCGCATCACGCGCGATGCCGCCCTCGACCTGATCACCTACCTCTGGCTCAAGCTCTACCGCGACTACGACGTGCAGCAGGCCGTCCTGGGCGGGCTACGGCCGGACGGTGGCGACGCCACGAACGAGATGACGTACCTGTGTCTGGAGGCGACTCAGCGGCTGGGCCTCGTCAGGTGCCTGTCGGTCAGGCTTCATCGCCAGTCGCCGAGCGAGCTCGTCGAGCGCGCGACCGATCTCCTGAGCGACGGCGGTGGAATCCCGTTCTTCTTCAACGACGAGGCGATCATCCCGGCCCTCACCGACAAGGGCATCCCACTCGAGGAGGCGCGCGACTACGCCGTCATCGGCTGCGTGGAGATCACGATCCCCGGTCGCGCGGACCCGCACGCGGTCAGCCACAACATGAACCTTGCGAAGTGCCTGGAGCTCGCCCTTCACAACGGCTGGGACCCGCGCACGGGTGTGCAGGTCGGCCCGGAGACGGGCTTGCTCGCGGACTTCGCGTCTCCCCAGGCGGTCTTCGAAGCCTACGCGCGGCAGGTGGAGCACTTCGCGCGCTGTGGCGTGTTCGTGTCGAACGCCGGGCAGCTTCAGCAGCAGCATTCGGCCCCGCTGCCCTACCTGTCGATCCTAACCGACGACTGTATCGCTCGCGGGCGCGACATCACGTCCGGCGGGGCGAGGTACAACTACCACTCCTGCTCCGCTATCGGCATCCCGAATGTCGCGGACTCGCTCGCGGCCATCGACACCGTTGTCCTCCGCAACCGGAAGCTCACCCTGGGCGCACTAAGGCAGCTCCTACTTGCCAACTTCGACGGGGCCGAGGCTGAACGGAAGCTGCTGCTGCGCGCTCCGAAGTACGGCAACGATGTCGAGGAGGTGGACCGCTGGGGCGCCGCGGTTGCTGAGCACTACTGCCGCACGATGAGCGCCCACCGCACACACTACGGCGGGAGCTTCCACGCCCACCTCTTCTCCTTCGTCTGGCACGTGGACCCGTTCGGGCGCACCACGGGCGCGCTCCCGGACGGCCGCCGGGCCGGCGAGCCGCTTGCCTACAGCCTGTCGCCCACACAGGGCCGAGACGAGAAGGGCGTCACGGCACTGCTGCGCAGCCTGGCCCGCATCCCCCATCACCTCGCAGCCGGATCGAGTTCGGCCATTATCGAGCTGTCGCCGCGGTTCTTCGAGGGCGATGGGAAGCGCAAGTTCGTGTCACTGCTCGAGGGCGCCGTGGACCTGGGCATCGGGCAGATGCAGTTCAACGTGGTAACCGCGGAGCGCCTGGTGCAGGCTCAGGAGGACCCTGAGCGCTACGGCAACGTCGTCGTGCGCGTCTCCGGCTTCAGCCAGCGGTTCGCCTCCATCGGCAAGGACCTGCAAGACCACATCATCGCGCGCACCAAGCACGAGAGGTAGTTCCCTCTCCCCCTGGGAGAGGGCTAGGGAGAGGGAAGCATGCGCGGGGACCGCATCAAGGCCATGAACTACGACCATCCCGAGTCCATCCCCATCGCGGTGGGCCTGCTGCCTGCGACGTGGATCAAGCACCGGGAGGCGCTCGATGAGATCGTCGCCCGGCACCCGATCATCTTCGGCGAGCAGGCTCCCGGCCAGCGCGACTACGACGCCGTGGGAGGGACCTACGTGGAGGGCGAGCACGTCGACGCGTGGGGCTGCGTCTGGAGCAACATCCAGCACGGGTGTGAGGCGATCGTCACCGGCCACGCCGTGCCGACCCGAGCCGACGTGCACACAATGAAGGTCCCACCACCCGGCTCCGGGATGGGGCACGGGTTCATGTGGCTCCGGCTGGCCGATCTTCGCGGCTTCGAGGAGCTGATGGTCGACTTCGCGGAGGAGCCCCCCGAGCTGCGGATGCTGATCGACAAGGTCTTCAAGTACAACATGGGCGAGGTGCGGCGGATCGTCGAGGGCAAGCCTTCGATGGTCTACTTCGGCGATGACCTCGGGATGCAGCACTCGCTCGCGATCAGCCCCGAGAAGTGGCGCGAGTACCTGAAGCCCTGCTACGCCGCCATGTACGGCCTGTGCCGAGCGGTCGGCGCCGACGTGTACATGCACACCGACGGGCACATCATCCCCATCATCCGCGACCTGATCAACTGTGGGGTGCGAGTGCTCAACCCGCAGATCAGGGCGAACGGCCTCGACCGGCTCGCCCTGGAGTGCAAGGGCAAGGTCTGCGTCGACCTCGACCTCGATAGGCAGCTCTTCCCCTTCTGCACGCCGGATGACATCGACGCTCACATCCGCGAGGCGGTGGAGAAGCTCGGCGCACCCGAGGGCGGGCTGTGGCTCAGCGCCGAGTGCGGCCCCGACGTTTCGGTCGAGAACATCGAGGCGATCTGCTGCGCTCTTGAGCGATACAGGGGCTACTGGACCGCCACATAGACAATGGGCTTCAGCCCATTGCCTATAGGTCAAACACGACATGCAGCACGCACGGGTGGTAGTAGACGCGGCACTTGCCCCAGGGGGTGTCGCCGACTCGGATGTCGCCGTCCCAGCCCACCATCGTGTCCGGCTTGGGCGACATAACCTCCCAGTCGGTGTTACCTACGTCCTCGTTGGAGTTCGGAACGAGCACGATCCGCTGCCCATACTCCCCGAGGAGCGCCGGGATTTGCTCCGGCAGCACGCCGAAACCGTGGTGCCTAGGCGCCCCGGTTCTATCCTGGTACTGCCGCGCTGCATTCCTCCGAACAAGCGTGATGAACAGCTTGCCGGGCGCCGTCTGCCAGCGAACCGCCGATTCCGATGGCCAGTGCAGGCCGTCATACGGGTAACTCGCCTTCTCGATCCAGTAGAGCCCCGCGTTCTCAAGCGACAAGGTCGGCTCGAGCTGCCTGCCGAAGTACTCGGTGACAACTGCCGGCGGGTCGGCCGTGTTCGCTTGGGCCCACTGGTCCGCCGTGATGGTCGGCGGCCGATCGGCTTCGGGCAATTGCCTCAGGAGCTCATCCGCGACATCCAGCGAAGAGCCTGGATCGGGGCGCACAACACCAGGCAGCGGTCCGGGCCTCATCCTCGACGCCAGGTCGGCGTAGGCGGCCACCGGCCTTAGCTCCGCCGGGTGCGCGGCGGGAGGCAGAATGGAGCCGGGTCTGCCCGGGAGCTCCAAGAAGGCTCCTTCCGACAGGATGGAGAGCGGGGGCCCCGGCCGTTTGGCCATGCGATCCGTCCGCTGCGGTAGCGAAACGCTCAGTAGCCACCAACGCCCGTCGGACCAGCTTGACACCTGCATGGGCCAGGACCGACTGAGCTCCCGAGACGGGATCTCGCGGTCGCCCCTGGGCTTGTGGGCCCACCACGACACCGCGCCTTCCTCGCCGGAGGTGACCTTGGCCATGCCGTCCATGCCAGTCGGCCAACGCACCGAACCGATGCCCAGCTCGCTCGCGAGCGCGTCTGTGCTGAGAGCGGACGAGAACTCACACGCTAGCAGCACTTGCTCTCCCGCGATCGCCACATACCCCTCGGCCCCCGCAGGCGTCGCGCCCCCGAGGCCCAGCGTTCCAGCGATGGGCCAGCGCACCATCCCGATCTCGTAGGTTCGCTTTGTCTCCCGATCCATGCGCCAGGCTACCTCCGTCTGGGCTACCTGGGCGCTGTCGCCTGCCGGGGGGAGATCGAGCCGGAGCAGCGATCGGGCCACCTCCGCAGCCTCACCGAGCACACTCGTCCGCTCCGAGTGGGATAGAGGAACCGACTCTGTGTCGATCAGACCCAACGCCATCTGGTCCGTTACCGGTAGGTCGTCCCGCCCTGTCTGTCGCTGCCACAGCGCCACCGTCTCGGCCGGGACAGTGGGCCAACCGAGCGGCGCCGGAGCGGGCGCCCACTCGACGTCGGTTGCGGCGGCGGCAGGATTGGCGGAGGCCCCGCCAGTTACCGACTGGCGGTGGCCGCTGGCCTGTTTGGCGCCGCAACCGCATAGCACCGCGCCGTTGGGCCCCAGGGCCAGGAGCAGGACACCCGCTATCGCTCTTCGCACGCCACTCCTCCACCTTTCCCTTCCTCGTTGCCCTGCGGGAGCGGAGCCAAGGCGGATGCCCCCGCCCTCCTCTTCGCTGCCGTCACTGCGTCGGCTTTGGGATCGAGTGCGTGTGGCCCGCCTCGGAGTACCCGTCGTTCCATCCCCGGTGGGGCGGCACACCCTCCTCCATGTGCCAGCAGAAGAACCAGTCAGCGATCGCGTCGATCATGGCCCCTGGGCCAGGGTAGTTGTCGTGAGGTGAACACGTCCAGCAGCGGTTAGCTGCCCAGAAGTACCCCTCGAACAAGTTGTCATCCTCGTGGAGTTCGTGCGTCACGGGGTCTTCCCACGCGTCCACGTACCCCAGCACGTGGTGACCGCAGGGAACCGTCCAGTAGCTGTCCGTTTGGGGGGCGAAGCATGCGTCTGGTTGGTCCCACAGCTCAGGGTAGTCGCCCAGCCACTCCTTGTGCGGCCACCCTCGGTGAGCCGTCGCATCCAGGCCCACAAGCTTGCAGGCCTCGGCGGCGAGCTGAGCCTCCGTGATGCAATCCCCGCCCTGGCCGAGACATATCGCGCACCACACATCCCAGACTGCGGCACCGGGGTGGTGCGTCCAGCAGAAGGAGCTGAACGGAAGCGCCTCGGCCGCGTAGCTGCTGGCGGTGTCGGCAACCAGGCTCTCCGTGTTCTCCCCGCGGAGCCACGCATAGACGTGCTGCACTCGCTTCGGCGTGCACTCGCCCGTGTCAGTGGGCAGTCCGTACGAACTAGCGATCCAGCCGTCGATCGGGGGAGCGATCACTTCCGAGGTGGAGGCGTACATTATGTCGTCGCTTATCTCGCACTTCCACTCCCACGCCACATCAGTCGTGAAGGAGATCTCGCGGTTGAGTGCCGCAGATGACGTGTGAGCATGCTGCTCTGTCGGCAGGTGTGCCACGTCCAGCCAGTTGGTCAGGAACTCCGCGGTGTCGTCGGGTATGGTGTGCCGGAAGAAGCACGTGGACGGCAGGAGATCGCCGCAATAGTAGTTGACCTGCGGGTCCGCTTCATAGGTGGCTCGACTAGTGGCTACCTCACCGCCTGCTAGCAGGATACGCCCGTCATCCTCGTCGAGGTAGTAGGTGCTGTACTTGAGGTCGCTGATGGGCATGGTCGAGTTGTCCCAGAGGTCGCACTCAACCGGTAC